>Ga0070665_100006044_pt1 | contig 12371 bp, 7 predicted proteins | sample KBSS13metaG_FD_65862 | JGI IMG/M metagenome (GOLD analysis project Ga0070665, IMG submission 65862) | Switchgrass rhizosphere microbial communities from Kellogg Biological Station, Michigan, USA - KBS S1-3 metaG | ecosystem: Host-associated > Plants > Roots > Rhizosphere > Soil ... | reverse complement strand
CAAACTCTATTGCAAATGGTTGCCCTGGGCCTCACTGACTCTATTCATACTCTGTTTGATGTACCCCCAGGCGGCCGGCCTCTGTGTCTATATCCACATGATGTGGGTCTTTCAACACTATGTCGGTCAGACTTTCGGCATCTCACTTATCTATTGCTACAAGCGCGGCTATTTCTTCAAAAACTACGAGCGCGAGACCTACCGCTGGTTTATGCATTCGCTCTCTTTCTTTGTCATCACCCGCATTCTTTGTTTCCGCGAATACAGTCCGCTCAATTTCTTCGGTATCAGACTGCCTTTCTTCGGTCTGCCCCACATTTTTAACGATATAGGTTGGGTCTGTTTTGTCGGCATGTCCATTGCTTTTGTCAGTGTCATCATCGCTAAATATGTGCGCGAAAAGCAGCTCATACCCATACCGACACTGTGTCTTATCTGCACCATCCTGGCCATCGGTGCTTCGGCCGGTTTTGCTAATTCGCTGATCTGGCTTTACGGACCGCCCTTCTTCCACGGCAGCCAGTACCTGGCCGTTTCGCTCGGCTTTTATCTCAAGGAAAAAGGCCTCAGTGAAGGCCGCATCAATGAAGTGGGCTCACACCTTCTGCGTGAGTTTGTCTCACCGGCCGGATTGCGCTACTGGGGCATGGTCGTGAGCGCCGGTATCGCTCTATATGTAGGTATTCCAAGCGTTCTCAGCGCCTACGGCTTCGAGATGGTGATTGTGGCCACAATCATTCAGGCCTGCGTCAATTTCCATCATTTCGTTACCGACGCAGCCGTATGGCGCCTCAGGGATCCGATTTCGCGCAAAGTATTGATTGCCTGATCCCCCGGATCCGGACCAATTTATAAGGGGAGAATTAGTTGGTCAGCTCGACTTTTCCAATCGACAGTCCACTAGACGGCCCAAAAGACGGTCAAAAAGAGGGCGCGCACGTCGCCGACTTGACCCAGGAAAGTCTGGGACCGAGCCGCTGGGTTGTCAATCCGACCTTTGACACCCTCTTTGTATTCGGCGGCATGGTCTGGCTCCTCTTTGGCCTGCAAATTTTTGTTTTTCACTACACCAATCCCGATGTGAATGCCCCGGGCATGGCCGGACGCGTTGCTTTTTTCCTGTTGCTCTGCCAGACCCTTGGGGCCTATCTATTCTCCGACTCGCATACGATTGCCACCTATATGCGCATTTATTCGACGGCCGAGAACCGCAAGCGCTTCAGCCTCTACACATATTGGCTGCCCTGGTGCTCCCTGGCACTTTTCATCACCTGTCTGATTTTCCCGGCCGCCGCCGGTTTTTGTGTTTATCTGCATCTGATGTGGGTTTACCAGCACTATGTCGGCCAGGCTTTCGGCATATCGCTCATTTATTGCTACAAGCGCCAGTATTTTTTCAAAGACTGGGAGCGGGAGATTTACCGCTGGTTTATGAATTCGATTTCGGCGGCGGTAATATCGCGCATCTTGTGTGACCGCGAATATACGCCCATGGAATATTTTGGGGTGAAGCTGCCTTTTTATGGCTTTCCGCCTGTGATTGAGGGGCTCTGTGTCTTCTTTTTTGTCTTCATGACCCTGCTCTTTGTGGGTGTGGTCGCACGCAAGTTTATTGTGGAGAAAAAACTAATCCCGTTGCCCACGGTCTCGCTTATTCTTACCGTTCTGGCCATCGGGGCTCTGAGCGGTTATGCCAGTTCGATGATCTGGGTTTACGGTCCGATGTTCTTCCACGGAAGCCAGTACCTGGCCGTGTCTCTGGGCTTCTACCTGAAGGAAAAAGGAATGGAAGAGGGACGCATGGCTGAAGTCGGGCATAATTTGTTGCGCGAGTTTTTCTCCAGTGCCGCTTTGCGTTACTGGGGCATCGTTATCAGCGCCGGCGTCGTTATATATGTGGCCATACCCAGCTTCCTGCAAAACTACGGCTTTTCTTTCGTCATGGTGGCCACGGTGATACAGGCCTGCGTCAACTTTCACCACTTCGTCACCGACGGGGCGGTCTGGCGCCTGCGCGATAAAAAATGCCGCGAGATATTGCTTGCTTGAAGGTCTAGGGCGTGCCTTGAGGCTGATCTGCTAAACTGAGGTACCCCCTGTGTATGGACCATGCGGTCCCTTTTACAGGTGGTTTCTAAGTGGTTTTAAAGACGGACTTGTCGAGTGTCTAAACAAAAATTGATCCTAGCGATTCTTGGTGTCGTTGCTCTCTTTGGTGGGCTGTTGTATTACACCACCAACGCTATGACTTCGAAATACAAATTTGACCCGCAGAAAGCCTTCACAACAGCTTTTGACGAGGATCCGCTGCGCATTGAAGGACCGCTGGTAGTAACGCCTGCCACCGACGGCAGCTACGATACCTGGATGTATTTCAGATATCCCCACGAAGCTAAAATGCAGCATGACTCTGACTTTCAAACGGCCTGGGTGGCCGAGGCGGCAGCCTGGTTCTCTACTCGAGTGAAAGATCCCAGCGGTCTGAAAGACATCAATCACATCAAATTTCGGCGGCGTATAGATAACACCGCCACCACCGTTACCAATGAATGGATTATCTACAACCCCAGAACTGATGAGCATTTTTATCGCACCTGGGGTACCACTCGCTAGGGCTGAGTTATATGGAATCAAAGATCAGGATTAAGGATTGAGCAAATGAAACTGGCGAAATGGTCATCAAGACGCAGACTTTATGCAATGACTCTCAGTCTGGTGATTGCTTGTGCAAACCTGTCATTACCTGCACTTGCCGATGACGACGGCACATTTCAATGTGGTGTGCGACTTTATAATAGCGGCAAGTATGCCAACGCCATCAAATATTTTGACCAGGCCGGAAAAGAAGCGCCATATGATGCGCGCATTATTTATTACAAGGGCCTCTGCCACCATAAACTGGGACAGTTGGCTGCTGCTCGCTCGTGCTATCAACAGGTCGTAGATAAGTTTCCCGATTCGGATGCCGCTGAGCTGGCCAAGCAAGGTCTGGGCATGGTCGACTTCGGCAGCGGATACGACAGACCCGGTGGCACACTGGCCAAGCTCGACCATCTGCGCCTGGATATCGTGCCTGCCGAAGCCACTATCAATTGCCGCGAAGTAGATGGCAAGCCGGTTGTAGACGCAACAGTCGACGGACGCAAAATTGCCTTTGTCGTCGACGCCTCAGCGCCGGCAACAACGATAGGCATCGATCTTGTGCGCGCCAATAGTTTGAATGATGTGCCTCTTTCCGGTAAAGCCGTTAAGCCGGTAACACGCTCATCGGCTCCGGCTGTCGCTCCTGCTCCGGCCGAGAGCAAGACGATTGCCGAACCAAAATTGGATGCCGATGGCAAAGGCAAGAGTGAAACAAAAAGCGAGGCTAAAACAGAAACTAAGCCGGAAATCAAATCTGATTTAAAAACAGAAACTAAAACAGAAACCAAGACTGAGACTAAGATCGAAAACAAGACTGAAACTAAAGTCGAAGTTGAAACCCAGCCGGCGGTCGACGCCAAAGCGGCAAAGGCCGCCGACGCTCTCAAGTCCAGCGACATGATGGTGGTGCTCTATGACATTATTGTCGGTCCCGTAGAACGTCCCGGATTTCCGGTTTTCATTTCCACCGCCAAACCTAAAATAGCCGTTCTCGGTCGCGATTTTCTCGGTCCTTATAAAGTCACTTTTAACGCCACCGCCAAGACCGTTCTGCTTGTGCGCGATCACGCCTACGATAATCCTTTCAATGTCGGTATGAATTTGTTCGGCAAGGGCAAGTACGCGCAGGCAGTTCCGCTTCTCAAAAGAGCAATGGAAAATCGTCCCCGCGATCCCCGCGCACTGTATTGCTACGCTGCAGCACTGCAACGTGCCGGTTCGATAGAAGCGGCCAAATTGGCTTACCGTCAGGTGACGATGCGCTTCCCCAATTCCGAGGCCAACTTCTACGCTACGGCCGCGCTCTCAGCCATCGATCCCGCTTACATGCGTGAGATGAAGGCCATTAGAGTCGATTCGCAAGGTAAGTTGATCGGAGATAAAAAAGTCGTCGTGCCTTACTTTGACGTTTCCTATCAAATGGAAAACGGCAATATGAAAGTCTCGGTCAAGATCGACAATATACCTGTCGAAATGTATGTCGACTTGCGTAAGGTCGAGTTTGAATTTAGCTCACAGCAGCTCTCCGCCATCAATCCCGATTATTTGAATGATCTGGTGGAAGTGGGCAGAACCACCGATGAAAACACCAATTTGATGTGGACAGTCGTCACCAAAAAGGGTTTCTTAAAGCATGTATCACTCGGCAACGCCGAGAAGTTGCATGTACCGATGATGGTTGTTGATCAAGGACCGCTTAAGTGGCAGGCCGCCTGGAATGGTGTTTCGACCCGGCCTATTCTGCCCATCATGGCCTTTAGTGAATGGCGCGCGCAGGTGATGGACGATCTTAAAGTCCTGCGTTTCACCAGATTGCCCAGCTCCACACCCCGGTAGTCGTTAAGCTGTGAATGCCGCGGCCGACAGTCTCTCCCCTTATGTTTCGCGAAGAGCTGCGCAGTGCCTTGCGCTTACGATAGTGGGCGTCCTGACTTTGCGTTTACTGGTGTCCATTTTGCTGCACCCGCTGCGCATAGGTTGGGACCCGTCACTGCATTTGATGTGCGCCACTCTTATATGTCAGGGCAAATTGCCCTATGTCGACATGTTCGACGTCAATCCGCCGCTTATCTGGTATCTCAATACCCTGCCCGCTTTCCTCTCAGGCCTGACCAGTGTGCCTCTGCCTCTGGCTTTCAATCTCTTTCTTCTGTTCATGTTTGCGCTTTCGGGCCTGATGGCCTCTTACATAATCGTCTGCAAACTCGATAAGAGAGACATTCTCGTTAATTTGGGCGTCGTGCTGGGACTTTTGGCCAGCAATTTCTTTTTGACCGTCGACTTTGGTCAGCGCGAAGAAATCTTTGTCCTCCTCTTCATGCCTTATTTCTTCCTGCGCGCCGCCCGCTGGCAGGGCGGCCAGACAGTCAAAATCAGCACGGCTGAGGCCGTTTTCTTCGGGTTGGTCGGCGCCGCCGGTCTATTTATGAAGCACTATTTTTTGCTCAATTTGCTCTGCGTAGAATTCTTTTTCTTCGTTTCCGCTCGCGGCAAGACACTCGTTCAGCGCCTCAAATTATTGTTTGCGGCTGAAAATTTGAGTATGGCCGTCTTCGGTTTGATCTACGTGGGACATTTCTTTTTTTTACCCCAGGCCGTTCGCCACAGTTATTTTGATTTTCTCCTGCCCGCTTTTTCTAAGGGCTATTATTTTTGGGACACGACCGTGCCCAACAATTTATCGGTACCCTATAAACGCAATGTCTTTTTTCTCCTCACCGCCAGTGGTGCGGCCTCCTTTGCCATTGTGCGGCGCTATCCCATTGTGGGCGCCATACTTTCATTCAGTCTGGCGGGATTAGTCGTCTATCTGGTGCAATTCAAGGGCTGGGCCTATCAGGACATACCTGTTTTAGCCGGTGGATTTATGTTGGTCGGTGCTCTGCTGGGGGCATTTGTCACCAATATAGTTGCACGTTTAAGTTTCAGGAGCGGTCCAGTCGACCAGGGCGATCAAGGCAAGACCAGCCGCTCTCAAGCGGCCAGCCCGGCAACCGTCGCCGCCTACGCTATAAGTGTGCTGGTCGCCGGTTTCTGTCTCGTCTCCGCTTCGGACGAGATGCAGCAGGTAGGGGCTCTGCCTCAGTTTGACATGAGTCGTATCGGCTATAGCGGCAATGCACCCATGCTTGATGTAGATACTCCCTATACAAAGACCATTCTGGAAAATTCCAAAACCGGAGATCCGATTCTATTTATTTCCAACGCCGTTTCGCCGGGTTTCCCCATTTCGATGCAACTGCGCCGCGTACCGGCGTCGCGACATCTGCACGTCTGCATACTTTCGGTGCTGCAGTACATCCGATCGAGCAGCGTGCGCGACGACCTGACCAAACGCCTGTTGGACCAGGAACCGGTTGTGGCCGAACAGTTGGGACAGGACATATTAAACAACAAGCCGGCAATAGTATTTTTCCAGACATCGCCCTGTCGCGACGACTATCTATCCAAATACGACTTTGTCGAAAAATATTTGTCCGATTACAAGATAATCGAAACCATCGATAACTTTGCGGTCTATAAGCGAAATACCAGATGACCGCAGAGACTGAACCCACACTACTGAATAGACTTGGCGCCCTGGATAAAAAGCTGGTGCTGAAGCTCTGCTTGATAGCCGTTGTCGGCGGTATCCTCAGCGGTCATTTTATGGTGCATCAATTTTGTCTGCCTCCGGAAACGGCCATGCGTCTGAGCGAAGCTGCGATGATGGCTGATGGAGCCAAACTATACGTTGATATTCTGGACAATGCCACGGCTTTTTATCTCTATTTAAATATGATCCCCGTTCTTATGGCGCGGCTGATTTTTATTCATCCTATTGCAATTACCAATATATTGACCGTGGCAATTTTCATGCTGGCCGGCTGCGCTATAACGCTTGTTCAGTCGGCAGGCGGTCGGCGCAATCCTCTTACCGCTTCTTACTGGTCGATTCTGCTGGCATTTTTTGGACTGAGCGTTCTGCAGCTGGTGCATTTTGGTCAGGCCAATCAAATATTTTTTCTCACTCTCTGTCCCTATGTTATAGTCCGTGCCGGCACAGTGCGCGCCCTCAAGACCGAGCCGAATCTGGCTCTGGCAGTTGGTCTGGCCACAGCACTGGCCGCTCTTATCGATCCGCTCTACGCCCTGATTGTTCTGCTCCTTGAGCTGGTAATACTGAGTTCTTTTTTGCCCCTTGCCGACAAAAAATTTATTCAACGGCGCTATCTCGGACGGGAATTAAAAACATTCCTCTGCGCTTATCTGGCTCTGACGGCGCTTGTTCTGCTCTTGCCCACGAGCTCAAGCGATCAATATTTCAATTACATATTGCGGCTCAACCACTACAATTTTGTCGAATCACTGCAAGCCCTCAATTTTAACGGCTGCGCCAGCGACAGCCGCCCTCTTATTTATCTGGCGGCATTTTTATTGATTGGGGTTATGCCCGCCAGGCAAAATATTCTGGTGCGCTATTTTGGTGTCGTTTCCATGCTCGGTCTGGGTCTGATGCTGTTCCAGGGAGCTACTCTTTATTACCAGACTTATATCTTTGTCGCCGGTGCCGTTATGGCCATGGCCGCAGCGCTGCCTGATTACCTGCGGCGGGCGCCGATAGTAACCACTCTCAAATTGGCCCCGCCAAAATTTTCATTTAACCGGCCACTCCTGCAAAAATATTCGCTCCTTTGTATTTGCGGCGTCATGCTCATCTCCTCCCTGCTCACCTACGCGATAGAGATGGCTCTAGTGCCCGCGGCTCATCGCTACGATTTGACCAGGCTCGGTTATTACGGTCTGGCCGACAATCGCGATCTGGCGGTTTTTTCGGAAGCGGTGGAAGAATATTCGCGCGTCAAACAACCGGTGGCCATTCTTGGCCTGGGTGTAAGACCGGCCTATCCGGTCATTACTCAATTGCGGCGCACCCCCGGTCTGAGCCTTTGCTGGGGCTTTCCTATCGATACTCTGGAAATACTGGAAGACCCTTTTTACGCCAAAGATATGCTGCCTCTACGTCGCTTTAAAACAGAAATGTACGCCACCATGGCCAAACAGCTGGCATCGCCGGACAAGGCCCCTTCACTATTGATGATCGACGGTGACGAGGTGCGGCGTGTCATGGAAGAACACGGCGTAATGAAAGTGGTCGACGAAAATTATGGTGTCTGCGGCGGTGTCTCGGTGGAAGACGCCTCTACAAAAGACGGACATCCGCCGGTCGAAAATGTCGGTTATCGCTCCGGCTTCACTATTTACCGCCACCGGAAACTGTTTTAACAGCCGGGTTTTGCTCTTGTTTTTCCTGCGGCTCTATTTTCTCGGAGCCGGCCTGCAATTTTTCTTTCAGGCTTGCCTGTTCTTTTAAAAGCTTATCGATTGTTTTTTGCAGCATGCGTTTTTCTTCTTCCGCTTTTTGCAGTCTGACATAGAGTTCTTCGTCGCCGCCGCCGACGGCGCTAAAAAGAGAGCGGTCAACAGCGGCCGAAGCGTTTCTCAAAAATACTTCCAGCTCTACGGGCTTCATTTTTAGTCGGGCGCAGGCCTGACTTACAGTCATCTGCTGCAGCAGTACTTTCATGATGATGTCGCGCTTGGTGTCTTCCGGACGCGTTGTTTCGGCTATGACGCTGCGCAATTTATAGACTTTGCAGTTCAAAGATTCCAGTGTGCCGACATGCGAATATTCGTTCAGATAGTGACTGATGAAAAACTCGTCCTCCGGCCGACCGAACATTTCGTCCTGATAATAGACCACCGCCGGGCGATTTTTCAGAATGTCTTCACCGTACTGGGTCACCACCTTGTGCAGCAACTCGCGCCACTTAGGATCATTTTTTTCGTCGATGCACTGCCTCAGCATCGGGATAATCATGCCGTGCAGATAGCGGCTGCCGGGTCGGCGCCGGGCTTGCAAAATGGCTGGATAGCCGGGTCGCACCCCTCCGCCGATATAAATAATGGCATCGTCCGGCACCGAATTGTCCAGGATATTGTAATAGAGCGAGCTGAAATCCTGGAGTGGACAACTGTATTGATAGCCGCTGCCTATGGGCGCCGCCGGCGCGACCGCGCATTCTCTGAGGAAGATGCGAAACTGGCTGACCACGGTGAACGCCGTGCCGGCGGCCAGGGCGAGCAGACCCAATCGGCGCAGGCGCGGCCATACCTTGAGATATCGGCGGCGCAATAAATTTAAGAATAGCCCCAGCTCGGCCGCCAGTAAAAATAGTGTGCCCGCTTCGGTGGGCAATAGACGATAGGTCCAGGTGCCGCCGGTGGAGAGATAGACAATCACCCCGCCCCAGCTGAAGGCCAATAGCGGCACGGTCAGGCGTGAATAAGTGCTGCGCGGCAGGGCCAGAAGGGTAACCAGGACAAGGGCAAAGAAGTAGTATTTGTGGTCTTCTTCTCCGCTCAAGCTGGCTATCAACGAATGCCCGAACCAACCGGATCCGTTTAAATAAATGGGCAGAGCTTCGTTGAAGAAAATTTGCCAGGCTTTAAAAGGATACAGAAAAAAGTGCAGGGCATAGACCGCGGTGGTTATGGCAAAAGTCTTCACCTCCGGTCGGCTGAAGCGGGTCTTGAGGGCCTTGAATGTGAGACCATCAGGGGCCGACACCGCGGCTGCAATTTCAAAGAAGAGCAGCAGGGCAAAAAAGTGCGGTTTGATATTGGCTCCTATGGCGGCCAGCACGCCCATCAATTTGGCGCAGCGCACAATAGAGCAATTAGGATAAAGACATCGCAGCAATATATAAGGAGAGCAGAGCAAAACAAAAAAGTGTTCTCGCTGTCCGAAGTCGGCTATCTGCATCTGTGTAAATACAATCAGGGCCACCAGCCATGGCAGCCTTGTCTGATGATCAAGGCGGCTGGAGCTGGCTCTGAAGACCAAATGAGAGAGATAAATGCAACAAGCAAGAAGGGCCAGGATAAAAATATCCAGCATCAGGGGTGGTGGCTGGGCCAATATTTTGGCGAAGGCCATGGGGAAAGCGTTGATATAAATAATGAGCGGCAAATTGAAATCGAAAAAATCAATATAAGGCACTTTGCCGGCGATAAGAAGCTGAGCCATAGCCATATAGACAGATTGGTCGGCCCAGATGATCAACGGATGCATGTTCCAGTAGATGAGTTTGAAGGCTACCCCGACGACCAGACAGGTGACTATCAAGAGCGAAATGTAGCGCTTGCTCATCATTGTGGATTTCTTTTCTGTGTTTGCTCCGGCTTGAGCTGGTCGGTCTTGAGATGATAGATAGCCAGGGGCAAATTGAGACCTATGTGTTCTCTGGGCTCACGGTAAGCGTTGTAGTAGTTGCACAGTCCGATGCGATCATATTTTTGTTCAAGCACTTCCAGAAGCTTGAGACTCTCCAACGTTTCCTGCTCACGCATGATGTCTACAAGAATGATTTTGGGCTGACCGCAGGTAAAATCATGGGTCAGTTTTTGCACCAGGGCATTGCGGTAATCTTTCAGGTCTTTTGAGAGCCAGCCGAGCTCGTCCAGCATGGCCAGCAGATAGAGCGGTTGGGCGGAGAGCAAATAGCCGCACTGATGACGCTCGAGATTTGTCAGGGTGGGATAAATTGATTTTGCCGAATAGGAGATGAGGATCACATCGTCCTGCCACTTGGTGTATTTTTCCAGAGTCTGTTCCACATCGGGATAGCGTATGGCGTTTTTTTCGGGTCTTACCGAAAGGGCCTGATCGAAGGCATACTGAGATTGATTGAAAAATGTCACCGCCGCTACCGTAGTGAGCAAGGTGGTGGTGCCGATAAAAGTAAATTGCGAAGGTGCTTTTGCCGCCGGTATCAATCTTGCTGTCAGCCTCTGCAATGCCTGTGCCAGATCGAAATAGGCCAGCACCAGAATTACCGTAGTGCAGTACGTGCAGAGAGCCAGTTGCTCACTGAGACCCTGTCCTTCGCACAAATAGATAACCAGGCCCCAGAGAGCCGCGGCCATAAGCGGCATGTAGAGCAGATTGCGTCTTACCAGGGCAGCACCCGTGACCATGGCCAGGCAGAGCATATAGATGATGTCGCGGCGGTCTGGGGTGACGGCCAGGGGCAGCAGTGCCCGGTCAAATACCATCAAGCTGGCCAGACGCAGCGGCATAATCCACTTGATGAAGGCCGCTTGCTGTAAATTATTGAGCGAGCTAAAGGCGGCAAAGGCAATCAATATTGCTGTGATCAGACCGGCAAACTCAAAGCGCGAGGGCGGTGGTTTCAATTTGCCTTTGTACAGGACAAATAGTAATTCCAGAAGCAAAGGCAGCGGCCAGAATGTCACGTCCAGACAAATACCCAGCCCGGCCAATAGACCTGTTAGATATGCCTGCCAGGCCGCAATCTTCAGGCCAGGCCGGCTGTGGCGAATATAACGCAGCAACAAATAGGGCATGAAGGCCAGGATAAACTGCGTCTGCACCTCGCCGAATTGGAAACGCACGGCGTAGCATGCCACAGCCAGTGCGACAGAAATAGATACGGGCAGAGATAAGGGCAATGATAAGTTCGGCGTCTTTTCTTCGTCTCTTTCTCGCTCTTTTTCGTTTTTTTCTTCCTCGCTGTCGCAAGCAATTTTTTTGCTCAGATTTACACTCAAGGCAAATGAGAGCAGGACCAGAGCCATATTGAGATATTTGCTTATCAGCTCCAGGCGCACATAACTGTGCAGCGACTCCAGTAATTGATGCAGCATGAGCGGCAGCGCGGCGGCATAAACAACCAGGGGCTGGGCCCAGTCCCAGAAGTCCAGATAAACGAGTTCGCCGGAGTTGATGCGCCGGGCGGCTTCCATTTGCATCGCCACATTGGCCGACAAGTTGCCCTGGTGCAGCGTTAAATCGTAAATGAGGGCGGCAAAAATGGGCACGGCCGGCAAACAGACCAGGAGAGAGGCAAGTGAAGTTTGCGACCCTCGTGCGGCTTTAGATTCAATTGGTTCTTCAGTCACACCAGAAGCTTTCGTACTTTGGGATCGCGGATGCGCCAGATAAGGGCGTCTGCCAGGAAATGGTGGCAGTTAAGCAGGGCATAGACAGTGCATAAAACCAGGGCGTCGGGCATACCGTTTTTGATCATATAGACAGGGATGGTGAATGTGCTCAAATAGCCGACCGCGACTATGGCGGCGAAATAAATCAGGGCGGCTTTGCTGATGAAGTGAGGCATTAAATCGAGCGGCACGTCTCCGCTCTTGTGCATTGATTTTTCTTTGAGGAAATAGGAAAAAGTGACGGCCAGATACTGACTGGCATGATAGAAGGTGACGCCCAGCAGATAGAAACCGTTGCGCGGCGACAGTGTTATGGCGGCCACGGTGACAATGGCAATCAAGCCCGGCAGCGGGAATACTTCGCGCGTGGCGGCGAATCGCTTGCCGAAAGTGAAAGCAAAAGCAAGGCAGAAGGCAATAAAAATCCATTGACTGAGATCGGTCAGTATCGGCGGCAGTGGCCCCCAGAAGGGTACTTCCAGCCCCATGAAATTTTCGATGCGCCCGTATGCCGGGACGGTCAACATACGAATCAAAACAAAATACATGAGTGATCGCATCAGACCCTGAAATACAAAACGCTCTCTGGCACTGAGTTTATAGTCACGCTTGAAGCAATAAATGAGGACGACGCCAAATGTCTGGGCAATATAATGCTGCACCACCCAGAGCAGTGTGATCTTGACGAAGGCTTGCGCCACTTCTTTGTTTGTTACCGAAAC
>Ga0070665_100006043_pt1 | contig 12371 bp, 10 predicted proteins | sample KBSS13metaG_FD_65862 | JGI IMG/M metagenome (GOLD analysis project Ga0070665, IMG submission 65862) | Switchgrass rhizosphere microbial communities from Kellogg Biological Station, Michigan, USA - KBS S1-3 metaG | ecosystem: Host-associated > Plants > Roots > Rhizosphere > Soil ... | reverse complement strand
CCGGCGTCGGCGCGCAGATCGACGTTGCGGGACTGGACACAGGTCGAGCTTTGCGTCGCCGGCTTGCCGAGCGCGATATTGGGGGAAGGCTCGGGCCGCTCGAAAAACGGCGCGGGCAGGCAGATCGGGGCCGGCGTCGCCGGCATTTCGCGGCCCACATGCAGCAGGATCGGCAGCAGCTTTGGGATATAGTCGCGGGGCCTAAGCCGGCCCAGCCGCTGTGGCACGACCCAGCCCGGCAGGAAAAGATTCGGCAGCTTGTCCAATCGCAGGAGCGCATCGGCGCAGCGCTCGCCTTCCAGCACGGGGTGGATGAAGGTGCAGTCCTTCAGCTCATCCAGCTCCGCCTCGACGGTCGGCGGCCACCACGTGTAGCGCGAATAGTTGCCGAAATCGGCAAGGTTGCCGACCCTGTAGCCGTTGAGCTCCAGCTCCGTGCCGATAAAGGCCTCCGACATCGGGAACTGTGTGATCTCCCCGTCACGGAAGCGCCGCGACATGTCCAGCCGTCTTTCCCTGAGCAGCGAGACGCCGCGATGGGAGTAGAAGGCGATGGCGTTGAGATAGGGGCGCAGGATCGCGGGGTCGTAGATTGTGTTGCAGGTCTCGGTCCATTCCCAGGTCGATACTGGCTGCGTTGCCCGTAGGCCGGCGAATTCGATCTGCTGCGCGCTGATTGCCGCGACCAGTGTGTCGAGATTCGCGTTGATCACCGCGTCATATTCGACCGTGACGTAATAGTCGTAAGGCGGCAGGTCCTCGATCAGCGGATAGAGCGAATAGTCGGCGCTGTGCCAGAACATCGACAGTCTCGGATCGCCCTTGACGAAGCCGCGCCGGACCATGTCCGCTTCGGTCATGCGGATGACTTTGTCATGGGGGATCGGGGTGATCGCGCCGCCGGTCTCGTCGGCCACGACATAGAGGTCGCCGGCCCCGACGACCGACCTGAGCCGCTCCAGCTGCCGGATCACGAACAGGTCGATGAAATAGATTTTGAACAGAACCGCGAATGTCACCGTAGGCCCTCCGGATCGACGCGGATGTTATTGTGTACGGTCTGCACTACGCCCGAGACCGCTTTGCCGTGCGCCGCCGGTTCAACGTGTCGCGGCCAGCTTCTTGTGTTCGCTTCATCTAAGCGCGATCCTCGCGCAAAAACCTGCGGGGAGGGTGTGGTGAAATCGTGGTTTCGATATCTTTGCCTTGCCGTGGCGCTGATGCTCGCCGGCCCGGCCCGGGCTGAGGCCGCATCGCCCGACCAGGTGCCGGCGAATCCGCAGAAGAACGCCTATTTCGGCGAACTGCACCTCCACACAGCCTATTCGCTGGACAGCTATATCTTCGGCAATCCGAACAGCCCCGACGCGGCCTACAAGTTCGCGCAAGGGGAAGCGGTGACGCTCTATGGCGGCGAGACCAAGCAGATCAGCCACCCGCTCGATTTCGTCGCCATCACCGACCATGCCGAGTTCCTGGGCGAGCTTGCGCTGTGCACCACGCCGGGCAGCGCGGCCTATGACGGCCCGGCCTGCACCGGGATCCGCGCCTTCAACATGATGCAGTTCGGCATGATCGCCGCCAGCGTTACCGCCAAGAAGCGGCGCGACGACATCTGCGGCGCCGACGGCAAGGCCTGCACCGATGCGATCAAAGGCATCTGGCAGAAAGTGCAGGAGAACGCCGCGCGCTATTACAGGCCGGGCAAGTTCACCACGCTGATCGGCTACGAATATTCGGCCAACGTCCCCGGCACGGTGATCGGCACCTCGGGCAAGGACAATCCCCGCGCCAACGTGCCGGGCATGCTCCACCGCAACGTCATCTTTCGTACCGACCATGTGCCCGACACGGTGTTCAGCGCCTATGAAGGCTCAGGCGAAGACCTGATGAAGTGGCTGGAGGAGAAATGCACCGGCCCATGCCGGGTGCTGACCATCCCGCACAATTCGAACTATTCCTGGGGCCGCTTCTTCTGGGAGGGCAAGAACAGCGACGGCTCGCCCTGGACGCGCGATATCCTCGATCGCCGGGCGCGGATTGAGCCGCTGGTCGAGATATTCCAGATCAAGGGTTCGTCCGAATGCATGGCCGGCATTGGCCTCACCGATGAGGAGTGCGGCTTCGAGAATTCGGTGCCGCCCTGCCCGCCGGGCGAAATGGACCAGTGCGGCAGCGCCGGCTCCTTTGTCCGCGACGCTATAGTCCGCGGCCTGGATGTCGATGCGAAGCAGGGCGTGAACCCGTTCAAGTACGGCTTCGTCGGCGCCACCGACAATCACGACGGCACGCCCGGCGCGACCGAGGAAAACGACTTCAAGGGCCATCTGGGCCAGCAGGACAACACGGCGGAAAAACGCCTCGGCGTGAAGCCGGGGGCGGCGGTCGATGACGGCCACGGCGAAAGCGGCAGCGCCTATATGCGCTTCTCGACCGGGGGGCTCACCGGCGTCTGGGCGGAGAAGAACACGCGGGAGGCGATCTGGGACGCGCTCTACGCCCGTGAAAGCTATGGCACCAGCGGCACCCGCATCCGCGTCCGCTTCTTCGGTTCGTTCGACTATCCGGCCGACCTCAACAAGAACCCGGACCTGGTCAAGCTCGCCTATGCCAAGAGCGTGCCGATGGGCGGAGACCTCAAAGGAGGTACGGGCAAAGCGCCGCGCTTCGTCGTCTGGGCGACCCGCGACCCCGATAGCGCGCCGCTGCAGAAGATCCAGATCGTCAAGGGCTGGGTCGCGGACGGCAAGCCGATGGCCAAGATCTATGACGTTGTCTGCTCCGACGGGATCACGGCCGGGGCCGACGGCGCCTGTGCCGATAACGGCGCCTCGGTCGATCTCGCGACCTGCAAGATCGCGCCCGGCAAGGGGGCTGGGGAGCTTTCCACCACCTGGACCGACCCGGCCTTCGATCCTAAGACCCGCGCGGTCTATTACGTCCGCGTGCTGGAGGACCCGGTCTGCCGCTGGTCCACCTATGACGCCCAGCGGCTGAAGGTCGATCCGCCCAAGGCGGTGCCGGCGACGATCAAGGAACGCGCCTGGACCTCGCCCATCTGGTATTCGCCGTGATGAAGGGGCCGGGATGAAGACCTGGCTGACGCGGCTGCTACGGGAACCGCTGCTGCATTTCCTGGCGCTGGGCGCGCTGATCTTCGCCGTGAACGCGCTTCTTCATCCGTCGCAGGCCGACGACCCGCATCGCATCGCCATCGGCAAGGCCGATATCGAGCGGGTGCGTGCGCTCTATGCCCAGCAGTGGGGCGCGCCGCCCGGCGATGCCGACATGCCCAAGCTGGTGGAGAATTACCTCCGCTCGGAAATCCTGGTGCGCGAGGGCGCGGCGCTCGGGCTGGCATCGGACGATGCGGTGGTGCGCAACCGGCTGGTGCAGAAGATGGAGTTCCTGCTCCAGGACACCTCCGCCATCGCCCAGCCGTCGGAGGCGGAGATGGCGGCCTGGCTCGCCGCCCATGCCGACCGCTACCGCGTGCCGGAGCGGCTGGTGTTCCGCCATATCTATTTCAGCCCGTCGCTGCGCGGGGACCGCGCCGAAGGCGACGCGCGCGCCATGCTGACGTCGCTGACCCTGGCCAGGAAAGCTCCCTATCCGGCCGGCGACCCGTTCATGCTCGCCGCCGATCCGGAGCCGCGTGATCAAGCCGACGTAGCAAAGGATTTCGGCACCGATTTCGCCGCCGCCGTGTTCACGTTGCCGGCAGGATCGTGGCAGGGGCCGGTGCGCTCTGCCCTCGGGGTCCATCTGGTGCGGATCGACCGGCGTCTGGATGCCCGCCTGCCGCCCCTCGCCGAAATCCGCGACCGGGTCCATGACGACATGATGGCCGAGCGTTTCCAGACAGCGTCCGATGCCGGCTATGCCCGCATCCGCGCCAAATACACGGTCACGGTCGCCCCATGAGTCGCTGCTCCTTGATCCGGGCGCTGCTGCTCCTCTGTGCGCTCCTGTTCTGCGGACCGGCGGCGGCGCATGAATCGCTGCCGGTCTATCTCGGCATTGTCGAGGACGCGCCGAACAGCTTCGCCGTCACTTGGCGCATCCCCGCGACCCAGGGCGCCCCGCCGGCGATCACGCCGTCCTTTCCCGCCCAGTGCACCGCCTTCACGCCCGCGACGCTGGAGCAGGCGCCGGGCTCGCTGGTCGGGCGCGAGGTGATCAAATGCGCATCGGGCCTCAGCGAAGGACGGATGGTATTGACCGGTCTCGACCGCACGGTGCTCGACGCACTGGTGCGGATCGAATTCGCCGATGGGCACGAGATCGCGGCGGTCCTGCATCCGCGCGACCCCTATCTGTCTCTTGGTGGCGGTGGCCCACGCACGGGCGGCTATTTCCGCTTGGGCGTCGAGCACATCCTGTTCGGCATCGACCATCTGCTGTTCGTGACCGGGCTGGTGCTGATCGTCCGCCGGCCCTGGCGGCTGGCCAAAACAATCACCGCCTTCACCCTGGCGCACAGCATCACTCTGGCCCTGGCGACGCTTGGTTTCGTCCATGTCCCACCGGCGCCGGTCGAGGCGACCATTGCCCTGTCGATCGTTTTCCTGGCACGCGAACTGGTGCGGCCCCGGCAGGAGAAGGATGGGCGTGGCGAGGGTGGGCTCACCACCCGCCAGCCCTGGCTGGTGGCCTTCGCCTTCGGCCTGCTGCACGGCTTCGGCTTCGCCGGCGCGCTCAGCCAGATCGGCCTGCCCCGGCATGACATCCCGCTGGCCCTGCTGCTGTTCAATCTCGGCGTCGAGGCCGGGCAGCTGCTCTTCATCGCCGCCCTGCTGCTGGTCCGCGCCGCGATCGTGCGTTTGGCACCGGGCATGCCGCCGACCCTGGCCCGCCTGCCGACCTACGGCATCGGCGCGGCCGCCGCCTTCTGGCTGATCCAGCGGATGGCGGTGATCCTGTAGGGTGGGTAGAGCGTAGCGAAACCCGCCATTCAACGCGCGGATGATGGGTTTCGCTGCGCTCTACCCATCCTACTTCTGAGGGTTCAGCGCGGCGGAAATCACGGTTTCCAGTTCTTCGATGCGGAATGGCTTGCGCAGCACGACAGTGTGCGGCCCCGCCGCCTTCTCGATCGCGGCGGTTTCGGCATAGCCGCTGGCGAAGACGATCGGCAGGCCGGGTTTCAGGCGGCGGGCGGCGGTCGCGAATTCGGCGCCGTTCATGCCCGGCATGGCAAAGTCGACCACCACCAGGTCGGGGATTCGCCGGTGCAGTACGTCCAGGCCGGCGGCGCCGTCGTCGGCCGCGATCACCTCATAGCCCAGCGCCTCCATCGAGGCGGCGAGAACCTGCCTCAGATCCGGGTCGTCGTCGATCAACAGGATGGTCGCGGCCCGCGCCGTCGCCTGGGGCTTTGGCGCGCCTTTGCCGGAATCGGCTTCGACAGCCGGCTGCTCGGTGAGCAGCGGCAGATAGAGCCGCACGACCGTTCCTTTGCCGGACTGGCTTTCGATCCGCGCCGTGCCGCCGGCCTGGCGGGCGATACCATAGACCTGGCTCAGGCCCAGCCCGGTGCCTTCGCCGATGCCCTTGGTGGTGAAGAACGGATCGAAGGCCTTGGCCAGCACCTCGCCCGGCATGCCGGAGCCGGTGTCGGTCACGCTGAGCTCGACATAGTCGCCGGCCGGCAGGTCGACGTCCCGCGTGATCTGCCGGACCGTTGTCGCGATGGTCAGGTCGCCGCCGTCCGGCATCGCGTCGCGCGAATTGATTGCCAGGTTCAGCACCGCCATCTCGAGCTGGGTCGGGTCGGAGAGGACGGGGGAGCGCGGATCGTCGAGGGTGAAATGCAGCCGGATCATCGGACCCAGGGTGCGGGCGAGCAATTCGCGCATGCCGCTTACCAGCTCGACGATCAGGACCGGTTTGAGCTCGATCCGCTGCGAGCGCGAGAAGGCGAGCAACTGCCCCGTCAGCTTGGCTCCGCGCTCGGCCGCCTCCAGCCCTGCCTCGGCGAAGCGCTTGACTCGCTCGAGGTCCTCGGGCTTGCGCCGGATCAGGTCCAGGCTGCCGACGATCGCGCCCAGCAGGTTGTTGAAATCGTGGGCGATCCCGCCGGTCAGCCGGCCGACGGCCTCCATCTTCTGCAACTGCATCAGCGCCGCCTCGGCCTCGTCCAACCGTGCCTGTTCCTTTAAGCGTTCGGTCACGTCCTGGACGAACAGATAGGCGCCAATCAGTTCGCCGTTCGCGTCGCGGAGCGCGCGGAAGCGCATCTCATAGCTGCGCTGCTGCTGGCACACCTCGACGGCGTGAACCTCGATGAACTCCTCGCCGGCCAGCGCGCGCGACCAGCGAGCCTTGAAATCGGCCAATTGTGCCGGCCGGTCGGCCAGCAGGGCCAGCATATTGTCGCCCGCCTGAGGCCGCTGGCCGAAGGCGCGCGCCCACTCATCGGCGGCAGCGCGGTTGATCGCCAGCCAGTTGTAATCGCGATCGGCGACGTGGATCAGGACGTCGGTGTCCTCGACGATGTCGGCCAGCAGCTTGCGCTCGGCCAGCGCCGCCGCTACCTGCCGCTCCAGCGACTCGTTGAGCTGCCGCAGCTGCCGTTCGCTTTCGCGCAGCTCGTCCTCCGCCCGGGCGCGTTCCACCGCCGCCCAGGTACGGTCGGCGACTTCGGCGATGAGTTCGACATCGTCTGTCCAGCGCCGCGGCTTGTCGTCATGGACATAGAGAGCTGCGGTGAAACGGCCCTCCTTGATAAGGGGGACGACGACGATCGATTTCGTGCCGAACCCGGCGAACACGCCGGCGGAACGGACCGCGCGCGGATCGGTGACGACGTCGTCCATGACCAGGATACGGCCGGCCGTCACCTCCGCCATGATGGCGTTGTCGAAGGCGTCTAGGCGATAGTTGCCGGCGAAATCCGGCGTTCCGTTCGCCACCCAGTTGCGTCCGACCGTGACGTTTTCCCCGGCGGCATCGATCTCGCCATAGCCGACGCGTGAGGCGCCGATTTCCCGCCCCAGCGCCTCGGTGGCCGCGGCCATCACGGCGAGGGGATCGGCGATGTCGCGCAGCCGATGTTCGAGCGACAGGCGGAAGGCTTGCTGGTGGCGGGCGCGCATCTGCTGCGTCGTCTCGGCGACGGCGCAGAACATCCCCTCGACCGCGCTGCTTTCGCCGCGCACCGGGGAATAGGAGAAGGTAAACCAGGCCCGCTCGTCATAGCCGTGCCGGTTCATGATGAGCGGCAGGTCCTCGCGGAACGTCGCCTCCCCGGCCATGGCGGCGTCGACCAGCGGCGCGATATCGGGCCAAATCTCGATCCAGACATCGCGGAACCGCGCGCCCAACGACGCCGGATGCTTGGCGCCGAGGATTTCGGCGTAGCCGTCGTTATAGAGGAGCCTGAGCTCAGGTCCCCAGGCGATGAACATCGGGAACATCGAATCGAGCAGCAGCCCGACCACGAGCTTCAGTGGTTCCGGCCAGGTCTCCGGCGCTCCCAGCGGCGATTTCGACCAGTCGTGCGCACGCATCAGTGCGCCGGCCCTGCCGCCGCCATTCAGGAATAACCCGGCTTCTTCTCGCGCTTTCTTCTTTGGGGTGGCGGTCAAGCGATTACCTTCCCGTCCAGCCTCATCCCGTCTGTTTCGGCGTAGACATAGGCTTAACAGACGTCCCCGTCATCTGGTTGCTTTGCCAGCTGTCGGTGACAGCCGGTTTGCACAGCAAAGCGGCAAGGACGGGCGGAACGGTCCGTGCTAAGCGACGGCGACGACACTTTTTCAGGGAGGCAGCATGTCCGAGATCGACGAGGAGCGGCGCGAGCGCGGCTTGAAGATGTTCAACGAGGTCTATGGCGGGATCGTGCCGGTGCCGCCGGCCGAAAAGCAGGGGCCGTTCTTCCACCAGACCATCGACCAGCTGTTCGCCGAAACCTGGACGCGCCCGAACCTGTCCGTCGCGCAGCGCCGGCTGGTGACATTGGGCGCTGTCGCGGCGCTGGGCGAGACCGAGATGTTCGAAATCCAGCTGCGCGCCGCGATCAGGAAGGGCGAGCTGAACAAGGCCCAGATCGAGGACCTCGTCCTCTTCCTGCCGGCCTATATCGGCTATCCCCGCACCTCGAAGATCCTGATGATCAGCCAGAAGATTTTCGCGGAGATGGAGGAGGGGACCGGCTAACGATCCACCGTCGCGGCCACCCAGGGGGCATAGCGCGGGCCGGAAATCTTGTCTGGTGACAATGCCTCATCCAGCCGCCGCATCTGGACCTCGTCGAGATGCAGGTCGATGGCGGCCAGGTTCTCCTCCAGATAGGACCGGCGCTTGGTGCCGGGGATCGGCACGACATCGGCGCCCTTCTGCAGCAGCCAAGCCAGCGCCACCTGTCCGGGCAGGCCCTGGGCCTCGTCGGCGATCTCGCGGACGATCTGGGCGGCGCGCATGTTGGCGTCGAAATTAGCGCCCTCATAGCGTGGGTCGGTGCGGCGGAAGTCGCCCTCGGGATAGTCCTCCGCCCGCTTGACGCCGCCGGCCAGGAAGCCGCGGCCCAGCGGGCAGAATGGCACCAGCCCGATGCGGAGCTCGCGCAGCACCGGGATGATCTCCGGCTCCAAGTTGCGCTCCCACAGCGAATATTCGCTCTGCAGCGCGGTGACGGGGTGGACAGCGTGGGCGCGCCGGATATTGGCGATGCCGCACTCCGACAGGCCGAAGAAGCGGACCTTGCCCTCCTTGACCAGGTCGGCAACGGTGCCGGCCACGTCCTCCATCGGCGTGTTGGGATCGACGCGGTGCTGATAGAGCAGGTCGATATGATCGGTCTGCAGGCGCTGCAGCGATTCCTCGGTGGTCTCCCGGATGTCCTGCGGCTTGCTGGTCATATCGGCATAGCCCTTCCGGTCACCCCTCAGGCGAAAGCCGAACTTGGTGGCGATGATCACCTTGTCGCGCCGGCCCTTGAAGGCGCGGCCGAGCAGCTCCTCGTTCTTGAACGGGCCATAGCCCTGGGCGGTGTCGAAGAAATCGCAGCCGAGCTCGATCGCCCGGTCCAGCGTGCGAAGCGATTCCGCCTCGTCCGCCGGACCATAAGACTGGCTCATCCCCATGCAGCCCAGGCCGATGGCCGAGACTTCGAGACCCTGGGTGCCGAGTTTGCGTTTTTCCATCGTCATCATGTCCTCTCCGACGGTTCAGGTTTGCTTATCAGGTGGTCTTCAGCGACGCCATGTCGATGACGAAGCGATATTTCACGTCGTTCGTCAGCAGCCGCTCATAGGCCGCGTTCACCGACTGGATCGGCACGATCTCGATGTCGCTGATGAACTCACTCGGATAGTTAGTGGTGGCAACTCGCTGGTACAAAGGTATATTTTGACATGATCCGTTGAAGGAAATTCAACAATCATGCCGCAGCCGAACCTCTCACATCTCGTCGTCTTCGCCACCGTGGCGCGCCTCGGCAGCTTCCGCGGGGCGGGGGCCGAGGCCGGCATGTCGACCTCGGCGGTCAGCCACGCCATCCGCGGGCTGGAGGACCGGCTGGGCGTCACCCTGTTCAACCGTACGACCCGAAGCGTTTCGCTGACCGAGGCCGGGCAGCGGTTGCTGGAGCGGCTTCAGCCGGCGTTGCGCGATGTCGGCGACGCGATCGAGGAGATGAATGCCTTCCGCAGCACGCCGACCGGCACGCTGCGGATCAACGCATCGCGCTCCGCGGCGAAGCTGTTCATCGCTCCGGTGATCGCGAAATTCTTCGCCGCCTATCCCGAGATCAATCTCGAGATCATGGAGCAGGACGGCTTTGTCGATATCGTCGCCGCCGGGTTCGATGCCGGCATCCGCTTCGAGGAGGCTGTGCCGGAGGACATGGTCGGGGTACGGCTCGGCATCTCGATGCGCTGGGCGGTGGTCGGCGCGCCAAGCTATTTCGCCAGTCACCCCGCGCCGCTGCATCCAGACGACCTCAGCGCCCATGACTGCATCCGCTTCCGCTTTCCCAGCGGAAGGTTCTCTCGCTGGGAATTCGCCAAGGACGGGGTCGAGATGGAGGTCGATGTCCGCGGCCGGCTGACGGTAAGCGACGCCGGCACGGGTGTTGCCGCCGCCCTGGATGGCATCGGCCTCACGTCCGCTTTCGACAATTTCGTCACGGACGCGCTCGCCGAGGGGCGGCTGGTCCGCGTGCTGGAGGACTGGTGCCCTTCTTTCTCGGGCTTCATGCTCTACTACCCGCGCCAGCGCAGGATGTCGTCGGCGCTACGCGCCTTCATCGATATGCTGCGGGCGCATCACGCGGGGTGACGGGAATGACTCTGAAACCATCGAAGGCCAGGTTGATCCTGCTCTTTGGGCTGTTGGCTACTGGAATAGGCTTCGACCTGCCGGCGGCGAAATCGCAACCGTACCCGGACCCGCCTTGGACCCTCGATCCTGCGATCGTTCGCCAATTGGAAGCCCGGGCCGTCATGCCCGAGGGAACGAAACCGATCGATGCCTACACCAGATATTACGTGCCGGGTTACGACCACGAGCGGCGCGTCGTTTATGGCTTGTTGAAGGAGGGGGGCGACAAGCGGATACACCTCTCCAATGGGCCGATCATCATGGATGGCGGTTGTTCGGTGGTGGAACTGATATTCGACGTCACTGCGGGTCAGGTGACGTCGATCAAATGTAACGGCGCATAAACGGTCGATCCCGCCATGACCGGATTTGCCCCGGCCATGACGGAAAACTGTGCTTGCAGACGAGAGGATACGTCCGGCGACTGTGATCAGGCGATCGCTGTCGCCACCCGCCGCTGCGCCGGCTCCACTGCGTTGGCCGGGGCCTGCTGCGCGCCGCGATTGTCCTTCTTCGGGCGCAGGGACGCGAAATCCCGCTCCAACTCGCTTGCGTAGGCCTCGATGTCGCTGATCGGCCGGGCCGCCACGTTGCTGCGCGCCGCCGCCAGCGCCACGGCCGGCGCGACGGTGGTGAGCAGACGCGGATCCAGCACGTCCGGGATCAGGTAGAGCGGGCCGAAGCCGGCATGGTCCATGTCCGGCTGGGTGTTGCGGGCCAGGTCCGATAGGGCCATGGCGCAGGCCAGCTTCATCTCCTCGGTGATCGCGGTGGCGCCGACATCCAGCGCGGCGCGGAAGATGAAGGGGAAGCCCAAGGCGTTGTTGACCTGGTTCGGAAAGTCCGACCGGCCGGTGCAGACGACCGCGTCGGGCCGCTCGCGATAGATGATCTCGGGCATGATCTCGGGTGTCGGGTTGGCCAGCATCATGACGATCGGCTTGGCTGCCATGTGCCGCAGATGTGCCGGATCGATGCTGCCCGGGCCCGACAGGCCGATCAGCACATCGGTGCCGTCCATGATCCGCTCCCAGCCGCCGGGATCGCTGTCCTGGGCGAAGCGCGCCTTGTATTTGTTGAGACCGTTGCGGCCGGCATGGACCAGGCCGCCACTGTCCATCATGTAGATGTTCTTGCGCTCCATCCCCATCTCGACCAGCAGGTTGAGGCAGGCGATCGCCGAGGCGCCGGCGCCGGTGCAGACCAGGCGGATATCCTCGATATTGCGCCCGGTCAGGTAGAGCGCGTTGCGCAGCGCCGCGGCCACGACCACGGCGGTGCCGTGCTGGTCGTCATGCATCACCGGGATCTTCATCCGCGCCTTCAGCCGCTCCTCGATCTCGAAGCACTCCGGCGCCTTGATGTCCTCCAGGTTGATGCCGCCGAAGGTCGGCTCCAGCGCCGCCACGACATCGACGAAATGGTCCGGGTCGCGCGTATCGACCTCGATATCGAAGGCGTTGACCCCGCCCAGCAGCTTGAACAGGACCGCCTTGCCCTCCATCACCGGCTTGGACGCCAGCGGGCCGATATTGCCCAGCCCCAGCACCGCGGTGCCGTCGCTGACCACCGCGACCAGGTTGGCCCGGCCGGTCAGCCGCGCCGCCTGGGCCGGGTTGCGGGCAATCTCCATCGAGGCCTGGCCAACGCCCGGCGTATAGGCCAGCGCCAGATCCTCGCGGGTCTCGACCGGCTTGGTCGGGACGACCTCGATCTTACCGGGCCGCGGGTCGGAGTGATAATTCAGCGCCGCCCGGATCTGGGTCTCGTTCACGTCGATCTCCAAAATGCGTAACCGCCCGGGTGAGGGCGGCCTTGAAATTCGGTCGGGCTTTTATCCCGACGATAGGAGTTGTGGGCCTGCCGCTGTCGCCCTGTCAAGCGCAGGAGGCTGCTTTCCTGTCGAAAATTGGAATGAATGCCATGTTTTTAGCGCATCCGTGATTATAAAACCACTATTGTGGCCAGATTTGGGTAATCTTCTTTCACATTTCGGCCTATTCGATCTTCAGCGTGTTCTCCGAGATGTGCTGCAGCGTGCCGCCGCC
>Ga0070665_100006042_pt1 | contig 12373 bp, 11 predicted proteins | sample KBSS13metaG_FD_65862 | JGI IMG/M metagenome (GOLD analysis project Ga0070665, IMG submission 65862) | Switchgrass rhizosphere microbial communities from Kellogg Biological Station, Michigan, USA - KBS S1-3 metaG | ecosystem: Host-associated > Plants > Roots > Rhizosphere > Soil ... | reverse complement strand
CTTGCCGGCGCCAGCGCCGCCAGCCCCTCGGCGAAGGCCTGGTGCCGGATGGAAAAACGCGCATCGGGGATGCGCGCTGCTTCGGCCACCGCTTCCGCGTCCTTGTCGAACGCGATCAGCCGGCCCTCCGGGGCCAGCCGTGCGAGGATGCGGCGCGCATGCCCGCCGCGTCCGAAGGTCGCATCGACGATGGTGCCTGCCGACAAGCCGTCTGCCGGCATCAGCGCCTGTACCGCCTCGTCGATCAAGACGGTGGTGTGAGTCCATGGGGCGTCCAATGGCAGCTTCCATCAGGCCGCAGTGCCCTGCGCCGCCTTCGCGAGGCGGGCAGCCCGGGCGGCCGCGCGCAGGGCGTCGTGGGTCGCCTTGTCCCAAAGTTCCAGGTGGTCGCCCATGCCGATCAGCTTGGCTTCACGCACCAGGTTCACTTCGGCGCGCAGTTCAGGCGACACCAGCAGGCGGTAAGTGGCGTCGAGCTTGACCTCCATCGCACTGCCGAACCAGGTCCGCTTGATCCACTCGTCCTTCTCCGGCTTGATCTTGTTTTCGAGGAAGTGCTGCCACGCCTCGCGCTGAAAAATCATCAGAAAGCCGGAATCGTCGCGCGTGATGGTGACGAACTTGTCGCTGTCTTTGTCGAAGACATGCCGGTGCCGCACCGGCATCGATAGCCGGCCTTTCGCATCCAGATTCAGATCTTCAGTACCTAAGAACACGCCCGTGGACGTGGAATGAGACAGCGACTTACACTGCGGGCCAAAAAAAGGCCCTGAAACAGCATTTAGCTTCTACTTTCCACCACTTTCTCCCACCAAATGTAGCAGCAAACGAAATGCTGACAACAGTGGCCGCAGGTTCTTTTTTTGAATGGAATCAACGACTTAGCGGCGATCTAAATCGCCAAATGTCGTTTTAAATGAAGCACTTAGAGGGCATTTCCGAAGAGACGCCTCAAGTTCGTAACAGCTTACAGAATAAAGCGTGAGAGGTCGTCGTCGTGACTTAATGCCGCAAGTCGGGCATCGACGTACGCGGCATCGATCAGCACAGTCGTGCCGCCGAGCCGGGCGGCATCGAAACTGACCTCGTCGAGCAGCCGTTCCATCACCGTCGACAAACGGCGTGCACCGATGTTCTCGGTGCGCTCGTTGACCTCGAACGCGATGGTCGCCATGCGCGTGATCCCCTCGGGCGTGAACTCGAGCGTGACGCCCTCGGTCGCCAGCAAGGCCTGGTACTGCTTGACCAGCGAAGCGCGGGTTTGCGTGAGGATGCCTTCGAAATCGGCCACCGACAGCGATTGCAACTCGACGCGAATCGGAAAGCGTCCCTGCAGTTCGGGAATCAGGTCGCTCGGCTTGGAAAGATGGAACGCTCCGCTGGCGATGAACAGGATGTGGTCGGTGCGCACCACGCCGTACTTGGTGCTGACGGCGGTGCCCTCGACCAGCGGCAGCAGGTCGCGCTGCACGCCCTGGCGCGAGACGTCGGCGTTCTGCGTTTCACCGCGCGTGGCGACCTTGTCGATCTCGTCGATGAAGACGATGCCGTTCTGCTCGGCGTTGGTGATCGCCTGCGCGCGGATCTCGTCTTCGTTGACCAGCTTGACCGCTTCTTCGTCGACCAGAAGGCGCATGGCCTCGCCGATCTTGAGCTTGCGCGTCTTGCGCTTGCCGGCGCCCATGTGCGAGAACATGCCGCGCAGCTGCTCGGCCATTTCTTCCATGCCGGCCGGGCCCATGATTTCCAGCGGTGTGTGCTGTTCGGCCAGATCGATCTCGATGTCCTTGTCGTCCAGCGACTTCTCGCGCAGCTTCTTGCGAAACGCCTGGCGCGTCGGGTTCGGAGCGTCGATCGCGGGCGGCGCGTTGTCGGCCGTGCGCGCCGGTGGCAGCAGCGCATCGAGGATGCGCTCTTCGGCAGCATCTTCGGCCCGCATGCGCACCTTGGCGCTTTCGGACTCGCGCGTCTGCTTGACCGAGATTTCGGCCAGGTCGCGAATGATCGCGTCGACATCCTTGCCGACGTAGCCCACCTCGGTGAACTTGGTGGCCTCGACCTTGATGAAGGGCGCGTCGGCCAACCGCGCCAGCCGGCGCGCGATCTCGGTTTTGCCCACGCCTGTCGGGCCGATCATCAGAATGTTTTTGGGCGTGATCTCGTGGCGCAGCTTGTCATCGACCTGCTGGCGCCGCCAGCGATTGCGCAGCGCGATCGCCACCGCGCGCTTGGCCTGCGGCTGACCGACGATGTGGTTGTCGAGCTCGGAGACGATCTCTTGCGGCGTCATCGACATCAGAGCACCTCGATCGTGTGGTGCATGTTGGTGTAGATGCACAGTTCGCCCGCGATCTCCAGCGACTTCTTGACGATCTCGCCAGCGCCCAACTCGGTGTTGTCGAGCAGCGCCTTGGCCGCGGCCTGCGCGTAGGCCCCGCCGGAACCGATCGCGATGATCCCGCCCTCGGGCTCGAGCACGTCGCCGTTGCCGGTGATGATCAACGAAGTGGTGGCATCCGCCACCGCCAGCATCGCTTCGAGCCGGCGCAGCACGCGGTCGGTGCGCCAGTCCTTGGTCAGTTCGATCGCGGCACGGGCCAGTTGCCCCTGGTGTTTTTCGAGCTTGGCCTCGAAGCGCTCGAACAGCGTGAAGGCGTCGGCCGTGGCACCGGCAAAACCGGCCAGCACCTTGCCCTGGTAGAGCCGTCGCACCTTGCGTGCCGAGCCCTTGACGATGATGTTGCCCAGGGTGACCTGCCCGTCGCCGCCGATGGCGACCTGATCACCCGCGGGCGTCTTGCGGCGCACGCTGACGATCGTGGTTCCGTGAAACTGTTCCATCGCGTTGAAGTGAGGTTGCCGCGCACGATTGCAAGCCGAAATGCGCGGGCAAGACGCTAATTCGGCCGAACGGCGACGGTCGCGTGGTCGGCGATGCCGATGACACCGAAAAAGGGCGCGATCAGGCGGTGGGCATCGACGAAGTGCACGCGCTGGCCCCGCGCGTCGCGCGCCATCACCCAGTTGAGCAGCGTGCCGGCGGCCGCAAAGTCGATTCGCACCAGGGCCGCGCACGAAATGGTCGGGGTGGACTCGTCGGCCAACTCGGCGTCCAGCCGGTGCCAGGTCGGCAGCGACTCACCGACCAGATCGCCCGCCAGCGCGGCACGCCAATGCGGGCCGGGCTCGGCCAGGGCGTCATCGTGGTCCGGGCCGAACGCCAGCGCCGGCGCGGCTGCCGGTGCGGCATCGGCCATCTTTTCGAAGCGGCACTGCGCGTCTTCCCAGGGTGGCGGCGACACCTCGTAGGTGATGCAGTAGTTCAGCGCCACCAGTTCGAAATCGTCGGGCAGGTTCATCATGCGCAACGCATCCATCCGCAGTTGCCACCACACGACTTCGTTGCCGCGTTCGCTGACCGGCGTGGCCTTCTCCAGCACCGCAAGCAGGCGCGATCCGCCACCAAAGCGCAGCAGGACCGGCATTCCGGTCCAGTGCGCGAACAGCGTGCGCAACGGCGCGGCCGTATCCGGCGAAATCGAGGTGAGGGCGCTCCAGTCGAGCGTCCAGGTGCTGCCGGCGGCGCCGAGGGCGCGCGTCAGGTCGGCCAGGTCGCTGCGTGACAACTGGGCCGGGCACCGCCAGTCGGCACCGCCCCAGGCGGGCGCGGGCACTGGCGCCACGGCCATGACGGCCTGGGCATCGCGCGCCAACATGCGCAGCGACATCCATTCGGGCGCCGTCCCCTTGACGCGCTGCGCATATCGGGTGGCCGTGGCCGTGAACTTTTCGGCGTCACCGGTGGCGCGGTACAGATCGAGCAGCGCGAGCCAGATGTCGTCGTGGTCGGCGGTCGGCGTCTCAGGGGCCAGCGCCTGGAGCAAGATGGCCTCGGCGCCGGGGTCGTCGCCGTGCGCGAAGCGGATCGAAGCCTCTTCGATCGCGCTGCCGCCGACCAGCCGCGAGGGGCGGGCGTCGACGGAGTTCGGTCCATGTGTGCTGTCGCCAATCCCCAGATCGGAGGGCGGCGCCCCGCCTGGAACCGTGTCGGCGTAGGCCCGCGAATGCGCCGAGGCCAGCCCCCCGGCCGGCTGCTCGCCTGGCGCGCCGGGCGGGCGGCCCTTCCACCACTGCTGCGACATCTGCTCTTCGATCTCGTCGATCTTCTTGAGCGTGAGCGCGCGGCCGTCGTTCTTGCCCGAGGTGCTGTCGATCGATACGGGTGCCGCGGCATCGCGATCGCCGGCGGCTTCGCGCCGACGCATTTTGCGCAGCATGTCGAACTCGCGGCGGCGCACGAAATCGTTGCGCTGCCGCCGCTCGATCATCTCCTTGAGCATCTCGCGGCTGTACCCGGTTTCGGGCGCCGCGGTGTCCGTTGCGTCGTCCAGCTCGGACCAATCCTTCAGCGGATTGCGCACGAACTTCGCAACCTTCGAAAACAGGCGTTTCGGATCTTCCTTGGCCATGCGTCGCTACGAGGAGACGGTGCGCGGCTAGTCGCCGAACATCTTCTGTTTGAGCTCGCGCCGCTGCTGCGCCTCGAGCGACAGCGTGGCGGTGGGCCGAGCCAGCAAACGGCCCACGCCGATCGGCTCGCCGGTTTCGTCGCAATAGCCGTAGTCGCCTGCGTCGATGCGCACGATCGATTGCTCGATCTTCTTGAGCAGCTTGCGCTCGCGGTCGCGCGTGCGCAGCTCCAGGGCATGCTCTTCCTCGATGGTGGCGCGATCGGCCGGATCCGGCACCACCACGGTGTCTTCGCGCAGGTGCTCGGTGGTTTCACCGGCGTTCTCGAGGATGCCCTGCTTGAGGCCGATCAGCTTGAGGCGAAAGAACGCCATCTGCTTTTCGTTCATGTACTCGCTGTCGGGCATGGCAATGACTTCGGCGTCGGACAGTTGTTCCGGCGTCTTGGTCTTCCAGTTGTTCGCGAGCTTGGGGTCTTTTTTGACGGCCACCGGGGGCGGCGGCACGTAGGCGGCGCTGCTGGGCATGGTCGGTCCAAAACTGGATTTGGCGGCCGTGGAAGCGACCGACTGGGGCATGGACGGTACGGTCAACTGCGACAGGCGCGACACGCGCGGCACGCGCGCAGGCGCGGGCACGACAGTGGGCGCTGCAGTGGCAGCGGTGGACACGGGAGCCGCAGAGGACGCGACGGCGGCTGATTTCTTCATAGGTGTCGATGCAGGCTGGGTCGCGACGGGCCGACCGCTGGCCTTGGTGGTAGTTGCAGGAGGTGCAACCGGCTTTTTGGCCGGTGCTCTGGATGCGGCGGGGGCCGCGGCAGCAGCCTTGCTGGCGTGGGATGCTTTGACCGGAGCAGCCTTCGTGGCCGCAGGCGCCGCCTTCTTGCCGGCGACCGCCTTGGGAGCGGCGGGCTTGGGCACGGGCTTGGCTGCCTTGGCGGCGGGCTTCTTCACGGTGACTGGCTCCTTCGACTTGCTGGTGGAATGCGCTTTCATTTCAAGGCCCCTCCCGGGAGTCCACTGCGATGCCAAAAGGCTTGCGTGCTCCACGTTGTCTTGGTTCGCCAGCGGCGAACCACGGGGTTATACCCCCGATTGCCCGCGCCGAGCGGCTGCTTTGCTATGCCGAAAGTCACACCTTGGCCCTTCGGCGCGGTGGTGCCCCCGAAACAGGCGCGCGATTGTAAGCATGTTGGCGCTCCTTTCCAGGAACACCGCGGAACCGGCTTTGCCAGGCCGCTGGTGTTGCCCCCTTGAGGGGGAGTCGAGCTACACGAAGTGAGCGAGGAACGGGGGTGGGTTCATTCCAAACACTGGTCCAGACCCTGCTCGAGGATCTCGCGCGGCAGGTCGATGCCGATGAACACCATGCGGCTCTGGCGCGCTTCGCCTTGGCCCCACTCCGGGCCCAAGTCGCTGCCCATCAATTGGTGCACGCCCTGGAAGATCACCTTGCGCTCGGTGCCCTTCATGTGGAGCACGCCCTTGTAGCGCAGCATCTTCGGGCCATAGATGTTGACGATTGCGCCCAGAAAGTCTTCGAGCCGGGCCGGATCGAACGCACGGTCGGCCTTGTAGACGAAGCTCTTCACGTCGTCGTCGTGATGATGGTGGTGGCCGTGCCCTTCACCAGCGTGCGAAGGATGGTCGCAATCCTCGCCATGCTCATGGTCGTGATCGTGGTGCGCGTGGTCGTGCGCTTCTTCCTCTTTCAGGAAGTCGGGATCGATGTCGAGCTTGGCGTTCAGGTTGAAGCCACGCAGGTCGAACACGCTGGTCAGCGGCACCTCGCCGAAATGCACTTTCTGCTGCGGCGCGCGCGGGTTCATGTGCTTCAAGCGATGGATCAGCGCGTCGGTTTCTTCGGCCGACACCAGCTCGCTCTTGCTGATGAAGATCTGGTCGGCAAAGCCGACCTGACGCCGCGCTTCTTGCCGGTCGTTCAGTTGTTGCGGCGCGTGCTTGGCGTCGACGAGCGTCAGGATCGAATCGAGCAAGTAGCTCTCGGCGATCTCGTCGTCCATGAAGAAGGTTTGAGCCACCGGGCCGGGGTCGGCCAGGCCGGTGGTTTCGATCACCACGCGGTCGAAATCGAGCAGGCCCTTGCGCTTCTTGGCAGCCAGCACTTGCAAGGCTTCGCGCAGGTCTTCGCGGATGGTGCAGCAGATGCAGCCGTTGCTCATCTGCACGATCTGCTCTTTCGACTCGGTGACCAGGATGTCGCTGTCGATGTTCTCTTCGCCGAATTCGTTCTCGATCACCGCAATCTTCTGGCCATGCGCCTCGGTCAGGATGCGCTTGAGCAAGGTGGTTTTGCCGGAGCCGAGAAAGCCGGTGAGGATGGTGGCGGGAATGAGGGCCATGGAGCGCTTTCGAGGGAGACGGGGATCGGGCGGGTCGAGACGGAACAGGGCCGAAAGTTTAGGCCCGATGCGATGCCCCTACTTGCGGACCACCACCAGCCCCTTCAAGTACTCACCCTCCGGAAACTCGATGGTCATCGGGTGGTCCGGTGCAGCGCCCAGGCGCTCGGCGATGTAGCCGTCGACGCCGGCATCGATGCCGGCCGAGGCCACGATCTTGTGGAACAAGTCGGCGCCGATGCCGCCCGAGCAAGAAAAGGTCAGCAGCACGCCGCCCGGCACCAGCAGCTTGAGCGCGAGCCGGTTGATGTCCTTGTAGGCACGCGCGGCGCGATCGGCATGCGCGGCAGTCGGCGCGAATTTCGGCGGATCGAGCACGATCGCGTCGAAGGTCTGGCCTTCCTCGATGAAACGGCGCAACGCAGCGTTGACGTCGGCATCGAGGTACTGCGCATCGGCGCTCTCGAAGCCGTTCAGCGCCACGTTGGCGCGCGCCCGCTCCAGCGCGGGCAGCGACGAATCGATCGACGTGAAATGCGCGCCCGCCAGCGCATCGGCAGCTTGCAAGCCCGCCATTGCCGCCACCGTGAAGCCGCCGGTGTAGCAAAAGCAATTGAGCACGCGCCTGAACCTGCGGTGCTGCGCGATTTCGGCGAATCGCTGGCGGCTGTCGCGCTGATCGAGGTAGAAGCCGGTCTTGTGGCCGGTGGCGATGTCCAGGCCGAGCTGCCAGCCGTGCTCGCGGATCGTCAGATTCGTGGCGCCGTCGCGGCGCAGCCATCCCGTGACCTTCGGCAAGCCTTCGCGTTCGCGGCCGCTGGCATCGGAGCGTTCGTAAAGATTGGCGAGACCGGTTGCCTTCAGCAAGGCATCGGCCAGCACGTCTTTCCAGCGCTCCACGCCGGCCGACGAGAACTGCGCCACCAGGGTGTCGCCGTAGCGATCGACGATGAGGCCCGGCAAGCCATCGGCCTCGCCGTGGACCAGCCGGACACCGTCGCTGCGCAAATCGAAATAGCGGCGTGCCGCGACCGCGCGCTCGCACAGCGACGCCAGAAACGCCGCATCGATGCGCTGCGCTTGCTCGAAGCTCCAGCAACGCGCGCGGATCTTCGAGGCCGGGCTGAACGCCGCCCACGCCAGAAACTGGCCCTCGTGCGATTCGACGCGCACCGTCTCGCCCGCATCCGCCCCGCCGCGGGCGATGGCGGAATCGAACACCCACGGATGGCGGCGCAACAGCGAGCGCTCCTTGCCTGCCTTGAGGCGGATGACCTTCATTTGGCTTTCGTGCGCGTGGTCGGCGGCGTCTTCGTGCTGCGTGCCTGAGCCCGGGGATGCGCGGCGTCGTAAGCCTTGGCCAGATGCTGGAAATCGAGCCGCGTATAGACCTGCGTCGTCGTGATGTTGGCGTGGCCCAGCAGCTCTTGTACCGCGCGCAAGTCGCTGCTGGACTGCAGGACGTGGCTGGCGAACGAGTGCCGCAGCATGTGCGGATGCACCGGTGCCGCCAGGCCGGCCTTCAGGCTGCGTGCTTTCAATTGCGACCAGATCGATTGCGCCGAAAAGCGTGTGCCGTTGCGGCCGATGAAGAGCGCCGCGGCGCTGGCTGGATCGCGCAGCTGCGACGCCGCCAATGCTGCGCAATCGCCGCGCACGGTCAACCACGCGACCAGCGCTTCCGCCGCTTTCGCACCAACCGGCACGATGCGCCGCTTGCTGCCCTTGCCCAGCACGCTGGCCTCGCGCGCCTCCAGGTCGACCCAGCCGGGCGCGTCCTTGCTTGCCTGCACGTCGAGGCCGACCAGCTCGCTCACGCGCAGGCCGCAGCCGTACAAGAGCTCGACGATCGCGCGGTCGCGCGCCTCGGTCCACGGGTCGGCGTCGGCATCGTGCAGATCGGCCAGCCGCACTGCGTCGTCGACCGCCAACGCTTTGGGCAGCGGCCGCGCTGCCTTGGGCGCCTTCACGTCCTGCACCGGATTGCCGGCGATGCGGCCTTCGTGGCCCAGCCAGCGGTAAAAGCCGCGCCAGCACGACAGCACCAGCGCGATGCCGCGCGGCTCGCGACCGGCGCTGTGCAGTTGCGCCATCCAGCGGCGCACCTGGGTGGTTTGCACCTGCTCCAGCGCGACGGCGGCGTCGGTCGCCTTGTCTTGCAACGTGGCCAGATGGATCGCGTAGAGCTCGACGGTGCGGGCGGCCAGCCGGCGCTCGACGCGCACATGCTCGAGGTACCGCTCGACCAGCGCCGCGTCAGTGGAGGTAGCCATTGAGCGCATTGTTGATGATGGCCGCCGGCTCGCGCAACGCGCCCTTGAACAGCATGCCCCAGCGCTGCCAGCACGACGTGGGCGCGGCGGCGTATTGCACGTCGAAGGCACGGTCGAAGCCGCTGGCGCGCGCCAGCCTCTGAATGCGCCACAGGTGGTAGGGCTCCGACACCACGATCACGCGATGGACGCCCGCGCCTTGCAGCACCGGCGTCGACAGCGCGAGGTTCTGGCGCGTCGAGGACGACACAGGCTCGCGCAGCACCGGCCCGGTGTAGCCCGTAGCGCGGGCATGCGCCTCCATCACCTCGGCCTCGATGCGACCGTCTTCGGTGTCGACGCCGCCCGACATCACGATGCGCGGCACTTGGCCGGCCTGCGCCAGTGCCACGGCCGTATCGACGCGGCCGGTGAGACAGGGGTTGGGCGCGCCGTGCAGATAAGCGCGGTTGCCGAGCACCAATGCGGCGTCGGCCGGGCCTTGCGGTGGATTCGCCAACAGCGCTTGCGCGTGCCGCCAGATGACGCTGGCGATGGCGGCATACACCAGCAGCAGCGCTGTTGCCGCGAGCAACGCCGGGCGCAGCCAGCGCCGGCGCGCCATCAGGGCCGCAGCCGGGACAGCGCGGCCGAGGCCAGCTCGGCGATGCGCTCCAGGAAGTCGGTGCCCATCTCGGCGTTGTAGCGCTGCGCGTCGGGAGAGGCCAACACCAAAAGGCCGAAGGCCGGTGCGTCGGGTTCCGAGCGCAGCGGGATCAGCGCCATCGACACCGCGGCGCGCGCATCGTTCAACCAGCCCGCCGCCTCGAAACCCGCGTTCAGGCCGCAGTACGGCGCGGTGAGCGAGGTGGCGAAGGCCTTCACGTCCTCGCTGACGTTCTTGGCGTATTCCTCGCCGGCGTAGTCACCGTGCAGGTCCCACAGCTTGATGCCGGTCTGCGGCACCATGAACTGCGAGTGCAGCTCGTTGATGATGTGCCAGGGCAGCTCGCGCGCGTTGCGAAAGTTCAAGAGGCCCCGCGTCCAGCGCTGCAGCCGATCGGCCGTCATCACGTTTTCGGTGCCGTGTCGCACCATGTCCATCAGCCGATGCTCCAGCGCCTTGATCTTCTCACGCAGCATCTCGGCCTGGCGCTCCTGCAGGCTGACGGCGCGGTTGCCGTGCGGGCTGGTGAGCTGCACCTGCCCGAGGATCTGCGCATGGCGCTCGAAAAAGTCGGGCGTGTTCGACAGGTAGTCGGCGATGTCGTCTTCGGTGATGGGGTTCATGTCGGCCATAGAGTTCTGAATTTGGGGCACGGGAGCGTGCTGGGTGTCGGCGCGGTGTCGCGCGTCATTCGGGGACGTCGATCTCGCCTTCGAAAACCGTGACGGCGGGGCCCGTCATCCACACGGGCTGGCCAACGCCGTCCCATTCGATCGTCAGCATGCCGCCGCGCGTCTGCACGTCGACTTTGTGGTCCAGCAGCCCGAGCCGGATGCCGGCGACCACCGCCGCGCAGGCACCGGTGCCGCAGGCCAGCGTTTCGCCGGCGCCGCGCTCGAACACGCGCAGGCGAATCTGCGAGCGCCCCACGAGCTGCATGAAGCCGGCGTTGACGCGCTGCGGAAAGCGCGGATGGTGTTCGATCAACGGGCCTTGCGTGGCGACCGGCGCGGTGTCGACGTCGCCCACCAGTTGCACCGCGTGCGGATTGCCCATCGACAGGATGGCCAGCGGCACGATCGGCCCGCCGGCATGGGTCGACAGCGCCAGGTGCCACATTTCCCATGCACCTTCCGGCTGCGGGTCGAGCCCGGCGGTGTCGAAAGGCACGCGCTCGGGTTCGAAGATCGGCGCGCCCATGTCGACGGTGACGCGGCCATCGGCGTTCATGCGCGGCTCGATCACGCCCGACAAGGTCTGCACACGCACCGCATCCTTGGCGCTCAGCCCGTGCTCGCGCACGAAGCGCAGGAAGCAGCGCGCGCCGTTGCCGCATTGCTCGACCTCGCCGCCGTCGGCGTTGTGGATCAGGTACTGGAAATCGATGCCGCTGGCCGGGGATGGCCGCACCGTCAGGATCTGGTCGGCGCCGACGCCGAAGTGGCGGTCGGCCAGAAAACGGTACTGCGCCGCACCGAGGCCCAGGGGCCCGCGCGTTTCATCGAGCACGACGAAATCGTTGCCGGCGCCCTGCATTTTGGTGAAGCGAACTCGCATCGCCGGGATTATCGGCGGGGGCCGGCGACGGACGGCGCGGCTGCGCTGCGGCGCCACGGATGCCACCACAGGCCCAGCCCGGCCAGCAGCCAGGCGGCGCACGGCAACACGCTGCCCAGTGGCCAGCCCTGCCCCTTCAGGGCCACGACCGCCACGCGGCACAGCGCTGCCAATGCCAGCGCCGAGAAGATCAGGCCAATCGGCGTCGCCAGCCGCTGCAGCGCGCTGCGTGCCATCGCCGCGGACATGGCGGTGTGCAGCATCACGCCCCAGGCCGCGCCGGCCAGCAGCTGCGCCGGCACGAAGGCGGTCGGGGTTTCGGCATACAGCGCCAGCAGCGCCGCGCCACCGCCGACACCCAGCGCGGACGCGGCGGCGCGCAGCCGCGCCGGCAGCGGCAGCGACGACAGCCCGCGCGACGACAGCAGCAGCCCGAGCGCAAAGCCAATCCAGAACAGCGGCGCCCAGGCGGCGCGTGCAAACGGCAGCGACGACGCATTGGCGAGCAACGTGGTGTGCCACTGAAAGCCCAAGCCGGCGATCCACACCAGCCCCACCAGCCACAGCAGTGGCGCACGGTTCGCTCCGATCGGCTCGGGCGCGCGCACCGTGAGCGGCCAGGCGTCGGCCCGCAGCGCCACCAGGCCAGCCAGCGCCAGCGCACCCGCGGCCACCGCGAAGGGCGCGTGCGGATCGTGGCGGCGAAGCCACTCGGTGAACAGCGGCCCGATCGCGCCGGCCACGCTGACCAGCCCCAGCGCCAAGCCGACGGCCCAGCCCTGCCGCGTGGCGCCCCCGATGTGCCCCAGGAGCGCCAGCACCGGCGCGCGCATGAAGGACGACAGCACGGCCCAACCGCCGACCAGCACCAGCAGCAATCCGGGCGAGCCGGTCACAGCCGCCCACGGCAGTGCAGCGAACAACGTCGCGCAGAGCAGCGCCGCAACGGTGATCGCCGCACCGAGGCGACGCCAAACCCGCGCGAGACGGTCGGCGAACACGGCCGACGCCCAATCGGTGACGACGAACAGCGCCTGGTCCAGCAGCACGATCCAGATCACG
>Ga0070665_100006041_pt1 | contig 12373 bp, 11 predicted proteins | sample KBSS13metaG_FD_65862 | JGI IMG/M metagenome (GOLD analysis project Ga0070665, IMG submission 65862) | Switchgrass rhizosphere microbial communities from Kellogg Biological Station, Michigan, USA - KBS S1-3 metaG | ecosystem: Host-associated > Plants > Roots > Rhizosphere > Soil ... | reverse complement strand
CGCCGGCCAGCGATGCGACAACGAAGATTGCGCTACCTAGTTGCGGTGTTCGGCGCCGGCCCCACACGTCCCCGAGCCGGCCGCCGAGCAGCAGCAGCGACCCGAACGAGAGCGCGTAGCCGGTCACGACCCACTGCAGGCTCGCCGCGCTGAAGTGCAGCTCGCCCGCGATCGTCCGCAGGGCGATGTTCACGATGCTGAAGTCGAGTTGCAGGACGAACTGCGCGACGCACAGCAGCAGGAGCGGCGACGTACCGGCGCGGCCGGCGTCCGCTCCGCGAGCGGTGAGCGAGCGCGTGCGCTCGACGATGGGTGTCAACAGGCTCCTGGCACGCGCCGCGACGGGTCGGTCGTTCCACGGTAGGAGGCCCCGCGCGGCGTATCGTCTGCAGTCGCAATGGGACGGGGCGTCCCTGGCGGGACCGATCGCACGCAGGTTCGGCTGGCCGAGCTGGTGGCCGCCCTGTCACTCGGCATCGATCTCGGGTTCGGCCAGCCGTCGGAGCACGTGCTGCGCCAATGCCGGATCGCCCTCCGGCTGGCCGATGCCATCGGGCTCGACCCGCAGGAGCGCGCCGTCGTCTACTACACCGCGCTGACCGTCAACGTCGGCTGTCACACCGACGCGCACGAGCAGGCGAAGTGGTTCGGCGATGACCTCGCGTTGAAGTCGACCAAGTACGACCACGACCCGAGGAGCATCCGGATGGCGGCCAAGAGCATGCGCCTCCTGGGCTCGGGGCACCCGCCGCTGCACAGGTTCCGCCTCGGCCTCGAGTTCGCGCTGTCCGGCCATCGCGAGGTCGACGACATGATCGCCCACCACGCCCGGATCGCGCGTGCCATGGCACAGCAGCTCGCCCTTCCCGACGGGGTCGCCGAGGCCGTCGGTACCGCTTACGAGCGCTGGGACGGACGCGGCTGGCCGGGCGACCTCGAAGGCGAGGCGATCCCGCTCGCGTCCCGTCTCGCGCACATCGCCGAGTACGTCGAGGTCGCCAACCGCATGGGCGGCTCGGAGGCGGCGCGCCAGCTCGTGCGGGAGCGCCGCGGCGGTGACTTCGACCCGACGCTGGCTGCTGTCGTCGAGGCCGAGGCCGACGTCATCCTCTCCGGGCTGGACGGCACCGACGCGTGGGATCCCGTGATCGACGCCGAGCCCGCGCTCGCCGTGACGCTCGGGGGTGAGGCGTTCGACGCCGCGCTGGCGGCGATCGGCAGCTTCGTCGACCTGAAGTCGCCGTACTTCCTGGGCCACGGCCGCGCGGTCGCCGAGCTCGCCGCGGTCGCCGGCGCCGCATCGGGCCTGGCACCGCCCGACGTCCGGACACTGCGCCGCGCCGGACTGGTGCACGGGCTCGGGCGGCTCGGCGTCTCCAACGCGATCCTCGACAAGCCCGGACCGCTGGGCACCGGGGAACGGGAGCGCGTCCGCCTCCAGCCCTATCTGACCGACCGCATGCTGCGGCAGTCCGTCGCGCTCGCACCCGTGGCGCGGATCGCCGTGCAGCACCGCGAGCGCATCGACGGCTCCGGCTACCCGCGCGGGCTGTCGGGCGCCGGGATGGGCCGCCAGGCGCGGATCCTCGCCGCCGCGGACGCCTACCAGGCGATGCGCGAGCCGCGGCCGCACCGCGCCGAGCGCTCGGCGTCGGACGCGGCGCGCGAGCTGCGCGCCGACGTCCGCGCCGGCCGTCACGACGCCGAGGCCGTCGAGGCCGTGCTCGGCGCCGCGGGCCACCGCGTCCCCCGGCGCCGGGAGGGCCCGGCCGGGCTGACGCCGCGCGAGGTCGAGGTCCTGCGGCTCGTCGCGCGCGGCCAGTCCAACCGACAGGTTGCGGAGCGACTGGTCATCACGCCGAAGACCGTCGGCAACCACGTCGAGCACATCTACGCGAAGATCGGCGCCTCCAGCCGCGCCGGCGCGAGCCTGTTCGCGATGCAGCACGGCCTGCTGCCCGAGGAGGAGTTCCCCGCGGGCGTCCCGGCATGAGCGATCAACCGAGCTGCATGGCCTGCATGTTGCGCATCATGACCTCCTCGGTCACGCGCAGCTCCGCCGTGGGGCTGAACATGATGACCTCGGTGCCCGGCTCGCGGATGAGCGGAGCGTGGCCCGGCGGCGTGTAGAAGGCGTCTCCCGCCCGGAAGACCTCCTCGCCGTCGGCGGAGCGGAAGGCCATCTCGCCGGCGACCACATAGCCCCAGTGCGGACACTGACAGCGGTCGTCCTGGAGTCCCTTCAGCAGCGGCGTGCCGTCGATCTCCGCGCTGAACGACGTGAAGTTCACGGTGTAGCCGTCCAGCTCGTCGAACCGGTCGGTCACGGGGCCGAACTCACCGCCCTGGGTCGCGGTGTCCTTCGAGACCTTCGGCATCGCCATCGCCTCCTTCGTCGCGTCGTTGCGGCACGTTAGATCGAGACGACGGTGTCCGGCATGAGGCGTTCGCCTCATCTTCAGCCGAGCAATGGGGCGAGCCTGGCCTCGAGCGCCGAGCGGGGCAGGGCGCCGACCACGCGGTCGACCTCCTCCCCGTCGCGCATCGCGACGAGCAGTGGGATCGACTGCGCCCGGTAGCGCGCCGCGAGCTCGGGGTTCGCGTCGACGTCCACCTTGACGATCTTCAGTCGCCCGGCCTGACGGGTCGCGAGGTCCTGCAGCACCGGCGAGATCATCCGGCACGGGCCGCACCACTCCGCCCAGAAGTCGACGACGACGGGCACCGAGGCCCTGGTCTCGTCCGCGAAGGAGCCGGTGTCGGCGTCGACGACCCACGGCAGGTCCTGCTTGCAGCTCGCGCACCGCGGGTGACCGGTCGCGACGGGACCGACGCGGTTGCGCGTCTCGCAGTTCGGGCAGCGGATGATCGTGGCCATTGCGAGGTGCATCATCCCATGAGCGACCCGTTCGACCTCCAGCGCTTCGTCGACGCGCAGGATCGCGGCGGCACCTACGACGGCGCGCTCGCGGAGCTGCGCGACGGGCGCAAGACGAGCCACTGGATGTGGTTCGTGTTCCCCCAGATCGCCGGGCTGGGCAGCAGCCCGATGGCGCAGCGGTACGCGATCTCCTCGCTCGACGAGGCCCGCGCGTACCTCGCCCACCCGGTGCTCGGCGACCGCCTGCGCGAGTCGGCGCACGCGCTGACCCGTCTCGACACCCGCAGCCCGGAGGAGGTCCTGGGCGGGATCGACGCGCTGAAGCTGCGCTCCTCGATGACGCTGTTCAGGCGCGCGGCGCCCGACGAGCCCGTGTTCGAGCAGGTCCTCGACCAGTACTTCGGCGGGACCGCCGACGCCGCGACGGACGCCCGCCTCTGACGCCCTACCTCATCGCCACCCGCCGGTAGCGCCAGACCGCAAGCGGGGCGAAGACCACCACGATCCCGACGGCCCAGATCAGCCCGATCCAGAGCTGGTTGTCGATCGGGGTCCCGACGAACAGGTGGCGCAGCGAGTCGACCCACAGCGAGATCGGGTTGATGTCGGCCGCGAACGTCTTCAGCGGCTCGGGCATCGAGTCCGGCGGGACGAACGCGCTCGACACGAAGGTGAGGGGGAAGAGCCAGATGAAGCTCGCCTGCTGCGCCGCCTCGACGGTCGACACGCCCATCGCGATCACGGCCGACAGCCACGAGAACGCGAAGCCCACGAGCGTCAGCAGCGCGAAGCCCGCGACGACGTCGGCGACGCTCGTGCTGAAGCGGAACCCGACCAGGTAGCCCACGAGGATCATCACGGCGACCTGGAACCAGTTCGTCACGACATCGGCGACCGTCCGCCCCGCCAGGACGGCCGAGCGGGCCATCGGCAGCGAACGGAACCGGTCGGTCAGGCCCTTCTGCAGATCGTCGGCGATGCCGACGCCGGTGACGGTGCTGCCGAAGGCGATCGACTGCACGAGGATGCCGGGGATCAGGAAGTCGACGTAGGACACGCCCGGCGTGCTGATCGCGCCGCCGAAGACGTAGCGGAACAGCAGCACGAACATGACCGGCTGGATCGTGAAGCCGAGCAGCAGCTCCGGGCTGCGAGGGACGCGGCGCAGGCTGCGCTGCGCGATCACCACCGTGTCGGCGAGGCCCCAGCGCAGCTTGGCGCCGAAGCCCTCGGCGACGACGGGCTGCTGCCCGGTGGGGATGGTCGTCGCGGCCATCAGCTCGCCTCCGCCTCGGCCTGCTCGCCCTCGGCCGCCTCCTCGGCGGCGTGGCCCGTCAACGAGAGGAACACGTCGTCGAGCGTGGGCCGGTGGACCTCGAGGTCCTCGAGCTCCACCCCGGCCTCGTCGAGCCGCCGCACGGCCTCCGCGAGGACACCGGGACGGGTGCGCACCGGCACGCGGATCGTGCGCCCCTCGAAATCGACCCCACCCACCCCGCCCGGCCCGTCGGCCATCGGCGCGAGCGCCTCGAGCGCGCGGTCGCGGTCGGCGGTCTCCCCGAGGACGACCTCGATGCGCTCCCCCCCGAACTGGTCCTTGAGCTCGTCGGACGTGCCCTCGGCGATCACGCGGCCGTGGTCGATGACCGCGATCTGGTCGGCCAGGTGGTCGGCCTCCTCGAGATACTGCGTCGTCAGGAGGACCGTCGTGCCCTCCCCCACGAGCTCGGTGATCATGTCCCACATCCGCAGCCGGGAGCGGGGGTCGAGCCCCGTGGTCGGCTCGTCGAGGAAGAGGATCGGCGGCCGCGCGACGAGCGCGCCGGCGAGATCCAGGCGGCGGCGCATGCCGCCCGAGTAGGTCTTCGCGAGCCGGTCGCCGGCGTCGGAGAGCTCGAAGCGCTCGAGCAGCTCGCGCGCCCGGTCGGTCGCGCCGCTCCTGCTCAGGTGGTACAGCCGCCCGACCATCTCGAGGTTCTCGAAGCCGGTGAGGTTCTCGTCGATCGCCGCGTACTGGCCGGCCAGGCCGATGCGGGCGCGCAGGAGCGTCGCGTCACGCACGACGTCCAGGCCGCCGACCTCGGCGCGCCCGCTGTCGGGCACGAGCAAGGTGGTCAGGATGCGGACGCACGTCGTCTTGCCGGCGCCGTTGGGGCCGAGCAGCCCGAACACCGTGCCGTGTGGGATCGCCAGGTCGACGCCATCGAGCGCCAGCACCTCGCCATAGGTCTTCCTGAGCCCCTCCGTGAGGATGGCTGTCTCGCGTACCTCGGACATCTCCATCGACCGTACTCACGCCGCAACGAGCCGAGGCGAGGCTGGCGCGACTTGCACAGGTGTGGCATCCTGAGGGTCGTGCGCATCCTCGGCACAACTCCCCTGATCGCCGCCTGCTGAGCGAGCGCGGCACCCGCCGCGCCCACCGAGCAGGTCGCTACGAGCCCGATATGGCTCGCTCGCGAGGACCGTCGCCCTCGCACGAGATCGATCCAGGAGAACTCCGTTGCACCCTGAGTTAGTCGCCCTCGGATGGACCGAGAGCATGTCCCACCAGCTGTCCGCGGGCCTGGAACCCGCTCGCGTCACCGCCGTCCACCGCGGGCGTGTCGCCGTGCGCGGTCCCGAGGGGACCCGTCTGGCGCCGGTCGCCGGCACCCTGCTGCACGAGGGCGATGCGCCGGTCGTCGGCGACTGGGTCGGCGTCGAGCCGGGCGGCGCGGTCCGCGAGGTGCTGCCGCGCCTCGGCGTCCTGCGCCGGTCCGACGGTCCCCGCATCGAGGTCATGGCCGCGAACGTCGACCTCGGCCTCATCGTCACGTCTGCCAACGGCGACCTGAACCTCCGCCGGCTCGAGCGCTTCGTCGCGCTCGTGCGCGACGGCGGCGTTCCCGCGTGCATCCTGCTGACGAAGGCCGACCTCGTCGCCGACCCGGACGGGCAGGCCGCGGAGCTCCGGGCGGAGCTCGGGACGCCGGTGCTCGTGGTCAGCGCCCAGACCGGCGCCGGCATCGAGGACCTGGCGGCGCGGCTGCCCCGGCGGGCGACCACGGCGCTCATCGGCAGCTCGGGCGTCGGCAAGTCGACACTCGTCAACACGCTGCTCGGCGAGGAGCGCCAGAAGACGCTGCCGATCCGCGAGCACGACGCCCGCGGGCGCCACGCCACGACGCACCGCGAGCTGTTCGCGCTGCCCGGCGGCGCGCTGCTGGTCGACACGCCAGGCGTGCGACTCGCGGCGCTCGCGGGCGACGACGGCCTCCACGGCACGTTCGGCGATGTCGACAACCTCGCGGAGCGTTGCCGCTTCGCCGACTGCGGCCACGGCGTCGAGCCGGGCTGCGCGGTGCAGGACGCCATCGCCGCCGGCGACCTGGCGGAGGGACGGCTCGACGCGATGCGGCGCCTCGAGCGCGAGACGCATGCGCCCAGGCGGCCGCACGACAAGCGGTTCGCGCGGCGCGGCTAGAGGCCGTCGGGATGTCGCGCCACGAACCCGGACGACGGGCGGGGCTCCGCGCGCCAGCGCGGGCCCTTCCCGCCCCGTCCGGACGTGTCGAAGCGCAGGCCCGCGATCACGGCGTACGCGTGGCCCGGGTTCGTGTAGACGGTGATCCACCGTCCACGCCCTGACTCACCCCAGGTCTTCAACGCCCGCGAATCCAACGGGTCGTCGAGCGCCCCGATGGCGTTGAGGACCTTCGAGACAGCGCCGGAGCAGTCGTAACCGGTGTCCTGGAAGGACCCGTGGCCTCCACCCCACTTGTACGGAAGACCGACGATCTCGTTGGCGGCCGTCACCGCGGCGAGGATCGCCGCAGGCGCAGCCGTCGGAGCCAGCGCCTGCACGCCGGCGAGCCGTGCGATCTCCCCATCGACCGCTGCGGCCACCGGCGTGCCTGGCGCTACACCCCCCACGGGTGGCGGCTGCTGCGGCGTCGCCCCCGGCGCCGCAGCCACCGTTCCGTCGTCGCCAACCAAGGCTGCCGCGCCCCCCGGTCCCTGGGCGGAGGCCGGAGCGGCTGAGGCGACGATGAACGCCGCCGCCGCGCCGAGTGCAATCGGCAGGGAACGGAGCCGGAGCACTGGGCGGGCGACGAACACAGTGCCGGAGCATCGGTGACGGCCGCGGCCTCTCCAATGGGCCGACCGGCCATACTTGCGGCCCACCCCCGGGTGGGCCGATCGGCCGAGGGGCGCTACGGGTCCGTGCGCAACCGGCGTCGCGTCAGGATCGCCGCCAGCCCCGGCGGCACGCGGCCGTCGGTCGAGATCCAGGAGCCGGCCAGGATCAGCAGCAGCCCCACGATCGCTCCGGGACCCGGGCGCTCGCCGAGCACCGCGACGCCCAGTGCGAGCGCCACGACCGGCGCCACGTAGGTGATGACGATGGCGCGCCCGGGGCCGACCTCGGCCACCAGGACGCTGTAGACGAGGAACGCCAGCCCGGTGCAGAGCAGCCCGAGCACCGCGATCGACGCCCACGCCGTACCGGTCAGCGGAGCGTCGGGCGGATCCACGATCGCGAACGGCGTCAGCACGACGGCCGCGATGCCCAGGCTCGCTCCCATCGCGGCGCGCGCGTCCATCCCGCCCAACCGCAGCCGCATGATCATCGGCCCGGCCGCATAGCCCGCGGCGGCACAGAGGATCGCGAGCCCGCCGAGCAGCTCGTCGGTGCTGCCGGTCACGTCGAGGCCCATGAGCGTCACGACGCCGGCGAAGCCGAGCACGAGCCCCATCGACCGCCTGCGCGACACTCGCTCGGACGGCGCGACGAGGAACGCGAGGAGCGCCACGAGCAGCGGCGCGGCGGCGATGATGATCGCCGCCAGCGACGAGTCGACGTGCTGCTCGCCGATCGCGATGAGCGGGAACGGCAGCGTGATCTCGACGATCGCGAAGAGCGCGATCCAGCGCCATCCCCCGCCGAGCGACCCCAGCGTCCCCGCGCGCCACGCGAGCGCCAGCAGCACAACGGCGGCGATGACGATGCGCGCCCAGGCGAGGAAGATCGGGGGCACGCCGTCGTCGACGGCCAGCTTGATGAACAGATACGGGATGCCCCACAGCGTCGCCATCGCGGCGAACGCTGCCCAGGCGCGCGAGCTCATGGCTGCATGACCTCCACGGCCCGGTGATATGGCCCCCTGGGCCATATCGCCAGAGCCTGGACGCAGTCCAGGCTCAATCCCCGAGCTCGAGCACCGCCAGGAAGGCCTCCTGCGGCACGTCGATCCGACCCACGGACTTCATGCGCTTCTTCCCCTCCTTCTGCTTCTCCAGCAGCTTGCGCTTGCGGCTGATGTCGCCGCCGTAGCACTTCGCGATCACGTCCTTGCGGAAGGCCTTGACCGTCTCGCGCGCGATGACGTTCTGGCCGATCGCCGCCTGGATCGGCACGTCGTACTGCTGGCGCGGGATGCGCTGGCGCAGCTTCTCGGCCAGCGTGCGGCCGCGGTCGTAGGCCTTCTCGCGGTGCACGACCATGCTCAGGGCGTCGACGGCCTCGCCGGCGAGCAGCACGTCGAGCTTGACCATGTCGGAGGGCTTCAGGCCGATGAGCTCGTAGTCCAGCGACGCGTAGCCGCGGGTCCGCGACTTCAGCTGGTCGAAGAAGTCCAGGACGATCTCGGCGAGCGGCAGGTCGTACGTGATCTGCACCCGCTCGGCGCTCAGGTAGTTCATCCCCTGGTGGTCGCCGCGGCGCTCCTGGCACAGCTCCATGATCTGCCCGATGTAGCCCTTCGGCGCGACGATCGAGGCGCGGATGTACGGCTCGCGGATCTCCTCGATCCGGGCCGGGTCGGGCATCGAGCTCGGCGAGTGCACCTCGAGGACGTCGCCGTTGGTGAGCGTGACCTGGAACGCCACCGACGGCATCGTCGCCATGAGCTCGAGGTCGTACTCGCGCTCGAGGCGCTCCCGGACGATGTCCATGTGCAGCAGGCCGAGGAAGCCGCAGCGGAAGCCGAAGCCGAGCGCGTCGGAGGTCTCCGGCTCCCACGACAGCGCCGCGTCGTTCAGCGAGAGCTTCTCGAGGGCGTCGCGGAGGTCCGGGTAGTCGTCGGAGTCGATCGGGAACAGGCCGCAGAACACCATCGGCTTGACCTCGCGGTAGCCGGGCAGCGGCTCGCTCGCCGGCCCCACCTTGGTCGTGAGCGTGTCGCCGACGCGCAGCTTCGTGACGTCCTTGATGCCGGTGATGACGTAGCCCACCTCGCCCGCGCCGAGCTGCTCGACCGGGGTCATCGCGGGCGTGAAGAACCCGATGTCGTCGATGTCGGCCTCGGTGGCGTTCTGCATCGCGCGGATCGCCTCGCCCTTGCGGAACACCCCGTCGACCACGCGGATGTACGCGATCACGCCCCGGTACTGGTCGAACTCGGAGTCGAAGATGAGCGCGCGGGCCGGAGCGTCCGGATCCCCGTCCGGCGGCGGGACGCGCGCGACGAGCTGCTCGAGCACCTCGACCACGCCCTCGCCGGTCTTGCCGGAGATGTGGCGGATGTTCTCCTGCGGCTCGCCGATGAGCTCTGCCACCTCCGCGCCGACCTCGTCGGGCATCGCGCCCGGCAGGTCGATCTTGTTCAGGCACGGGATGAGCTCGAGGCCGGCGTCGATCGCGAGGTACGTGTTGGCGACCGTCTGCGCCTCGACGCCCTGGGAGGCGTCCACGACGAGCAGCGCGCCCTCGCACGCCGCGAGGCTGCGGCTCACCTCGTAGGTGAAGTCGACGTGCCCGGGCGTGTCGATGAGCTGCAGCTGGTAGGTCTCGCCGTCGCGCGCCTCGTAGAACACGCGCACCGCCTGGGCCTTGATCGTGATCCCGCGCTCGCGCTCGAGGTCCATGGAGTCCAGGAGCTGGTCGCGCATCATCCGCGGGTCGACCGTCTTGGTCATCTCGAGGATGCGGTCGGCCAGCGTCGACTTTCCGTGGTCGATGTGAGCGATGATCGAGAAGTTCCGGATGTGCGCCTGGTCTGCCATGTCGGATCCTCAGGCTAGGGCTTGGCCGGCGGTGCCCCGCACCAGCCAGTCGACGAGCCCCGGCATCCCGTCGCGCGCCTGGACGGCGCGCTGGCGGCCGGCGCCCCCGCCGTCGGCGACGAGCCTGTGGATCCCCTCCAGCTCGGCCTCGCAGCCGAGCTCGCGCGCATGCGGCCCGGCGAGCGCGAGCGCCTCGGTGAGCACGGCGCCGACCGGCCGCAGCTCGCCCTCGGCGTCGGGAAGCGAGCCGTCCACGCCGTAGCGCGCCGCGCGGTACATCGCCTCGTCGAGCAGCTCCTCCGCCGGCGCGGCGACCTCGGGCGCGTCCGCCTCGTGCCTGGCGAGCGCGTGGACCAGCGCGGCGAGCGCCGCGGTGTCCTCCAGGCTCGTCTGCGTGTCCATCGTGCGCACCTCGACCGTCCCCAGCCGGGGATGCGGGCGGATCTTCCACCAGAAGAACGTGTAGTCCGGGAGCTCCGTCGCGCGGACGAGGCGCTCGCTCATCTCGAGCCACTCGTCGTAGTCGCGCAGCGCACGCGGGACGCCCGTGCGCACCCAGGCGCGCATGGCGAGCACGCGGGCCGACTGCACGCCCGCGTCGCGGTCGTCGCGGAACGGGGAGTTGGCCGCGAGCGCCTGCAGGAGCGGCAGGTGGCGGCGCAGCCCGTTGAACGCGCGGATCGCGGTCACGGGATCGGGCATGCCGATGTGGACATGCATCCCGGCGACGGGCGTGGCCGCGGCGTCGCCGAGCAGGTCGCGGATGCGGCGGTAGCGCGCCTTGGGAGTGATCTCCGCCTGGCCGCTCCCGTCGCGTGGCTGCAGGCCGCAGCCGATCGGGGAGGCGCCGGTCGCCACGATCGCGGCGCGCAGCTCCCCGAGCGCGCGCACCGCCTCGGCGACGGTCTCCACCACCGGTGTGGCGATCTCCACCTCGCATGCGTGCAGCTCCGACGCCGCGTCGCCGGGCAGGCCGTGCGCCAGGCGCTCGAGGACCTCCTCCCCCGTCTCCGCCGGGCGGCCGTCGCGCGGGTCGACGAGGAGCAGCTCCTCCTCGACGCCGAGCGAGAACGGAACCCCCTGGCCGAACTCGTGCTCGCTCATGCCAGCCGCTCCCGCAGGAGGCGGACGATCCGCTCGGCCTCGGGGACGTGCAGCGCGAGCACGATCGCCGCGTAGACCGCCAGCCCGGAGGCGACGCCGAGCCCGACGGAGCAGATCTGCGCGGGCAGCGAGCGGCCGAGGATGTCGTCCAGCGCCCACCAGACCGCGTAGGACACGATGCTCAACGCCAAGGCAGCCGCCAGCATCCGCCCGATCGCCCGCAGGGTGCGACCCGCCTCCAGCCGTCCGTGCAGCTCGATGCGCAGGAGGCGCGCCTGCAACACCGTCATGGCGAACGTCGACACCACGGTGCCGATCACGATCCCCGCGATCCCGAACGGTCCCGCGAGCGCGATCGAGATGGCCACGTTCAGGACGAGCACGATGCCCGACAGGCGCGTGACGAGCCACGGGCGCTGCAGGCTGAAGAACGTGCGGGTGAGCAGCAGGTTCACGCCCGAGAACGGCAGCGAGAACGAGAACCAGAGCAGCGCCGTCGAGACCTCGTCCGTCGACGACGCGTTGAACGCCCCGCGCTGGTAGACGAGCCGCGTGATGGGCACCGCCAGCACGAGCGTGATCGCCGCGCACGGGATGAGCAGCAGGAACACCCCGCGCATGCCCGTGGCGAGCAGGGAGCGCACCCCGTCGAGGTCGCCACGGCTGACGAACCGGCTCAGCGCCGGGAAGAGCACGGTCGCCACCGCGACGCTGAACATGCCCTGCGGCAGCATGTAGAGGCGGAACGCGGCGTCGATCGCGCGCGGCGCGCTCTCCGAGACGGTGAAGCCGATGGTCGAGTCGATGACCTGGCCGAAGTTGATGAGCCCGAGGCCGACGGTCACCGGCAGCATGAGCAGCAGCACCTGCTTCAACCGCGGGTCGCGGAGGTTGATCGAGCGACTGAAGTGGAAGTCCAGCCGCCGCAGCACCGGAAGGACCATGAGCAGCTGGATGACGGTGCCGCCGACGATCCCGAGCGCGTACGCGTAGAGCTGCTCGTCGCCCTGGAACATGCCGTGCGTCGCGACGAGCACGCCGATGATCACGACGTTCCACACGAGCGGTGAGATCGCCGGGATCGCGAAGTGGTCGTAGGAGTTGAGGATCCCGACCACGAGCCCGTTCACGCCCAGCAGCAGCACGATCGGGAACAGGACCTGCGACAGCCCCGTCGCGAGGGCGTCGAGCGTCGGCGTGTCCACCAGCAGCGGCATGAGCCACGGCGCGATGAGGATGAACAGCACCGTGATCGAGCCCAGGCCGCCGACGATCACCGCCGCGAGCGTCGACGCGAGCAGGAACGCGTCGCGCCGCTTCTCCTTCACGAGGAGGTCGGTGAACACCGGCACGAACGCCGCGCTCAGCGCGGAGTCCGCGAACAGGTTGCGGACCAGGTTC
>Ga0070665_100006040_pt1 | contig 12373 bp, 13 predicted proteins | sample KBSS13metaG_FD_65862 | JGI IMG/M metagenome (GOLD analysis project Ga0070665, IMG submission 65862) | Switchgrass rhizosphere microbial communities from Kellogg Biological Station, Michigan, USA - KBS S1-3 metaG | ecosystem: Host-associated > Plants > Roots > Rhizosphere > Soil ... | reverse complement strand
GTGGCGGTGCGCAGGATCATCCCGACGTTCGACGGGTTCGTGACCCGGTCCAGCACCAGCACCGCCGCAGGCCGCCGCGACCCCAGGTCGCGCAGGAACACCGACACCGGCGCCATCCGCGGCGCGACGACGTCCGCGAGCACCCCCTGGTCGTGCCGCCCGTTCCCGGCCAGCACCTTCACCCGGTGCGCGCTCGCCCGCTGCACCGTGACCCCGCGGCGGCGGGCGGCCTGCTCGATCTCGCGCACCGAGTCCCCGCGGGTGCCCTCGGCGATCAGCACCTTGTCGACGGCCAGCGCGTCGTCGGCGAGCGCCTCCAGCACGGGCTTGCGTCCGTAGACGGTGATGAAGGCGTCCTTCGGGGAAACGGTCACGGCAGCAGCTTAGGATTCACCCATGCCGTCTCGGCTCTCCGCGCTCGACGCGTCCTTCCTCTACCTGGAACAGGCGACCACCCCGATGCACGTCGGCGGGGTCGCGGTCTTCCGGCGCGGCGACGAGGGCCTGGACTACGACAAGCTCGTGAGGCTCGTCGAGCAGCGGATCTCGCTGGTCCCGCGCTACCGGCAGAAGGTCCGGTACGTGCCCGGCAACCTCGCGCGGCCGGTGTGGATCGACGACACCGACTTCGACGTGGCCTACCACGTCCGGCGCTCCGCGCTGCCCCGCCCGGGCACGGACGACCAGCTCTCCGAGCTCGTGGCCCGGCTGATGTCCCGGCCGCTGGACCACACCCGACCGCTCTGGGAGATGTACCTGGTCGAGGGGCTGGCGGACGACCGCGTCGCCGTCGTGACCAAGACCCACCAGGCGATGGTGGACGGGATCTCGGCGATCGACCTGTCCCAGGTGATCCTGGACGTCTCGCCGGACGCCCGGGCCCGCGTCGAGGAGGTCTGGATGCCGCGGCCCGCGCCGAGCGACGTCCGGCTGGTCGCGCAGGCGATCGGGGACGCGGTCGCGCGCCCGGGCGAGATCCTGGACAACGTCCGCGCGGCCACCGGGGACGCCGTGGCCACCGCCACGAAGGTCGCGGGCATGGCCACCAAGGTGCTCACCATGGCGCGCGCGGCGTCGCGGCCGGTGCCCGGCACCCCGCTCAACGTCGACATCTCCACCCAGCGCCGGTACGCGATCGCGCGCAGCGACCTCGAGCACTACCGCACCATCCGCACGGCCCACGACTGCGCGGTCAACGACGTGGTCCTGTCCGTGGTGTCCGGCGCGCTGCGCAGCTGGCTGCTCTCCCGCGGCGAGCCCGTGACCTCGGGCTCGACGGTCCGGGCGATGGTCCCGATGTCGGTGCGCGGGGACGCGGACGTCCCCAGCTCGGCGGGCACGCTGGGCAACCGGGTGTCGAGCTTCCTGGTGGACCTGCCGGTCGGCGAGCCGAGCCCGGTCGTGCGGCTGCACCACGTCACGCACGCCATGCGCGAGCACACCGCCACCGGCCGCAACGTCGGCGCGGACACCCTCGTCCGGATCGGCGGGTTCGCCCCGCCGACCCTGCACGCGTTGGGCGCGCGGGCGGCGAGCGGGATGTCGCGGCACATCTTCAACCTCGTGGTGACGAACGTCCCCGGCCCCCAGTTCCCCCTCTACGCCGCCGGAGCGCGCATGCTGGAGATGTTCCCCGTCGTCCCGCTGGCCAAGGGACAGGCCCTGTCCATCGGGCTGACCAGCTACGACGGCGGGGTGTACTACGGGTTCAACGGCGACCGCGACGGGATGGCGGACATCGACGTGCTCGCGAGCATGGTCGACGAGGCGCTGGACGAGCTGCTGGCCGCGAGCCGATAGGAGATCAGGCGATGAGGATCTACCTCCCGGGGACCTGGCCGATGCTGCGCAAGCTGGTCAAGTCCGGGAAGTTCGACCCGATCGGCGGGACGGCGTTCGCGCTGACCCCTCGGTTGCGGGAGTCCTACGTGTCGGGGGACGACGAGGAGCTGGAGTACGCCGCGCTGACCGAGGCGGCCCGGGCGTCGCTGCGGCTGCTCGCGGTCGAGCTCGGCCTCGGCGAGGACGTCGCGGCCCGCCGGGTGGTGATCGCTGCGGACCTCGAGGAGGTCACGCTGCGCCCGGACCTGGACGACGGCGCCGTCCGGATCACCGGCCCGGTCCCGATGTCCGCGATCGCCGCCGTCCACGTGGACGACGAGGAGGCCGCGCACGCGGTGCGCGAGGCGGCCGGGGTCATCGACAAGGCGGACCTGGGCGACCTGGACGCGGAGTTCCTCGTCGGCGAGGCCGAGGACCACGAGCTGGCCTGGTACAGCCCCGAGGAGGTCTCGTTCCTGGTGGACCTCGGCGACCTCTAGTGTCCCGCTGAAGGACCCCGGCCGTGGCGCCGCGCAGTGGGTCGGGGTTGTTCAGCGGACTCTCAGAGATCGGTGAACCGCGGGGCGCGCTTCTCGAAGCCCGCGGCCACCGCCTCGCGCTGGTTCTCGCTGCCGATGAGGGCGCCGATCTCGGTCTGCTCGGCGGCCAGCTGATCCCGCAGCGGGACTCGGCCGGAGCTCTCCAGCAGGCGCTTCGCCGCGCGGACGGCGTGCGGGTTGAACCCGGCGATCTCCCGGGCAAGCGCCAGCGCGGCCGCGCGGGGATCGGGGTCGACCCGGGTCGCCAGGCCGATCTCGACGGCCTCCGTGCCGCTGAGCCGCCGCCCGGTCAGCGTCAGCTCCTTGGCCTTGTCCCGGCCCACCAGCTCGACCAGGACCTGGGTGCCGGTCATGTCCGGGACCAGGCCCCAGCGGATCTCGAGGACGGCGAGGACGGCGTCCGGCGCGACGATCCGCAGGTCCGCGCCCAGGGCGATCTGCAGGCCGCCACCCAGGGCGTTGCCGGTCACCGCGGCGATCACCGGGACCGGCAGCGCGGTCCAGACGTGCGCGGCGCGCTGCCCGGTGGCCTGGGCGGGCCCGTCGGTGGGTGGGAGGTCGGCGGTGGCGGAGAGCCGCTGCCCGTCCCGCATCGCCTGGAACGAGCCGAAGTCCAGCCCCGCGCAGAAGTCCGGGCCCTCGCCGGAGAGCACGACCGCGCGCAGGCCCGGCTCGTGGGCGAGGTCCTCGCCGGTCCGCACGAGGGCGGCGAACATGGCCGGGTCCAGCGCGTTGCGCTTCTCCGGCCGCGCCAGTCGGACGTCGGCGACCCCGTCCGTGATGTCGACGGTCACCCGCTGCTCCGGCACGTGCCTACCTCCCGGTGAACCGGGCGGGCCGCCGCTCCAGGAACGCGGCGACCCCCTCGGTGTGGTCCTCGGACGCGAAGCACTCGGCCAGTGCCTCGCGCGTCGCGATCACATCATCGGTCATGCTCCCGCCTGCCGCCGCGAGGACCAGCTTCTCGGGTACGGGCGCAATGGTCGGCAGCGGGGTGCCCGTGGCGACCCCGCGCGTGCACTGCACCGACCACCAGGTCACCGGCGCGGAGTTCACGGTGATGGACTTCGTCGACGGCCGGGTGCTCGCCTCGGTCGAGGACGCGCTGGAGCTGAGCCCCGAGGCCCGGGCGCGGGCGGGGGAGCACACCGTCGAGGTGCCGGCGACCCTGCACGCCCTCGACCCGGACGAGCGGGGCCGCCCGGGCTCGCGGCGCGGGTTCGTGGAGCGCCAGCTCGCGTGCTGGCACGACCAGCTGCGGGCCACCGTCGTCGCGGTCTTCGACTGGGAGCTGTCCACCACCGGCGACCCGATGGCGGACCTGGGCTACCTCGTGTCGCACTGGCACGAGCCGGGCGACGAGCTCGCCGACGGCGTCGACCCCGGCCCGACGACGGTGCCCGGCTTCGGCGACCGCGCCGCCGTCGTCGCGCGGTACGCGGAGCTGACCGGCCGGGATGTCTCCGGGCTGGGGTACTGGGTCGCCTTCCACCGCTGGCGCAGCGCCTGCATCACCGCGGGCGTGCGGGCGCGGTACCTGGCGGGCGCCATGGCGGACGACGGCCACCTGGACCGGATCCGCGCCGACGCGGCCGCGGGCAGGCTGCCGGCCGAACCCGCCCGCCGCGCCCTCGCGGACGCGGGACTCAGCTGACGCGGTGGTCCACGATCCGCAGGACGATCCGCACGTAGTGGTCGACGAGCTCGTCGGGGGTCACCGCCCCCTCGGGGCGGTACCACTCGGCGATCGCGTTGCAGGCGGCCTGGGCGGCGCGGCGGGCGTCGACCGGGTCGTCGCAGTGGAAGATGCCCTGCTCCACGCCGGCGTCGACGATGTCCGACCAGATCGTGGACGCCTTGACCCGCAGCTCCTTGAGCCGCTCGGCGTGCTCGGGCTCGAGGTTGCGCCACTCGCGGTTGGAGATGTTGCTCTCGGTCTGTCGCTCCACCCGGTAGAGCACGGTGGCGCCGACCAGCGCGGCGAGCCGCGCCGCCGGATCGGGCCCGACGTCGGCGAGCGCGTCGTCGCACCGGCTGAAGTAGTCCAGGGTGTTCTCCTGGATCAGCGCCGCGAGCAGGTCCTGCTTGCTCGGGTGCCAGTAGTACAACGCCGAGAGCGAGAGCCCGGCGCGGCGAGCGATGTCGCGGATCGAGGCGCCGTGGTACCCCCGCTCCTGGAAGACCTCCCGGGCGGCGGTCGCGATCGCCGCACGGCCGCCTCCGCGTGGGATCGGGCCGTCGGTCGGGACTGCGGTGCTCACCGCCGCAGGATAGTGGGCGCAGACCCTTCTGGCGGTCCACCCGCGGTGTTAACTTAACGATTGATCGATAGGCATGATCCTGGAGGTGCAGAGCGTGAGCGATCTGGCCACGTACCGTGAGGAGCTGAGGGCCTGGCTGCGCGCCCATGCTCCCGCGCCGAGCCCGACCACGGACATCGCGGCGGCGAAGGAGTTCCAGGCGGCCCTGCACGCGGCGGGGTACGCCGGGATCACCTGGCCGAGAGACGTCGGCGGGCAGGGCCTCGGTCCCGAGTACCAGCAGGTCTTCGGCGACGAGGCGGCCGAGTACGAGCTGCCCGTCTATCCGTTCCTGATCGGGATGGGCATGTGCGGCCCCACCCTGAACGATCTCGGCACCCCTGAGCAGCGCTCGCGCTACCTCCCGCCACTGCTGCGCGGCGAGGAGATCTGGTGCCAGCTGTTCTCCGAGCCGGGCGCGGGATCGGACGTCGCGTCGCTGCAGACCAGGGCGGTCCCGGCGGGCAGCGCCGACGGCGGGGGCTGGGTGGTCGACGGGCAGAAGGTCTGGACCACCAACGCCCAGTGGGCGGACTACGGGGCGCTGCTCGCCCGCACCGACCCGGACCGACCCAAGCACGCGGGCCTGACGATGTTCGTGATCGACATGCACGCCCCGGGCGTGACCGTCCGGCCGCTCAAGGACATGTCCGGCCGCGCGCCGTTCAACGAGATCACCTTCGACTCCGTGCGGCTGCCCGCCGACGCCGTGCTCGGCGAGGTGAACGGCGGCTGGCACGCCGCGGTGACGATGCTGGGCCACGAGCGGGTGACGATCGGCTCGCGCCGGACCGCCAAGACGAACCCGCTGGACTTCGCGGCGGTGCACGCACTGGCCCGCGACCTGGGCGTCGACGGCGAGCCGGAGGTGCGGTCCGTGCTCGCCGAGCTCTACGCCCGCGAGCGGGTCCTCGAGCTGTTCAACGTCCGGGTCCGGCAGGAGACCGCGGCGGGCCTCCCGCCCGGGGCCCGCGGCTCCGTCGGCAAGCTGGCCGGGGCGATGCTGTCCCGGTTCGCGGTGGACGCGGTCGGCGAGGTCGCCGGACCCGCCGCCGTCGGGTGGGAGGACGCCCGTGGCGACGCGTTGGCCGTGGCGGTCACGTCCAGTCCGGCCGGCGGGATCGCCGGTGGAACCAACGAGATCCAGCGCGGGATCATCGGCGAGCGGATCCTCGGGCTGCCGAAGGAGCCCGCGGTGGACCGCGGCGTGCCGTTCCGTGAGCTGAAGGTGGGGACCCAACGGTGAAGCTCCTGCTCACCGCGGAGCAGGAGGCGCTGCGCGCCGCCGTCCGCGAGCTGCTCGCCGACCGTTCGGACACCCGGTCGGCCATGGAGAGCCCCGACGGGTTCGACCGCGGCCTCTGGACCCGGCTCGGCCGCGACCTCGACGTCCTGGGGCTGGTGGTGCCGGAGGAGCTCGGCGGCGCCGGTGCCGGACACGTGGACCGGGCCGTCGTGGCGGAGGAGCTGGGGCGTGCGCTCGCGCCGTCGCCCTTCCTCGCCTCCGCGGTGCTCGCCACGGACGTCCTGCTGGCGCTCGGGGACACCGAGCCGCTGCCCCGGATGGTCACCGGCGAACGGATCGTCGCGGTGGCCGTCGCCGAGCCCGGAGCGCCCTGGGGGCCGGGCGCCACGACCGCGCGCGAGACCGCGGACGGCTGGGTGCTCGACGGTCGCAAGACGCCGGTGATCGCCGGGGACGTCGCGGACGAGTTCCTCGTGCTCGCCACCGGACCGGACGGGCCCGCGTGGTTCCGCACGACCGAGGTGGCCCGCACCACGCTGACCACACTGGACCCCACCCGCAGGCTGGCCGCGATCACGCTGGCCGGTGCGCGGGCCGAGCGACTCGCGGGAGACGCCCTGGCCGTGCGGGACCGCGTGGCCGACCTCGCCGCCGTCGCGCTGGCGGCGGAGCAGCTCGGCGGGCTCCAGCGGGTGCTGGAGACGACCACCGAGTACGCCAAGATCCGGGTGCAGTTCGGCCGGGCGATCGGTTCCTACCAGGCCGTCAAGCACGGGCTGGCGGACATCCACGTGGACTGGGAGCAGGCGCTGTCCGCGGTCCGCTACGCGGCCTGGACCGCCGACGAGGCGCCGGACGAGCTGCCGGTCGCGGCCGCGCTGGTGGCCACCTACGTCGGCCCGGCGTACTTCCGTGCCGCCGCCGCGGGCATCCAGTACCACGGAGGCATCGGCTACACCTGGGAACACGACGCCCACCTGTACTACAAGCGCGCCAAGAGCACCGAGCTGCTGTTCGGCCCACCCACGCGGCAGCGCGCGCGGCTCGCGGACAGGCTCGGAATCCGACGAGAGGCGGCACCCTCGCCATCGGCTGCGACCTCGTGATCGCCGGGCGGACGGCCCGGTTCTCCGAGATCGTCGCCCAGCGCGGTCTGTCGCTGGACTTCGGCGGCTCGTGGCTGCTGCCCGAGATCGTCGGGTTGCTGCAGGCCGAGCGGCCGGCGCTGCTCGCCGAGAGGCCCTAACGGCCCTCCTGCCGGTCCCGCGAGAAGCCGAGTGCGCCGATCAGCGGGATCAGCAGGAAGGCCAGCCACGCCATCGGCACGTGGGCCGCGGTCAGCGCGAAGAACAGCACGATCGCGATGACGGGGCTGGCCGCGGCGATCCGCGCGCCCCCGCCCGAGAACCGACGCTCGGGCGCCGCGGCGGCCGGTCGGGGCGCGACGGCGGTCGCCCGGGCGCCGGGCAGGCTCGGATGAGGCGCGGGCAGGTCGGTGAACAGCGCCGACAGCTCGCCCGCCGTGACGGCGTTCGCGGCGGCGGCGGAGCGGTCCGCGTACTCCTCCACGCCCAGCCTGCCCGCCTCGAGGTGCGCGTTCAGCGCCTGCGCGGCGGACTCCCGCTCGGCCGTCCCGATCCGCAGGTCGTCACCCATGGTCGGAGTCTAGTGCCCCCACCTTCCTGGAAGGGGCACTAGAACCACTGGTAGGCGGTGCGGGACAGGGCGAACCCGTGTCCGCTGGATCCCATCCGGCACTCGACGCCGGTCTGTCGGCTCGTGCACGTCACGTCGCCGACCCGCAGCGAGCGGCCGTAGTCGAGGATCGGGCCGGTGCCGAACACGGTGTCGCCGTGGCACACGAAGTCCGCCCGCTCGGTACCGCTGATCGTGATCGCGTCCCCCCACACGCCCTCGCAGCCCGCGGGGCGGTCCGGGATCGTCGTGGGGTCCCACGCCGACTCGGCGATGTCGCACCGGACGGACTGCGGCTGCAGGTAGCACGCGATGTTGCCGCTCGGGCTGGCGAAGCCCACGGGCTCCGCGGAGACCTGCACGTCCTGGGCCGCGGGGCCTGCGGTGGTGGCGGTGGCCGCGCTCGTCGTCGGGACGGTCGTGGCGGGCACCGGGGGAGTCGAGGTCGGCGCCATCGGGTCCGCCCCACCGCCGCCGCCCAGGGTCAGCGCCCCGACGATCCCGGCCAACGCCAGCACCGCCACCACCGCGCCGATCGCGACGGGCACCTTCCACCGCGGGCTGCGCTGCACCGGCCTGCCCGCCGCGGGGACGAGGGTGGCGGGCAGCCAGCCCTCCTGCGGACGGTCGTCGGGCCCTGCGGAGAGGGCCGCGCGGATCGCCGCCGTGTCCGGCCGCCGGGCCGGGTCGCGGTCGAGGCAGGCGCGGACCAGGCCCAGCAGCGGCTCGGGGATCCCGCTGAGGTCCGGGTCGGTGTGGACGGTCCGGTAGAGCAGCGCGTTGAGGTCCCCGGAACCGAAGGGCGGGCGCCCGGTCGCCGCATAGGCGAGGACGCCGCCGAGGGCGAAGACGTCCCCCGCGGGCTCGGAGCGGGCGTGCGTGATCTGCTCCGGCGCGATGAACCCGGGCGACCCGACGACGGCGCCGGTGCGGGTCAACACGGTCGCGTCCGCCGCGCGGGCGATGCCGAAGTCGATGACCTTCGGCCCGTCCGCGCCGAGCAGGACGTTCGCGGGCTTCAGGTCGCGGTGCACGATCCCGGCGGCGTGGATCGCGGTGAGCGCCTCGGCCAGCCCGATCCCGAGCATCCGCACCTGCTCGACGGGCATCGGGCCGTGCAGACCCACCGCCTCGCGCACCGACGGCGCCGGGACGTACTCGGTGGCCAGCCAGGGTGGATCGCCCTCGGCGTCCGCCCCCAGCAGGGCGGCGGTGTACCGGCTGCGGACCCGGGAGGCGGCCTCGATCTCGTGCCCGAACCGGGCCCGGAACTCGGGGTCGCCCGCCAGGTCGGACCGCACGACCTTCACCGCCGCGATGCCGGAGCGGCCACGGCCGAGGTACACCCGCCCCATGCCGCCCTCGCCGAGCAGGCGGGTCAGCGTGAAGCCGCCGACGGTGCGGGGATCGGGCACGCGGGAAGCCTAGGCGGCAGGTGCTGGCCTCCGGCGCTCGGTCAGGTGCTCGCCTCCGGCGCTCGGTCAGCTGCTCGCCTCCGGCTCGGTCAGCTGCTCGCCTCCGGCTCGGTGATCGTCACCGGCCTGCCCCAGTCCCGGTAGTCCGCCGTGAGGGTCAGGGTGCCGATGCCGGGCAGCATCTGGCGGGCCTCGCTGCGCAGTGGGCGGTTCGCGGCGTCGATCCACAGCGTGGAGGAGATCCGCGTGAGGCCCTGCTGCACCTGCCCGTGCAGCGCCTCCCGCACGGCCGGGTCCGGCTCCAGCTCCGCCGCCCGCACCAGGTCCACGACCACCAGGTACCGCACCGCCGCCACCCCGCCGACGGTGTCGTCCACCGCGTCCGCGACCAGCGCCGCCTCCCGGTAGTGGGCGAGGTTGGCGGTGGGGTCCGCGGTGTCGGTGAGGTTGGCCGCGACCGTGGCCCACTGCTTGTCCAGGCTCCCGCCGGGTGCCTCGTCGATCCGGGTCCACACGCCGTCGACCTGACGGAACACCTGCCCGCCGGGCCGCACGACCATCGGCGAGGTCTGGGCCTGCCCGCCGACGGTGACGGTCTGGGTGAACTGCGCCGACACCCCGCCGCCCGGCTCCACCCGCAACGCCCCGTCGCCGACGACCTCGGCCGGGGTCCCCTCGGCGTCCACCTGCCCGCGCAGGACCAGCCCCGCGGTCCGGTCCCGGTTCTGCCGGACGGTCACCGCGGTGAGCAGGTCCCCGGCGGCGTAGAACTTCGGCAGCCCCGAGACGGCGGTCTCGTCCGAGTTCCCGCGGGCACACGACACGACCGACGCCGACACCGCGAGCAGCGCGATGGCCACCAGGACCAGGACGGACGAGCGGTTCCGCGCACCGCGGCCCCGCACCCCCGACCCCCTCGCCGGTCCACCCCTGCGTTCGCGCACCGAGACCCCTCATCGAGTGAGGTTCCGAGGCTAGCGCTCGGTGGGTGCCGCTCCCGGAGGAGCGGCACGGAGTGCGACGAGCACGCGCCGCAGCGCGCCGAGTCGCCCCGGTCGTGAACCGCCCGCGGCGACCAACGCGTCGAGCGCGCACTCCGGGTCGGCGGGCGGCCCCAGGTGTCCACACCCGCGTGGACAGTCCTCCACGGCGGTGGCGAGGTCGTCGAACGCGGCGATGACCGCGTCCGGCGTGACGTGCGCGAGCCCGAACGACCGCACCCCGGGCGTGTCGACCACCCAGCCGTCCTCCAGGGGCAGGGCGATCGCCGCGACCGTCGTGTGCCGCCCCTTGCCGACTCCGGAGACGACGCCGGTGCGCTGAACGGCGTCCGGGACCAGGGCGTTGACCAGCGTGGACTTGCCCACCCCGGAGTGCCCGACGAGCGCGGACACCTTGCCCTCGAGCAGCTCGGCCAGCGCCGTCGGGTGGTCGCCGCGGCGGGTCACGACGACCGGGAACTCGAGGTCGGCGTAGTGCTCGGCGAACGGGGCGGGATCACCGAGGTCCGCCTTGGTGAGGCACAGCACGGGTTGGAGCCCGCCCGCGTACGCCGCGACCAGGCACCGGTCGACGAACCCCGTGCGGGGCTCCGGATCGGCCACCGCGGTGACGATCACGAGCCGGTCGGCGTTGGCGACCACGACCCGTTCGAAGGCGTCGGTGTCGTCGGCGGTGCGGCGCAGCAGGGTCCGGCGCTCCTCCACCCGCACGATCCGGGCGAGGGTGTCCGGTGCCCCGGACAGGTCCCCGACGAGCCCCACCCGGTCCCCGACGACGATCGGCGTGCGCCCCAGCTCACGGGCCCGCATCGCGGTGACCGGCGGCCGGCCCGGGTCGCCGCCGGGTGCACACGTCCAGCGGCCGCGGTCGACGACGGTGACCATCGCCTCCTCGGCGTCCGCGTGGTCCGGGCGCCGCTTGGTGCGCGGCCGGGAGCCGCGGCCGGGGCGGATGCGGACGTCGGACTCGTCGTACTCGCGAGGCATCATCGGCGGGGCCTCACGCGAGCAGTGCCGCCCAGCGGCCCGGGAAGTCCGGGATCGTCTTGTCCGTGCAGGCGACGTCGTCCACGGTCAGGCCGGGGACGCGGAGCCCCACGATCGCGCCCGCGGTGGCCATCCGGTGGTCGGCGTACGCCCGCCACGGCCGGTCGGTCGCGGCCAGCGCGCCGGGCCGGATCGCGAGGCCGTCCTCGGTCTCCTCGACCTGCGCCCCGACGGCCGCCAGCTCGGTCCGCAGCGCGGCCAGCCGGTCGGTCTCGTGCCCGCGGATGTGCGCGACACCCCGGATCACGCTGGGGGAGTCGGCGAGCGCGGCGAGGGCGGCGACCGTGGGGGTGAGCTCGGACGCCTCGTGCAGGTCGACGTCCAGGCCGTGCAGGTCGCCGCCGCGCACGGTCATGCCCCCGGCGCCCGGTGCGACGGTCGCGCCCATCCGCACGAGGACGTCGAGGATCTCCGCACCCGGCTGGGTGGAGTCGGCGGGCCAGCCGGTGACGGTGACCTCCCCGCCGGTCGCGGCCGCTGCGGCCAGGAACACGCTCGCGTTGGAGAGGTCCGGCTCGACGGCCCAGGTGCGGGCGGCGATCGGTCCGGGCTCCACTCTCCAGGTGTTCGGCTCGGAATCGTCGACCTGCACCCCGGCCTCGCGGAGCATCGCGACGGTCATGTCGATGTGCGGCAGGCTCGGGACCGGTTTGCCGTCGTGGTGCACGGTCACGCCCTTGTCGAACCGGGCGCCCGAGAGCAGCAGCCCGGACACGAACTGGCTCGACGCCGACGCGTCGATGGTCACGTCCCCGCCGGTCAGCCCGCCCGCGCCGTGCAGGACGAAGGGGAGCCGGTCCCCGTCGACGACCGCGCCGAGGGCCCGCAGCGCGCCGAGCACGGTGGACATCGGACGCTCGCGGGCGTGCGGGTCGCCGTCGAAGACCACGGGGCCGTCGGCGAGGGTGGCGGCGGGCGGGACGAACCGCATCACGGTGCCCGCGAGGCCACAGTCGACGGCCCCGCCGCCGGTGAGCGTGCCGCCCTCGACGGTCACGGTGTCCCCGTCGACGGTGACGCCGAGCCCCAGCGACCGCAGCGCGCCGCACATCAGCGCGGAGTCCCGGGTCGCGGGGACCCCGTGCACGGTCGACGTGCCGTGCGCCAGCCCGGAGAGCAGCAGGGCCCGGTTGGTCACGGACTTGGACCCGGGCACCGAGACGGTGCCGCGGACGGGGGCGTCGGGCGTCGGGGCGGACCAGGGCGTGGGCACGGCCCCATGATTCCGCATGTGTGGTGGGCCCGGACCACCGACCGAGATCGCACGTTTCGTGTCGTCTGCGCGGCA
>Ga0070665_100006037_pt1 | contig 12378 bp, 12 predicted proteins | sample KBSS13metaG_FD_65862 | JGI IMG/M metagenome (GOLD analysis project Ga0070665, IMG submission 65862) | Switchgrass rhizosphere microbial communities from Kellogg Biological Station, Michigan, USA - KBS S1-3 metaG | ecosystem: Host-associated > Plants > Roots > Rhizosphere > Soil ... | reverse complement strand
GCAGTTTGCGATCATTACAACCACGCCAATTATCTCCGGCGGCTCGAGAAAGAAGACCCGAACCGCGCTCAGGAAATTGAATACATCAAGCAAAACGTGATCCTCGTCGGCCCGACGGGCGTTGGGAAAACGTATCTGATCAAACATATCGCCGACCTGATCAAGGTGCCGTTTGTGAAAGCGGACGCGACGAAGTTCAGTGAGACCGGTTATGTCGGTGGCGATGTCGAAGATCTGGTGCGCGAATTGGTGCACAAAGCCGACGGCGACCTGAACCTCGCGCAGTTCGGCATCATTTATATCGATGAGATCGACAAGATCGCGTCGGCCGGAAATTTGATAGGCCGCGACGTGAGCGGGCGTGGCGTGCAGACCACGCTGCTGAAGCTGATGGAAGAAACAGAAGTGCCCGTGCGCAGCATGAACGATCTGCAGGCACAATTGCAAGCGGCGTTCGAATTTCAACGGCGCGGAAAAGCCAAACGCGACACGATTAACACCCGGCACATTCTGTTCGTCGTGAGCGGCGCATTTGAAAAGTTGAAAGAACAAGTAGCGCGTCGCGTTCGGCACGGTCAGATCGGATTCAGCGCGCAACCAGTTCACGTCATGGACAACGAGTTGTTCCAACACGTCACCACGCAGGACTTCATCGAGTACGGATTCGAGCCGGAATTCATCGGGCGTTTGCCGGTGCGCGTCGTCTGCGAGGAACTCGACGCGAATGATCTGTTCGACATCATGAAGTTTTCGGAGGGGAGTTTGCTCCGGCAATACGAGCGTGCGTTTCGCGCATACGGAATCGAGATCAGCTTCGAGGACGAGGCGTTGCGTTTGCTGGCGGAAGCCGCGGCGACGGAAAAAACCGGAGCGCGTGGATTGCTAACGGTGTTTGAGAAATTGTTTCGAGATTACAAATTCCATCTGGCTGGTTCGGGGTTAACTCAGTTACGCGTGACCGCGGCGCTGGTGCGCGAGCCACAACGCGTCCTCGAGCAACTGATGGCGGAAGGACACAAGCTCGAGGCGCAAATGCTCGAAGCCGGCGCGCGCGAATTCGCGGAGAAATTTAGCAAGGAACATGGATTAGAACTCGTTTTCGACGACAGCGCCATCCGTCGCCTCGTCGAGCGGGCGCAAGCCGAGCGAATGACCATGACCGACCTGTGCGCGCATCTGTTCAAGGATTTCCAATTTGGATTGAGCCTTATCAAAAAGAACACGGGCCGGACGCACTTTGTTCTAGATGCTGCGGCAATCGACGCTCCGGACAAATTTCTGAGCGACCTTGTGGTGCAGTCGTACTATCCGGCTGCATCAGCGCAAAACGCCTGATTCTGATGAAGCGGTCGTTGATCACAACGCTCATCATTGGAGTCGGCGTTGCGCTGATTGTCGGAGCGCTGCACGCAACGAAAGTCATCTCTGGATTTGAGACTGCCGCCGCGCAGCTCGTCACTGATTACGCGGCCGCTACACGTGTCGTCGGCGAGAAATGGCAATACGTCTTCATCTTGATGATCGGCCTCGGCGTCGCCTGGCTCAGCTTGAGCAATTCCGCAGGTGGGGGACGATGGCGCACCTGGTTATTAATCGGATTATTACTGGTGGAATTGTTTGGCCTCGCGTGGGTTTGCTCTCTTTACCGCGTATTTTTTCAGCCGGGGCCTTCAGTCCTGGCAGTCTTCTTTGCGGTCTTTGCCGCACAAGGCTGGTCGGTTTTCTTACGCCGGAATCGCTCGCATCTAATCCGCACATTGTTTACCGATCGCGTTTCCAACGAGCAATTTCGCCGTCTTAAAGACGGGAGAATTTCGTTCGAGGCTGAGCCAAAGACCTACGACGTCAGCGTCATCGTTTGCGATATCGGTAACAAACTCACGTTCGCGGAAGGCGGAGAGCCTGCCAGGTTCACTGAGACGGCGGCAAAATTCATCCGCGAGACCGCTGCGCGATTGGTGGAAGCAGGTGCTTACCTGCAAGCCGCCGACGGAGAAGGCGTCGTCGGCGTTTTTGGATTTCCTGCGCCTGACCCGGAACACACGCAAAAAGCAACGCGCGTTGTTCTCGACTTCATTAAGAATTCTCGCGAACAGAATGAAGATAAGGAGAAGGTGATTGCCAGGGGAGACGACATCCGGGCGGGAATCAGCTCCGGCGTGATCGTAGCCGGTGCATTACAAGACAGCCGGCGACCGCTGCTCCTGGCGAGAGGCGAACCCATCGACCTGGCGCGGAGATTTTGCGCGCTGAATCGTTTCTACGGATCCCGGGCTTTGATGGAGACGTCGACTTTTGATCGAGTGAGTGAAGCAGTCGTCGCGCGCCCAATTGATTTTGTGAGCGGACTAAATTCGCATGACCGGCTTGAAGTTTACGAACCGCTTTGCCTCGCGACTGAAGCTGGACCAGAACGCGTCGCGAAGCGCGATTCATTTTGGAGCGGGGTAGTTCTGTATCGAGAGAAACGGTGGGCGGAGTCGTATGCCGAATTCCAAAAGGCGCGCGGCTCGGAAACCGAAGACGATCCCGCGCTGGAATTTTATATGCGCCGACTGGAGCCGCTCATCCTGCAATTGACGCAATGGACGCACGAATAAACTCGGTAGGACGCGACCGCGGCGGGCGTCGCGGTCAAATCTTGGTAGGGCGCGACCGCCGGGCGCGCCGCGGGCAAACCCTGGTAGGGCGCGACCGCCGGGCGCGCCGCGGGCGGTTCGGCCAGGTATAGCATGAGAAGAACCGAATATCCGGCGGCGATCCGAGACCTGATCGTGCAACTGCGGCAAATGCCGGGCGTCGGTCCGCGCTCCGCGGAGCGCATTGCGCTCTGGATGGTGCGCGCACGGGGGGATCAACCTGAGCAAATTGCGCGCGCCATTACCGGCACGCGTCAGTCCATCCACTCCTGCAATTTGTGCGGATTCTTTGCCGCCGACGAAATTTGCGAAATCTGCGCCGACTCATCTCGCTCGACTGATCTGCTCTGCGTCACAGAACAAGCGACCGATATTCTCCCTCTCGAAAAAACGGGCGCATTTCGCGGTCGATATCATGCGCTCGGCGGCAAGATTTCGCCGCTCGACCATGTCGCTCCCGAAGACTTGCGCATCAAAGAACTGGTGGATCGCATCGATCGGGAAAAAATTTCGGAAATCATTTTTGCGTTGGCAGCGGATGTCGAAGGCGAAGCCACAACGAATTACATCGTCGACCTGTTAAAGAACAAACCGGTCGCGCTCACCCGCATCGCCCGAGGGATCCCAGCGGGTGGCGGTCTCGAATCAGCCGATGAATTGACGCTATCCGCCGCCCTGTCTGGGAGGACGAAATTATGACGTGCTGTCATCCCGAGTTGCGAAGATTGCATCGCACCTAACGATAACAAGATGAGCGACGGCGGACGAGACCGCGCATCGCCGGCAGCGTGGGAGTGTGGAAGTCATCTCAAAATGTAAACGCGGAACGGACCCGCCGTTCGCTCTGTCGGATGGTTAGGTCGTTGGCGGTCAAAGGCGAGTGGCTTCATGGACGGTAAAGTGAAGCGCGCGATAATCGATAGCCCGCAGTCCCTGCGCAATCTCAATGTAACCTGATGAGTGATTCGCCGCCATGCAGCGACAGGAAATCGGCAAGCTACCGTCGGCGTGCGTATATGTAGAGAAGGCGCCGAGGCCGGGCTTCGTCCACCGCCGGGCCGCGACAAACCCTGACGGCGTTTTGCGCTCAACGGGCTGAGAGCGAAACCCGTGTCCACCAAGGTATGCGTCAATCTTGGCGAGCGCCGCTTCGCTCTCCATCTCGCTATGGAACGATTTCGGTGCTGGACGCAATATCAGGAACTGATGAGCGCTCGCTCGCGCAGGCAGTTGCAGATAACAGTAGTGCTGCAAAGACGGGGACGCGCTTCATGGGCCTAACGAGATGTGGACGGAATTCTTCCGTAGTTTTTACCAAATCATTCTCTCTAATCCGCTCGTTTATATCCTCACTTGATATTGCAAGCTCACGGAAGTTCTATAACGCTGCCTAGTCCCGCGTAGAGATAGTAATCACCGAAAGCTTTGCGAAAAGCGGCAAAAGCTGGCTCTCCTGTGCAGTGACCCGCTGCCAGTCGATCGACTTTCCACTGGTCATGCAAGGCGGTGGTAAGACGTGCAATCTCTGGGTCTGGAGTTGTTACCAAATGGAGTCCTCCGAAGACAAGATGCACATGCTTGTCCACTGCCGTTGATGCTTCCAATATCTTCTCAATTCCGGGATGCGAGCATCCGACTCCTAGGACCACGCCCTTCGACGACTTAATGGCTAACGAAAGCTCACGCAGTTCCAGTGTGCCAGGCGTCTGCGAGACTGTCGAAATCAAATAGATTGCTGGTGCAACTTCAATTAAGGTATCGACCCAAACAAAGTTGGCGCCTGGCCAGGGCGCGCCGAACGTCATCTTCGCGGGAGGTTCCCCGTCGTAATAACGCATATAATCAGGTAGCGATTCATCCTTGCGATAGAATGTGCCTGGCAAGGCGGCCCCGAATACCCCAAATCCTTCCTTTGGCGCGTAGATTTTTACCCTGGGATTGATACTCAATAGATAATTCAGCCCACTCGTATGGTCTCCGTGTCGATGTGAAATCACGGCGAAATCTAATTTCTTAAGATCAATGCCCAAGACTTTGACGTTCTGCGCAAAGGTATCGGCGTTGTTACCAGTATCGAAAAGGATTCGCTTGCCGGCATATTCTACGAACGCCGAAAATCCCCAATCCTTTTTCAGGCTGGAAGACTTGCCGAAAGCGTCATAAAGAATTGTGATTCGATTTGCAGATTGAGCGGTCGATATGACTGCGCTCAGTAGGAAAATAAATGCAGCTGCAAAGCAAGTAGGTATTCGGGATCTCATTTTGTTTTTCTCATCTGCGCGACGGCTGGGTTGTGCATTGCCTAACGACAACAAGATTAGCACCGCTTGCGAGAGCGAGCATTGCTTCAACTTTCTCCTTCACAATTCGTCCTTCAGCCCTTCAGTACGACGGCCAGCGGTTGGCTCCAGCGATTAGATGGCATGTAAGGGAGCGGGCGAGCTGTTAGACTCACCCGCTCTATGAAAAATACAATCGTTCATCACGAAGGGGCGGCCTCACTCAAGGTCGCCGTTAAGAAGGTAAAACTTTCCGGTTCGCTCATCAAGATCGGTCTGGATGTGCATGCGCGGATTTAACAAGTGACTTCGAGGGGAACAGTTTTGGAACGTGGCGTGTGTTCGGAACCTAACCTGGTCCGATCGTCGCCCCTGCCGCTCGCACCGTCGCTTTAGATTGGATCGCGCCCGTTCCGCTTCACCAAGATGGAATAAGTCACATTGCGTTGTCGCAAATAATATCGAGATGCGCGGATAGGAGTATCAGCCGCTGAAGAACTCAAGCGAACAGTGGAAGCGGAAGCGTTTCAGAAATCACCGCCAACTCTAACCTAACAAGCCTATGCCACCACCATCTTAAAACTTATCGTTGACACTCTTCATAGGGGTTAGGCCTTTTAGGCGTGCCATAGCGTGACAAAGGCGAGAATGGAACTGAAGAGAATCCAAAGAGAGAAAACCCAAACACCAGAGAGCGCTTGTGTGGTGCCTCTATTTGCGTGACGCCTCATATCAGTAGGGAGATACGTTTCGTCTTTCATCAAGTCTGCCAGCGCATCGCGATAGTAGTAGTAGGCGCCATGTCTGAGCCAGACAAAAATAACGCCCCAAATCATAGCAAGGGTGAGCAGAACAGTAGCAAGCAGATGGGGAAGCCCCTTGGCGATGTGATCGGCAGACGCGATAAACGCAGCGTTAATTGCTGTGACGGATGCAACCATCCAATGCTGTTGGGAAGTGCATTTTTCCATTGACGCCGTCAGGTAACCGAATGCCAATCCTTCATAAGCCTAACGATACGAACATTTGCTGCCGTTGGTCATACGCCGACCAGCGGCGGGCTCATCGTCGTGCTCATGCGACGTAGATTCACACGTCTTCAGGAGTTTGGTTGGCAAGGCGCTCTCGCAGTCGGATCCGTGCGCCATCAGCTTGCTCGCTGAGTCGCTTAGTGATAGCCTCGCGGGTAGCTTCCGGGACGTCGAGAAACTTATTATAGCTTGCCGCCGCTGCAATCTCGGTTCGAAGAATGCCCCCGCGGTCCTCTGGTTTGGTGTTCGCATACCACCATTCTTTCTCCGATTGCGGTTTGGCCTCCCAGTGGGCGAGCTCTGGCTGTGCAAGGCGCTCCAGCCAATGTTGTGAATCTTCAGTATTGAAGTTGCTTTCTGCGCTTTGGGCTTTGACTTCATCGAGTAAGTTCTGAAATGCCGATTCTGCGGCTTCGCGGGAAGCCTTGTCGTCGAGGTATGTCTCAAGCTCTTCTCTCGCTTCGGCGACGCTGGCGGCCATGTGTATCCACTTCTCCCGTTCCTCATAGCTGCTTGGTCCCTTCTTTGCCTTCTCAAATCGATATATTGCGGCTTCGCATGAATATTCATCCGCGCGGCATGCGGCCTTTCGATTTAGAAGCTCCTGTGCTTTTTCAGACCAGCCGAGCTCGGCTAGTTCCTTGTTCAAAGATAGAGCATCTCGGCTGGCAGAACCCAACAGTTTGAGACCGTAGGCGATATCCCCGGCGGAAATCGGTGTCGATAAGTTCGTGGCAACTTGAATCGCGATGTAGGCGAAAAGCAGTTGATCTGAATCGTTCGTGTCTGCGAGGCGTCGCAAAACGTCGTCCATATCGAAGTGCTCTGAATATAGCGCCGCCGTGGCAAGTGTAACCGAGCGCCTCATCCTCTGCCGCAAAATGTATCTTTGCAATCGTTGAAGCATGCGCGGTTCTTACGGCCTAACGAGAATTCGACCCAAAATTTGGGTCTTTCCAGAGACATACCCATTTTTTGGGTCTAATCCGGGTTGAGTTTGAAACCTGAGGCGACAGGGTCGCTGTCATGCCAGACATCGTAGGGAGAATGCCGCCTGCGGGCAAAGCGAAATTGTTCGACCAGTTGCGCGATGATGATGGCGTAGGCATTAGTAAGGGCGGTGCGCAGCGATTTAACTTTTGTAACGTTTTTAACGTTGTAACTTTTGTTCGAAATGTCCTGCGCGAAGATTGATCCAACCCTGCACCAGGCCCAGAAGCCGCCGTGGATCAAGGTGCGGCTGCCGTCGAATCCGGTTTTCTTTTCGACCAAAGCGCTGATTTCAGATTTGCGCTTGCACACGGTTTGCGAGAGCGCGCAATGCCCGAATCGCTGGGAATGCTGGAGCCAAGGCACCGCTACTTTCATGATCGCCGGCGATCGTTGCACGCGCGCATGCGGATTTTGCGCAGTGACGACGGCGAAACCATTCGCGCTTGAAGACGATGAACCTAAACGCGTCGCCGAAGCAGTGCGCCGGATGAATTTGAAACACGTCGTAATCACTGCGGTTGCTCGCGACGATCTAAAGGACGGCGGCGCAGATCATTTCGCGCGCACGATCACTGCCATCCGCGAGATGGATCCTTCAATCGTCATCGAAGTGCTGGTTCCGGATTTTCACGCACATGAGTGGTGCATCCAGATGGTGCTCGATGCTCGCCCCGACATTTTCAATCACAATATGGAAACGGTCGAACGGCTGACGCCTGTCGTGCGTTCGCGCGCAAAGTATCAGACGTCTTTGGAAGTTTTGCGGCGTGCAAAGGAACTGTCGTCCCCCGATGCCGGGATTGTAACAAAGAGCGGTGTAATGCTCGGTCTCGGCGAAAAGGAGACTGAACTTTTCCAGACCATGGACGATTTGCGGGAGGTCGGCTGTGAAGTTTTGACCCTGGGTCAGTACTTACGTCCGAGTGCGAAGCATTTGCCCGTTGTCGAATACATCACGCCCGAGCAATTTAATTATTACGGGGACATCGCGCGTACGAAAGGGTTTCTCTACGTCGCCTCTGGACCGCTGGTCCGTAGCTCCTATCACGCGGCCGATTTTCATCCGGTTGTGCGTCGGTGATGGCACCGAAGCGGAGTACTCTTCCGCCGTACTCAGCGGAGTAAATGCAAATTCATTTTATTCTGCGCTGGGGACAGCGCACGCTACAGCATCAAGCTTGCAATCACTGTCATTCCGAGCGAAGCGGAGCGAAGTCGAGGAACCCCGCGGCAACACGTTAAGATTTCGCAACGGGATGTCTCGGCTTCGCTCGACATGACAGAAAATATCCGATCGCAAACCGCCGCGGTGATTCCGGCGTATCAGGACGAAAGACACATCGGCGACATCGCGCGTCGAACCTGCGAGCGGCTGGACCACGTTCTCGTTGTTGATGACGGATCAACCGATCGGACGGAACAGTGCGCGCGCGAAGCCGGCGCGGAGCTTATTGTTCACGCTCAAAACAAAGGCAAAGGCGAAGCAATTAAAACCGGACTCGCGCACTGGCTTGGACCAGCAAATCCGTCGGGCAGCGGACAAGATCGACAAATCACCTGGGTGATCCTTTTGGATTCTGATGGTCAACATCTTCCCGAAGAGATCGATCGATTTTTGCTGGCGGCAGCCTCGGTGACACAACCGATGTTTTTTATTGGCAACCGCATGGACAATGTTGGCCGTATGCCCTTGGTGCGGCGCGTTGTGAATCGCCATATGAGCAGTCAGATCAGCCGATTTTGCGGACAAAAGATTCCGGACACGCAATGCGGTTATCGCATGATCCATCGAGAGATAATTCCAGACTTGCTTGGCGGCGGCCACCGATTCGATTACGAGACTGAAGCGCTCATCATTGCCAGCCGTAAAGGCTACAGGATTGAGTCGGTTCCTATCACGACCGTATATACCGACCAAGTCAGCAAGATTCATCCCGGGCGCGATTCGTTGCGGTTTTTTAAAATGATGCGGCGGTATCGGCGACTCCGCAGCTAGTTCGCCTCGCTAGGCAAGGAACATTGTTGCGAGTAAGTCGTAACGGTTACCAATGCGAGGAGACAAGCTCATCGTCGCTTTTGTGAGGTCCTGGGTCACTGGAACTCAGGCAGCCCCCTGACTCGGCTGGCAAGCTGCCAGCCTGCCGAGATAACCTGGCAGGTTATCTTCCTAATGCTTGTGAAGCGAGACAAACGACCACGCGTCGCACACCGACGCTGCGACAACTACGGTTTTCGCGCCGGCAGAGGCTTGGAGCTTTTAAGGATTTCGGACTCCGGTGTGAGCGTGGCCGGTTTGCCGCTGAAGATGACTCGATTTGGTTTTTCGGCGAGCGTTTCGACCAGCTCCTTAGCATAGGTAGTGACGACTTTCAGGTTCAAGAGCGTGACGTGGAGTTGTTTCAATTGTTCCTGAACGTCCTTGTCGGTGCCGCTGATGAATTTGTCGGCTGTTCCCAAGACTGAGTCCGCACCCTTGGCGAGACCATCGAGGTTTGTGATCACGTTTTGTATATGATCCGCATCCATCTTTAGCGCATCGGCCAGCGGCCCGAGCTTGGGCGCGAAATTGTCGAGATCTCTCTTTAGATCTTTGACCGTGACATCCAGATTATTGAGCAATTTATTTGCGTTATCGAATAATGGTCCCGCTGCCGCGGTGATCTGTTCAAGCCCATATGCTGGATGACCTTCAATCGCGGCATTGTTTGCCAGCGTCTGACCGCCAGGCGTCCCTGCAGAAAGCGCCACGAACTTCGGAGACAACATCGTGTCGGAACTGAGTGTAGCGGTAACGTCTTTGGGCAAGGGGGGAATTCCTTCGTCGAGGCTGACCGTCACGCGAACTGCATCATTTTTGTTTGCAGTTGCTTCACGCTCCTGCGCGTTAAGGGTCCGCATCGCGATCACGCGTCCCGCCGGCGCGCCTGCGTAGCGTACCTCGGAATTCACTTTTACGCCGGTCACATCTTCATAATTGATCTGCAGCGTTCGCGTCGGTTTTTTCAGTTGTCGTCCGGAAAGTGCAAATGTTAACGCGCCGAGCAGAACAACGCTGCACACGATCACAAACAGCGCGACGAAATAATCGGACAGATTGCGTTTCATGTATCGGAATGACGAATGACGAATGACGAATGACGAACTAATGACGAAGCTCGAATAACGAATCGCATTCGTGGTCTAATCATCGTCGGACTTTCGTCATCCATTCTTTCCGTTCCTCCAAATACTCGAGAAAATTACGTGCAATTCCTTGGCCGAATCGCGGCGTTCGCTCTTCTAGGTCGTAAGCACGTTTCTCGCCTGTTTCCTCTTCGTCATTCGTCATTAGTGCTTCGTCATTTATGACGTCGACGTCATCCTGTCTTCCGATGAAATCTGCCGCGCGCGCGGGCGAAGGGTCGCGGTTTCACTTGCTGATGGTGTTCGTGTTCTTCCTGGGAAAGGTTTAGCGGGATAGGACCATCGGGTTCGCCATTAATAAATTGGTGCACCTCGGCATTCGAACTGGCGCGGATTTCATCCGGCGTACCCTGCGCCACAATGCCGCCGTGGCCAAGCATAATCATCCGCGTAGCGATGCGAAATGCACTGGTCATATCGTGACTGACCACCACAGCGGTCATGCCTCTCCCGCGCGTCAGTTTCATTGTGAGTTCGTCAACAACCGCGGTCATGATGGGATCGAGTCCGGAAGTCGGCTCGTCGCTAAACAGTAACTCCGGATCAAGCGCCAGCGCACGCGCAAGTCCCACACGTTTCTTCATTCCTCCGCTGATTTCGTCCGGCCTGAGATCTTCAAAACCAGTGAGACCGACCATCTGAAGTTTTTGCTCCACGATTTCTTCGATTTCATCAACGGATTTGTTGGTGTGCTGCAAAAGTGGCAGCGCCACGTTCTCGCCCACTGTCAACGAGGCAAGCAACGCACCAGACTGGAACAACATTCCAAATCGCAACCGGATGCGGAGGAGTTCGCGTTCCCTCATCCCGGTTACTTCTTCTCCAAACAGTTTCACCATTCCGGAGGTTGGCTGCATGGAGCCAATCATATGCCGCAGTAACGTGCTCTTACCGCAGCCGCTACCGCCCATAATAACAAGCGTGTCGCCGCGATGGACGTCGAATGAGATGTCGTTGAGTACCGGGCGATCACCGAATTTTCGAACAAGGCGATCGACTTCGATCATTTTAGAGTCAGCGGGCATGATTAGAATGACGAATGGGAAAATGACGAATGACGAATGACGAATGACGAACTAATGACGAAGCTCGAATGATTAACGCCATTCCTTGCGGATTTATAGTTGGAACGTCGTCATTCATTGTTTTCCGCTCCGCCAAATTTTCGCGAAAATCAGATGCAATTCGCGCGCTTCCAGCCAAAGTCTGCGCGCTTCAGTTTTTAAATCCGGCACTGCGCGTCCAGCCATGCGTAGGAAGTGCTTCGCTTCACGGATCTCTTTCTTGCACGTCCCAATGTTTTTCAAAAACTCCTTTTTGGAGACTGCGTCGTCGGCTTCGACGTAGTTGGCGCCTACGCTCGTTCCGCAGCCAACTAGCTGATTGATGATTCGGTTCGTCACGGCATCCTGCGGAATCGTTCTGGCGAAATCGATAATTGCCTCGCCGAACCGGGCTGTCCGCTCCTCTAAATCGTAAACACGACTGTCACTCGGCTCTTCGCGAATTACCGGTGCAGCATCATCGTTCCAGAATCCTTCGTCGAACTGCTCGTGCGGCGTTTCGGATTTCGTCATTAGTTCGTCATTCGTCATTCGAGCTTCGTCATTAGCTTTCATTCCTTCGTCATTCATCTCATGCTCCGAAAAAGAAAACGCCTGTGAGCACCGCATTCATGACTAACATCGCGAGCAAAGACTGCACGACTGCTGTGGTGGTTGCCTGGCCGACGCCTTCGGCGCCACCTTCGACAGTTAGTCCCGCGTTGCAGGAGACGGTAATGATGATCCAGGCGAAGACTACGCTCTTGATCATTCCGGAATACAGATCCCACGGTTCCGCGCTTTCCAGCGCTCGCAAAATGTAGCCGGCGGTGTTGAAATCGAGTGCGTAACGGCAGACCGCCCAACCGCCGAGGATGCCGATGTAATTTCCAAAGATGGTCAGCGCCGGCAGCATGATCATCATGGCAATGAAACGAGGTACCACCAGAAATTGAACCGGGTTGATCGCCATTACCTCAAGCGCTTCGATTTCCTCGGACACTTTCATCGTGCCGATCTCGGCGGCGACAGCAGAACCGCTGCGACCGATGACAATCACTGCGATTAACACTGGTCCCATCTCGCGCAGCAACGTGAGCATCACCAGATCGGGAATGTACATTTCCGCGCCGAGACTTTCGAGAGAATGCGCAGCCTGCATCGCAAGCGTCACGCCCACGCTGAACGCGGTTAATGCTACCATCGGCGC
>Ga0070665_100006035_pt1 | contig 12379 bp, 10 predicted proteins | sample KBSS13metaG_FD_65862 | JGI IMG/M metagenome (GOLD analysis project Ga0070665, IMG submission 65862) | Switchgrass rhizosphere microbial communities from Kellogg Biological Station, Michigan, USA - KBS S1-3 metaG | ecosystem: Host-associated > Plants > Roots > Rhizosphere > Soil ... | reverse complement strand
CCTCAGGCCGCCGTCGAGGTGGTCGTGGAGGACCACCTTCGGCAGCGTTCGGATGAACGTCTCGTCAAGCGGCATCGCGGTTCACTGGAGATGTGCAGGCCTTGAGGCCTGCGGCAGAAAACATGGGCCTCCTCCAACGCAGGCCGGAAGGCCTGCACTACTCCGGATCCATCAGAACGTGACCCTGACGGCCAGCTGCACCTGGCGCGGGTCGCCCACGCCCGCCCGCAGGAAGCCGTCGAAGTTGAAGAGCGCCGGCGTCGTCAGCGGGTTGACGTTGTTGGCGTTGTTGAACGTGTTGAACATCTCGAGGCTCGGGATCACCTCGGTGCTGCCGACGGCGAACGGCCGCTGCAGCCGCCAGTCCAGGGAGAAGTACGCGTTGTCCTTCCGGTCCCAGTTGCGCCCGCGGTCGACGTTGTTCAGGACGCGCGGCGACGTCGTGATCGGCTGCGCCGTCCGGCCCTGCATTCTCACGTTCAACAGCAGCCGGTGGGGCAGCTCGGCGTAGGTGAAGAAGTTCACCTTGTGGCGGATGTCGCGGTCCGACGGCCCGTAGTCCAGGTTCAAGTCGTAGAAGTTGAAGGACCGATCGGTGAACGGGTCGCGCTCGTTCGAGTCGTCGTCTTCGTCCTTGGCCAGCACGTAGTTCACGTCGAACTGATATTTGTTGGCGTACCGCCTCCGCACGCCGAACGTGGCGCCGCGGTAGAGCGCGCGGCCCCTGCTCGTCGTCACGAACACGTCGCCCAGCTGGACCTCGAACGGGTTGGCGCCGGTGTACGTCGTCGTGTCACGAGTGGGCGGCTGGACGGCGGCCGCGGCGGTGCCGTGGACGTTGTAGTTCAGGAACCGCGTCAGGTCCCAGCCCTTGGCCACGGTGAAGTCGAAGTACGCCGCCATGCCCGTCATGAGCTCGCGCTCGAACCCCACGTTGACGCTGAGGATGCGCGGGTTCTTGTAGTCGCGATCGAAGACGCGAATCCCGCTGAAGAGCGGGAAGGTGCCCGGGGGCACGGCGGTCGGCGCCAGCAGGTTGGGCCACACCGGCATGTCGCCGAACCCCGACGCGCGGAAGTCGCTCTTCTGCTCGATGCCGTTGGTCGTCACGGATCCGACCTGGCTCAGCATGTTCTGGCGGGCGTAGTAGAGGCCCGCGCTGCCGCGCAGCACGGTCTTCCCCGTCTGGCTGATGTCCCACGCGAACCCGCCGCGCGGCTGAAACTGCTTGGTCTGATTGGGAATCGTGCCGTCCGACGGGAACCGCGGATCGTTGAGGAACGCCGCGAAGGCGGTCGTCTTCGGGTCGGCCGTTTCGGGCATGAGCTGGGCATCCCACCGGAGGCCGTAGTCGATCGTCAGCCCCTTGCCTGCCTGCCACTTGTCCTGGATGAACAACGAGAATTCCTCGTTGCTGATGTCCGACGCGCCGGCCGAGTCGCGCGCGATGCCGTCCGGGCTGCTGCTCTGCAGGTAGAACAGGAGCGGCCCGCCGCTCGTCGTGGTCCCGGCGGGACAGCTGGCAGGCGCCGTGACGAACGCGCCGTTCGAGCAGCCGATCGTGTTCGGCCCGAACCCGCCGGGCGCCGCGGGCGAGGCGTACCGCAGGAACCCGGTGACGCTGTCGAACAGGTAGCGGCCCTCGAAGAAGCCGCGAAACACCTGGACGTTGTTCGAGTGCAGCCACTCGCCGCCGGCCTTGATCGTGTGGGCGCTGTGGACGATGGTGACGTTGTCCTTCACCTGGAAACGCTTCATCAGCTCGTCGACGTTCGGCGCCATGAAGAACGGGTTGCCGAACCGGAACGAGGGCGCGAACCCGACGCCGGTGTCCGCGGGGATGTTGGACGCGGTGGCCACGCGCGGCCGCGACTCGCGCGACAGCGTGATGTGGAACTCGTTCAGCTTCGTGGCCGAGAGCGAGGTGAACAGGTTCGCGTTGAGCAGGTTGATCTTCGACGGCCCTTCCGTGCCGTTGGCGGTCGTGCCGTAGGTCGGGACGTCGAACGTCTGGTTCGCGTTGTTCGAGTAGTTGAAGTTGTAGGACACCGACAGGTTGCTGCTGTGGTTCGTGGCCCAGTCGATCTTGCCGAGCAGCGCCGTGTTGCTGATGTCGTGGGGCACCGGCTGCCCCTCGTCCTGTCCGCGGGTCGTCTTGAAGAAGTTGAGGAGCGCGACGCGCTGGCAGTCGGAGCTGGAGTTGATGAGCGCTTCGTTCGCCCCGAGCGTCGGGTTCGACACCGGGCAGGGGGTGCCGATCGGATCCGACAGGTTCGGCCGCAGCAGGTGTTCGCCGATGCCTTCGATGGCGCCAAAGTAGAAAATCCTGTCCTTCACGATCGGGCCGCCGGCGGTCCCGCCGTACTGTTCGCGATGAAAATCGGTGAGCGGCTTGCCGTCGGATGTGTTCGACGTCAGGCCCTCGAGGCGCTGGTAGTAGAAGAGGCTGCCGTGGGTCTGGTTGGTCCCGGACTTCGTGACGACGTTGACCACGCCCCCGGCCGTGCGCCCGAACTCCGCGTTGGCGCCTGAGGCAACGACCTGGAACTCCTTGACGGCGTCGAGCGTGATGTCGATGGCCGCGCGCTGGCCGCCGACCTGCTCGCCGAAAAACCCGTTGTTGAAATCGCCGCCGTCGAGGCTGATGTTGTTGAAGACGCCGCGCTGTCCCGAAAAATTGATCTCGTCGCCGTCCGGCCCCTGCACGATCGAGACGCCCGGCGTCAGCGACAGCAGGTCCTCGAACTTCCGGCCGAGAATCGGCGTGGTGCCGATCGTGGTTTCGTCGAGCGTGCTCGCCGAGGCGGTCCGCGCCGTGTCGATGGTCGGCGGCGCCGCGGTGACGTTGACCGTTTCGGTCACGTTCGACGGCTTCATCGTGGGCGAGAGCCGGAGCGACTGCCCGACGGTGACGTCGACGTTATCCTGCACGAGCGTCGCGAAACCGGACAACGTGAACATGACCCTGTAACGGCCGGGCTGCAGCTGCAGCGCCGTGAACCGCCCCTCGCGGTCGGTCTGCAGCACCCGCGTGACGTTCGTGCCGGTGTTCCGCACCTCCACGTCAACGCCCGGCAACACCCCTCCGCTGGCATCGATGACGACGCCCTCGATGCTGGCCGTCGTGATTTGCGTTTGAGCAGCCGCCCCGGCAGTCAGCGCCACGAAGACAGCCAGCATCGCGAGCCCATGCACCATTCGCATCTCAGCACCTCCAGCGGAATGTCACCGCGACTGGCGAATTGTCGCCGCTTGCCTCAGGCGGCGCAAGGGATCTGACAGGGTGTGAACCTGTCAGGTCTGATTCGCTAAACTGACGTGATGCCGCTCGAGCAGGTGCCGCCCACCGACACGCGCCGCTTCTTCCGTCCCGTCGCGACGGAGTTGACAACGCTCCTTCGAGCGTTGCCCGCCGACGCCTGGGACAGGCCGACCGTCGCGGGAACCTGGCGCGTACGGGAGATCATCGCGCATCTCGTGGACGTCAGCATGCGCCGGGTGTCGCTGCATCGGGACCGGCACACGCCCCCGGCTCCTCCGCAACCGCCCCGGACCGAGCGGGAGTTCGTGGCCTTTATCAACGGCCTGAACGGACAGTGGATCGACGCCGCCCGCCGCATCAGCCCGCGGATGCTCACCGACCTGTACGAGTTCGTCGCGGCGGCGCTCGCTGATTTCACGGAATCGTTCCCCGACGACGGGCCGGCGCTGTTTCCCGTGTCGTGGGCTGGTGACGAACGGTCCGATGGCTGGTTCGATCTCGGCCGCGAGTTCACCGAGCAATGGCACCATCAGGCCCAGGTCCGGGACGCGGTCGCGGCGCCGCCGCTGCGGGATCCGGCGTGGCTCCACGCGGTGCTGCTGATCGCCTTGCGCGGGCTGCCGCACGCGTTTCGCGAAAGCCGTGTCGAAACCGGACGGACGCTCACGATCGAGATCACCGGGACCGCGGGCGGCGTCTGGACGCTGAAGCGGGACGCCGGCGGATGGACGCTGTGGGCGGGGCAGGAGAGCGGCGAGTCCGCGCGCGTCACGATGTCCGACGACACAGCCTGGCGGCTGCTCTTCAACGCCTTGTCGCCAGAGAATGCGGAGAGCCTGGTGGGGAGGAGCGGCGATCCTGCCGTGTTCGCTCCGCTGCTCCGGGCACGGTCGGTGATCGTGTGACATCCTGCAACCGGGCGTTCTGTCTATAATCCAGAATGCTCAAGGCCGTCGGGCGCAACGTCCCCCGCAAGGAAGGCCGAGACAAGGTTTCTGGTACCTCGCGATACATCGACGACCTGTCATTTCCCGGCCTGCTCCACGCGCGCACGATTCGCTCGACGATCCCGGCGGGCGCGATTGCCGACATCTCCTTTCCGTTCGACACCAGCGGATTCACGATTGTCGGCTTCAACGACATCCCCGGCCGCAATATCATCGCGCTGATCGACGACGACCAGCCGTGTTTGGCCGAGCGCGCGATCCGTCACGTCGCCGAGCCCATCCTGATTCTGGCGCACGAAGACCGCGATCGGCTGCGGACGGCCGACGTTCGCATCGCGTATCGCGGCGGTACCCCGAACTACGATCCGTCGGCGTCGCCGCTCTGCTTCAAGTCGATCGCCATCGACAAAGGCGATCTCGACGCCGGCATGGCCGCTGCCGACGAGATCATCGAAGGCGAGTACCGGGTCGGCGCGCAGGAACAGCTCTACATCGAGCCCAACGGGGTCATCGCCGTGCCGGCCGACGACGGGCAGGGCGTCACGGTATACGGGTCGATGCAGTGCCCGTACTACGTCCATCGGGCGCTCACCGTGCTGCTCGGCTTCCCCGGCGACCGCGTACGCGTCGTGCAGACGGAAACCGGCGGCGGCTTCGGCGGCAAGGAGGAATATCCGTCGATGATTGCCGGCCATGCGGCGCTCGCGGCCCTGAAGGCGCGCCGGCCGGTCAAGCTGGTCTACGACCGCGGCGAAGACATGCTGGCGACAACGAAGCGTCATCCCGGCGTGATCCGGCATCGCACCGGCGTGACGAGAGACGGCCGGCTGACGGCCATGGACATCGACGTGCTCCTCGACGGCGGAGCCTACGCCACGCTCAGCGCCGTCGTCCTGTCCCGCGGTGTGCTCCATGCGTCGGGACCGTATCGCTGCGATCACGTCCGGATCCGCGGCCGCGTGATGATGACGAACACGCCGCCAAACGGCGCGTTCCGCGGCTTCGGCGCGCCGCAGACGCAGTTCGCGGTCGAGGTGCACATGGAGCGCATGGCCGAGCAGCTCGGCCTCGACCCGGTCAAGCTTCGCGATCGGAACGCACTGCGCCCCGGCGACACGACGGCGACCGGCCAGACCCTCGGCGCCGACTGCAGCGCCCGCGAGGTGCTGCGCGAGGCCGTGAAGCGCACGGACTTCGCCAGGCGACGCAAGGCGCTGGCCGGCACGAATCGCGGCATCGGCCTCTCGCTGTTCTTTCACGGCTCCGGCTTCACGGGCTCCGGCGAGGTCAAGCTGGCGTCGAAGGCGTCGCTCGCGCTCACCGATGCCGGCGTCCGGGTGCTCGTCGGCAGCACCGAGATCGGCCAGGGGACGCGGACGATGCTCGCGCAGATCGTGGCCGATACGCTCGGCGTGCCGTACGACACCGTCGAAGTGAACGCGGCCGACACCAGCGAGGTGCCCGACAGCGGCCCGACCGTCGCGTCGAGAACCTGCATGGTCGTCGGCCGGATTCTCCAGCGCTGCGCCGAAGACATGCGTGCGCGGCTCGGCCGGCTGTCCCCACGGGACTACGTCAAACGCCACGGCCCGCTCGTGATCACGAAACAGTACGAGAAGCCGCCCGAGATCGTCTGGGACGAGGTCCTGTATCAGGGCGACGCGTACGGCAGCTACGGCTGGGCCTGCGACGTCGTCGAAGTGGAAGTCGATCCCGCGACGTGGCAGGTCAATCCCGTGAAGCTGACGAGCGTGCACGAGATCGGCAAGGCGATTCATCCGCGGCTCGCCGTCGGGCAGATTCAGGGCGGCACCGCGCAGGGCCTGGGCTGGGCATTGCTCGAGGAAGTCGTCATGCGCGACGGCCGGATGGCGAACAACTCGTTTACCAACTACATCGTGCCGACGACGCTGGACACGCCGGACATGGAGATTGTCCTGCTCGAACGTCCCTACCGGCACGGGCCGTTTGGCGCGAAGGGCGTCGGCGAGATGCCCATCGACGGCCCGGCGCCCGCCGTGATCAACGCCTTGCGGCACGCCGGCTACGATCTCCGCGAGATTCCCGCGACACCCGAGCGGGTCATGGCATGCGGTTCACGCTGAACGGCCGGACCGTCCGGATCGACGCGCACCCGATGATGCGCCTGCTCGACGCGCTCCGCGAGCAGTGCGGCCTCACGGGCACCAAGGAAGGCTGCGGCGAAGGCGAGTGCGGCGCGTGCACCGTCCTGGTCGATCGCCGGCCGGTCAATTCCTGCCTGGTGCCGCTCGCGCACGTCTCCGGCGCGCGCGTGACGACGATCGAGGGACTGCGCGGCCGCCATCCGCTGCAGCAGGCCTTCGTCGACTTTGGCGGCGCCCAGTGCGGCATCTGCACGCCCGGGATGATTCTTGCTGCGATCGCTCTGGGCCCGAAGCCGTCGCGAGAGGCCGTGAGGACGGGGCTGGCCGGCAACATCTGCCGCTGTACCGGCTATCACGCGATCTACGAGTCGGTCGAACGCGCGGGGAAAAATGCCCGGGTCCGTCGCTGACAGACGGCTGCTCACGCCGCGCTCGCTGCGCGACGCCCTGCGGATGCTCGACGCCGAAGGCCCGCTGACGCCGATGGCCGGTTGCACCGATCTCTACGTCGCGTTGAATGCCGGCGAGCTCAAGGGCACGGGCTTCCTGAACCTGTGGCCCCTGGAGCCACTCCGGCACATGGCCGTTCGCGACGGCGTGCTGTCGATCGGCGCGCTCTGCACCTACACGGACCTGATGCGCTCGCGCCTGGTCCAGAAGCGCGTGCCGATGCTCGTGGCCGCTGCGCGCGAGGTCGGAGGTCCGCAGATTCAGAACCGGGGAACGATCGGCGGCAACATCGCGAACGCGTCGCCGGCCGGCGACACGCTTCCAGTGCTCGCCGCCGCCGGCGCGACCATCGTGCTCGAAAGTATTCGCGGACCGCGGCGGGTCCTGTTCACGGATTTCTACACGGCGTACCGGCGAACCGTCGTCGGACCGGACGAGCTGATTACCGCCGTCGAGATTCCCGCGATCAAGGGACGCCAGTGGTTTCGAAAAGTGGGAACCCGCGCCGCACAGGCCATTTCGAAGGTCGTCATGGCTGCCGTCGATGCCGGCCCGGGCGAGGCGCCGCGGATCGCCATCGGCAGTGTCGCGCCGACGGTCGTGCGGCTGCCCCGCACGGAGGCCGCCCTCGCCTCGGGCGCAGCGATCGTCGACGTGCAAAGGGTTCTGTCCGACGAGATCGTTCCCATCGACGATGTGCGGTCCACGGCCGAGTACCGGCGGCGTGTCGCGGCGAACCTGCTGGCGAGCTTCTGGAGTGAGGGGAGCCGGTAGATGCTGATCGTCCGGGGCCGGCGCGTCGTGCTTCCCGGCGGCGAACGGCGGGCATCCGTGCACATCGAGAACGGCCGCATCGTCTCGATCGGCGGCGACGAGGACGAGACGCCGCCAGGCGCGGAGATCGTCGAGTGCGGCGATCTCGTCGTCTCGCCGGGCATCGTGGATTCCCACGTCCACGTCAACGAGCCGGGCCGGACCGAGTGGGAAGGGTTCGACACGGCGACGCGCGCGGCCGCCCGCGGCGGCGTGACGACGATCGTGGACATGCCGCTCAACAGCGTGCCGGCCACGACGACGGTGGCGGCGCTCGACGCGAAACGGCGGGCGGCGCGCGGCCGGAGCCACGTCGATGTCGCGATGTGGGGCGGCGTCGTGCCGGACAACGAGGCGGACGTCGAGCCGCTCATCGACGCCGGCGTCCGCGGCTTCAAGTGCTTTCTGGTGCCGTCCGGCGTCAGCGAGTTCGCCCACGTGGAGGAACCCACGCTGCGCCGGGTGATGCCCGGGCTGGCGCGGCGGGATGTGCCGCTGCTGGTCCACGCGGAACTGCCAGAGGCTCTGCGCGAGCACCGGGGCCGGCCGGAGAGCTATCGCGACTACGAGGCGACGCGGCCTGTCGAGGCGGAACGCGCCGCCGTCGACCTCATGGTGACGCTCGCTCGCGAGACAGGCGCTCGCGTGCACATCGTCCACGTGTCCTCGGCGGCGGGCGCCGACGCGATCGCGGCCGCGCGCGCTGACGATGTGCCGATCACCGGCGAAACGTGTCCCCACTACCTGACGATCGCGGACGGCGAGGTTCCGGACGGCGCGACGGAGTTCAAGTGCGCGCCGCCGATTCGCGGCGCGGGCGAGCGGGACGCGCTGTGGCGGGCGCTGGAATCAGGTGCGCTCGATCTCGTGGCGACCGATCATTCGCCGGCGCCGCCGTCGATGAAATGCCCGGGCGACTTCGTCCGTGCCTGGGGCGGCATCGCCTCGCTCGAGCTGTCGCTCGCGGTCGTGTGGACACGCACGTTCGAGCGGGGACGCACGCCGTCGGATCTGGCGGCCTGGATGAGCGCGGCGCCGGCCGCCCTGGCGGGTCTATCGGGCCGCAAGGGCCGCATCGCGCCCGGGTACGACGCTGACCTCGTGGTGTGGGACGCCGGGCGCGAGTTCACGGTTGACCCCGCGGACCTGCAGCAGCGCCACAAACTGACGCCATACGCGGGACGCCGCCTGCGCGGGGTCGTGCACACCACCTACCTGCGAGGCGAGCGCGTGTGGGATCGCGGCCGCCTCGCCACGCCGGACCGGGGGCAGCTGCTGTGAGCGACGATCTCGTCAACCTCGTCGACCTGGCGTCGGACCGGCTGGGCGGACGCGTCGTTGCCGCCAGCGACGAGTTCTTCGCGCCGAAGGAACGTGTGATCCTCGCCGACGCGCCCGTCTGGCGCGAGGGCGAATATACCGACCGCGGAAAGTGGATGGACGGGTGGGAAACGCGCCGCCGCCGCGACCTCCTGCCGGGCGAGCCCGGATTCGACGGGGCGCACGACTGGTGCATCATCCAGCTCGGCGTGCGCGGCGTGATTCGCGGCGTGGACGTGGAGACCACGCATTTCACGGGAAACTTTCCCGAATCGTGCGCGCTGGACGCCTGCGTGGCGACGGGCGCCGCGACCGCGCGCGATTTCGACAGGGTGCCCTGGCAAGGCGCGGTCGAGCGTCGCGCCCTTCGCGGCGGGTCGCACAACGTGTTCGACGCGGCAGCCGTCGACGCGACACACGTTCGCCTGCGCATCTTTCCTGATGGCGGCGTCGCGCGGCTGCGCGTCTACGGGGACGTGACCCCGGACTGGGAGGCGCTTCGCCGGGAAGGCGAACTCGATCTCGCTGCGCTCGTGCACGGTGCGCGCGTCATCGACAGCAGCGACATGTTCTTCGGGCGGCGCGACAACCTCATCATGCCGGGGCCCGCGCGCGGCATGGCGGACGGCTGGGAAACCCGGCGGCGGCGGACGCCCGGGCACGACTGGGCGGTCGTGCGGCTTGGCGCGCGCGGCACGATTGCGCGCGTCGAAGTAGACACGCGGCATTTCAAGGGCAACGCCCCGGCGGCGTGCAGCCTCGACGTGTGCACCGCAGCGGCGCCAGGAAACGACTGGCAGGAATTGCTGCCGCGCACGCCGCTGCAGGCCGATTCCCGCCACGGCTTCGACAGGACGCTGAGATCGATCGGCGGCGCGACGCACGTGCGCCTCAACATCTTCCCCGACGGCGGCGTGGCACGGCTGCGCCTGTTCGGCCGGCCCGAATGACGCTCGAGGAGTTGAACGCCCTCGAGGCCGCGCGCGCCGACGCCGAGTTCCGGCGCTGCTGCGGATCCGCGCGCTGGGCGGAGGCGATGACCGGGGCGCGCCCGTTCGCCGATGTCGACGCGATGATCGCGCTCGGCGAGACGATCTGGACGTCGCTTGCGGCGCCCGACCAGCTCGAGGCGTTTGCAGCGCATCCTCGAATCGGCGAGCGGCGCCCCGTCTCCGCGTGGTCGTCGGAAGAGCAGGCCGGCATGCGGCAGGCCGACCAGCGCACGGAGGAGAAGCTGGCGGCGCTCAACGTCGACTATCAGGAGCGGTTCGGCTATATCTTTATCGTGTGCGCGACCGGCAAATCGCCCGCGGAGATGCTCGCGCTGCTCGAGGCGCGATTGTCGAACGATGCGCCGACGGAGCTGGCCGTGGCGGCCGGGGAGCAGCGCAAGATCACCGCGCTGCGGCTGCGGAAGCTGGTGACGCATGATTAGCACGCACGTCCTCGACATCGCGCGCGGGGTGCCGGCCTCGGGCGTGGCCGTCGTGCTCGAAGCCCGCGACGGGGCAGGCTGGACCACGATCGGCCGCGGAACGACCGACGGTCACGGCCGGATCGGGAGCTTTGCGGATGCGCCGCTCGCCCTCGGGACCTACCGCCTGACGTTCGACACGGGCGCGTATCACCATCGCCACGACACGCTGCCGTTCTTCCCGAGCGTCGCGGTGACGTTCGAGGTACGCGACGCCGGGCACCATCACGTGCCGCTGCTGCTCAGCCCGTACGGCTATTCGACGTATCGGGGGACGTAGTGCGTTTTCATGCTGATGTCGTCAGGCCTTCAGGCCTGCCTGGGAGGGTGTACGCGGCGCAAAGCCGGTCGGGCAGGCCTGAAGGCCTGCACGACACCTGAGTGAGTCGAATCATGCTGACCTGGAATCGCTACGGCAAGTCGAGCGTGCGGCTGCTCAAGGTCGGCCGCGCGGCCGGCCCTCACGACATCATCGACCTCACGCTGAGTGTCGGGCTGGAAGGCGCGTTCGAGCCGGTTTATGCCGAGGGCGACAACACCTCCTGCCTGACGACCGACGCGATGAAGAACACGGTCTACGCCTTCGCGCGGCAGGATCCGATCGATCACGTCGAAGCGTTCGCGTCCCGCCTGGTCGGCCACTTCGCGGCGAAGCCCGGCGTCACGCTCGCGCGCATCGAGGCCGTCGAGCATCCGTGGACGCGGCTGCCGGTGAACGGGCAGCCGCACCCGCACGCGTTCGCGCAGGCGGGCGCCGACGAATGGACCTGCGCCGTCACGCGGAGCGCGGACAGGACGTCCGTCGAAGCCGGCGTGCGCGGCCTCGTCGTGCTGAAAACGGCCGATTCGGCGTTCGCGGGCTTCCTGCGCGACGAGTACACGACGCTGCCCGAGACGCGCGATCGCCTGCTGGGGACGTCGATCACGGCGGTGTGGCAGTACGAGCCGGGCTTCGCCGACTACGGCGCACGCGACGCCATCCGCCGCGCGCTCGTGGAGACCTTTGCCGCGCACAGGAGCGAGTCGGTGCAGCACACGCTGTACGCGATGGGCGAAGCGGCGCTGGCGGCCTGTGCCGGCATCGTCGAGATCACGATTTCGCTGCCGAACCGGCACTACCTGCTGGCCGATCTGACGCCGTTCGGCCTCGAGAACCCGGGCGAAGTCTTCGTCGCCACCGATCGGCCGTACGGCCTGATCGAGGCCCGCCTCAGCCGGCGGCGGCCCGGCGGCCGGCCATAATCTTCGCGAACGATCCGGTCCGCAGTTCCGCAGGCGACAGGCCGGTGGCGTCGCCTGCCTCGCGCTCGGTGATGGCGCCGCAGTTGATCGCGCGCAGGAAGTAATTGAGCAATGCCTGTCCTGTTGCAGGATCGTCGAAGACGCTGTCCACGGGGCCGCCGGGGCTTTCTGGCGTGGCCGGCGCCGCCTGGATCAAGGCGTTCAGGCGGACGGACGCGTCCTCCAGGCCTTCGATGAAGAACGAGAAGACCGCCGCATACCGAGTGGGCAGCTGGGCGGGGTGCAGGTCCCAGCCCTGAAAGAAGCCGCCGACCAGCGAGTGGCGCACGTGAGCCGCGTGCATTTCCCACGCGCGGTGGATCGCCGTCGTGTTGGCGGCGCGCTCGGCCGTCGTGAGCGTGCCGCCGGGCGCTGCGCGATGCAACGCGACGGGCATGACATTGGTGGCGCCGTCCGACAGCCACACGCCCGTGCCCGCGAGGGCCAGCTGCATCACGTGCTTCGCGAAATCGCACACCGGGTGGAGCATGTGCTGGTGCGCGGCGGTGATCCCGAGCGACGCGGTGTAGTCGTAGGTCCCGAAATGCGCTGCGGTGACCCGGCGGTTTCCGCGGGCGACGAGCTCCGGCAGGGCGACGCGGCCGTCCCGGCTGAAAATCGACTCCGGCGTCTCCACCATCAGCTCGAACCGCAGCGTGCCCGCCGGCAACCGGAATGTCGACTCGAACTCCTCGCAGGCGGCCGC
>Ga0070665_100006031_pt1 | contig 12382 bp, 11 predicted proteins | sample KBSS13metaG_FD_65862 | JGI IMG/M metagenome (GOLD analysis project Ga0070665, IMG submission 65862) | Switchgrass rhizosphere microbial communities from Kellogg Biological Station, Michigan, USA - KBS S1-3 metaG | ecosystem: Host-associated > Plants > Roots > Rhizosphere > Soil ... | reverse complement strand
GGGTCGGTCGGATCCTTGGTGGCGATGTACTGCATCTTCGACACCGCCAGTTGCTTGGCCAGGGCCGCGGCCTGCACCGACGACTTCGACGCCTTGGCGTCCTCGGCAAGAGCCGGCGCCGAGAAGGCCGGCACCGAGACTGCGACACCGAGCACTGCCAGTACTGTCCCGAGGGCCATTCGTGGTACGCGCATTTTGCCGCCGCTCTCCTGTTGCTCGTGCTGCCTGGTCGATCTGCCCGCGCTCAACCGATGAAAAGCGCGTCGTCTTCTTCCACGCCGGCCGGCGGCGTGCGGCGAGACCCGCCGGCGACACCGCGCAAGGCCGACACCGTGGCCCGAACCGCCGCGAACAGGGCGGCTCCTTCGCGCGCCGGTGTCACCACCGCGCGCTGGATCATCGTCGCCGTCTCGTCGATGCGCAGCGATAAATCCTGGAACACCTGGTCGACGCGCTCGACCTGAACGGTCGCCAGCGCCGACATCTTGGCGGCGTCCTCGGACACCTGCTTCGCGCGCTCGAGCACCGGCTTCAGGTCCGTCTCGAACCGGCCGAGCATCTGCTCGAGCCGCTGCGCCGCCCGTGCCCCGTAGATGATGGCGCCAACCTGGATCGCCGCCATCACCAGTGTAGCGACGGCAATGACGCCGAGGAACACCGGGGCCCAGTCGTTCACGCCGTCTCCTTCGGCCCCCGGGCCTGGTCGAACGCTTCCTTGCCCCGCTCGAAGGCCGTAGTCAGTCCATCGCGCTGGTTGCGCAGGAATTCGCGTCCCTGGCGAGCGGCGTCGCCGGCCTTGTCGCGGCCTTCACGTGCCTTCTCGCCCAGCTTGCGACGCGTCTCTTCGCCGGTCGCCGGCGCCACCAGCAGCGCGACCGCCGCGCCCGCGATCGCCCCGAGCATGAACGCGACCAAGACTCCACCCGCTCCGCGATCCTCGGACATGTCCCCGCTCCTCCGCCGTCGCTAGAAGATACTGACCTTGACGTTCAGGTATTTCTTCGGGTCTTTCCTGATTTCGCCGAACAGCGCCCGCATGTCGGCGACGGCGCCGTTCATGTTCTCATACAACCGCTTGTCGTGCAGCAACTGGCCGGCCGTCCCCTGGCCCTCGTTCAGGCGCGTCAGGAGCGTGTCCAGACGCGTGGTGACGGCGTCGACGCGCTTGTAGAGCGCGTCGTCCTTCAACAGCTTGCCGGCAGTGCCCTCGCCCCGCGACAGCCCCCCCGAAATCCGATCGAGGTTGGCCGACGTCGACGACAGCGACTTGGCGAGATCCTCGTCCTTCATCAAGCGACCGAGGCTGCCCTCCCCCGCGTTGATCCGGCGGGTCATCGTCGCCAGGTTGTCGAGCGAGGCCTGCAGCGACCGGTAGGCGGCCTCGTCCTTCAGCAGCTTGCCCAGCGTGCCCTGGCCGCGATTGAGGTTCTGCACGACCTGGTCGGCGGCGCCCGTCAGCGCCGCGAACTCCTTGTAGACCTGCTCGTCGGTGAACAGCTTGCCGATGGTGCCCTTGCCGGCGCGGATGTCCTTGAGCAGCCCGGTCACCTCGACGATGCCGAGGCCGGCCTGCTCGGCGACTTCGGCGATCTGCCCGGGGGTCTTGGCCGACTGGATGTAGCCCCAGTCGGGGATGGGCCGGCCGACACCGACGGTGGCGATGTCGATGGCCGTCTCGCCAAGCAGGCTGATCGATCCGAGCTGCGCCCGTGACTGCTCGGTGATCTTGTCCTGCATGTCCTCCGAGATCTCCATCGTGACCTCGACCTGGGCGCCGACGAACTGGACGTCGCTGACCTGTCCGACCTCGACACCGGCCAGGCGGACCACCGCACCGGACTTCAGCCCCTGGACGTTGGGGAAGCGGGTCTTCAGGTGGTAGCGCTGCCAGGGCAGACCGCCTTCGCCGCCGACCATGAAGATGAACACGATGGCGATGGCCAGGGCGGCGACGACGGTAATCCCGAGCTTGAGCTCGGACCAGGCGAGAGAGCGGGTGCGGGGCATGCGGGGCCTTCCAGTAGGGACGCGCTAGGACAGGAAGCTCTTGAGATACGGATCGGTCGACGACCGCAGCTCGTGAACGTCGCCTTCGAAGGCGATGTCGCCGTCGCGCAGCATGATGAACTCGGTTTCGGCCACCTTGGCGTCGTCGGCGGCGACCAGGCGGATGTCGGCGCCCTCGCGGATCGCGGTGTGTTCGGCGACGTAGAACGCGTCGCGCAGCTGATGGGTGACCATGATCGTGCTGACCCCTTCGAGGTCGCGCAGCTTGATGATCTCGGCGTCGATGGTCACCGAGGTGATCGGATCGAGCCCGGTGGTCGGCTCGTCGTAGAGCAGGATCGGCGGCTTGGCGGTCATCGCCCGGGCGATGGCGACGCGGCGGCGCTGGCCGCCGGAGAGGGCCGACGGCGCCTTGTCGATGTGCTCGGACAGGCCGACGAAGCCGAGCACTTCCTCGACCCGGGCGTGCACCTCGTCGAGGGGCTGCGACGTCTCTTCATAGAGCTTGTAGCCGACGTTCTCGCGCACCGTCAGCGAGTCGAAGAGCGCCCCCTCCTGGAAGACCATGCCGAGGTCCCCGCGGACCGTCATCATCTCGGCCTCGGTCATCTGGTCGATGCGCTGGCCCTTGACCCAGATGGCGCCGCGATCGGGCTTGAGCAGGCCGAGGATCAATTTCAGGATGGTCGACTTGCCGGCGCCGCTGGCGCCCAGGAAGATCTTGGTGTGGCCCTGGCGGATGGTGAAGCTCAGGCCCTTCAGGATCACTTTCTCGTCGAAGGCCAGGTCGACCTCATCGAAGACGATGACCGGAGCATCGGTGTCGCCTGCCGCCGTCGCCACAGTGCCGGGGCGCGTCGCAGGGCCTCGCGAAGGCGGGTGGTCGGTGGAGGTCGCCATCAGTAGAGCACCGAGAAGAGGATCTTGGTGATGAAGAAGTCGACCACCAGCACCGCCACCGAGCCGGCGACCACGGCGTTGGTGGTGGCCCGGCCGACGCCCTGGGTGCCGCCGGACGCGCGCAGCCCGACGTGACAGCCGATGCTGACGATGGCGAAGCCGAGGAAGAACGGCTTGATCAGGCCCATCCAGACGTCGGCCATGTAGAGCCCGTCGACGACCGAGTTCCAGTAGATGCTGGAGGCGACGCGCAGCTGCCAGACGGTGATGAACCAGGCCCCGATCATGCCGACGAAGTTGGCGATGATGGTCAGGACCGGAACCATGATGGTTCCGGCCAGGACCCGCGGCAGGGCCAGCTTGCGGATCGGATCGGTGCCCAGCGCCCGCAGCGCGTTGATCTGATCGGTGACCATCATCGAGCCGAGCTCGGCGGCGATGCCCGAGCCGACCCGGCCGGTGACCATCAGCGCGGTCAGCACCGGACCGAGCTCCTTGACCATCGAGGCGCTGACCAGGCGGCCGACCGCCGTCCGCGCCCCGAACTGATCGAGCGTGAAGCCGGACTGCAGCGCCAGCACGGCGCCGGTGAACATGCCGGTCAGGATGACGACGGTGAGCGAGCCGATGCCGATGGCATCGAACTGCTCGATCACGTCGCGGACGTAGAACGGACGTGAGACGCACGCCTTGGCCACGGCGATGCAGAGCCGCGCGTAGTCCTGCACCTCCTGGAGCGCGGTCTTGAGCCAGGCGGAAATCAAGAGTCCGCGACTCCCACCGAGCCGGCCGCGCCGGGCAGCAGGTTGCGCAGCTTGCGCACCTTGTCGCGCAGGGCCGCTGCCCGCTCGAAGTCCAGGTCGGCGGCGGCCGCCTTCATCGCCGCCTCTTCCCGCGACACCGCCGCCCGCAACTCACCCTCGGTCCGGAACGCTTCGCGCGGGTCGTGTTCGACCGGGACGGTCAGGTAGTCGCGATCGTAGACGCTGCGGTGCACCTCGTCGATCGCCTTGATGACCGAGGCTGGGGTGATGCCGTGCTCGACGTTGTAGGCCTCCTGAATCGAGCGGCGCCGGTCGGTCTCGGCGATCGCCCGTGTCATCGAGTCCGTCCTCCGGTCGGCATAGAGGATGGCCGTCCCCCGCACGTGGCGGGCGGCGCGACCGATGGTCTGGATCAGCGCCCCCGACGATCGGAGGAAGCCTTCCTTGTCGGCGTCGAGAATGGCCACGAGCGACACTTCCGGCAAATCGAGTCCTTCCCGCAGGAGGTTGATGCCCACCAGGACGTCGAAGACGCCCTTGCGCAGGTCGCGCAGGATTTCGATGCGCTCGAGCGTGTCGACGTCCGAGTGCAGATAGCGGACCCGCACGCCCAGCTCGTGATAATACCCGGTCAGGTCCTCGGCCATGCGCTTGGTCAGCGTGGTGACGAGGACGCGTTCGCCGCGGGCGGCGCGATCGCGGATCTCGGCCAGAAGGTCGTCGACCTGCCCCTGGACCGGCCGGACGTCGATGGTCGGATCGACCAGGCCGGTCGGCCGGATGATCTGCTCGACGTAGACGCCGCCGGCCTTCTCGAGTTCCCACGGTCCAGGTGTCGCCGAGACGTGGACGACCTGACCGATGCGCTCCTGCCATTCCTTGAAATCGAGCGGCCGGTTGTCGAGCGCCGAGGGCAGCCGGAAGCCGTAGGCGACCAGCACGTCCTTGCGCGACCGGTCGCCGGCCCACATGCCCCGGATCTGCGGGACCGTCTGGTGGCTCTCGTCGACGACCGTCAAGGCATCGGCCGGAAGGTAGTCGAGGAGCGTCGGCGGCGGCTCGCCGGGACGCCGGCCCGACAGGTGGCGCGAATAGTTCTCGATGCCGTGGCAGTAGCCGATCTCGCGCATCATCTCGAGGTCGAACATGGTCCGCTGGTGGAGGCGCTGCGACTCCGCCAGCTTGCCCTCCTCTTCCAGGACGCGCGTCCGCTCGTGCAGTTCCGTCTTGATGCTCTCGACCGCGGTGCGGCGGCGGCTCTCCGGCGTGACGAAGTGCGACTTCGGATAGATGGGCAGCCGCTCGTGGCGCTTGAACACCTTGCCGGTCAACGGGTCGAAGGAGGAGAGGCCGTCGATCTCGTCGCCGAACAGCTCGATGCGCAGCCCGACGTCCTCGTAGGACGGGTAGACCTCGATGACGTCTCCGCGGGCCCGGAAGGTGCCGCGGCTGAAATCGTGGTCGTTGCGCTCGTACTGGATCTCGACCAGCTTGCGCAGCAGCGCCTCACGCCCGATCGTCTGGCCGCGCTCGAGCGACAGCAGCATGCCGTAGTAGGCCTCGGGCGATCCCAGGCCGTAGATGCACGAGACGCTGGCGACGATGATCACGTCCCGCCGCTCGAACAGCGAGCGGGTCGCCGACAGCCGCATCCGATCGATCTCGTCGTTGATGGTGGCTTCCTTCTCGATGTACGAGTCGGTCGCCGGGACGTAGGCCTCGGGCTGGTAGAAATCGTAGTAACTGACGAAGTACTCGACGGCGTTGTGCGGGAAGAAGCGCCGGAACTCCTGATACAGCTGGGCCGCCAACGTCTTGTTGTGGGCCATCACCAGCGTCGGGCGGTTCACCCGCGCGATGGTCTGGGCCATCGTGAACGTCTTGCCCGATCCGGTGACGCCGAGCAGCACCTGGTGCTGGTCGCCGCGCTCGAGCCCGTCGACGAGCTCGTCGATGGCGCGGGCCTGATCGCCGGCCAGGTCGAATTCCGTGACGAGCGTGAAGCGGTCGTGGACCGAGGGCATGAAGGGCGATGGGTCAGGGCCGTGGCTTGGGCGGCGCGACGAAGGGCGCGAAATAGCCCTTGCGAGTCCGGATCTTGACCTGCCGCAGGTCCGGGCGGGTCAGTTTCACCTCGACGGAGCGCCAGGCGCCGTCGGTGCGCCGATCGGACGAGATGTAGCCGAGCAGATAGCGCGAGTCGATCTCGGCGACGACCCGATCGTACATCGATTCGACCTCTTTCATCGAGACCGGAAAGAACGCCTGGCCGCCGGTCAGATCGGCGAGCTGGGACAGCTGCAGGCGCTGCTGGGTCCGCACCGAGGACGGCTGGTGCTCGAGGAAGCCGATGGCGTAGACCGAGACGTCGCTGGCCCGGAGCGCGTTGAGCAGATCGACGTAGGACAGGCTCGACCGCGTGTCGCCGCCGTCGGTGAAGATGATCAGCACCTTCTGGCCGGCCTGATCCTGCGAGCCGCCGAGGTAGATGCCGACTGCGTCCCACAGCGCCGTCCAGCCATCCGGCTTGCGGCTGCGCAAGCGGGCGACGAGGCGCGTGAAGTCGTTCTGGGTATAGGTGGCGGTGCGGACTTCGGTGTCGAAGTCGATGATCGTCATGTCCTCGGCCCGCGGCAGGCGGTTGAGGAACTTGATGGCCGCGCTGCGCGCCAGCTCCATGTCGGCGGCCATCGAGCCGCTGGTGTCGAACACCAGGCCGATGTGGAGGGGCGGCCGGTCACCGCCGTCGGATCCGGTCGCGTCGGCCCCGTCACCCTTGGCTCCATCCGCAGCGAAGTAGCGGAGCTCCTGCTTCTTGCCCTCTTCGTAGACGGCGAAGTCGTCCTGCTTCAAACCGGTAACCGCCGCGCCGGCCTTGTCGATCACCGCGACACCCAGGTTGACGACGTCGACGCCGCTGCGAAAAGCAGGCTGTAGCGGAATGGCGGCCAGTCCGGCCGTGAACACCAGCCCGGTGAGACCGAGTGCGGGAACGACGAAGGGAGGGAGCCGCACGGTACTGGTGAGGATAGCGCAATCCCTCGCCGGGCCGGCTCACCGCCGACTGCACCATCGAGGCGGCCCCGGCGACGCGCATTGGACACGAGCAGGCGTATACTTGCTGGGTTCGGGGGACGCGGCGGCCAGCGCCGACGCCTTGTGAGGGACCTCCCCGTCCCCATCAGTTATGAAGTGTCTCGCGGTCTGCCAGGACGAACTCCTGATCCGCACGCTGCATCAGGTCCTCGCCCCGACCTTTCCAGTCGAGTTCCTGGTCGAGAACCGGACCCTCGGGCGACGGCTCCACGACAACGGTCTGCCGATCGCGATGGCCGACCCGAAGCGGTGTGACGCCTTCCTCAAGGTCGATCTCTCGCCATCCGACTGCGTCATCATCCAAGACACGCATCGCAAGGGCCTGGCCCGGGTCATCGACGCCGCCCGGGACGCCGGCGGGACGTTGATCTACGTGCTCGACACGCGGCACGACCCGCAACGGGAAGCCGAACTGAAGAGCGACTTCCCCGACGTCACCTATCTCACGCTCGCCGAACTGGTCAGCCCCGCCCTCACCGTCGCCCTCAGCCGCTCCCTCACCCGCGCCCGCGTTCAGCAATACCAACGGTACTTCGAAGACGCCGACCGGGTTCTGATCCTCCTGCACAACGACCCCGACCCCGACGCGATGGCCAGCGGCCTCGCCCTGCGCACGCTCCTGCGGCGCAACAAGACGACGGCCATCATCGGCGCCGTCCAGAACGTGACCCGCCCGGAGAACATCCGGATGAAGCACCTCCTCGACATCCACGTCGAGACGGTGACCTCAGCGGACTTCGCCAACTTCGAGCGCATCGCCACCGTCGACGTGCAGCCGCATTACTTCGGCGGCGCTCTCGAACGCTGCGACCTGGTCGTCGACCACCATCCCGAGCAGGCCAACCACAACGCCGTCTTCAAGGACATCCGGCCCGACTACGGCTCGACCTGCACCATCCTCACCGAACATCTGCGGGCCATCGACATGGACATCTCGGAGCGCGTCGCCACCGCGATGCTCTACGCGATCAAGTCCGACACGTTGTTCTTCGCCCGCCAGACCAACCGCGTCGACCTCGACGCCTTCTCGCACCTCTACCCGCTCGCCGACGCCGCGCTGATCCGCAAGATGGAAGGCGCCGACCTGTCGCTCGACCGGTTGGAGTACGTCACCCGCGCCGTCCGCGACGGCACGCTCGCCGACCAGGTCTTCACCGCCTTCCTCGGCAAAGTGGCCCGCGAAGACAACATCACCTACGCCGCCGACTTCTTCCTCGATCTCGAGGACGTCCGCTGGACGGTGATCTCCGGCGTCGTCAACGAGATGATGATCATCTCGGTCCGCAACCTGGGCTACTCGCGCAACGCCGGCGACTTCGTCAAGAAGGCCTTCGGCGACATCGGCAGCGCCGGCGGCCACCGGGCGATGGCCAAGGCCGTCGTGCCGATCCACCGCTTCGCGGAGAAGTTCGGGGCCATCGATCCGGTGCGCCTCGGGACGCTGATCCGCTCGCTGGTCGCGCAGTTCCTGCACGACGCGCCAGCCGAGAAGAAGAAGGAAGCGGTCGGCGCTAAGTAGCGGCTTCGCTGATAACTCCCAACTTCCAACCTCCAACTCCCAAGGAACGCCCAACTCTCAACTGCCAACGGCCTGGGCCTGGTGACGCGGTCTTGGGTGTTGCGAGTTGGAAGTGCCTTGGGGGTTGGTCGTTGGGAGTTCGCGAGCGTGCTAATCCAGGCTCGCGAGGCGTTCAGCGATCGACGGCGTGTCGAGCGGCAGGCGTGAGGGTGTCGGGGCCGGGCTGCTCGGCGGCGGCGTCGAGGAGGGTCGCGCCGCTTCGCTCCGCTCCAATTCGTCGCCGCTGGCCCCGAGGACCGGATCGATGAACTGGCGCTGCGCATCCTCGGCGCCGAGATCGACCAGCTCGCGCAGCGTCTGGCGGCGATCGGAGCGCTCGTCGTACGAGCCCTCGGCATCGAACAGGCCGACGGCGTTGTGCGTCGGCTGAATCTGGTAGACGCCGGAGAAGCGATCGAACAGCGCGGTCAGGGCATCCCGGGCGCCGGAGGCCTCGGCGCCGGCGATGTATTCGGCCAGCCGGGCCCGCGGCTCGACGGCCCGTGTCCGCAGGGCGTGCGGGCGATCGACGGCGACGTCCGACGTGACGACGATCACCTGCTCGGCGCCGGCCGCCGACACTTCCTCGAGCAGGCGGACGATCGCCGCCGGGCGATCGCAGACGCGGTGCACTTCGCCGCGCCAGAAGCCGGTCGCGTCGAAGCGGACCAGGTGCGGTTCGGCGAGCCACGGCACCGCCAGCGCGCCGGCGATCGCGTCGACGACGTGCTTGCCGCCGTCGCCCGCCAGATCGACGACCTCGGCCCGCCGCTGATCATCGGGCCCGCCGCCGAAGAAGCGCGGCCGCGCCTCCTCACGGAGCAGCGCGAAGATCAGGTCGCGGCGCGTCTCGAGATCGTGCGCGGCGATCAACAGTTCGCGGTAGCCCGGCTGCGTCAGGTTGTCGCCGAGCAGCTCGCTGTAGCGGCGCCCGAGATCGACGGCGTCGGGGCGGGCGATGCGGGTCGCGCCCTTCATCACGTTCCAGAAGCCTTCGAGCGCCCAGTGGACGACCGGACGCGCGTCGAGCGGCGCGCCGAGGGCCTGCCACCAGGGGGCGCCGCGCGATCGGCGCGTCCCACGACGGCGATCGAGCAGGGCCGCGCCGAGGACGATCAGCGCCAGCACCAGCATCACCGCGCCGGACGCCCGTGAGACCGCGGCCGTCGCCGTCTCGCCGCGCGTCACCCAGAACGCCCATTCAGCCAGCGTCGTCGTGAACCGGCCGGCCAGCGGCGGGGCGACGAGTTCGAGGACGAATGCCGGCAGCCAGGCCAGCGCCAGCGCCAGCAGCACGATCAGCGGCGCGGCGAGGGCGACGATGGCGAGCGCGAGCAGCGCGCCGACCACCGTCCAGATCCGCCGCCACGGATAGAGCGACGGACGCGATGGGCCGGTCCAGATGCCGCCCGGTTCCCACAGCGTGGCCGCGGCGTCGACGGCGGCGTAGAGCGCGGTGACCGCCCCCATCCCGCGCCCGGCGACCAGGTCGATACGAACGCCGGCCTCGGCGAGCGCGCGAAGGACCCCGGCCTGATACGCGCCGGCCGTGCCCGTGCCGGCGAGCACCAGCGCGGTCCGTTGGCGGGGCGAGTATGGCTGGGGCGCGGCGTCGGACACGGTGGTGGTGCCGCCCACGGGCTCCTACCGGACTTCGTCGTGAATGGTGGCCAGTTTGAGAATCTCGAAGGTGCGGCGGCCGGCCGGAGTCGGGACCTCGACCTCGTCGCCCTCTTCCTTGCCCATCAGCGCCCGGCCGATCGGAGAGGCGGTGGAGATCCAGCCCTTCTCGCCGTCGGCGTCCTCGGGCATCACCAGCTGGAAGACGAGCGTCGCGCCGGTGCCCTCCTTCAGGGTCAGCGTCGACCCGAAGGCGGCCTTGCCGTGCGGAATGCGATCGAGGTTGAGCAGTGAGATCTCGCTGACGCGCCGGCGCAGCATCGCGATGCGCGCGTTGACGAACTCCTGGCGCTCCTTGGCGGCCTTGTACTCGGCGTTCTCACGCAGGTCGCCGAGCTCGCGCGCGCGCTGGATTTCCTTCGGCAGCTCGGTCTTGAGCTCCCGCTCCAGCTGGGCGATCTCGTCTTCGAAGCGTTTGAGTAGTTGCGCCTTCATGCTCCACCACGAACCACCGACACCTCGAGTGGCGCCGCTGCCGACCCACTATACTGCCACCGTCGCATGGACGTCATCGCCAGTCGGAAGAACCCGTTCGTGGCCACCGTCCGCCGCGTCGCCGATGGCGAGGATCGCGATCGGGTGCTGCTCGACGGTCTCCACCTCCTCGAAGAGGCCCGCGCCGCGCAGATCCCGATAGCCAGCGCCGCCTTCACCGCCCGCGCGCTGGCCACCCCCGACGGTCGAGCCCGGCGCCTCGCCACCGCGCTCGCCGGGACCGGCGTCCGCGTCGTCCAGGTCGCCGACCCCGTCATGGAGGCGCTCAGTCCGACCACCCACCCGTCCGGCGTCGTCGCGGTGGCGACACGGCCGAGACACGCGCTCGACGACGTGCTCGGCAAGCCGGGCGGACCGCCCGCCCTGGTCATCGTCGCCGTCGACGTGCAGGATCCCGGCAACGTCGGCGCCATCGCCCGCGTCGCCGAAGCCGCCGGCGCCACCGGCTATGTCGTCGCCGGTCAGTCGGCGGATCCGTTCGGCTGGAAGGCGCTGCGCGGATCGATGGGCAGCGTGTTGCGGCTGCCCACGGTGCACGACGGCGATCCGACCACCGTCATCGGCGTGCTCCGCCAGCACCGGCTGCTGTGCCTGGCGGCCGCGCCGGCTGGCGCGGTCTCGTTCGAAGCCATCGACTGGCGGGTTCCCCTCGCTTGCTTCGTCGGCAGCGAAGGCGCCGGCCTGTCGGACGAAGTGCTGCAGATGGCCGACCGACGCGTCCGCATCCCGATGGCGGAGCCGGTCGAATCGCTCAACGTCGCCGTGTCGGCCGGCCTGCTGCTCTACGAGGCGCGTCGTCAGCGCACCCGACCGGCCACGGCTGGCGCTACGACAGGTTGATGACCACCATCCGCAGATTGGTCATCTCTTCCACGGCGTAGCGCACGCCCTCGCGGCCGATGCCGCTGCGCTTGTTGCCGCCGTACGGCATGTGATCGACACGGAAGATCGGCGTGTCGTTGATCAGGACGCCGCCCATGTCGAGACGGCGGATCGCGGCGAACGCCTTGTCCAGGTCGCGCGTGTAGATGCCGGCCTGCAGGCCGTAGGGCGTATCGGCGAGGAGTTGCAGGCCCTGATCGAACGTCTCGTAGCGCATGACCGAGACGACCGGCCCGAAGATCTCGTCCTTCATCACCTTCATCTCGGGCCGGGTCTGCGTCAGCACCGTCGGCCACACCACCTTGCCCTCGCGACGTCCGCCCACCGGCCGTCGTGCGCCGCCGTCGATCGCGGCCTGGACCCACTGCTCGACGCGATCGGCCGCCGCTTCGCTGATCATCGGCCCGACGTCGCAAGTCCGATCCCGCGGGTCGCCGACCTTCAGCGCCCGCGTCTCCTCGACCAGCCGCTCGATGACGGTGTCCGCGATCGCGCTGTGCACGAACAGACGCTGCAGGCTGAGACAGACCTGCCCGGAGTTGGCGAAGGCCGACATCACGAGCCGCGGGATGGCCTTGTCGAGATCGGCGTCGGGCTCGACCATCACCCCCGAGTTGTTGCCCAGTTCGAGGGTCACCCGTTTGAGCCCGGCAATCGCCAGGATGCGCTCCCCCACCTCCGGGCTGCCGGTGAACGAGATCTTGGCCGGACCCGGATGGCGGACCAGCGACTCGCCGGTCGTGGCGCCTTCGCCGTGGACGACCTCGAGGACGCCTTCAGGCAACCCGGCATCGGCCAGCGTGCGGGCCAAGGCGACCGCCGTGAGCGGCGTCCGATCGGCCGGCTTGAGGACGACGGTGTTGCCGGCGGCCAGCGCCGGCGCCACCTTGTGGGCGACCAGGTTGAGCGGGAAATTGAACGGCGTGATGGCGGCGACGACCCCGACCGGCACCCGCAGATAGAACCCCATCCGGCCCTCGCCGGCGGCCGAGGCGTCGAG
>Ga0070665_100006030_pt1 | contig 12383 bp, 15 predicted proteins | sample KBSS13metaG_FD_65862 | JGI IMG/M metagenome (GOLD analysis project Ga0070665, IMG submission 65862) | Switchgrass rhizosphere microbial communities from Kellogg Biological Station, Michigan, USA - KBS S1-3 metaG | ecosystem: Host-associated > Plants > Roots > Rhizosphere > Soil ... | reverse complement strand
GTCCCAGTCCTCCCAGGTGGCTTCGTGGGCCGCGCCGATGAAGTTCACCCCGGCGTTGCTGCAAAGAATTGAAATGGGTCCAAGCTCGCGCTCCACCCGGTCCGCCACACGCGTCCAGGCCGCGCGATCGGTCACGTCGAGCTCCACGCCCAACGCCGTAGACCCCTGTTTTTCAAGTGCCGCTGCAGCGGCAGCCACTTTTTCACCACGCTTGTCGGCGAGCACGACACGCGCGCCGGCGCGCGCGAGAGCGGTCGCAATACCGAGTCCAATTCCGCTTGCGGCTCCTGTCACGAACGCCACCCGGCCCCGAAAATCGTCCATCGTCGCAACCTCCCGATTCGTCCCCAGCACTCACGACGCTTGCGTCGAATCTACACTCCTGCCCCCGCCGGCTTGAAGGCACCGCGGGTCGTCATGTGTTTTCGTCCAGAAATTTCATGGTCCACGGATCGGATTGCCGCGCATTTGCGGCGGAATCATCGACTACAATCGCCCGCGCCCCTTTTCATGCCCGATCTTTCGCGGCGGAGCTTTCATCCCATGGCGAGAACGCGAGCGGTTTTGCTCAGACCCCGAATCCAGGCTCCCGCAGCAAGCGAGATCACCCACACGCGCTTTCTCGTGTCGGCCGAACGGCTGTTCTGCGTGAATGGCTACGAGGGCACCAAAATCCGCGCGATCGCGACGCTGTCGAATGCCAACCTCGGGATGCTGTCTCACTACTGGGGCAGCAAGCGCACGTTGTTCCGCGAAGTGTTCGATCGTCGCCTGCGGCCGATTCATGACGAGCGCATGCGTCGCTTCCGCACGCTCGAGAAGAACATGAAGACGGGCAAGCCCGTCAGCATCGCGGAAGTGTTGCAGGCACAGATCGAACCGTCGTTCATCCTGCCGGGTCAGTCGCCGGCGGAAGCGAATGCGCGACGCCTGTTGCTCGGCCGCGCGTTGACGGATCCTTCCGAGGAAGTCGTCACGGTGATGGGCGAGATCTTCGCCGAGTCCGGCAACCTCTTCTTCTCGCTGCTCCGAAAAGTGGCGCCCGACGTCAATCACACCGAGTTCTACTGGCGTGCGAGTTGTGTCGTCGGTGCGTTCACGTTCGCGGAGTCGTACACCGATCGGCTCACGCGCTTCATCGACGAAGACTTGAGCGACATCGACTGGGTCGAAGCCTCGAACTGCGTGGTGCGATTCCTCGCGTCGGGCATGCGCGCGCCGGCCGTGCTGAACGTGGCCCGAAAAAAGAAGCCGAAAGCCCGCGCCGCCTGACCGGAGTATCATCCCCCGCCATAAGAATCCGGGGGGTGAATGACGACGATCGTAACCGGTGCCACCGGCAGCTTCGGCCGCCTGCTGACGGCCCAGTTGCTGGAGCACCTGCACCCCGCCGAGCTGATCCTGACCACCCGCACCCCGTCCGCGCTCGCGAAACTCGCTGCGCGCGGCGCGCACGTGCGCTATGCGGACTTCGACAAGCCGGACACCCTGGTTCGCGCCTTTGAGGACGGCGACCGCATGCTCCTCATCAGCACCCTGAGCGTGGGTCGGCGCGCCAGGCAGCATCGCAACGCCATCGAAGCGGCGATGAAAGCAGGCGTCAAACACATCGCCTACACGAGCAGCGGCGGCGCGACTCCCGACAATCCCGCGATCGTGATCCCCGATCACCTGCAAACCGAAGACGCGCTCAAACAGAGCGGCGTCTCCTTCACGATCCTGCGAAACGCCCTCTACGCCGAAGTCCCGGCGACCCAGATCGCCCCGCGCGCCGTCGACAGCGGCCAATGGGTCGGCAGCGCCGCCGACGGCCAACTCCCCTTCGTCGCCAAAGCCGACTGCGTCGCCTGCGCCGCCCGCGTGCTCACCTCGCCCGGCCACGAAAACAAAACCTACGAAATCACCGGCCCCGCCCTGCACTCGTACCGAGACGCCTGCGCCATCGCCTCCGACCTCTCCGGCAAACCGATCACCTACACCGTCGTCACCGACGACGAAATGCTCGACGCCCTCCTCCAGGCCGGCGTCCCCCACCACTACGAAGAAGGCCTGCACACCCCCGGCATCGGCACCTCCTCCGCCGAAGACATCGTGTCGTACGAACGCGGCATAAGAGGTGGCCACTTCGCCGTGGTTTCAGACGACGTCAAACACCTGCTGGGCAGACCTCCTCAATCCCTGAGGCAAATCTTCGAAGCGAACGCGGACCTGCTACGCCAGCCATAAAGGCGTCCTATCGAATATCTCGATAGGTAGACGCGGAAAATCGCGCTTTTTTATTCACTGAGGCGACCCTACCTTGTCTCCCACGAAGGAGATGAACGCCACCATGACCCAAGAAATCCGCCCCAGCACCGCCCGAGGCTACGCCGACCACGGCTGGCTCAAGTCCTATCACTCATTCTCGTTTGCCGACTACTTCGACCCGAAACACGTCGAGTTCGGCCCCCTGCGAGTGATCAACGAGGACCGCGTCGCCGCCGGCGCCGGCTTCGGCACCCACGGCCACCGCGACATGGAAATCATCAGCTACGTGCTGTCGGGCGAGCTCGCCCACAAGGACTCCACCGGGACGGCCTCGACCATTCGCCCGGGAGACGTCCAGCGCATGAGCGCCGGCTCTGGCGTGCGCCATAGCGAGTTCAACCCGTCGAGTGAAGCGGGCGTGCACTTCCTGCAGATCTGGATTCTGCCGGACAAGACAGGGATCGCGCCGAGCTACGAGGAGAAGCGCTTCCCCGCCGAAGAGAAGCGCGGCCGCCTGCGACTCATCGCCTCGCCGGATCGCGCGGAAGGATCGGTTTTGATTCATCAGGACGCGCGGGTGTACGCGGGTCTTTTTGACGGGGCTGAGCAGGCCACGCTCGACGTCGGCAAGGATCGTTGGACGTACGTGCATGTGGCGCGCGGGTCAATTGAGATCAACGGGACCTCGCTGGCTGCCGGCGATGCGCTCAAGTTGAAGGATGCGAAGCAGGTGACACTCGGCAATGGGAAGGAAGCTGAGGTGATTGTGTTCGACTTGCCGCCGGGCGAGTAAGAAGCCCTCAATCGCCGGGCGGCCAAGAGAAACCGCCGCACGGCGGTTCAAGCCAACACCCACCACCCATGCGAACCTCCGCCCGGCAGGGACCCCGCCTGCCGGGCGCGTTCGTGCGCCCAGCTAGCTATAGTCCGCGGGGCCGAAGGCCCCAACCACCCCGCCGGAGACCTCCGCCCATGGCGTTCGCCAATTCCGCCGTCCTCGAGCAACGCCGCGAGCAGATGTTCCCGCAACTCACGCCCGCGCAGATCACGGTGGCAAGACGCTTCGGGGGCCAGCCGCGCCGCTTCGAGCCAAACGAAATCATCGTGAGCCTTGGGGAAGTAGGCGCCCCCGCATGGCTGGTGCTGTCAGGTCACATCGCCGTCGCGCGCAAGGATCCGTTCGGCAATCGCGAAGAAATCGTGCACCACATGCCCGGCATGATGGCCGGCGAAGTGAGCCAGCTCGCCGGCGGCCCGTCGTTCGTCGAAGGCCGCGCCGCGCCCGAAGGCTGCGAGGCAATGCCGTTCGACGCCAGCCACATCCGCTCGCTCATCGTCGGCAGCGCCGATGTGGGCGAGCTGCTGATGCGCGCGTTCATCCTGCGCCGGGTCGCGCTCATTCAGGCGGGCGCGGGCACCGTCATCCTCGGCAAGAGCGACGGCGCCGACTCCATGCGCCTGCAGAACTTCCTCCGGCGCAACGGCATCCCGCACACGGTGCTCGATCCCGACAAGGATCCCGATGGCGCCGAGCTGGTCGAGCGCCTCGCCATCTCGGCCGCCGACCTGCCGATCGCCGTCTGCCCCGACGGCACGGTGCTCAAGAAGCCGAGCGAGAAGAAACTCGCGCAATGCCAGGGCCTGCTACCGCAGTTCGAAGCGAACAATGAGTTCGACGTCGCTGTGGTAGGCGCCGGCCCGGCCGGTCTCGCCACCGCCGTCTACGCAGCGTCGGAGGGCCTCTCGGTGCTGGTGCTGGATTCACGCGCCTTCGGCGGCCAGGCCGGCGCGTCCTCGCGCATCGAAAACTACCTCGGCTTCCCGACCGGCATTTCCGGGATGGCGCTCGCCGGCCGCGCGTTCAACCAGGCGCAGAAGTTCGGCGCGGTCATGGCGATCCCCGCCGAAGTGCGCACGCTCGAATGCGGCATCCACTGCGACAAGATGAAAGCGCAGGACCCGAGCGTCGCGCAGCTGCCGCCGGCTCCGCGCCGCTTCCGCATCGTGCTCGACGACGACACGAACATCCGCGCGTCATCGGTTGTTATTGCATCCGGCGCGCGTTACCGCCGCCTGGAGCTCGATAACCTCGGCGAGTTCGAAGGCGAAGGCATCTACTACTGGGCCACGCCCATCGAAGCGAAACTCTGTGCCACGCGCGACGTCATCGTCGTGGGCGGCGGCAACTCGGCGGGCCAGGCGGCAGTGTTCCTCGCCGGACACGCCGGCCACGTGCACATCCTCGTGCGCGGCCCGTCACTCGCCGCAACGATGTCGCGCTACCTGATCGATCGCATCGAAGCGCTCCCCAACGTCACGCTCCACAGCTTCACGGAAATCACTCGTCTCAACGGCAACCGCGAAGCCGGCCTTCACTCCGTCGTCTGGAAGAATCGCCGCAGCGGCGAGGAAGAAGAGCGCGGCGTGCGGCACGTCTTCCTGTTCATCGGCGCGGACCCGAACACCGAATGGCTGAAGGAATGCCCGATCGAGGTGGACGCGCACGGCTTCATCTGCACGGGCCTGACGCAAGCGGAGCAGCCGCGCACGCCGATGCCGCACGAAACCACGCAGCACGGCGTGTTCGCGGTGGGCGATGTTCGCGCGGGTTCTGTCAAGCGCGTGGCCTCGGCCGTGGGCGAAGGCTCCGTGGTGGTGTCGCAGCTCCATACGTTTCTCGCGGAGTCGCGACAGCGATAAACTCGCGGCCCCCTGTCCACGGAGGCCGCGCGCATGATCGATCTGTATTTCTGGCCGACCGGCAACGGCAAGAAGATCTCGATCATGCTCGAAGAGGTCGCCCTCCCGTACCGGATCGTGCCGGTGAACATCAACAAGGGCGACCAGTTCACGCCCGAGTACGATGCGCTCAATCCCAATAACCGCATGCCGACGATCGTCGACCCCGACGCGGCGGGCGGGCCGATCGTGATCTTCGAGTCCGGCGCCATCCTGCAATATCTTGCGGAAAAGACCGGCAAGCTCCTGCCCACGGATCTGCACGGCAAGTACCGCACGCTGCAATGGGTGTACTGGCAGGTCGGCGGCCTCGGGCCGATGGCCGGGCAGGCGCATCACTTCCTCAAGTACGCGCCTCAGAAAGTCGAATACGCCATGCACAGGTTCCGCAGCGAAACCGCGCGCCTGTACAAGGTGATGGACAAACAGCTCGCCAGGACCGAATACATAGCAGGCGAATATTCCATCGCCGACATCGCGGCGTGGCCGTGGGTCAGCCGCCATGACTGGCAGGAACAGAATCTCGACGACTTTCCAAATGTAAAACGCTGGTTCGCGGCGGTGGGCGCGCGGCCCGCCGTCCAGCGCGGCGCCGAGGCGGGTGCGCAGTTCATGTCCGCCATGCTGACCATGTCCGACGACGACAAGAAGCGCCTCTTCAATCTCCGCGATAAGGACTTTGGTACCCTTGCTCCATGAGTGAGAAGACTGACTGGACTTTCCCCGAGGAGCTGCAGCCCAAAGCGGGCGCGCTCGATTTCGACTTCGAACGTGTGCTTCGCTCGGTCGTGCTGCTGCGCGCCGAGATTCCGGAGGACGCCTTTACGGCGGATGTGCTGGGCACGGATCGCGTGGGCAGCGGCATCGTCATCCGTCCCGACGGGCTCGTGCTGACCATCGGCTATCTGATTACCGAAGCGACCAGCATCTGGCTGACGACCGTGGATGGCACCGTGGTGCCTGCCCACCCGCTCGCGTATGACTCGGTCACAGGTTTCGGCCTCGTTGCCCCGCTGGGCCGCGTGTCGCTCCCCGCTCTGGAGTTCGGTAGCGCGGAGTCGATTGCCGTCGGCGGCAGCGCCATCGTCGTGAGCCATGGCGGCCGCGGGCATACGCTGGCTGCCAAGCTGATCGACAAGCGCGAATTTGCCGGTTACTGGGAATATCTTCTCGACGAAGCCCTGTTCACGGCACCAGCCCATCCTCACTGGTCGGGCGCGGCACTGGTCGGCATGGACGGCAAGCTGCTGGGCGTCGGCTCTCTCCTGGTACAGGAGCCGGTTGGCGGCGAAACGATCGACGCGAACATGTTCGTCCCCATCGACTTGTTGCCGCCAATCCTCAACGACCTCGCGAACAAGGGTCGCGTGACCCGCACACCGCGGCCGTGGCTGGGCCTTTCAGCGGCCGAATCCCAGGGGCAACTCGTGGTCGGCTCCCTGTCGCTCGACACACCCGCGGCCAAGGCTGGCATCAAACCGGGGGATCGCGTGCTCGAAGTGGCAGGTCAGCGCGTCGACGGGCTGTCGGATCTGCTGCGCAAAGTGTGGCGACTTGGTCCCGCCGGCACGGAGATTCCACTCACGCTCGGTCGTGGGCAAACGCGCTCGCGCGTGCAAGTGCGTTCAACAGATAGAGATCTGATGCTGAAGAAGCCGCAGCTTCATTGATCCACTCAGGCGCTACGGTCCGTCGCGCGTGCGCTACGGGCCGGCATGCGCCCGTCGCCGAGACGCCGCTCGAGGCGCGTCACCAGCACCGACGGCTGCACCTGTAAGGCCCGCGACAGGCGGCACAACACCGTGATCGTGGGTGAGTGAATCCCGCACTCGATCTGGCTGATGTACGTGCGGTCAACCTTGGATTTCGCAGACAGCACGGATTGAGACCAGCCGCGCGCGAGGCGCTGCTGCCTCAATACTTCTCCAAAACGCCTGCTGATCAGGTTGTTGCGGAGTAACGCCGGCGTCGACCCCATAGGATCATCCCTTCAGTTCTTCTATTGTCCTGTTGAGAAGGAAGTCCGCTCTGACTTCCAGGCCTTCAGCAACCGCCAGAAGCACCGTCAGCGAGGGCTGACGGCGCGCACGTTCGAGCAGCGAGGGATAGGTGCGGGAAATTCCACTGCGGAAGGCGAGTTCTTCCTGGGAAAGGTTCTTGCGTTCACGAACCTCCTTGAGAACCCTCCCGAATGCCACCGCTGCCTTGCGATTGCGTGCCACCGCGTAACGATGCGATGTACGGGACTAGTGCTCTACGGACCATAGTCGGAAACGACTACATTTTCGAATGAGGTATCGACGGATGCGCTCACCTGCTGCCAGACTGAAGTCATGAGATCAGTCGATGTCCGTCGCGCCGCTACGCTACTCATCTTGTGTTGCGTATCTACAGTTGCTCCGACGGCACGGGTTGTGGCAGGCGATGTGTCACACCATCAGTTGCACATAGTAGGTACAGGTGCTCGCACAGTTATCCTTGAATCGGGGCTGGGAGATACCCTTGCCGTCTGGCAGGACATCCAGCCGCAGATAGCCGCTCATTGCACGCGTACGGTTTCCTATACGCGAGCCGGATATCTCGGAAGCGATCCCGCCAACGGTCCGCGGGACTCTGCAACGATCGTTAATGAATTGAGAGAAGAGCTCGATCGCCGGAATATTCGTCCCCCCTATGTGCTGGTCGGTCACTCATTGGGTGGACTTTATATGCAGTATTTCGCGCGCAACTTCCCCTCCGAGGTCACGGGCCTGCTGCTCATAGACTCCACGCATTGGGACCAGCATATGGTTATCGATGCGGGGGCGAACCAGCGCTATCTCGGGACGCGCGAGGTCACTCTGTTCATGCCGCTGATCATGCGGCAGGAATTGAAGGACAGCCTGCAAGCGGGCGAGCAAGTGCATACGAGCCCGCATGTCGAAGATGTGCGGACCATCGTGCTTTCGAGCACCGTGGCGCCCAAAAACAGTACCCCCGAGTCCCTCGCCCGGCACATGCAGCTGCAGGGTGAGATCGCGTCGGACTTTCCCGGCTCCCGTCACCTTTTCGTGACAGGCGCAACTCACTACATTCAGCGGGATAAGCCGGAAGTAGTAATCAACGCGGCTCGCGAGCTGGCCGGCTGCGGCGAGATGCACGCCAACCGCCGTTGATTGCGGGGCGATTGCCCGAACTAGAACGTTTTCAGGTCTTCATCCCAGCTCTTGACGGCTTCGGCGTTGTCGCGCGCGGCGCCGAGCCGATCGCGCGCCAGCGCCCAGCGTTCCCGCACCAGGCGGAGCACCGGCGCATCGAGATTCATCGCTTCGCCCAGATCGGCGGCGATGCCCACGTCCTTGGCCAGCAGACCGACGGTGAACCCCGTGGAGAACTTGCCGGTGATGACGTGCTCCTTCATCACCATCTCGGAAACGAAGCTGCGGCCGGTCGACACGTTGATAATGTCAAACATCGTCTTGGGATCGAGCCCGAAGCGTTGGCCAATGAGCAACGCCTCGGCCGACGCCGCGAAAGTCGCCGCGGCGATGTAGTTATTGAGCGACTTCATGGCATGCGCGCTACCGAGACCCCCGGTCTCGAAAAGGCGATCTCCCATGAGGCTGAAGATCGGCTTGGCGCGCTCGATAGCCGCCTTGTCGTCGCCACCGATCATGATGGCGAGCTTTCCCGTGATCGCGCGCGGCACGGCGCCTGAGACCGGCCCGTCGAGCATCACGATGCCGAGCGCCGCAAGCTCGCCGCCCAGCGTGCGCGTGCCCACCGGATCCGATGAGCTCATATCGATGAACAGCGTGCCGGGCTTCAGGTGCTGGGCGAGACCGCCCTCGCCCCTCATCACGCTCCGGACGACATGGCCGTCGGGGAGCATGGTGATAACGACTTCCGAATCGCTTAAGTCGGCGAGCGTGCTGGACCCACGGCAGCCGTTCGTGCTCGCAAAGCGAGACACCTTCTCCGCGTCCGAGTCATATACGGTAACGGTGTGACCGCCCTGGACGATGTGACCTGCCATCGGCGAACCCATGTTGCCGATGCCGATGAAACCGACGCGCATGACTCCCCCTCGCTATTCTTATTCGAGCCCCATCTGCTTCAGCACGTCCGTCGTGGTGGCGAAGCTGTCGACAGCGGCGGGCACGCCTGCGTAGATCATGCTGTGCATGAGCACTTCGCGGATTTCTTCCTTGCTGACGCCATTCTGGATGGCGCCCTTCACGTGCACGCGCAGCTGGTTCTGCTTACCGAGCGCGGTAAGCAGAGCCAGCGTGAGCATGCTGCGCGTCTTGCGGTCGAGCGTGGTGTTGCCCCACGTCTCGCCGAAGCAGTAGCGCGTGACCATATCCTGCAGCGGCCGCGTGAAGTCCGTGGCCGCTTCGATCTGGCGCTCCGCGCCTTCCACGCCGAACATCTCGCGCCGGATCGCAAGTCCGGTAGCGAAGGCGTCCGGACCGTCTTTCGACTTGCCGTCGTCCTGGCTCATGGAATGGTCCTCTTCAGCAGGTGATTTGTTACTTTTTCTTGCGCGCGCGGGTGAGACCCCACTGCTTCTTCCAATCCTTGATGGAGAACACAGACGGGCCGAGCTCGCGGGAGATCTGGGCGACCGTCTTGCCACCGGCTTCGACGGCACGCTTCACGGCCGCTTTCACATCCGCGGTGTAGCGGGTGCCGCGCGACTTGCGCGGCGGGCGGCCGCGACGCTTGCCGGGCGCGGCCTCGCCGTTGCCGGCTGCCGCGCCGTTGGTCGCCCCATTCTGGTTCAGGCGCGAACGCAGGCCGGTGGAGCCATACGGCAACAGATGGATGATGAGATCATCGATGTTCTTGAGTCCCACCTTCTTCGGCAGCGCTGCATACTGCTTGGAGGCGCGGTCCTTGATACGTTTTTCGAGCTGCTGGCGCTTGCGCTCGAGCTGATTGAGCTGGGATTGCAGGGTTTGGAGGTTCATTTGCGGTGGCTTACAGGGTTGTTGTCGAGAAGGATGAAGACGCGAATTGCACGGTATCCTAATGAAATCTCGCGAAGCGCGCGACTTTGAGCTTGGGTAATGTGACCGGAACCGTGGCGCATTGTTGGTTATATCCTGCGAGGCCGACCGGACGGATTTCGCGAACATGATCGACGCACTCATCATCGGCGGGGGCCATAACGGCCTCACGTGTGCCGCTTATCTGGCGGCGGCAGGCCTGCGCGTGCGCGTGCTCGAGCGGCGACACGTCGTCGGGGGCGCAGCGGTCACAGAAGAGTTTCATCCGGGCTTTCGCAACTCGGTGGCGTCCTACACCGTGTCGCTGCTGAATCCCCGAGTCATCCGCGATCTGGAGCTGGCGAAGCACGGGCTGCGTGTCGTCGAACGCCGCGCCTCGAATTTCCTGCCAACGCAGGACGGGCGGTATCTGCTTACGGGCGGGGGTCGGACTAAGACAGAAGTCGCAAAGTTCTCCACCGCCGATGCGGAGCGGCTCGACGATTACGCCACTAGCCTGGATGCCATTGCAGATCTCCTGCGGGAGGTCGTGTTACAGACTCCTCCTAACGTCGTAGAAGGGAGTTGGCGCTCGGCTCTGCCCGAATTGCTCAACGCCGCTCGCCTCGGTGGGCGCCTCCGGAAGCTGGATATGCAGCGTCGCCGTGAGTTGCTGGCGCTGTTCTCGACCTCGGCGGGGGACTATCTCGACGGCTGGTTCGAGAGCGACCCGATCAAGGCGCTGTATGGCTTTGACGGCATCGTGGGTAACTACGCGAGCCCGTATACACCCGGTTCCGCCTACGTGCTGCTTCATCACGTGTTTGGGGAAGTGAATGGCAACAAGGGCGCGTGGGGGCATGCGATTGGCGGCATGGGCGCCATCACGCAGGCGATGGCGAAATGCGCGCAGTCCCGCGGCGTCGAGATCGAGCTGAGCAGCCCGGTTCGTGAAGTGCTCGTCGAGAACGGGCGTGCGGTCGGTGCGGTGACGGAACGCGGCGACGTTCATCGGGCCGCCGCGGTGATTTCGAACCTGAATCCCAAGCTGCTGTATCAGAAACTCATTGCACCGGGCGTGCTGCCGGATGAATTTCGGCAGCAGATTGCACGGTGGCGCTGCGGGTCTGGGACGTTCCGCATGAACGTCGCGCTGTCTGAGTTGCCGGATTTTCGTTGCCTGCCGGGACGTGCGGTGGGGGATCATCACACGGCGGGCATCATCATCGCGCCGACGCTGCGCTACATGGAGCAGGCGTACTTCGATGCGCGCACGCATGGCTGGTCACGCGCGCCGATCGTCGAGATGCTGATTCCGTCGACGCTGGATGATTCGCTCGCGCCACCGGGCAAGCACGTGGCGAGCCTGTTCTGTCAGCATGTGGCGCCTGAGCTGCCGAATGGTGACTCGTGGGACAACCATCGCGAAACGGTGGCCGATCTCATGATTGCGACCGTCGATGCGCATGCGCCGGGCTTCAAGGCATCGGTGCTCGGGCGACAGATCATGAGCCCGCTCGATCTGGAGCGAACGTTTGGGCTGATCGGCGGCGATATCTTTCACGGGCAGTTGAGCCTCGATCAGATGTTCTCGGCGCGGCCGATGCTGGGACACGGGAACTATCGGGGTCCGCTGCCGGGCCTTTACATGTGCGGCTCGGGCACGCATCCCGGCGGCGGCGTGACCGGCGCGCCGGGGCATAATGCGGCACGCGAGATCCTTCTGGATTTCCGCCATCGGAAGCTGAGTCGCGCCAGCTGACAGGCCAGAAAACTGGGATATTCATGGACACCTATCAGACCCGCACGGTCGGGACGCACACCGTTTCAGACGACCCTTCGCGACTCGATTTCAAGGCGATGCACGCCTATCTGCGGCGCTCGTACTGGGCGCAGGACATTCCTTTGGAGATCGTCGAGCGCGCCGCGCGCGGCTCACTATGCATCGGGGCGTACGACGCGAACGGTGCGCAGGTGGGACTGGCGCGGTTCGTTTCTGACTTCGCGACGTTCGCTTATGTGTGCGATGTGTATGTGCTGGAAGAGCATCGCGGGCACGGGCTCTCCAAAGCGATGATGGCGATGGCGTCGGAGCATCCGAAGCTGCAGGGGCTGCGACGGTGGACGCTGGTCACGCTCGATGCGCATGGGCTTTATGAGCAGTTTGGGTTCAAGCCGATTGCGAATCCGGAGCGGTTCATGGAGCGCATCGTCCCGAATATTTACCGTCTCAAGCCGCCCGGCGATTGAGGGCTTTCTTCATCCATTTTTCTTTCTCTGCTGGCGTCAAACGCTCGATAGCGTATCGAAGCATCGTCCGCGGCATCGTCGCCGCGTGCCGCTGCAGGAATGCATTGAGCGCAGCACCACTCGCCCGCTTCTCCACCTCCCGCAACATCCACCCCACCGCCTTGTGAATGAGGTCGT
>Ga0070665_100006028_pt1 | contig 12385 bp, 10 predicted proteins | sample KBSS13metaG_FD_65862 | JGI IMG/M metagenome (GOLD analysis project Ga0070665, IMG submission 65862) | Switchgrass rhizosphere microbial communities from Kellogg Biological Station, Michigan, USA - KBS S1-3 metaG | ecosystem: Host-associated > Plants > Roots > Rhizosphere > Soil ... | reverse complement strand
GAGGGGAGACGCCGACCCGCGATCGGGACGGATCTCATCGTGTGCGCTCCTCGCTCTCCGATGCGCGAAGCCGGGCGAGATCGGCTCACATGAGGATCACGGGAGCGTGAGGGTTGGGTCCGCGATCGCGACGGGATCGCAGGCTTCAGAGAACCGCGCCATGCGGAGTGCTCGCCGCTCGGCTAGAGCCATAACGCTCCAACAAAGTCGTTAGTCGAGAGTCGCTAGTACGGAGTCGCTAGTCGTTAGTCGCGATCACGTCGTCAGAGACACGAGCCGACGACGCACGTCCGTGCGATCGCGGAGCGTGAGGGTTCGAGCGGAGGACAACTTCCGGGCTGCGCTCCAACAATGTCGCTGGTCCTCGATCGCATTTCGGCCGGTCCGGCTGAAGCCGGACACTACCGGAGTCACCCGAACCTTGTGGTCACCGACAGTGGTCCCGGCGGATACGAGCTACCTGTCTCCCAGCGCTGCGTTCTGTGCGGTTTTTTCCTCAGGTGAACGTCCATCGCGTCGTGGACTTGAATGTCTTCTCGCGTAGGCCGAACGCGACTTTGGGGCGCACCTCGAAAATCGGTCCCATCTTCGGATCCAGCGTGAACGACTTGTATTTCCGGGAGTAGTGCGACGACAGTTCCGCGATTCTCGCCGCATCGGTGATCGACGATGCCGTGCCTTCGACGACGACCGCCTCCGATGCCTTCTCCGTGCAGATCGTGCACGACGCGTTGGCGGCCAGATTCCGCGCCTTCACTGACTGCGAACCGGTGCTGAAATACATGCGGCCGTCCACCCAGATGCCCCACACCGGCATGGCGTGCGGTGTCGCATTGGGCCTGACCGTCACGACGTAGTAGTTGTGCGACTTGCGCAGCCGTTCCTCTGCCCACGTCCACGGCAGGAGTCCCTTCATGCCGGTGGGCATGCCGTAGCCGGGCATGTGCGGGCGCGACGCAATAGGCGACGGCGTGGCCGCCGCGGCTTTCTTTGGCGTTCGCTTCATGTCTCCTGCCCTCCGAGTCCAGTCAGCAGCCACGTGGCAATCCGGTCCCATTCGACGCCGAGCGCATCGGCTGCGATCGGCTGGTTGGCGCGGCGATACCAGTAGCCGGCGTTGCCGAGGTCTCCCTCTTTGCGATGAAGATACGCATGCACCCAGGCACCGTTGGCATCGTCAACGTCCTGTGCGATCCGGTGCGCCTCGTTCCACTCGCCGCGCGCATCGTGCCAGAGCGCGACCAGCAACGGCGCAACCGACGGCGGAGAGCCGTCCTTCAGCGTGGCCTTGAAGCTCTCGAGCGTCATCGCTCTCCTCACTCTCCAGCCCCGAGCCCTAAGAGTGCGTTTCAAAATCAACCGTAGTGCAGGCCTTCAGGCCTGCCCGTCGAGGCGGACCTAAAGGTCCGCACTACATTTTGAAACGCGCTCTAAGCCCTGAGCCCTAAGCCCTAAGCCCTGTTCTATACCGGCAGCCGGAACATCGCGCGTGCGTTGCCGGCGTAGATCTTTTGCCTCGCTGCCGCATCGATCGGCATTGCCTCCACCCCGTCGATCGTTTCACGCGTCACGCGTTCGCCGAGCTGGTTGTCGTACGGCGTATCCGTGGCAAACACCATGTGATCCGCGCCGAAGAACTCGTACGCGCACATCAACGCCGGCGTGTTTCCCTGAATCGCCGTGTCGCAATAGAACATCCGGTAGTAATCGAGCGGCGCTTTGGTCAGGGTCTGCCCGTCGTGACGGTATCCCATGCGCATCTCGTTGAAGTCCCACGACAGCTGCACGCGCTTGTGGAAATACGGAATCATCCCGCCGGCATGATGGGTGACGATCTTCAGCCGCGGATACTTCTCGAGCGGTCCGCCGAACGCCAGCCGCGCCATTGCCAGCGACGTCTCGTACGGCCAGCCGAAGTTGGTGTAGATGAGATATTTCGACTTCTCCTCGCCTTCGTAGTCGGCAGTCGTGTTAGTGCGGCGTGGATGCAGGAGGATGGGGAGGTTGTAGGCTTCCATCTTCTCGTACAGCGGAAAGATCTCCGGCGCGTCGACCGGCCGGCCGTTGTGATCCGTGAAGATCTCGACGCCGCGAAAACGCAGGTCGCGGATCGCGCGGTCGGTCTCCTCCAGCGCGGCGTCGATGTCGTTCATCGGCAGCGACGCGCATGCACCGCAGAACCGATCGGGGTATTTCGCGACGAGCTCCGCCATCTCGTCGTTGGCGATCCGCGCGCACTCCGCCGCGTCCTTCGGCGCGAGCACGCTTTCGAGGTTCGGACCCGCGATAGTCAGAAGCTGGATCACGTCCGGATACTTGTCCATCGATCGGAACCGCACCGAGAGATCCGTGAGACCGGGATTGGCGTGAAAGTACTTGCCGTACTGCGTGGCGAGCCGCTGGCCGGCGCGCTTGTTGCGCTCTTCGAGATAGCGCGGCGGCAGCACGTGGGCGAAGACGTCGATCTTCATGCGCGGCATCTTAGTCCAGGGCCGCGCGTGATCCTCAAACGCGAGTCTGCACCGAGCCCTCAGCTCTAAGCCCTCAGCTCTAAGCCCTCAGCCCTGATATCTGAGCCCTGGCCTTGAGCCCCTGGCCCCCGGCCCCCGGCCCCGGATACGATGCGCCGCGTGGCCGAACCGGGACTGATTCGAACGCTCAAGCTGCCGCAGGCGACCGCCCTCGTCGTCGGGACGATCCTTGGCGCCTCGGTTTTCGTCCAGGCGTCCGAACTGACCGAGCACGTTCCGCGGATCTGGGCCGTGCTCCTCGCCTGGAGCGTCTCCGGCGTGTTGACGCTGTTCGGCGCGCTCGCGTGCGCGGAGCTCGCCTCGGCGTTTCCACGTACCGGCGGCGTTTACGTTTTTCTAAAGGAGACGTACGCGCCGGTCGCGGGCTTTCTGTGGGGTTGGGCGATGTTCTGGGTGATGCACTCGGGCATCATCGCCGCGATGGCCACGGTCTTCGGCCGCTACGCCGGGTTCTTCGTGCCGCTCGGCGATCGCGGGATCCGCGCCGTCGCGGTATCGGCGATCCTGGGAATCTCGGCGCTCAACTACGTCGGCGTCAAGCGCGGCAGCGCGGTGCAGACGGCGTTCACGGTCGCCAAGGTCGCAGGCGTCGTCCTGATCGTCGTCGTCGGGTTTGCCGTCGGATCGCGGCTGCCGGAGCACTTTCAACAGGACGCGGCGAGTGCCGCACACGCGATCGGTCCGCACGGCTTCCTGCTCGCGCTGATCGCCGGTCTCTTTGCGTTCGGCGGGTGGCACGTCGTCACATACACCGCAGAAGAGACGGTGCAGCCCGAGCGCACCATCCCGCGCGCGCTCGCGCTCGGCATCGTCATCGTCACGAGCTGCTACGTCGCGCTCAACGCCGTGTACTTCTACGTATTGCCGCTCGAGCGAGTGGAGAAGTCGACCCGCGTGGCCGCCGATGTGGCGACGACACTGCTCGGGGCACCGGGAGGCGCGGCGATTTCAGGACTGGTGATGTTTTCCGTGTTCGGTGCCATGACCGGGAGCATGCTGGCGGCACCGCGGGTCTATTTCGCGATGGCGCGCGACGGGATGATCTTCCGGTGGATGGGGGATATTCATCCGCGGTTTCGCACACCGCATCGGGCGATCGTGCTCCAGGCGATCTGGGCGTCGGCGCTGGTCTGGTCGGGCACGTACCGGCAGCTTTTTACCCGGGTCATCTTCACCGAGTGGATTTTCTTCGCGCTGATGGCGGGCGGCATCTTCCTGCTGCGGCGCAGACCTGGATACGCGCCGGCCTATCGGGTCTGGGGTTATCCGTGGGTGCCGGCGGTGTTCGTGGTCGCCTCGTTGACGATCGTGATCAACCGGTTGATCTCCGAACCTCTCGACAGCGCCATCGGCCTCGCGATCGTCGGTATCGGAGCGCCGGCCTACTATCTCTGGTCACGGCCGGCCAGACCCGAGCCGCTCAGAACCTGACCTGAAGGCCTCCGCCGAATCGAAAGATCGTCGACGCCACACCGCGCTTCACGACCCCGTCGGGTTGCAGGTCATCGTCTTTGAGCAGGTAAAGTCGGCCGGCTCCGATGAGCGCGAGATGGTCGGTCAGGCCGACCGCCAGATCGAGACCGGTGTCCAGCGCCCACACATTGTCGGTCAGCACCTCCAGGACCGGCTGCGGTGTCGTCGTGTTCGACGACTGGAACGTGCCGCGGCGCTCGGTGTGGCGATGCGCGACGCCGCTGCCGATCACGCCGGCGATGCGAACGCGTTCGGAGGCGGGCGTGCCGATCTTCAGGACTGCCGTGAAAATCGAGTCGTGATGATCGCTCACGAGGTGATTGCTGCCGCCCGGCACGCGCTCACTCTGGATGCCGCTGATGTCGCTCGCCAGGCTCATTTCACCGCCGACGCTGACGTGCGACCCAACGGCGACGTCGCCCATGCCGATTCCTGCCAACGCGGATCCGCCGAACCCCGGTCCAAGATAGGGAGAATCGCTCTTCCCGTCGGCTTGCGATGACTGACCGACGACAGCGGCGATCGAAACCTGCGCGCGAGCCCTGGTGGGAGCCAACGCGACGGCAACGAGCAAGGCGAAGATGATGGGGGCGCGCACGATTCTAGGATAGCAGCGCGGTGATGGGGCTCGGCTTGAACGGTCTGCTCGAGGCGAACTAGACTTGGGGGCTGCAGCCGGTCATCTTTCAAGGAGCTCCTGATGAAGCGTGTCATGTATATTGCGTCGGCCCTCGCTCTGCTCGTTGCCCCCGCCGTCTATTCACAGATGCCGGCCGGCCAGAAGATCGGCCTCGCCACCAGCCTGCAGCGCGGCTACGCGGGCATCAAGGCGAACTTCACCGGCGCCGCCGAGAAGATGCCGGAGGCCGACTACTCGTTCAAGGTCGGCTCGATGCCGGAGGCGCGCACCTACGGGCAGCTCATCGCGCACATCGCGCAGGCGCAGTTCGGCCAGTGCTCGGCGCTGACCGGCGTCGCCAACCCGATGGCCGGAAAGAACCTCGAACAGGAGCTGAAGACGAAGGCCGAGCTCACGAAGGCGCTCGCCGACTCGTTCGCGATCTGCGACAAGGCGTTCGCCGATGTGACCGACGCGAATGCGACGGAAATGATCAAGGCAGGGCAGAACGAGCAGACCCGCGCCGCGTCGCTGTATGGCGTGATCGTTCACGGCAACGAGATCGCCGGCACCGCCTACGCCTACCTGAGAACGAAGGGCATCGTGCCTCCGTCCACCGAACGCGCGCAGGGCGCGATGCGTGGACGCGGCGGACTTTAAAAGTTAGAAGTTAAAAGTTAGAAGTTAGAAGTCAGAAGTTAGAAGTTAGAAGTCAGAGGCGGGCCGCCCGACGGGTGTCCGCCTTTTTTTTGACTCTGAATGCTTACTATGTCAGCATTTGGATCGCGTGGCTGCCTCCGACGTCGTCAACCTCGGCGAATTCGAGCACATGGTGCTCCTCGCCATCATGCGCCTCGGCGACGACGCCTACGCGGTGCCCGTGCGCGAAGAGATTGTGCGGTGCACGGGGCGCGACGTGTCGCGCGGATCGATCTACATCACGCTCGATCGACTGGAAACCAAGGGCTATCTCCGGTCGCGACTGGCAGATCCGACTCCCGAACGGGGCGGACGGGCCAAGCGTTACTACGTGCTTCGTCCGCAGGCGATTGATGCGCTGAAAGAGAGCAGGCGCGCCCTGGTGGCGCTGTGGCGCGGGCTGGAAACCGTGCTGAGTTGAGCCATGAACGATGAAGCGCCGCGCGTGTTGCGCCTGTTTGCGCGATTCATCCCGGCCGATCTCCGCGAGCCGATCGCCGGCGATCTCCACGAGGAATACCTGGAGATGCGCGAGCGCCATGGAACCGGCCGCGCCAGGCGATGGCTGTGGTGGCAATCGTTGCGGCTGGCGTTGACGTTCCGCTGGGAACGAAGCGCGCACGGCCGTCCTCTTCCACCGATTGCCGAGGAGCTGAGGGGGTTCGGACACATGTGGGACGGCCTTCGACAGGACATCGCCTTCGGCGTTCGCATGCTGCGACGCCAGCCGGGATTCACCACCGTCGCCGTGTTTGCACTGGCCCTCGGGATCGGTGCCACGACGGCGATCTTCAGCGTCGTGGACGCGGTGTTGTGGCGGCCGCTGCCATTTCCGCACGCAGAACGGGTGATGTCCCTCGCCGAACAGCGGCCCCGGGAGAGCCGATGGTTCGGGCCGATCGCGCCGGCGGATTTTTTCGACTGGCAACGCGACAGCCGCTCGTTCGCGTCGATGGCGGCGTACATGGTCGAGTCACCGTCGGGCGCCTACAACCTGACTGGCGACGGCGAGCCCGAGCGTGTTCGGCCGCTGGTCGTGACGTCGCAGTTTTTCGACGTCATCGGCGTCAGGCCGGTGCTCGGTCGCGGATTTCGCGCGGAGGAAGAAACGGTCGGTCGCCATCACGTCGTCGTGCTCAGCGACGGCTTGTGGCGCCGCCGCTTCGGCGCCAACCCGGCGGCCGTCGGGCGCACGGTGGCGATTGACGGCAGGACATTCGAGATCGTCGGCGTGATGCCCGCGCAGTTCTGGTGGCCTTCGCGGCCCGACATCGTGGTGCCGCTCGCACTCGACGACCACGACCGCACGCTCAGGGCGGCACATTTTCTCGGAGCGATAGGCCGGCTCCGTGATGGCGTGCCCGAGGATCGCGCGCGAGAGGAGCTTCGGGTCATCGGGATGAGGCTCGCGCAGGACTTTCCCGCGGAGAATGCGAACCACGCGCCCAACCTCCGGCCGCTGCGCGATGCTCTCGTCGGCGACGTCAGGGCCATGCTGCTGGTGGTGCTCGGCGCCGTCGGCTTCGTGCTCCTGATCGCCTGCGCGAATGTCGCCACGCTCCTCCTGGCTCGAGCAGCGGCCCGGCAGAAGGAGGTCTCGATCCGGACCGCTGTCGGCGCATCGAGACGGCGCCTCGTCCAGCAGATGCTGACCGAGAGCCTGGTCATCGCCGCGGCCGGCGGCGCCGCCGGCGTGCTCCTCGCGGCGTGGAGCCTGTCGGCGCTTCGTGCGCTGCTTCCGGCTCGTTTCGCCGGCCTGCCCGGCCTCGATCATCTCGGCATCGACGTTCGCGTGCTGACGATGTCGGTGGTGGTGTCCCTCGCGACCGGCCTGATCTTCGGCGGGCTGCCGGCGTTCGCGGCGTCTGATGAACGGCTGGCGGTGTCGCTGAACGAAGAATCTCGCAGCGGCACAGGCAGCCTCAAAGCGAAGCGTCTTCGCGCCGGGCTGGTCGTCGCCGAGCTCGCGCTGTCACTGGTTCTGCTGGCCGGCGCGTCACTGCTCGTGCTCAGCTTCAACAATCTCCTCAACGTCTCCCCGGGATTCCAGCCGGCGCAGCTGCTGACCGCGCTCGTGACGCTGCCCGGGACGCGATACGACGAGCACGAGCGCGTGGTCGCCTTTTTCGATGCGGTATTCGAACGGCTTGCCGCCGCGCCGGCGATTCAGCGGGTCGGCGCGACCACCTCGCTCCCGTTCGACGGTGTCGACTCACGCCTCAATCTGACGATCGAACATCGAACGGAGGAATCTGCCATCCCGGTGCGCGTGCACCCGCGCGTCGTCTCGAACGGCTATTTCCAGACGATGGGAATCCGGCTGGTGCGAGGGCGGGAGTTCACCGGCCACGACGCCGAGGGGTCCGGCCCCGTCGTCGTCATCAATGAAGCGGCAGCGCGGCGCTACTGGCCCAACGACAATCCGATCGGACAGCGGATCAGCATCGGCGCCACCGACGAGTGGCGCGAGATCGTCGGCATCGTCGGCGACACGCGCCACGAAGGGCTCGACGCGGATACCGACCCGGCGGCGTATCTCCCGCAGCACCAGCGATTCGATTCGCTGGGTGCCGGGTTCGAACGAGCGATCGCGCTGGTGATTCGAACGAGCGGCGACGCCGCCTCGGTGACGGCGCTGATCCGCACCGCAGTGTCGAACGTCGACCGACAGGTCCCCATCGGACTCGTACGCCAGATGGACGACCTCATCGACGATTCGATCGCACCGCGCCGTCTCAACTTCGTGCTCGTGTCGGCCTTTGCGCTGGTGGCCCTGGCGTTGACTTCAGCCGGTCTCTACGGCGTCATGGCGTATCTCGTGACACAGCGGACCCGGGAGATCGGCGTTCGGATGGCGCTCGGCGCGTCCCGGACGCAGGTGCTCGCGCTCGTGCTGCGCGAGGCGGGATCGATGACGGCGCTCGGGATCGGCGTCGGCGTCGCGGTCGCCCTCGGCATGACGCGATTCATGGCGACGCTGCTGTTCGGGATCAGCGCGGCGAACCCGCTGGTCTACCTGTCGATGTCGCTACTCCTGGCGTTCGTCGCGCTCCTCGCCGTCGCCGTTCCGTCATCGCGCGCGACCCGAGTCGATCCGCTTTCGGCGCTTCGGGAGACTTGAGAAAGTTAGAAGTGAGAAGTTTGAAGTGAGAAGTGGAAGTTGGAAGTGGAAGTTGGAAGTTGAAGTTTGAACTTTAACTTTTAACTTTTAAGTTCTAACTTCTAACTTCAATGTCCCTGACAACCCGTGTTCTCATCGGCCTGTCCGCCGGCTTTCTCCTCGGCCTGGCGCTGGCTGGTTCAACTTCTCCCGTGGTGGCGGCGCTGCTTGCGGTGCTCGCCCCGATCGGGACGATCTTCATCAACCTGATTCGGATGACGGTCCTTCCGCTGGTGTCGTCGATGCTGATCGCCAGCGTCGGATCGCTGGCGTCATCGCGAGAGCTTGGGCGCGCCGGACTGCGCGCCGCGGTGATTGCGCTCGCGATGCTTGCGGTGACCGCTGTAGGAACCGTGCTGATCGCGACACCGATCCTGGGTCGAATGCAGATCGATCAGGGCGCGGCCATGGCGCTTCGTGGACCGGCAGCATCGCCTGGCGCAGCCTCCGGCGCGCCGGCGTCTCCGACCCTCGCACAATGGTTCGTCGATCTCGTCTCGCCCAACGTGCTGAAGTCCGCCGTGGACGGGGCCATGCTGCCGGTGATCGTGTTTTCGGTGTTGTTCGGACTGGCGCTCGCCGGCGTGGCGCTCGATCGGCGCGATGCGGTCATTCGGGTGATTCAGGGTGTCGCCGACACGATGCAGCGGCTGGTCGCCGGGATCCTGGAACTTGCGCCTTTCGGTGTGTTCGCGCTGGCGGTGCCGCTCGCGTCGAAGCTCGGGCTCGCCGCCGCAGGCGCCGTCATCGCGTACATCCTCCTCGTCGTCCTTCTGACAATCCTCGCCGCGGGCGTGCTGCTCTATCCAGTGGGGATCATCGCGGGCGGCATGTCGCCGCGGGACTTCGCGTCGTTCTGCGCGCCGGCGCAGGCCGTGGCGTTTGCATCACGCTCGTCGCTGGCTGCGCTGCCGGCGATGGTCGAAAGCGGCGAACGCGCCAGTCTGCCGCCGATCGTGTCCCGCTTCATCCTGCCGCTATCGGCGTCGGTGTTTCGCGCCGGCGCGGCGGTGGCGATGCCCGTTGGTGTCTTGTTCCTTGCGCGTCTCTACGGCGCGGCCTTGTCGCCGGCGCAACTGGCGTCGATCGTCTTCACCGTCATCCTCAGCTCGTTTGCCGTGCCGGGCATTCCCGGTGGCAGCATCATCGCGATGGTGCCGGTGCTGGCCGCGGTCAACCTGCCAGTAGACGGCATCGGCATCCTGCTGGCCGTGGACACGATCCCCGACATGTTCCGCACGACCGCGAACGTGACGGGCAGCCTGGCGCTGGCCGCCGCCCTCCGCAAACACGAATGAGAAGAAACCGCAGAGTTCGCAGAGACCGCTGAGCAACGTTGTTTTTCCCGCCTGAAACCAAAGCCGTCTCCGCGGTCTCTGCGGTCTCCGCGGTTCCTTCCGAACGTCACTGCCAACGCTACGAAAAGGTTCGTATTGACAGCTACGAAGAGTGTCGTAGATAATCCCGTTCATGAGAGCGCCGCGCCGCAAACCGACTGACGCCGAGCTGGGCATCCTCAACGTCCTGTGGTCTCGCGGCCCGAGCACGGTCCGCCAGATTGCCGAGGACATGGGGCGCGAAGCCGGGTACACGACGATCCTGAAGCTGCTGCAGATCATGACGGAGAAGTCGCTTGTCGTGCGCGACGAGGGCTCGCGAACTCACGTCTACACCGCGGCGTATACACAGGATCAGACCCAGCGGCAGCTCGTGGCGGATCTGCTCGAACGCGCCTTCGACGGCTCGGCATCCAAGCTCGTCCTGCAAGCGCTCGCTGCCGGCAAGACGACTCCCGAAGACCTCGCGGAAATCAAGAAGCTGCTGCGCGCCGCCGGCGCCGCGCAGGCGAACGATGACAAGGCGGGAGGATCTCGATGACACCGCTGCTCCAGACCATCGGCTGGGCGTTGATCCATTTTCTCTGGCAGGGCGCGGCGATCGCGGGCGGCGCCTCGACGCTGCTGAGGCTGACGCGGCACCGATCGGCGAGCATTCGCTACATCATCGCAAGCACGAGCCTGCTGGCCATGCTCGCGGCGCCTGTCGTCACGGCGCGATTGATGTGGGCCGGCACCGCCGCACCTGCTGACGCCGACGCGAACACCGTGACGGCGCAGGTCGTGGCGACTCCCGTGATCGCCAATGTTCAGGCTCAAGATGTCCGGCGCGTTCGAGCAAACGTCGGCGCCGAGAGTTCATCGCGACTGAGCCGCCTGAATCTCAGCGCGCTCGAATCGATGCTGCCCGGCGTCACCGTGGCGTGGCTTGCCGGCGTGCTCCTGCTGCTTGCCCGGATGACCGGCGGCTGGTGGCGTGTGCGACGGCTTCATCACGTCGCGCTGGCGACACGCTCGTCGCGGTGGCAGGCGTGCTGCCGCCGGCTGGCCTACCGGCTCGGCCTTCCCGCAGCCGCGCACGTAGTGGAGTCGGCGCTCGTCGACGTTCCGACCGTTGTCGGCTGGCTGCGTCCCGCGATCATCCTGCCGATCGCGGCGCTCGCGTCCCTGACCCCGTCACAAGTCGAAGCCATCATCGCGCACGAGCTCGCCCACATCCGTCGTCACGACTACGCGGTCAACGTGGTGCAGACGATCGCCGAGACGCTGCTGTTCTATCACCCCGGCGTCTGGTGGCTGTCGAACCGAATCCGCGTCGAGCGCGAGCATTGCTGCGACGACATCGCGGTGGCGCTCTGCGGCGATCCTCTCGGTTACGCGCAGGCGCTGGCGGAGCTCGAAACCTGGCGCACGTCGCCCGCGACGATGGCGCTTGCCGCGACCGGGGGATCGTTACTCGATCGAGTTCGCCGCATCCTTCGCGTCCCGAGCGGAGACGAGCCACGGTCGCCGAGCTGGGCCGTCACCCTGGCATTGACGATGGTGTTCACGGCGGGCGCGGGGAGCCTGCAGTATCTGCCGTGGATCACGACGGGAGGCGATGCTCGCGCGGCCGCCGGCAGCGCCGCCGCCCCTGCGAAGGCAGTCTCGCAGGCACCGGCTGATCAGACGTTACGCGGCGAGGACGCCCGACGGCGTGCGCGCGAGAGCGAGCGCCAGGCACAGGAAGCGGAGGTCCGGTCGGTTGAAGAGGCGGTGAGGGCGGACGAACTCGCGATCCGCGCTCAGGAACGGGAGCGTTGGGCCGCCGAACCGCCGGAGCCGCCGGAACCTCCGCAGCCGCCCGATCCACCGGAGCCGCCGCAGCCGCCCGACCCGCCGGAGCCGCCACAACCGCCGGCACCGCCCGCGCCTCCGGCACCCTTTGCGCGCATGACGCCGCCGCCACCACCGGCTCCACCCGCGCCGCCGTCACCGCCAGCGCCGCCCGCGGTACCCGCGCCACCCGCACCACCGGCGCCGCCAGCCCCACCGTCGCCTCCTTCAGCGCCGGCACCTGGTGCCTTCTCGCTTTCTTCGAGCGGCGACTGGCACATGCAGTGGAGCGACGACTCGCATCGGTTCGACGTCCGCCTGCACGGCGACGTGACGTTCACCGACGACTTGACCGACGTGCAGAGCATGTCGGACGGCGGCGTCCTGACGCTTCGGGATTGGACGACGCTCGTGCCGCACACCGTTGAAATCACGTCCTCCAAAGGCGTCCTGACGCACACGTACTTCGTCGCCGGGTTGAAGCGGCCCTGGGATGAGGAGGCGAAACGGTTCCTGGCGACGCAGCTGCCGGCCGTCGTGAGGCGCTCCGGGATTGGCGCCGAATCGCGCGTGAAGTCGATCTTTCAAAGGCGAGGGATCAACGGCGTGTTCGAGGAGATCGATCTGCTCGGCGGCGACTACGCCCGCCGGCTGTATCTCGTCGCCCTCGTCGACATCGCAGGTTTCAACGCCACCTCGGTTCAACCGCTCCTCCAGCGCGCAGGCGTGCTGATGAAGTCCGACTACGACC
>Ga0070665_100006026_pt1 | contig 12388 bp, 11 predicted proteins | sample KBSS13metaG_FD_65862 | JGI IMG/M metagenome (GOLD analysis project Ga0070665, IMG submission 65862) | Switchgrass rhizosphere microbial communities from Kellogg Biological Station, Michigan, USA - KBS S1-3 metaG | ecosystem: Host-associated > Plants > Roots > Rhizosphere > Soil ... | reverse complement strand
GTCTGCTGCACGGCGTTCTGGACGTCGACCACCGGCGACAGGCCGGAAACGGTGACGGTTTCTTCGAGGGCGCCGACCCGTAGCTCGGCGTTGATCGTCGCGGTGAAATTCGTCGGCAGCTCGACCGCCTCGCGCTTGACGGCGTTGAACCCGGGCAGGGTGAAGGTGACGGAGTACACGCCGGGCCTGAGGTCGACGATCTTGTACTGGCCTTGTCCGTCGGTGACGACTGACCGGACCTTCTCGATCAGCGCGGGGCTCGCGGCCTCGACCGTGACGCCCGGCATCACGGCGCCGGTCGTGTCCCTCACGACCCCCGCGATCGCGCTCTGCGCCCATGCCGCCGCCGGCATCAAACCGATCCAGGTAACGACGACGAGCCGCGTCAAGGTTCTGCGTGTCTGCATGGTCTCTCCTTGTCGGGACGGATGAGAGCAGGCGACGCCGCGTACCTGGTTAAGAGGCTGGAATCTACGACCGCACGCCCGGATTGTCAATCGGCCCCAGCGCGACAGTGCCGTATTACACTCAGAGGTGCCTGACTGGACTTCTAGGAGACTGACACGTTGATGAAGAGAGCCATTCTGTTGATGACCCTGCTGGCCGCGGCCGGCTGCGGAGGTAGTGATTCGACCGCACCGACGCTGCCACCGACGTCGGTCGGCGTTTTTACCGTCACCGACCTGGTGATCGGAACCGGCGCGACCGCAGTGACCGGAAGCAACGCGACGGTGAACTATACCGGCTGGCTGTACGACACCGGTAAGCCCAACGGCAAAGGGACCCAGTTCGACAGCGGCGTCTTCCCCTTGGTGGTTGGTGGCACCGGCGCCATCCCGGGATTCAGCCAGGCTGTGCTCGGAATGAAGGTCGGCGGGCAGCGCCGCGCGATCATCCCGCCGGCGCTCGCGTACGGGAGTAGCACGCCGGATCCGAGCCGGATCCCGGCCAATGCCACTCTGGTCTTCGAGCTCGCGCTGACCGCCGTCCAGTAGCCGTGTGCGCCGCGATCTGATCCTGACGGCGCTTCGTCGCGGCCTCTCCAAACGCTGTCCGCATTGCGGGAAGGGACCATTGTTCGAGGGCTGGTCGCACCACCTCGAACGGTGTTCCGTCTGCGGTCTGGTCTACGAGCGCAACCCAGGTGACACCTGGGCGTTCACGATCATCGGCGACCGCCTGCCGGTTGCAGCGATCGTCGCGCTGATCTACTTCGGCTACGGCCGCACCCATCACGTCCTCGGGGTGCTGACGTTCATCGTCCTGGGCGCGCTGCTGGTCTGGACCGCCCCGAACCGCTGGGGCGTCGGCATCGCGCTGCACTATCTCTCCAGGGTGCTCTGGCCAGATCCCGAGGACCCGGTCCCGGCCGCGCACCCGCCCGATTGACGGGCCACAGAGACACAAAGACACAGAGAGCCGAACGCGTCGCACGCCGCCTTCGGCGGCAGCGCGGATTGAAAAGCCGTGGGAACACAAGCCCTGGACATGCGAAGGCTTGCGTTCCCGCGGCTTTTCGACCCGCGCGTGTCGGCCGGCATGCCGGCCGACGTGCGACGCGTTGGGATCTGCAGCGTGCGCTCCGGACCTCCGTGCCTCAGTGAGCTCTGTGGTTCAAATCCGTGGACACGATCGCAGCGTGACAGCCGTCGTATTAGAATTCGACTGTGCGAACCGCGCTCACCTCCATCGCTGCGGCGGCGCTGCTGACGATCGCCTCGGCTTCCTGCGTCCGGAAAGCGCCGCCGAGCCCCCTGATCCCGGCGAGCACGACGATGGTGACGGCGTGGCAGATCCCGCAGGACCCGACCAGGGACGCGACCCTCGATCCGAAGCTCGCCGATCAGATCAAGTGGGGCTATCGCCTCTTCGTCAACACCCCGCACGAAGCCCCGAAACTGACCGGCGGCGGTGTCGCGTGCGCCAACTGTCATCTCAACGCCGGCCAGCGCGAGCGCGCGCTGCCGCTGGTCGGCATCACGGGCATGTTCCCTGAGTACAACAACCGCGCCGCCCGTCTCATCAGCCTCCAGGACCGCGTCGTCGACTGCTTTTTGCGCAGCGAGAACGCGACCGGCCGCGGCACCGAGGCGCTGCCCGAGCCCGGATCGAAGGAAGTGCTGGCGATCACGGCGTACCTGACCTGGCTGGGACGCGGCTATCCGGTGGGCGCCAACCCCACCTGGCGGAACAAGAACGCGATCGCCGCCGACAAGCTGATCCCGATCGGCAAGCTCGACGCGGCGGCGGGCGAAGAGATCTACAAGGAGCGCTGCACGTCGTGCCACGGTCCCGACGGCCAGGGCGTGCAGATCGGCGACAAGAAGGCGGGGCCGCTCTGGGGCGACGGATCGTGGAATGACGGCGCCGGCGCCTCTCGGGTCTACACCCTGGCCGGCATCATCCGCTACTCGATGCCGTATCTGAGCCCGGGCAGCCTGACCGACGAAGAGGCGCAGCAGGTGGCGCGGTTCATCACCGCGAAGCCGCGGCCGCGCTATCCGTTCAAGTCGCGCGACTACGTCGGCTCGAAGATTCCACCCGATGCGGTCTACTACGGCCAGGAGTAGACTGATCTCATCATGCGCCGCGCAGCGGTCGCCCTCGTCGTCGTGGCTGCGCTGGCGTCGAGCGCCGACGCCCAGTTCCAGCAGCGCCGCGGCGGCGGGCGTTTCGGGCGCGGCATGGGCGCCATCACCAACCCGAACTACGACGGCGCCTTCATGTTCTGCCGCATCATGTTCCGCAACGCCTCCAACGGCGACGGCGGCGGCTGGTCGGTCGATTGGCCGCGGGCCGACGAGAACCTGTCGTTCCGCCTGTCGGAGCTGACGCGCACCAGCGTCAGCCAAAGCGCCACCGGCGAGTGGAACCACGTCGTCATCGCGCTGACCGACACGGAGCGGCTGTCGCGGTGCCCGTTCATCATGATGACCGAGCCCGGCGGCACCTATTTCGACGAGGCCGAGGCGGCTGGACTGCGGACCTACCTGCAGAAGGGCGGATTCCTGTGGGCGGACGACTTCTGGGGCGACTACGCCTTCGAGCACTGGATGAACGAGCTGCGCAAGGCGCTGCCGTCGGCCGAGTACCCGCTGTCCGACATCCCGCTCGAGCATCCGATCTTCCACGTGCTCTACGACGTGAAGGAGATCGCGCAGATTCCGTCCATCAATTTCTGGTACGGCACGGGCGGCCGCACTTCAGAGCGCGGCCAGGACAGCGCCACGCCACACGTGCGCGCCATCTCCGATCGTGAGGGCCGCGTCCTCGTGGTGATGACGCACAACACCGACTTCGGCGACGCGTTCGAGCGCGAAGGCGACAGCCGCGAATACTTCGAGACCTTCGCCGGCGCCGGCTACGCCTTCGGCGTCAACACGCTGCTCTACGCGATGACGCACTAGCGGCCCGCACGCTGATGTAGATCCGCGTACCCGCTCACGATCAAGAAGAAACCGCATCGGCTCTTGGCTATCGCACGATACGCAAGCCGCCCGGCACGGGCGGCGCCGCCGGCGGGCCGAGGATCTTGAAGACGCGGCCCAGCGTGTAGCTCACGATGTACAACTCGCCGGCGGGATCGACGCCGAACGAGCTGACGCTGCCAAACGGCGCGGACGCGCGCAACTCGGCGGTGTGCTCCACCAGATCCGCTGCGTGCGCTTCCCCGCCGCCGTCAATCGTGAGCCCAAGCGACCAGACGCGGCCCTGCACGTAGTCGGCAAAAAAGTACCGTCCTCGGAAGTTCGCCGGCAGCGCGGTCCCCCGATAGACGAATCCGCCGGTGATCGACTGTCCCGTCGCATGGTCGTACTCGTGGATCGGATCGACGAGCGGCAGGTACGCCGGCGGACGCGAAGTCACGTTGTCGTGCAGGCCCTCGCGATTGCGCCAGCCGTAGTTGCGGCCGCCGCGGCTGGCCGGCTCGTAATCGATCTCTTCGAAGCGATTCTGCCCGACGTCGCCGATCACGAGCGCGCCGGTGCCGCCGCGCGCGGGGTCGTCGAAGTTGTACCGCCACGGATTCCGCAGGCCGAACGCCCAGATCTCGGGGCGCGCCGCCACTGGGACGCCGCCGACGAACGGGTTGCCGGGCGGCACCTGATAGCCGGATGGATGCGCATCCGCAACGCCAACATCGATCCGCAGCATCTTGCCGAGGAACTCCAGCGGGTTCTGCGCGCGATGATCGGGATCGTCTCCCGATCCGCCGTCGCCGAGGCCGATGTAGAGAAACCCGTCGGGCCCGAACGCGAGGTGACCGCCGTTGTGATTCGCGAACGGCTGCGCGATGAAGGCCGGTCCGCCGGCACCGCCCCACCGCAGATCGAATCGCGTCGCGGCGTCGGCGGTCACGCCGTTGTTCGGCCGGCGGAAGCGCGCCACCACGGTGTCGCCGGCACGGTTGGTGAAGTCGACGAAAAAGCGACCGCTCGTGAGCGTGTCCGGCGCGAACGCCAGACCCAGCAGTCCCTGCTCGCCGCCCGAGACGATCGCGGCCGACAAGTCGAGAAAGTCGGGGCCGAGGACGGTCGTCCCGCGCACGACGCGGATGTGGCCGTCCTGCTGGACGACGAACTGCACCGCACGATCGGCCGGATCCTGGACGAACGCAATGGGGTTGACGAACCCGGAGGCCTGCGCCCGCAACCGCAGCTGCGCGTGCAGATCGGCGGCCGCACTCCACGCGACCAGGACGGCGACCGCGATCACACGCGAGGCTCGCATCCGAGTATCCTAATCCCTGTGCCACGGCTCTGGATCGTTGTCTGTTGCCTCGCAATGATGTCGTGCGGCGGCTCGCCGCCGGCGCCGCCGAGCGTGGGTAACCCGGGTGGGAGCCAGACGATCAACGGCACCGAACGGATCGGTTGGGATCAGCCGGCCGCCGACGCGGTCGAGCTGGCCACGATTGGCTACGCGATCTACGTCGACGGCGCGCGGACTGCGTTGGCCGACGTGACCTGCGCATCCACGCCTGCGGGTGTCGGCTTTCCGTGCACCGCGCGACTGCCGGCCATGAGCGCCGGAACCCACGCGCTCGAACTGGTCTCGATCGCCGACAGCGGAGCCGGCCCCGAAAGCGCACGCTCCCCGGCGCTTCAGGTCACGGTGGTGACGCAGACGGCGTCCGCGAAAAGCGCCGCGGTGCTTCGCGACGGCGTCGCGCTGCGCGCCAGCGTGGTGGCTGACGGTGTCGACTCGCCGACCGATCTCGCCATCGCAGCGGACGGCCGGATCTTCGTCGCCGAGCGCGCCGGCAGCATTCGCGTCATCCGCGACGGCGCCCTGCTCAACGAACCGGCCGTCTCCCTGGCCGATGCGATCAGCCCGGATGGACAGCTGCTGGCGATCGCGCTCGACCCGAGGTTCGATCGGACGCATCACGTGTTTGCGATTTACACCGCGCCTGACCGCTCCGGGGTCCCGGCGTTCACGCTCGCGCGCTTCCGGGAAGTGTCCGACACGCTGGGCGATCGGGCCGTGCTTCTCGAAGGCGTCGCCGCCTCGTCGCCTTCCCCGTCCGCCGCGCTCCGCTTCGGACCCGACGGCAAACTCTATGCGGCGTTCGACGATGGCGGCAATGCACGACGCCGGCAGGACGCCGGCTCGCTGAACGGCAAGGTGCTGCGCCTCAACGCGGACGGGACGACCCCGGCCGACGCGCGCGGCGCGACGCCGGTATACGCCGACGGGTACGGCTCACCCGTCGCGCTTGATTGGGATCCGCCGACAGGAACCCTCTGGGTCGCCGATCGCAGCACGGGGTCGGCGCCGTTCGCGTTTTATCGGGGCGCGCTCATGCCCTCGTGGACCGATCGCATGGTCAGCGCCGAGAGCCTGTTTGCCGGCGGTCCCTCGTCAGGCGTGAGCGTCGTCGCGGTCGGGCCCGATGGTGCGATCTACTACGGCACCGCAAGCGCGATCGGCCGGCTCGTACCGAACCGTGCGCCGTAGGTTTCTGTCCGCTTCCGGTCGGTCCAGACCGCGCACCGCTCCGATTGACGGGCCACAGAGACACCGAGTCACAGAGCTGAACGCGTCGCCCGCCGCTTTGCGGCGGCGCGCGTCGCGAAGCGACGCGGAAACACAAGCGATCCACCAAAGACGCACGCTTGCGTTTCCGCGACGCTTCGTGACGCGTGTGCTCGGCCGGCTTCGCCGGCCGAGGCGACGCGTTGGGATCTGCAGCGTGCGCTCCGGATCTCGGCGACTCTGAGGCTCTGTGGTTGAGAAATCTCTGCGTCTTTGTGTCTCGGTGGCTGAATTCCGTGGATCCGATCGCAGCGTAACAGCGGATCGGCTACGGTATCTCACGCGGGGCCGGCCGGCTGGTGACAGACCGCGCTCCGTAGGCCTTTGCGGCGCCCGTCCGCCCGTTGGTCACGATGAACGAGCCGTCGGTCTTCGCGCTCACCTTCAGCCAGTAGGCGGTCGACTCGTCGAGGTTCGCAATGTGATCGTCGGTGAAGAATCGAGGCCCGGGCGGCAGCGATCGGTGCAGTTGCCACGCGTCTTCGAGGCTGCGCGCCTGGTGAAGCGCCGCCAGAACCTCGGGCGCCCCGCCTTTCTTCATGCCGTTGTTGAGAATCGCCACGCGCGGAGCGATGCCGGCAAACGATGCCGCATCGCCCGCGTCGGCGCCGCCATGATGCGCGACGAGATAGAGATCGGTCGGTCCGACCAGGTTTGCCGGACAGACCAGCGAGAAGAGCGGCTGGCCGCTCAGGTCGCCCGGGTCCAGAAAAGTAAACCGGCCGAAGCGCAGGCGCACGCCGGTGGATCGCGGGTTCTCGGTCGGCTCCTGCGCCGCCGGAGCCGTGGCCCCGCAGGCCGGGTTCGCGCCACCAGCGCCAGCGAGCGGCTCCTTCAGGGTGGCGCCCGCCGCGCTCACGACGACGGTCTCCACTCCCCTCAGCGGAATGCGATCGCCCGGTTTCGGCGTCAGGTGCTTGCCTTTTGCGCGCACACGGGCATACGCCTCGAACGCCGCCTGGGTGCCCGGCACGCGCGCCTCAGCGTCCGCTGCGGGACGGTCGTGATCCACGAACGTGCGGATCGGCAGCAGTTGAGCGAGCTCGGGCACGGCGCCGTCGTGATCGGCGTGGAAATGCGTGATTAGCAGGTAGTCGATCTGCTTCACCCCGGCCGCGCGCGCCGCCGCGGCGATCCGGTTGGCGTCCCGAGCCTTACGCGGATCGCCCGGCACCGACGCGAACGTGCCGTCGCTGGGGAAGCCGGTGTCAATCAGCAATGACTCACCGGCCGGCGTCACCACCAGCGTGGACTGACCGCCCTCGACGTCGACGAAGTAGATGTCGAGCGTGTTCTGCTGCGCTGAGCCGTGGGGCGCCGTCAGCGCGAGGAGCGCCAAGACCACGAGCAGCCTGCCGATCGGTTTCATCGTGCCTCCCATGAGATGCTAGACGCGGATGCGGATCGGACTCGTCGTCAGCGGCGGCCTCGACCGCTCGGGCCGGGAACGCGTGACGCCGAGCCTCCTCTGGCTCGTCGAGCGCCTGGCGCGCCGCCACGACGTTCACGTGTTTGTCCTGCACTATTATCCCCGCCCGTGCAGTTATCCGCTGCTCGGCGCGACAGTGCATGATATCGGACGCGTGGACGGCGCGCGCGTCCTCCGACGCAGACGCCGGCGACAGCGGCTGTCGGCCGCGATCGAGGCGAACGGACCGCTCGAGTTGCTGCACGCCTATCAGGGGACGCCGGCGGTGGTGTCCGCGCCCGTGGCGCGCCACCTTGGCGTACCCCTCGTCGTCACCCTAGACAGCGGCGAGCTGACCGCCATCGGCGACATCGGGTACGGCCTGCAGCGACGCTGGCTCGATCGCCGTGGCGTCGCCGCGGCAGCGCGCGCCGCCGCCCGCGTCACGGTGGCCACCTCGTTCATGGCGGGTCTGGTGCCGGAGGGTTTCAGCCGCGTCCCGGTCGCGGTGATCCCGCTCGGCGTCGACACGAGCGCCTTTGCTTCGGGGCCGCGCGTCGAGGGTCCGCCGTGGCGACTGTTGCGCGTCGCCAGCATCAATCGCGTGAAAGACCACTCGACGCTGCTTCGCGCGCTGGCGCTGCTCGTCGACCGCGGCCTCGACGTCCACCTCGACTTCGTCGGCGAAGACACAATGGACCGGGAGGCGCAATCGCTGACGGCTGCCCTCCGCCTCGGTTCGCGCGTCACGTTTCATGGGTTTCAGCCGACCGATCGGCTGGCGCCCTTCTATGCCGGGGCGCACCTGCACGTGGTGTCGTCGCGCCACGAGGCCGCCGGCGTCGTCGTGCTCGAAGCGGCGGCGTCGGGCCTGGCGACGGTTGGCACGTCGGTCGGCTACGTCGCGGACTGGCATCCCGATCGCGCGCAGGCGGTGCCTGTCCAGGATCCCGCCGCGCTCGCAACCGCCGTCGGCGATCTGCTGCACGATCCGCGGCGGCGTGAGCAGCTCGCATCGGCCGCGCGCGAGTGGACGCTCGCGCACGACGCGGACTGGACCGCGGCACAGTTCGAGCGGATCTACGGCGAAGTCAGCAGGTCCGGCTACCGCCGTCGCGCGCGAAGCGCGCTTCGGCGTGTCTCGCCGTAGCCTCCGGCGGAGGCGGAAAGCCTTGCACTACCGAAAAATCCGCGTAGGGCACTACGTACTGAGGATCTCTGCGTGTTCTGCGTGCTCTGCGTCGATCGTTGTCGCGGGTCGTGTCGTCGCGTGACGGAGCGGCCACCAGATGATCGCCTCGCCCACGGCGACGCTGACGGCGGCCCCAGCACTGCCGAACGCAGGGATCAGCGCGGCGCCGGCGCAGCCCTGCAGGAGCAAGCCGATTGCGCTCCACCGGAGGACAACGGACTCACCGCCGGACGCGTAGAGGAAGACCTTCCGGCCGGAGTTGCTCAACAGGGGAATCAGTCCGACGCCGACCCACAGCAGCGCCGGCGCCGCGGGCGCGAAGGATGCCCCGTAGATCAGCCGCAGCACCGGCGCCGCAAACAGCGCGCATCCGGCCGCGAGCGTCGCAGACGCACCGAGCAGGACCGTGTCGAAGATCTGAAACACCCGTTCGGCCGACGCGCGGTCGCGGCCGTGCTCGTGTGACAGTACCGGCAGGGCTCCCGCAAACACCGCCTGCGGCGCAAGCCGCGCCACGCTGCCGAACCGCGATGCTGCCGCGAAGAGCCCCAGTTCCACCGGCGTCGACAGGTATCCGAGCATCAGCGGCGCGATGCGCGTCTGTACGTTCGCCACGATGCCGGATACGGCAAACGGCAACGCACGGCGGATGAGGGCGAGCGCGCCAGGCGTCGACACGCGCAGCGTCCCGCGGCTGCCGAACACCGTCCGCCAGCAGAGGACCGCCGTCACGATCTGCCCGAGCTGCACGGCCACAGCGAGCATCAGCAGCAGCACGATGGGCGATCCCGCCCCACCTGCCCCACCTGCCCCACCCGCCCCTCCGCCAACGATCCACCACGCCGCGCCGAGCTGAAGCGCCAACCATCCTGTTTCGACCGCGAGCACCGCAGGCAGCCATCGCGGCTGCGATCGATAGAGCGCGCCGAAGCAGCCGTACGCGGCCCCGGCAGTACCCAGCAGCGCGGCGACACGCAGCCCGGCGATCGTTTCGGCCTCCGACGAGATCACACCGGCGCCGGCGTAGAGCAGCGCCGCGAGCGGCACGGCGAGCGCGAGCCGGACCAGGAGCGCGCCGGCGAGCAGCTGGCCGGGCTCCGCGTCCTGGCGCGCGCCGTCGCGCGTCAGCAGCACGCCGAAGCCGAGATCGACGATCACGGTCAGGGTCGACGCCCACGCCGTGCACAGGATCCATCGGCCGAAGCGCTCCGCACCCAGGCTTCGCGCGAGCGCGAACGACAAGCCGAAGCCAATGGCAGCACGCGCGAGGTTCGACCCGAGAAACGCCGCGCTCAGCCGCGCGATGCGCGCCATCGGGGTCATGCCACCGACACTCCGGGCTCCGCGATCGGGCAGCCCGCAATCCGCCGCACCAGGCCGGAATCGCCCAGCTTGGGCGCCGCATCGACGCGCAGCGGACGCGCGTTGACCTTTCGTGCCTGGAAGACCGCGGCGCAATCCGGATCGCCGATGAGCGGCCGTCCATCGACGACGACCAGCCGGACGTCGCGACGTGTGGCCTCGAGCAGCGCGGCCGCGGGCGCGCCGGCCAGCGGCGGGATGACGACGAGGTCGGCCGGCGCGCCAATCGACAGGCGTCCCGCCCGCGGCTGACGCAGCAGCCTGGCGGCGTCGGTCGTGACCATGTCGAGCAGCAGGTGCGGCGGCAGCGGCAGCGCCTCGCGGGCCGCGCGCAACTCGTCGAGCAGGTCGCGCGAGCCGGTCACGCGCGAGTCGGTCCCAAGCGCCACCGTGACGCGCGCTTCCTCGCTGCCCGCGACGACGGCGCAGACCAGCGCGGTCTCGCCGAAGAGGAACGCGTTCGAGGCGGGACACCAGACGAGCCCCGCGCCGGTCCGGGCGACACGCCGCCAGCCGTTCTCGTCGATCGCCACTCCGTGGATGAGGACGGTGTTCGGCTTGAGACAGCCGAGCGCCTCGAGCCGCGGCAATTCGCCGCGCGCTTCATCGTCGACGCCCTCCGCGAGGTGCACGAAGAACGGCGCGCCGGCCGGCGTGGCGCGCCAGCGGGCCGCGACCTCGCCGCCTGGCTCGCCCCGCGCGCCGGCCGGCTCCGTCTCGAGCCGGAATGAGTGCGCCCATCCGTAGCGACGGACCACGCGAATCGGCATCGTCCGCCGCATCTCCGGATAGAACGGGTTGTGATGCGCGACCGTGGTCACGCCGGCCAGCAGGTTCTTGAGCCCGCCGATGAACAGCCGCTCGATGAGCGGGTGCGCGCGCCCGCGGCGAATCGCGCGATCGGTCGCCAGGCGCAGGTTCATGTCGGCAATCCAGCCCGAGGCGTTCTCGTACCGATCGCGCCCCTTGATCTGGCCGTAGTGGTTCAGCTCGAGATGATCGTGCGCGTTGACCAGCCCCGGAAGGACGACGCCGCCATCGAGGTCGAGCACGGTATCGCCGTGCTTCGGCGGCTCGCCGATCGACAGCACCCGGGACGAGAAGCGGATCGAGTCGGCGATCCGATCGCCGGCCGCGACCCGCGCGTTCACAAGCGACACCGCATTGGCCCAGATCACGGCTCTTTCACCACGTGAAAGACGATGACCACCTGGGGGTTTTCCGGGCGCCGGCGGAATATTCTGATCGCGGGCTCGCGGTCGTCCCGCGACGCGTCGAGGCGAGGTTCGCGGATCGCCCGCACCTGAAGGCCGGCCTGCGCGAGCGCCGTCAGGTGGTCGTCGAGCGTATGCGGATGAAAGGCGACGTCGTGCATGGCGCCGTCCGCGCTGCGAAACGTCCGGCTCCAGCCGCGCTGCGCCCACGACGGGTGAAAGTCCGAGTAGACCAGGTGGCCGTTGAGCGTCAGGACCCGCGCCATCTCGCGCGACCACGCACCGAGGTCCGCGATGTCACCGACCATCAGCGATGCGTTGATCAGATCGAAGGAGGCGCGAGAAAACGGCAGCCGGTACGCGTCGCCGCACACGCGGCCCGGCGCGCCACTTCCCCGCCGCAGCATCGCCAGGGAAAAATCGAGGCCGACCACCTTCGCGGCGCCGGTCGCCTGCAGCAGCGGGAGGTAGCGTCCCGATCCGGTGCCCACGTCGAGCGCCCGCCGGGCGCGGATGTGGGAGAGCAACGGTTCGACGACCTGCTGCTCCACGCGCATCAGCGGGTTGTGGGCCACCGGCGGGTAGGTGTCGGCCCACAGATCGTACGCTTCGTGCGCCGACAAGGTGGCCTTCAAAACCCCGTCGTCTCCGGACGTTGATAGTGAAAGAGCCGATTCAGGGCGCGAAGCTCGTAGGGCGCGCCGTACCATTTCAATCCGTAGCGAATTCCGCCGGCGGCCTTCAACGCGGCGCGCCGCCAGCCTTTCAGCCGCAGATCGGTGACGGTCGGGTAGAACGCGTTGACGACGCGCTCGAAGTTGCGCACGCGCCGGCGAATGTCGCCGGTCGAGCGGTCCATCCACGCGATGCCGTCGCCGCGTCTCATCGAGAGCTGCTCCCACGCCGGCGACGCCCACTGCTCCAGCGTCTCTGGAAACGCAAAGCCGAGCCGTCGGGCCTCGGTATAAAGACTGCCGTCGAGCGGCACCGGCGTGTAGGTATAGAGCACGATCTCGGTCGCCGGGTTGATCTGCTTGATGCGACGGATGAAGTTGAACGTCGTCTCAACGTCCTTCACGGGATCCGGGGGACAACCGAGCACGAACGAGAATTCCGGCACGATGCCGTAGCGACGCATGCGGCGCGCCAGCTCCAGTGTCAGGGCTGCCGACG
>Ga0070665_100006024_pt1 | contig 12391 bp, 10 predicted proteins | sample KBSS13metaG_FD_65862 | JGI IMG/M metagenome (GOLD analysis project Ga0070665, IMG submission 65862) | Switchgrass rhizosphere microbial communities from Kellogg Biological Station, Michigan, USA - KBS S1-3 metaG | ecosystem: Host-associated > Plants > Roots > Rhizosphere > Soil ... | reverse complement strand
ATCAGGATCGCCAGTCCGATGGAAAGCAAGCCGTCGAACATCACCCAGCCCCAGCCGCTGCGCGGACGCCGCTTCCACGCGAGCATCACGCTGCACAGACCGTGCGCCAGCAGCAAGGCGCCGACGACGATCGCCAGCGTGGCGATGCCGGCCAGCGGAAACCCGGCAAAGAGAACGCCGAGCACGAGCGTCGCAATGCCGGACAGAAGCTTCCAAGCGAAGCCGTCCTCGTGCCGCGTCGCAATCGCATGCGCGACTTCCGCGACGCCGGCCACGATGAAGATCATGCCGAGGAACAACGTCGTCGCGAGCGCAGCGGGACCGGGCGCCAGCACGGCGAGAAATCCGGCGATGATCATGACGATTCCCAGCACCATTACCCAGCGTGCAACGTTCGCGGGCGGCTTGCTCGATGCGATTTCGGCCATGTTGTTCTCCCGTGGTGCCTGTCGTCATCCCCGCAAAGCGAACGGCATCGAACGCCTGCAGGACGTCAATTGATTCTACGCCAGCCGCGGGCGTTTCATGGCGCGGGTGGCGTGGCGATTGCGTCCGCCAAGCCGCGTGCAGGAAGCCGAAGTCGTGGTCGCAACGGCGGCGCCGGGAGCGGTTTCGGCGGCTGGTACAGCGCCTCGAACTGGCGTACCAGCGATACGTAGTCCTGCGTCTCCGGATACGGCGGGATGCGGTTGCCGTTCTGACGCACGGCCTCCTCGCCCGCGTTGTAGGCCGCGAGCGCGAGCGCCAGATCGTCGGCGAAAAGATGCAGCAGGTCGCGCAGGTAACGCACCCCGATGCGAACGTTGGTCGCGGGGTCGAGAAGCTTCTGTTCGACGGTGCGGCGTTTGTCGTCGGTCAGGCCATACCGGGCGCCCGTTGCCGGGATCACCTGCATCAGGCCCAGTGCGCCCTTTGGCGACACGGCATCGGGATCGAATGCCGATTCCACGGCGATCACCGCTTTCACGAGCGCGGGATCGACGGCGTGAAGCTTTGCCTGCTGCTCGATCAGCGGCGTGAATCGGCGTACGTTGGGGTGGTCGATGACACGGTGGTAGAGCGCGGAGCGTTCGAGCGCCGCCTTGCCGCTGCTGTCGGTGTTGGCGGGCGGTGGATCGAGTGTCGAGCCGCCGCGGTAGAACAGCTGGTAGCGCTCGTCCTGCTTGTAGGTCGCGAAGTGCGAGACGCCCTGCTCGTCGATATAGCCCCACACCTCTGCGTTTGCTGTCACCGCGTGCAGCGCGATGACCGTGGCAACGATCGCGTATCGCGCGGAACGACGCGCGCGATTACGAACAAACCGGCAGCCCATCGCTCACGTCAGGGGTTCCGCTGCGATCGCGCGCACCGAGAGGACGCCGTCGATGGCGGCGATCGCGCTCACGACATCCGCCTGCACCGCGCTGTCGACATCGACCAGCGTGTAGGCCATTTCACCGCGCGACTTGTTCATCATCGTGTGGATATTGAGACCGGCACGCGCCATGGTCGTGGAGATCTGCCCCAGCATGTTGGGCACGTTGGAATTCGCGATGGCAACGCGGTGGAGCGATTCGCGGGGCATGTCGACGTTAGGGAAGTTGACTGCATTGGTGATCGTGCCGTGCTCCAGGAACTCGCGCACCTGGTCGACGACCATGATCGCGCAGTTCTGCTCGGCCTCCTCGGTCGATGCGCCGAGATGCGGGAGCGCCGCGACGTTCGGCTCGCCGAGCAGCTCCGCGCCGGGAAAATCGCAGAGGTAGTACTTGAGGCGATGCGACCTGAGCGCGGCGAGGACCGCTTCCTCGTCGACGATCGCGTCGCGCGCGAAATTGAGCAGCGACGCGCCGGGCTTTGTCAGGGCGAGCCGCTTGGCGTCGATCAGGTGACGGGTCGCCTCGACCAGCGGCAGGTGGAGGGTCACGAAGTCGGAAACTTTGAGGACCTCCTCGATACCGTGTGCACGGCGGACGCTCGAAGGCAGGCGCCAGGCGGCGTCGACGGTGATCTCGGGGTCGAACCCGATCACTTTCATGCCGAGCTTGATCGCGGTGTCGGCGACCAGGCTGCCGATGGCGCCCAAGCCGAGGATACCGAGCGTCTTGCCGGGCAGCTCGACGCCGGCGAACTGCTTCTTGCCGTCCTCGACGCGCTTGTCGAGCTCCGCATTGGCAGTGAGTCCGGCCGTATAGTGAAGCGCGGGCACCACGTTGCGCGCCGCCATCAGCAGCGCGGCAAGCACCAGCTCCTTGACGGCGTTGGCATTCGCGCCCGGCGCGTTGAAGACCGGCACGCCGCGCTTCGACATCTCCTCCACCGGAATGTTGTTCGTCCCCGAGCCGGCCCGTCCGATGGCCTTCACGCTCGAGGGAATCGATTGGGCACCAAGCTCGTGCGACCGCAGCACGATCGCGTCCGGCCTTTCGACCGCCTTGCCGACGACATATCGCGCCGCCGGAAATCGATGCAACCCCTGGCTCGAGATCTGGTTGTAGGTCAGGATCTGGAACTTCGTCATGGGCGTGCGATGCAATGAAGGACGTTCCGCTGGATTCTCATCCGTGCTTTCGCTCGAAGTCCTGCATGTAGTCGACCAGCACGCGCACGCCCTCGATCGGCATGGCGTTGTAGATCGACGCGCGCATCCCGCCCACGGCGCGGTGCCCCTTGAGCTGGACCATGTTGCGCTCCCTTGCGCCTTTGAGGAACGCCTCGTCCAGCGAGGGATCCTTGAGCCGGAACGGCACGTTCATGCGCGACCGGTCCTCGGGCCGCACGGGATTGGAAAAAAACTGCGAGCGGTCGATGCAATCGTAGAGGAGCGCAGCCTTCGCCTTGTTGGCCCGCTCGATCGCGGCGACGCCGCCTTGCGCCAGCAGCCACTCGAATACCAGCCCTGCGATGTAGATTGCGTAGGTGGGCGGCGTATTCAGCATGGAATCCGCCTCGGCCTGCGCCTTCCAGTGGAATGCGGAGGGAATGATCGGCAGCGCGCGGTCGAGCAGATCCTCCCGGACGATGACGAGCGTCAGTCCCGCCGGGCCGATGTTCTTCTGCGCGCCCCCGTAGATCACCCCGTACTTCGACACGTCGATCTCGCGCGAAAGGATATGCGACGACATGTCCGCGACCAGCGGAACGTCGCCGGTGTCGGGCGTCCATCCGAATTCGACTCCGCCGATCGTCTCGTTGGTGCAGATGTGCACGTAGGCGGCGCCCTCGGTGAGCTTCCAGCGGTCGCGCGGAGGCACGTAGGTGTAGTCGGCGTCCCTGGCCGACGCCGCGACATTGACCGTGCAGTACTTGCCGGCTTCCTTGATCGATTTCTTGGACCATTCGCCGGTGTCGATGTAGTCGGCGACCGTGCGCCCATGCACCAGGTTGAGCGGGACGATGGCGTTCTCGCCGATGGCGCCCCCCTGCAGGAACAGGACCTTGTAGCTCTGCGGGATCGCCAGCAGCGTGCGGAGATCGGCTTCCGCCTTGTCGGCAATGCCGATGAATTCCTTGCCGCGATGACTCATTTCCATCACCGACATTCCGCTGCCATGCCAGTCGAGCATTTCCGCGGCGGCCTGCTGCAGCACCACTTCCGGAAGCGCCGCCGGACCGGGACTGAAGTTGATCACGCGCATGGAAGATTCCGTTGGAATTGGGAGCGACGTTATGAAGCGCGAGGGAACATGCGGAGTTGAAGGCGCGAAGCGAAGGCGCGGAGTGAGAAGCCCGACCGACGAAAGGCACCGCGCCGCAGGCAGCGCGCAGGCCGCCGGAGCCTACCCGGCGACAGGCTCGCGAATCATCGGCGCCCGCGTTGCGAACTGCTCGTCCTGCGGAGTCGCCGGCACATGGTCGTGCTCGCGAACATGCCGGATCACCTTCCGCATCAGCGCAAGGCCCATCGGCGCCAGCGCGCGCTCCCACAGCTCGCGCGCCGTTTCATCCTTTTTCACGAAGCACCAATCCTGCGCGGCGATCGCACCGGCATCCATGCGGTCGGCCAAGTGATAGATCGTCCCGCCGGCGATCGGGTCGCGCTCCTTGATCGTCCATTCGATGGCGGCAATGCCGCGATGCCGCGGCAGCAGCGAGGGGTGATAGCCGATGCCGCCCAGCCGGGATCGCGCAAGGGCCTCGTTGCTGACGCGCGCGTGGCTGTGTGCGGTGACGATCAGGTCCGTTCCTGCAGGAATGGCGTCGGCAGCCACGATCCTGGGATCGGGCTGGACCACGCTGTCGAGACCGGCCGCCGCAGCCGCCGCGGCAAGCCGATCGTCGGCCGCGGGAACGACGACTCGCGTAATCGTCACGTTTTCCTTCTGCAGCGCATCCAGCGCCGCCGTGCCAAAGTAGCGAGACCCGATCAGGACGACGTTCATGCAACCTCTGGGCGGAAATGAGAGGGCGAAGCGTTTCGACTTCACGCCTGCGACAGGGCGCAATGATACCGCCCCGACGTACGCGGACGGTGCGAACGATTGACGGGGTGGCGCTGTGCACCCTGGGGCGACGAGCTTGAGAAGCGCTTCGAATCGTCATTCCCGCGAATGCGGGAAGCTGGTGTCGTCATGACGGTGAGTCCACAGCGCTACAAGAGGACGACACCCTCTGACAACCTTGCCGATGCGGGACGCTACCTCTGCACCCACCTTCGCCCGCGCCAGTAGCGGAGCATGATGTAGCCGCCGACCATGCCCCCGAGATGTGCGAAATGGGCGACGCCTTCCTGGGTTCCGGTGACGCCGAGGAACAATTCCAGGGCGGCGTAGAGGAAAACGAACACGCGCGCCGGCATCGGAATTGGCGGGAACAGCAGCATGATCCGGTTGTTGGGGAAATACATGCCGTAGGCCAACAGCAACCCGAACACGCCGCCCGAGGCGCCCACGGTCGGGTAGATCTCGCCGCTCATCGACGCCACGACGAGCTGCGCCACCGCCGCCGAGACCACACAGACGAGGTAGTAAGTCAGGTAGCGCCGGCCGCCGAAGACACGCTCGATCGCGCCGCCGAACATGTACAGGGCGAACATGTTGAACGCGATGTGCAGCAGGCTGCCGTGCAGAAAAGCGTACGACAGCAGCTGCCATGGCGCGAATCCGATGCGGGGATCGACGCTCGATGCGCCGAGTGGCCACAGTGCCAGGGGTCCGAGGATGCCCGGAACGAGGCTTTGCAGCAGGAACATCGCCACGTTGGCGGCGATCAGCGCAGTGGTGACAGGAGGCATGGGAGGGAGGTGGGGTCGCGAGGTGATACGGGCAAGGTCCGGAGACCGGGAATCGACGGCGAATTCAGGCGCGTGGTCACCAAGGGCGTCCGGTTCCGCGCATTTGGGGGAGCCGGTCAGGCGCCGGCGCGGAGCGCCTCGACCTGTCGCCAACCGATCTCGGCAATCGGTCGCGCCCGCCGTCCGGCCTCCAGCGCTCGGGCACTGGCGGCGTTCCCGGCCACGGCGCGGGCCATGACGCCCTGCAGGATCGCCGCCAGACGGAAGAGGTTGTACGCGAGATAGAAGCTCCAGGCGTGGTCGTCGGGACGCTCGGTTGTTCCCGTGCGACGAAAATACAGGTCGCGATACGCGGATTCCGCAGGAATTCCGAGCTCGGCCAGGTTGGCGCCGCGCAACCCGCGAAATTCGTCGCCGCCGAGGCGCCACGCCATCATGTGATACGAAAAATCGGCCATCGGATGGCCCAGCGTCGAGAGCTCCCAGTCGAGAACCGCAACCACGCGGGGCTCCGTGGGATGGAAGATGAGATTGTCCAGCCGATAGTCGCCGTGAACGATGCTGGTGCGCTCGCCCGGCGGGATGTTTCCCGGCAGCCATTCCATCAGGCGATCCATCGCGTCGATGCGCTCGGTGGACGATGCCCTGTACTGGCGGCTCCAGCGATCGATCTGGCGGGCGAAATAGTTGCCCGCCTTGCCGAAATCGGCGAGTCCGATCTTCGCGGGATCGACATTGTGCAGCAGGGCGATGACACGGTTGATCTCATCGAAGATGGCGGAGCGTTCGGCCGGCGCCATCCCCGGCAGCGTCGGATCCCACAGCACGCGGCCGTCGACATACTCCATCACGAAAAATGCCGTGCCGATCACGCCGGGATCCTCGCACAGGCAGTAGGTGCGCGCGACAGGTACCTCGGTGCCGGCAAGCGCGGTCGTGACGCGATGCTCGCGCTCGACCGCATGGGCCGAAGGCAGCAGCGGTCCGGGCGGCTTCCGCCTAAGCACCCACGACTTGTCGCCGACGGAGAGCTTGAACGTCGGATTCGACTGCCCTCCCCGAAATTGCGCAACTTCCAGCGGCCCGTCCATTTCAGGAATGCGGCTCCGGAGGTACGCGGCGAGCGCCGCGGTATCGAAGCGATGCGAGTCGGCAACGGGCCGCGTGCCGACAAACTCGTCGCCCGCGGCGCTCACTGCAGGACGGCCCGGCGTATGAAGGCAGGGAAACGAGGGGATCTGTCGAGCGCGGGTCTGGCGTCCATGCGGTTTCTTGCGTCCGGGCGCACCCCGTGGCGCCGAGCTGCCCAACGGGTCGCCGGTCGTGATACAAATTGGCGTGTCGCGAAAGAGCGGTGAGCATAGCCGCGCGACAGCCGCTACTCTACCAACCCTATCGGCGGGAACCTCCGATGGACTTCAACTATTCGCCCTCCGAGCGCGCATTTCGCGACGAGGTGACCGCCTGGCTCGCCGCGCATCTGCCGGTGGATCTGCGCGACAAGGTCGTGCGCTACGAGGAGCTGGGACGGGAGGATCTGCTGCGCTGGCATCGCATTCTCGCCCGGAAAGGCTGGATCGCGCCGGCGTGGCCGAAGGAGTGGGGAGGCACGGGGTGGAGCGTCGTCGAGCGCTACATTTTCGAGGAAGCGTGCGGCTATGCCGGCGCGCCGCCGCTCATTCCGTTCGGGCTTGCGATGTGTGCGCCCGTGCTCCTCAAGTTCGGCACTGACGCCCAGCGCCAGCGGTTCCTGCCACGCATCTATCGGGGCGACGATTTCTGGTGCCAGGGCTATTCCGAGCCTGGCTCGGGTTCGGACCTTGCATCGCTGCGTGCGACGGCCGTGCGTAGCGCTGACCGCTACGTGATCAACGGACAGAAGACATGGACTACGCTCGCGCATCACGCCGACTGGATCTTCTGCCTCGTGCGCACCGCGCCGCGCGACGCCCGAAAGCAGGAAGGCATCTCGTTTCTGCTGATCGACATGAAGACGCCGGGGATCACCGTGCGTCCGTTGATGCTGATGGACGGCGGCCACGAAGTGAACGAGGTTTTCTTCGACGACGTGGAGGTTCCGCTCGAAAACCTCGTGCACGAGGAAGGCAAGGGCTGGACCGTTGCCAAGTACCTCCTCGGCCATGAGCGCATGAATACCGCCCGGATCGGGACATCCCGACGCGAGCTGGAGGCGCTCAAGCGGTTCGCCCGGTCGCAGCCGAAGGACGGGTGCTCGCTGTACGACGATCCACGCTTTCGCGACCGCCTCTCCCGCGTCGAGATCGAGCTGATGGCGCTCTCGCTCACCAATCTTCGCTTCCTGGACCAGCTCCGTGGCGGTCGCGCGCCCGGCGCGGAGATTTCGCTGCTGAAGATCAAGGGCACCGAGATCCAGCAGGCACTCACGGAGCTGATGATGCAGGCGGCAGGTCCGCTCGCGCAGCCGTTTCGCCCGCTGGACGAAGCGCACGCCGAATTCGACCGGTTCATGGCCGCGCTGGCGCCCCGCTACTGCAACTACCGCAAGACCACGATCTACGCGGGCTCCAACGAGATCCAGCGGAACATCGTCGCCAAGCACGCGCTGGGGTTGCCTTGAAACGGGAATGAGCTTGGAATCCATTCCTGCATACGAGAGACTCAATCACGTGACGAATCAGTCGTTAACTGCGCGAACCGGGGGCCGCCCAGTCGATATCTCACTCGCCATCCCCGCGAACGCGGGGATCCATTCGTGCCGTGAAAAAAATGGATTCCCGCTTCCGCGGGAATGACGATGTTGTCAGGTTCACAGACGCCCTCAGCAAACGAGCAACGCCACCCACGCTTGCACCCATGAACTTCGACCTCACCGAAGAGCAGCAGCTTCTGGGCGCATCGCTTCGGCGTTTCCTGGAGCGCGAGTACGACTTCGACGCGCGGCGCCGTATCGTCGCTTCCGACAGCGGCTGGAGCATCGAGGCATGGCGCACACTCGCGGAGCTGGGGGTGCTCGGCGTGTCGCTACCCGAGGCTTTTGGCGGGCTGGGCGGGGGCGCGGTCGACCAGATGCCGGTCATGGACATGATCGGCGAAGGACTCCTGGTCGAGCCCTATCTAGCCACCGTCGGCCTCGGTGCACAACTCGTGGCGCGCGCCGGCGATGACGCCCAGAAGCAGCGCTGGCTGCCTGTCGTCGCGTCGGGTGCGTTGCGGCTCGCCTTTGCTCACACCGAAGCGTCGTCGCGCTACGACCTCGCTCGCGTGGCCGTGCGCGCTACGCGCGTGGGCGATGGCTTTACCCTCGCGGGCGAAAAACGCATGGCGCTCCACGCGCCGTGCGCGGACGCCCTAGTGGTGAGCGCGCGCCTCCACGGGGCCGACGACGATCCCGCGGGGATAGCGCTCTTCGTGATCGAGGCGCATGCGCCGGGTGTCATGCAGCGAGCGAGTCGCACCCTGGACGGCATGCGCGCCGCGGACATCGCGTTCGACGGCGCCCATGTTGGAGTGGACGGACAACTTGGCGCCGGCGCCGACGCGTACGCCGTGATGGACGCGGTCGTCGACCATGCGACGGCGCTCATCTGTGCCGAAGCGGTCGGCGCCATCCGCTATGCGAATGAAGCCACGCTCGAGTACCTCAAGGCGCGACAACAGTTCGGCGTCCCGATCGGCTCGTTCCAGGCGCTGCAGCATCGTATGGTGGACATGCTCGCCAGTTACGAGCAGGCGCGCTCGATGGCCGCGCTCGCGTGTGCCGCGGTCGACACCGAGACCGATGCGGCGCGGCGAAGGCATATGGTCTCCGCGGCGAAAGTGAAGATCGCCGATGCGTGCCGGCACGTGAGTCAGGAATCCGTGCAGCTGCATGGTGGGATGGGCATGACGGACGAGCTCAAGATCAGTCACACGTTTCGGCGCCTGACGATGATCGCGCAGCAATTCGGGGACGCGGATCATCACCTGGAGCGGTTCGCCGCGACGTCCTGATCATCGGCGCTCTCGCGTCGCCGCTGCACCTCGATGGAGTCCTCGATGGCCGATATCAACACGCAGGTCCTACTCGCAAGTCGTCCCAAGGACGGCATCGCCCCGGACAATTTCAGGACCGTGACGACGCCGCTGCCCACGGCCGGCAGCGGCGAGGTCTTGGTGCGCAACGTGTGGCTGTCGATCGATCCCTACATGCGCGGCCGGATGAGCGACGCCAAATCCTACGTTCCCGCGGCCGCGCTCGACCACCCGATGGTCGGCCAGACAGTCGGCGAGGTCGTCGTCTCGAACGACCGGCGCTTCGCGCCCGGCGACATGGTGTTGACCCAGCTCGGCTGGCAGCACTACGGCGTCGCCCGTGGAAGCGAGCTCACCAAAGTGGATGCGAGCCGCGTGCCCGCTTCCTACTACCTCGGCGTCCTCGGCATGCCCGGCGTCACGGCGTGGTTCGGTCTCACCGAGATCGGACAGCCCAAGCCTGGCGAGACACTCGTCGTGTCGGCGGCCTCCGGTGCGGTCGGAAGCGTCGTCGGACAGCTGGGCAAGCTTGCCGGCTGTCGTGTCGTCGGGATCGCAGGGGGCGCCCAGAAGTGTCGCCATGTCGTCGACGAGCTCGGCTTCGACGCATGCGTGGATCATCGCGCCGGCCGGCTTCTCGATGACCTCCGCGCGGCGTGTCCGGCAGGCGTCGACGTGGACTTCGAGAATGTGGGAGGCGCCGTCCTCGATGCGGTCCTGGCCGTGATGAACGTCCGCTCGCGGATCGTGATCTGCGGCCTGATTGCCGAATACGATGCGGCTACGGCCTACGGCTACACCCGGATGCGCTCGGTGCTGGTCAACCGGATCCGCATGCAGGGCATGATCGTGTTCGACTGGAAGGACCGTTACCCGGAGGCGCTCGCACGGCTGATCCCCTTGGTGGCCGGCGGCAAGATCCGGTATCGCGAATCGGTGGTGGACGGACTCGAGAATGCACCGAACGCGTTGATGGACGTTCTGCGCGGCAAGAACTTCGGCAAGCAGCTGGTCCGCATCGCCTGAGGCCGCCAAGTTCGTCTGCCGCGAAGGCGCTACGTCACTTCGAACAAGCCCGCGGCGCCCATGCCGCCGCCGATGCACATGGTCACGACGATACGCTTGGCGTTACGGCGGCGCCCTTCGATCAGCGCGTGCGCGGTCAGCCGCGTGCCGGACACACCGTAGGGATGACCCACCGCAATCGCGCCGCCGTCCACGTTCAGGCGCTCGCTCGGAATGCCGAGGCTGTCACGGCTGTAGATCACTTGCACCGCGAAGGCTTCGTTCAGCTCCCACAGGTCGATGTCGTCGACGCCGATGCCGAGACGGTCGAACAGCTTGCGCACGGCGACGACCGGGCCGATGCCCATCTCGTCGGGCTCGCATCCGGCGACGGCGAATCCACGAAAGACGCCCATCGGCGCCAGGCCGCGACGCGCAGCTTCGGTGTCGCTCATGACGACGCAGGCCGCTGCGCCGTCCGAGAACTGGCTCGCATTGCCGGCTGCGACCGTTCCGCCCGCGAGCGCCGGCTTGATTTTGGCGACGCCCTCGAGCGTGGTGTCGGCGCGGATGCCCTCGTCGCGCGCGACCGTGACCTCGCGCATCGACACCTGGCCCGTGTCCTTGTCCGCGACGCCCATCGTGACCGTGATCGGCACGATCTCGGCGTCGAAGCGGCCGGCCGCCATCGCTGCCGCGGCGCGCTGTTGGCTCTGCACGCCGTACTCGTCCTGCCGCTCGCGCGGAATCGCGTAGCGCTCGGCGACTTTCTCGGCCGTTTGCAGCATCGTCCAGTAGATCTCGGGCTTGTGCCGGTCGAGCCAGGGATCGTGCAGCATGTGCTGGTTCTGCTCGTTCTGCACGCACGAGATCGATTCGACGCCGCCCGCCACGATGACGTCCGCCTCGCCCGCCATGATCCTCTGCGCCGCCAGCGCAATCGTCTGCAGGCCCGACGAGCAGAACCGGTTGACGGTGGCCCCGGCCACCGAAACCGGACAGCCGGCGCGGAGTGCGATCTGCCGCGCGATGTTGGAACCGGTCGCGCCCTCGGGCAGCGCGCAGCCGATCATGACGTCGTCGACCTCTCCGGGATCGAGTGCTGCGCGATCGATGGCGTGCCGCACGGCATGCCCGCCCAGCGTGGCGCCGTGGGTCATGTTGAACGAGCCGCGCCACGATTTGGCGAGCGGCGTGCGTGCGACGGAAACGATCACGGCATCGGTCATCGATGAAGCTCCTGGTTGATGTCTAATCGCATGTGCGGGGCGGGCTCATCCGTTGAAGGTCCTGCCTTCCGCCGCGAGGCGCGACAGCAGCGCCGCGGGACGCCAGAAATCGGCATCGGTGGAGCGTGCCGCCGCGAACTCGCGCATGCGGCGCTCGACATTGAAGAGGCCCAGCATGTCCGCATGCAGCATGGGTCCGCCGCGGTGCGCCGGGAACCCGTAGCCCGTGAGGTACACGACGTCGATGTCCGAGGCCCGCAGGGCGATCCCGTCGTCCAGGAGCCGCGCGCCTTCGCTAACCAGCGCGAGCACGCAGCGATCGACGATCTCATCGTCGGCGATCCGGCGCGGTGTTGCGCCGATGGCAGCGCGATGTGTCTCGATCAGCGCGTGCACCGCAGGATCCGGCAGCGCGTCCCGGCGGCCGGGCTCGTAGCGATACCAACCGGCACCGGTCTTTTGCCCGAAGCGTCCCATCTCGCATAGCCGGTCCGCGATCCGGGGATAGACAACCTCCGGTTTCTCGACATAGCGTCGCTTGCGGATGCGCCATCCAATGTCGTTGCCGGCGAGATCGCTCATCCGGAACGGACCCATCGCCATCCCAAAGCGCTCGAGCGCACGGTCGACCTGCTCCGGTGTTGCCCCCTCCTCCAGCAGGAACATCGCCTGCCGCAGGTAATGCTCGACCATCCGATTGCCGATGAAGCCGTCGCATACGCGCGCGACCACCGCGGTCTTGCCGATCCTCTTCGCCAGCGCCATCACGGTCGCCAGCACGTCGTTACCCGTGCGCGCGCCTCGAACCACCTCGAGCAGCTTCATGACGTTGGCGGGACTGAAGAAGTGCAGGCCCACGACATCCGCCGGTCGCGAAACCGCGGCGGCGATGCGGTCCACGTCGAGCGTGGAGGTGTTCGTCGCAAGAATGGCCCCCGGCTTCGCGACGGCA
>Ga0070665_100006020_pt1 | contig 12397 bp, 10 predicted proteins | sample KBSS13metaG_FD_65862 | JGI IMG/M metagenome (GOLD analysis project Ga0070665, IMG submission 65862) | Switchgrass rhizosphere microbial communities from Kellogg Biological Station, Michigan, USA - KBS S1-3 metaG | ecosystem: Host-associated > Plants > Roots > Rhizosphere > Soil ... | reverse complement strand
ACCGGTGATAGATGTTTCGGCCAAGCTCAAATAACGCAGATTTTTCAATTTAAGCAGATAGGGAATACACTTATCCGTCACTTTGGAATTGTCTGCCATGCTGATGGAAACAAGGCTTTTGCAATCGGATAGATGTTTCACGCCCAGGTCGCTGAGATTGGATCGGGTCAAAATTATAAACTGCAGCAGCGGCAACTGACTGAAATATCGCAGGTTATCATCCTTGAGCCATGTCCTGGAAAGGCGCAGTACGCGCAGCTTTTTACAGTTTGCAACCTGCTTGAAGCTATCACCCTGAATGTTGGCAACGAAAGTGCTTATCTTTTGCAGATTGGGCAACTCGGCGGCGTGCGCCAGACCCGCGTCGGTGGCGTCGGAGCGATCAAGATTGAGCTCCACAACGCCTTTTAAGTGACCGACATGGGAGAGAGCCCGGTCGCAAAGACCTTCTTCGCCATCAAACATGGCCGAGGCGGTCAACTCCATCACGTCGATGCCGTCCGGCGCAATCGTTTTAACGATCTCCGGATTGGCGTAAAAATGCTTGGATGGGACAAATTTGACCAGGTGATTGGCCGGCACCTTGACCGTGCCCCGAGCGGCAAAACCCAGCTCCGACTTATTTGCGCCGGGCGGATATGGCTTAATCACAATCTGACCGAGCGAATAATTTTTGGGGAACTGCAAAGTTCTTTCATGCCTGGATGCCGGACCCAGCTCAAGCACCACCGCCGACTCGGAACCGGGCACATCCTCCTTTTCACGGGCTTTGTCCCTGGCTTCGCCGGCCGAAGCAAAAAGCAATCCCGCCACAAGCAGCGCACCACATACGGTGCGACGAATTTTTATCAATGGGCCTCTCTCAGTCTCAGTGTAGGGGTGCATATAACTGCTTGGCTTCGGCGTCGGACGAATTTTCAGAATGACAGACAAGCTTAACACCAGGCAAGGCCTTCCGCAAAGCCAGCAGGTCGGCGGTGCGATAACGCGTGACAGGCAAGATAATGACTTGCAAGTGTGAGCCCTTCAACTTCAAGAGGCCTTGAGTGGTCAGTCCCGTGCCCCTGCAAGAAAGCAGCACCAATTTCTTAAGAGCCAAGATATGAGGAATGGCCGCGTCGCTTATAGTGTTTTGCGATATGTCCAGGACCTGCAAGTTGGAGCAACGCGCAATCAAAGGCATGGCCCTGTCGCTCAGACCGGCGCGGCCCAGATAGAGATAAGTGAGCGAGGGCAACGCAGCCAGATGGACCAGATTGGCGTCCTTGAGACTGTTGTACGAAAGGTGCAAGGTATTCAGTTTCTTTAGCTTGCTCAATTGTTTGAGAAATGAACCATTTACGGTCGTCGAAAATGCCGACAAATTTTGCAGGTCGGGAATGTCGGCCGCATGGGCAACGTCGGCGTCATTAGCGTCGGAACGATCCAAATTGAGCCAGGCCAATCCTTTTAAATGACCGATGTGGGTCATAGCCTGACTGCACAGTTGGTCCTCCGAATCGTCCAATGAGGAAGCAGCGATACGCAAACCGTCAAAAGCGTCGGGACTGAATGTTTTGATCACGGTCGGGTTTTGATAAAAACGATGCGAAGGAGTAAAGACAACAACTTTGTTGGCCTCCACCTTAACGTCGCCCCGGGCGGCACCGGCCAGAACCCCCTTTGCATGTCTGTAATCGTAAGGATTGGGACCGATGCGAATTTCACCCAGCGTATCTTTGGGGAAATGCAGTACTCTGGCCGGCTTAGCGGCAATCTTCAGGGGAGCGTTGAGCTGCTCTATTTGCTCCGCCTCCTGAGCCCGCGCTGCAAACTGCGGACCTTGCGCCGACAACTGGCACAGTCCCAGCGCCAGCAAGCACAATGCCGCCCGTGGCCACAGTTTTGTTTTATCGACCGTGCCAGACTTGAACATCTGGAAATCTCGCAAGCACTACTTCTGCTGAGTTTATCATCGCCACGCGGCCGGGATCAGCGGCAAAAGAAAAGAGAGGCCTTCAGGACCTCTCATTCGGAATCGTTTGCTTGTCGATCTATTTATTTGTCGGACATAGGAAAAGAGAAATCATTTTTTCGATAATCTACCTCCGCGCTGCCTTTCTTAGAAATTTGAACAGTCCTAACACCCCTGTCGGACTACTCGATTGATTAGCATCCTGGTTGGCATGAGCCTGAAATAAGAAGAACACCCCTGACCTTCCCATTTCTCTGGTAACTGGAGATACACCCCTGAATCTCGAATCACCACCTGGTTGCCTCGTGAATAGGTCTATACGACCATTCTCAATTCTAGACATGAATTTTTGATTTTACAAAAATACATTTATGGGGCACCTGTCCCCCAAAGCGGCAAGCTGCCTGAAATGATACTGCAATCGCCGTGGGACAGGCGCTCGGAACGATTTAAGGACAGGAAATGAACATCGAAGATTCCAGACTGCAGGAAGACGGCGAAAAGAAAGTACCCTGGAAGAAATGGGGCCCCTATTTGAGCGAGCGCCAATGGGGCACCGTGCGCGAAGACTACAGCTCGGACGGCAATGCCTGGAACTATTTCACCCATGATCAGGCACGCTCCCGCGCCTACCGCTGGGGCGAGGACGGACTGGGCGGCATCTCGGACGAGCATCAAATCTTGTGCTTCGCCCTGGCCCTCTGGAACGGCAAAGACCCGATCATTAAAGAGCGTCTCTTCGGTCTTACCAATGAAGAAGGCAATCACGGCGAGGACGTCAAAGAGTGCTACTTCTACCTGGACAGCACGCCCACCCATTCGTATATGAAATACCTGTACAAATATCCTCAGGCTGCCTATCCATACGTTGATCTGATTCATAAAAACAGACAGCGCAGCAAGCACCAGAGCGAATACGAACTGATTGATACCGGCATTTTCAGAGAGAACCGCTATTTCGATGTTTTTGTCGAATATGCCAAAGAATCCGCCGAGGATATAGTTATCAAAATCACGGCCTGCAACCGCGGGGCCGAGGCGGCGCCTCTGCATTTACTGCCGACATTGTGGTACCGCAATACATGGTCGTGGAAAGAAGAAGAGCCAAACAAAAAACCGCTTCTGGAGCATTTGCCCGGTGGCAGCAAAAATGGCAAGGGCAGCCATTTTACAGTGAAAGCGCATAAAGTGAAGCGCAGCAAGGCCAGGACACTGAGCGATTATTATTTGTACTGTGAGGGTGCGCCCGATCTACTCTTTACCGAAAACGAAACCAATCAAACAAAACTTTTCGGCAAGCCCAATGCCTCTCCCTATGTCAAAGACGGCATCAACCGTTATGTTGTGGAAGGGGAACTAGGCGCAGTCAACCCGGCCAAAAAAGGAACCAAAGTATCGGCGCATTATATTGTCGATGTGCCGGCCGGTGAATCGAAGAGCGTTTATTTGCGCCTGACGAACCAGGGCCCGGAAGCGCTCCCCGAGCCGTTCAGTACAGCCGCGGCAATTATGCAAGCTCGCGAAAAAGACTGCAATGATTTTTATACCGACATCAGACCCAAAGACACCGACGATGCCAGAGCTATGATCATGCGTCAGGCATTTGCCGGTATGCTCTGGTCCAAGCAATGGTTTTACTATGATGTAAGCCAGTGGCTGGATGAGCAGAAGGAGATGGCGGCGAAAAATCCTCGATCACAGCCAATCCGCAACGGCAACTGGTATCACATGTACAACGAAGATATCATTTCCATGCCGGACAAATGGGAATATCCATGGTTTGCCGCCTGGGACCTGGCTTTTCACATGATCCCACTAAGTATGATCGATCCCGCCTTCGCCAAAGACCAGCTGGACATGATGCTGCGCAGTAATTATCTCCATCCCAACGGTCAGATGCCGGCCTATGAGTGGAACTTCAGCGACGTCAATCCGCCCGTGCACGCCTGGGCCACGATGCAGACCTATCTCTTCGATAAATTCAGAAATGACGGCACCGGCGACATCGACTTCCTGCGCTTCGCCTTCTCCAAGCTGCTGATGAATTTCAGCTGGTGGGTCAACCGCAAAGACCCACGCGACACCAATATTTTTGGTGGAGGCTTCTTAGGTCTGGACAATATCGGGGTTTTTGACCGCAGTAAGCCCCTGCCTACAGGCGGTCATCTGGAGCAAGCCGACGGCACGGCCTGGATGGTTTTCTACAGCCAGCAAATGCTGCGCATTGCCACCGAACTGGCCATTCACGATTCTCTTTACGAAGAATTCGCCATCAAATTTTTCGACCACACAATGTGGATAGCCGGTTCGATGGACCGCATCGGCGAGCACCATGACGAGCTCTGGGACGAGCACGACGGATTTTTCTACGACGTATTGCGCCTGCCCGACGGCAGCAGCCAGCGTCTAAAAGTGCGCTCGATGGTAGGGCTCTTGCCGCTCATGGCCACGGTCGTATTTGGCGAGGAAGTCTTCGACAAGCTGCCGAGATTTCACGAACACGTCCTGGAATTCATCGAACGCCATCCCGAAAAAAGCGCCAATGTCCACCTGCCCACCAAGAAAGGTGTCCTGGGCAGACACATGCTGGCCGTGGTCAACGAAGACAAATTACGCCGCATATTGACTCGCATGCTTGATGAAAAAGAATTTTTGAGCGACTACGGTATACGCAGTTTGTCAAAAGCGCATAAAAAGCACCCCTATGTTTTTCATCATCACCATCAGCAATTTTCAGTGGCATATGTCCCTGGAGAATCAGATTCCGGGCTCTTCGGCGGCAATTCCAACTGGCGCGGGCCAATCTGGCTGCCGGTAAATTTCCTCATGGTGCGAGAGCTGCTGGAACAATTCACCTACCGCGGCGACTCTTTCAAAATCGAGTATCCGACCGGCTCGGGCAAAGAAATGGATCTCTACGATATCGCCATGGAAATTGCCAATCGCCTGATCAATCTATTCGTGCCCGATGCCAGGGGCGAACGCGCAGTCAACCACGGGTCGCCTCAATTTCAAGACGAGCACTGGAAAGATTTGATTTTGTTCTACGAATATTTCGACGGCGACAATGGCCGCGGCATAGGAGCATCACATCAAACCGGCTGGACAGCACTTGTGGCAAGGCTGATCCAACTCGATTCGGTCTTGAACAAAGAAAGCCTGCTGCAGCCCAATCCATACAAGACGTATATGAAAAGGTCGTAGATATGGCAAACGCTAATTATGACGTTGAGAGAGTTAACTGGCTTCTAGAAGGCAATAAGTTAGCGGCCGAGAAGGCCCAATTGCTTGAGCAAAAACTTCTAGAAGATCCGGACAATTTGCAAACCCGGTTGACGCTTTTGGGTTATTACACACTGAAAACGGATGAACGCGATTGCAGCAAGCGAAAAGATCTGGTCATCTGGCTAATAGACAATAAACCTGAGATAAATCATCTTGGTGAGCCCTGGTCCTACTTTTTTAACGATGACGACAACTACAAAGAGATAAAGAAACGCTGGATGGAAGTGATTGATCAAAATCCTTCAAACGCAGCCATTTTGGGAAACGCCGCGAAGTTTTTGTCGCATATTGATCGAGCCGCGGCCGAAGAATTGTTCAAACGTGCGTCTGAGGCCGCACCGCAAAACACTGACTATCTGCGCGAATTAGCATGGTTTCTCAATCTTCAAAATCCGAAGAGATCCCTGGAGGCGTTAAGCACAATTCAAAAGGCCCTGGAATTGGAGAAAGATTCCACAAAGCACCGACCTCTAATGTGGCTCTTAATGCAAATTGCCTATGACGCAGGAGACGAGAATTTGGCGGGCGCCACCGCCGAAGAACTTCTGTCTAAAGACGCTTTGAAAGAAGTTTCTTGGCAAGACGGTCAATTAGTACACGACTGCAATGCCATGCTTGGGCTGATCGCTTTAGCCCGTGGCGACGAGGAAAGAGCAAAGGCTCACCTGAGGATGGCTGCGGAATCACAAGGGTCTCCCGCTCTCGGCTCCTTTGGTCCAGACATGAAACTGGCGCAAGGACTCTTAAATGCCGGCTGCACAGACGAGGTAATTTCCTATCTCACGGCCAGTAAAAAATTCTGGAAGCATTCCCCTGACCTTTTGGATCAATGGCTGGAACGAATCAAACAAGGCCAAATTCCCGACCTGAGAAGAATGGGAGGGGAATAACGCACAAGATCAGACATCACTCGACTAGCCTTCCTTGGTCTTTGGGCCATTCTTTTCAAACCATGCTACAAAAGTCTGCGTTACCACCAGTATGATCGACATAAATAAATAGAATACGACAGTCATTAGAAAACTGACGCCGAACAAATAGATAGGACTATCAAAACCAAGACGGTCCGGCGCGATAGTCGATAAATAGTAAAGCGTGATCGACATCAAACAAAAGCGCACCAGAGCCGGTTTAAAAGACGGTCGTTTAGCCTTTTGCAATTCCTCGCGGGCACGCTCAAGCGGTACATTGTCTTTTTCTTCAGTGCTCTTGCCCTGAGATTTCAGATAGAGCACTTTTACAAGTCGATAGGCAGCCAGGCAAAGAAAAATTGTAGCTGAGCAAACGAGTGAGAGGCACATGGCCTCAAAGAAACCACCGATAAAAGTAATCCCCGGCACGCGCGAGAGCAGGGCACTCCAGAGTATTGCTTCGGTCAGCGTGCCCAGGACAAAAGGAGCCAGCGGCAGACAAACGGCCATGCCCAGCAGCTGCAGTACAAGCATAAGCGGATCTCGTTCTTTTTTCTCACCGCTCACTTATTTTCTGCACCTTTATCTTTAGCCGGTCCAATAGTGTCAATCAGCTCCATTATCTCTTTGCGATTCTCTTCTGAAATAATCACTTGTTTGAGGTCACTGGTCTGCTTGTAGCCCTTTGGATAATCAAAGTCAGAGTCTTTGTAAGGCACTTTTTTCCAGCTTATCAGATCCGTCACAAGGCGCTCGGTGTGATAGAACTCCAGGTTTTTCATGTTTAGCCAGGGAACGGCCGACTTTCCCGGATTAGCGCCGCGACTCTGCTGATTTTTCTTTGCCACCGCCCGTGGTGTGGGCGGCGGATTCATAATGCGAATCGGAACCGCGCCGACATCGGTATTACTAAAATAACGCGAAACTGTTTCAGACACCTGCGGAGCGCTCTTCAATTCAGCCACAGTCCAGTAAATTTTTTCGCCGGGCAAATTGTAGCGGGTACACTTAAGTCCCTTGATCGTTTCAGTGGTTCGATCCTTACACTCAAAGACACCCTCTTTGGAATGGCGCCCCGGCACGAACGAAAATATTCGCGAGGCATCAAACTGTTTTAACGGGGATGTAAATTCCAGACTGTCCTTCGGTCGGAAGCACGATACCCGCCAGGTTGGGGCCTTTGCAACGACAATGCCGCCGTTACCGGTATTATCGATGCGGACGGCGTTTTCAGACAAAAAATACTTGTATGTGCCGCTGCCCAGGTGCAAATTGGTGATAATCCATTCGCTGGGCTCCGCTTCTTTGGGTGCGGCCACGGCCGGCAAAAAGGCTGAAAAAGCGGCCAGCAATAATATCCGGCTGCTGCGGCCGGTTTTTTTCAAGACGCTAATCAAATTAAGCACGTCGAGCACGCCCATGGTTCCGCAATTGCAATCAAGCCGACGAGCCATATTACCTTAAGACTGCGGCGATAACAACGCTGTCCGCCAGAGGCGAGAAGATCAGGCTCAGGCGGCATTCTTGCTCTTATCGGCGGCGGCGGATTGCTTCAGGGGAGTGCCGTCCAGGGCCAGGCCTTTTTTAGCGAATCTCTCAGCAATGGCATAGTTTATGTCACTGCGCAGTTCATTGGGTCGGCCCACATAATCGACAGTCCACAAGGCCAGCATAAACTTGAGTTTGGTATCGCCAATCTCATCAAGAGCAACACGGGGAGCCGGTGTTTTCAAAACGCCGGGATGTTCACGTGCCACCTCATTAAGCAGTTTTTGCACCTGCGATATAGATGCTTCGCGGGCGATGGAGAGCGGAATCATGAAGCGGCATTTCTTGGTTTTGTAAGTCCAGTTGACCACCTGCGATGAAATAAATTGTGAATTGGGCACGATTACGGCGATATTGTCATTGGTTACTATGGTTGTGGCGCGCAGACTGATGTGAGTTACTTCGCCGTTAACGCCGCCAATGTCAATGCGATCGCCGATTTTAATTGGTCTATCGACAAGGATGACAAAGCCGCTGACGACGTTGTTCATCAGTGCCTGCAAACCAAGACCGATAGCTATACCGGCGGCGCCGGCGACAAAGGAAAGTGCACTGAGATCGATACCGGCGCTCTGCAAAATCACCGCCACACCAATGGCCATAACCACGTAACGGGCCCAGGATGAGCACATTTCGACTATGCCGCGGTCGAGCTTGGTGCGGGAAAGTAAGCGGCCCGATACTACAGCGCTTGTTTCTTCTGTAGCGCGGATGAGGAGCCAGCCCAGGACAAAAACATAGATACAGGTCCAGACGGTGATGGAAGTCTTGCCCAGGGCAAAAAGCTTGAAGTCAAAGAGCCCGGCCGCCTCTTTATGAATCGCACCGATCTGAAATTTGAGTAAACTGTAGAAACCGAGAAGATTAACGAGCAACAAACCAACGACAAAATAAAGCACGTAACTGGAAATTTTCAGGAAGCGCCTGTTCGTATCATTCTCGCCGGCAAATTCTGTTTCCATCCACTCCTGCAAGCGTGGCAACATAACAATAGCAGCGACTAGAACCGCCGCTGCAATCAATAAAGAACCCCATAACACCGGTTGGTCGCCTACTCTGTAGACTTCGGTGGTTAAAATTGCTGGTATGTCCATTATTTATTTATCCCCGCCAATGTGAAGCGGCTCTTGGGCCACCTTCTGCTTGCATCGACGCGACCCCGATCACCGGGTTCCTGAATATGAATAAAAGAAATGGAATTGAAATCAAAAGTAATTATTGACGTCGACAAAGTAAAAGAGAGGCCTCATGGGCCTCTCTAAATAACTTGCGTAAAAGAAAAATAGGAAATTTGAGATACGAAGTTCTAAATACGCTTTACTGGTCTGGTTTCCTTTTGAACAGTCCTAACACCCCTGTCAGACTATTCGGTTTAAGACATCCGGGTTGGCTTTGGGCCGCGATTTAAGAAGAACACCCCTGACCTTCTTATTTCATTGGTAATTCGAGATACACCCCTGAATCTTGAATCACCACCTGGTTACCTTGTGAATGTGTCTATACAGGGCGCAAAAGTTCTGGACAGAATTTCCCAAAAATTTTCAAAATTTTCAAAAATAATATTCAAAAGCAAACAGGTGCGGTGGTTCAGGACTTCAGGAAGCGGGGGCGGAAGTCTTACCGGCTACTTTATCTATGATGATTTTTGCCGTTTGCTGTACATCTATATAGCTGGTTTCAACCATTTCAACGCTGCCCTGGGTCAAAGTCATGGGCCAGGGGTCGGCGATCTTGTTTTCCACATGGGTGAGAAACTGCATCGTATCGCCGTCTTTTGACTGGGCATTGTCCAGGACACGACGGAAGCGCACTACCTTACTGGCCTGCAACCAGAAAACAAAAAGATCGATGTGTTCGCCCGCGAGCGCGCCGGCCACAGCGTTCAATTCTTTCTGACTCCAGATCAAGCCGTCACAAATGACATTTTCAAAGCCTTCATCCAGAAAATTGCGGATCACATCGAGACAGTTGCGCAATCGCACCCGCAAGAGTTTGTCATCGAGCTCCAGGGGACGAATTTCAGTCAGAGCATCAGCCGAAACACAGGCGCTATTGGCAAAGGACATGTGCAAAATCCTGGCCACTGTGGTTTTTCCACAGCCACCAAAACCCGCTATCAGGATCACCTTTTGATTCGCCATCGAACGATGGAATTCTCCTTGGGCAACTGCCAAGGCTTTACGCCATTTTTAGTATGGCACAAGCATTTATACTGAGAGGATGATTTCTGCAAAGCACCAAGATTAAATGGCTGAAGACTTATTATCTGACTCAAATACCAAGTGGATGCGCATGGCTTTGCAGGAAGCGCTGCTGGGTGGGGGTGACCTGGGGAGCAAGGACCAGAGCGCGACCATCGACAGCGATATTCCCATCGCCGCACTGCTGGTGCAGGACGGGGAACTGCTGGCCAAAAGCAAAAATCGCAAGGAAGAAATGCGTGACCCAACGGCCCACGCCGAGATACTGGCAATCAGGGAAGCGGCTCGCAAACTTGGTACCTGGCGCCTGGACGGCCTGGTGATGTACACCACCCTGGAGCCCTGCCCCATGTGCGCCGAGGCAATTTTGCAAAGCCGCATCGCCAAAGTCGTATTTGGCGCCTATGACCCCTTGTCCGGGGCGCTGGGCTCGGCATTTAATCTTTATGGTCCCAAGCGCATCTATCCCCTGCCCGAAGTGCAAGGTGGCGTGCTGGCCGACGAATGTTCGCAGCTTTTGAAAGAATTCTTCCGCGACCGCAAAGCAAAAGATTAGCCGCGCAGGCGCAGACTGAGAGCACCAAGCACATTCATGGTCATGTAAGCGGCCATGGCACGGCCGTCGCCTCTGCCCGAACCATAATAGCGATCACGGCCGTAGCCATAGGTGTCATAACCCGAATCGTAATAGCCCGAGCGCATATAACGCTGCTGTTCCCAATCATTCCAGCCTCGCTGGGCGCCCCAGGTTTCTTCACCTACGGTGCTGTAATTCCAGGGCGAGCTGCGGTTCGGGTAGGCGTAACGACTGCCCGGTCTGCCGAAAGACTGCTGCGGATTGTAGGGCACGCCGTCGGGATCCCAGTAACCGTTGGAATCGCTCCAGATGCGCTGCCTGGGGCGGAAGAAACTGCCGCTGCCCGGGGCATTCAGATAGTCGCCACGAGGGTCCAGGTCATTACGCTGGACGTAGCCGCCATTGTCGTACTGGCCGCGGCGCCAGTCATTGCGATAGTCGGGTCTGTAATCGGGTCGACGGACCATATAGTCGTCGTCGCAATCTTCGCGGTAGCGATAGTTTTGGCGGGCGCGGCTGTTGACGGTGGCTATGTCGATCACGTCCCAGGAACTGTATCCATATTCATCGCGGCAGCGCGTGGCGATGCCGACGACAAGCTGGTCACTGGGGCGGCCATAGCGATCACGAGCGTGGTGCAAGACCAGCTCAGCTCCGCCCGGATGCTCGTAGGCGCGTGTGGCCGAAATCAGGTCCCGCGAACTGCGACTGTCTAATTGATAGAGATCCTGTCGCATTATTGACGCGGCTTCGCGAACTTCGCCATTGTCGATAAGGTTGGCTATATAACGTGCTTCTTGTCTGATTTGGGGATCCATCCCGCGCTCCTCGAACTTTTCCCAGTAAAAACCGACCGAATGTGGCTTATCGATATAGGCAATTTAACACCGGACTTTGAGCCTGTCACTGGGAAAAATACGTGTGCAAATAAGGCCCCGCACAGCCGGCGGAGCCTTATTTGTTCAACTTCCACGGTTTCCCGAGCAGGCAGTTGCGCTTGCGATCGCAGTGCCCGTTGTTTCGAATCTGCCTTAAGAGGCGCCGCGCACGTCCTGAACCATGGAAATAATGGAGCGGCTCTTGGCGCGCCCGGGGTTAGCCGAACGCTCAGGCCGCTTAAACTCGACGGTGGACCGACCCTGTCTTACCAGACCGGTGCCAAGCTGCGAATCGCCGTTGTGGGCGAAGCGCAAAAGACCATAGGGGTCATTAGGGACAACAGGGGAGGCAACTGCCTGCACTTCATCGGTAAAGGTGCCGACGCGGTTGCTCATGGCGTCCCAGAATGCACATTTAAGACGATTGCTCGTATCGGCCAAACGAAACTGACCGGAGAGGCTGCCTGAATTGCTCAGGGCTTGGCCAGCGGCGGAATCGGCAAATTTGGCTTGATTGTTCATGGTTTGTCTCCCAGGTTATATGGGCTTAACGGACCCCGGATATAAATTAGGGGGCATTGAAAAAAATTTCTGAGGAAATTTGCATTTTCCTCATGACAAGAGCCAGAATGAAAGATATACAGGCATCAGGCAAAAAAATGACCCGGTTGAGCAAAATAATCCTCATTGCCGTCCCCAGCTTCGCGCTATTTCTTGGGGCGACAATTTACGGCAGCTACATGCTCGTGACGCACACCTGGACGCAGGTGGAAAGCCAGGTAGCCGATCCCAAATTTGCCGCCTCGGTGGCGGGCACGATGATTTCAATGAGCGATCCGCCGCCGGCGGACTTTGCTTATCGAGACGCCGTGGACATGCTGTTTACCAAGATTGTCATACTGGAGAAGAAACAGCACTTTATTATTCTGGTGCAGGCCCGCCAGAATCACTCCAAACACACGCTCAAGCAGGCCATCGCCAGCAATTCACAGTACGGGCCCATCACCGGCAAAAATTTTGAGGGTGAAAGCGAGGGCGAAATG
>Ga0070665_100006018_pt1 | contig 12402 bp, 8 predicted proteins | sample KBSS13metaG_FD_65862 | JGI IMG/M metagenome (GOLD analysis project Ga0070665, IMG submission 65862) | Switchgrass rhizosphere microbial communities from Kellogg Biological Station, Michigan, USA - KBS S1-3 metaG | ecosystem: Host-associated > Plants > Roots > Rhizosphere > Soil ... | reverse complement strand
CGCCGTCGGCGTCGTCGTGGTCGGCGCGACCGCGGTCTGGTTTGCGACGCGCTCATCTTCGAACCCGCCGTCCCCGCCCGATCAGCCAGCGGCCGTCACCAGCGTCGCGACGAGCGTGCCGGCGGCGCCGGCGCCGGCGTCCGCGCCGGCCTCCGTCGAGGTCCCAGCCACACCGTCAGCCGACGTGCGAACGGCTGACGTCAGCAGCGTCATCGAGAGGGTGCGCGTGCTGGTCAGGCAGGGCAACCTGGCCGAGGCGGCACGTGTGGTGGCAGCCGTTCCGCCGGCCGCCGCCGGCGATCCGGCGCTGGAGAACCAGAGCAAGGAGCTCGTCAATCTCGCCACGTCACGAATGGAGATTGCCAAGCGCAACGCCGATCGGGCCGGCCGGCCGAACAAGCCGGCCTACGAGGATGCGCGGGCGCACGAAGGCACGGCGGAAGCCCGCAAGCGCGAGTCGCGGATGCGCCCGGCGGTCGAGGAGTACCTGACGGCGGAGAAACTGTTCCTCGAGGCGGCGCGGGCGCCGCAGATCGCCGCCGTGACGTCGACGCCAACGACTATCCCGGCGGCGACCCAGCCGGCAACCGTCGCCCCGACCGTGGCTCCCAGCATCACATCGTCGACCGCTTCCTCGACCCCGACGACCATCCCAGCGGCGCCCAGCGCTCCCGCGATTGACCAGGCGACGGCCGTACGGGTCCTCAACGAGTACGGCCAGGTCGCCCGAGCTCTGGACCTCACCGTGCTGCAGAACAGTTATCCGCTCTTGAGTTTCGGCGCGACGGCGAAGCTGCGCTTTGACGCGCTAAAGAAGAACTACAGCTACTGCGATTACACCTTCTCCAATGTGAAGATAGCTTTCAGCACTGCGACCGACGCGTCGGTCGGCGCCGATGTCGTGGAGGCCTGCAAGCCACGAATTGCCGTGCCGGCCAAACCGCTGAACGCCGTCATGCAGTTCACGCTGCGGAAGGCCGCCAATGGCGCCTGGACGGTCGCGAGCGTGGTCGGACCGAGCTAAGGACGGTTATCCGCGGATTGCGCGGATTCAAGGATTGAACCCGGAACGTCCGGCGCCGGCCGCGAAGCGGCCGGTCTGGGTGAGCGACGAACCACGCGAACGCAAGCCCATTGATCGAGTGGCTTGCGATTCGCGTGGTTCGTTGCTCATCCCGCGCGGCTACGCCGCGCCGCCGGACGTTGGTGCCGGCAGATCCGCTGTCCGGAGCGTCGTTGCTCTCTTAATCCTGTAATCCGCGAAATCCGCGGATGTCTTTTCGTGGGTTGGGCTACTTCGCGTTCGCGTCCATGGCGCCGAACGGCCATGTGGCGCCCGAGCAGAACACGACGTCGCCCTGATTGCCCCAGTGCACCGCGCCGGTCGTCACCGTTCCGCTGTAGCGGCGCGAAGCCGTACAACCCGTCAGGTCGAGGAACACCGTCCCATCGAACGAGCCGTTGGCCGGCGTGCCGTTCAGCAGCGTTCCCGTAATTCTGCCCTTCTGGTTGCCGCCGGCGGTGAACGTGCCGGTCACGTTGTAGGTGGCTTCGGCATGGACACGGGACGGCTTGAGGAACGCCACCAGCCCGCCGGGCGGCACGGTGAAGAACAAGGAGAGATCGAGAATGTTGCCGCCGGCATAGCTCGCCGATGTGGTCGCGATGGAGGTCGTGGTCGACGAGCTGGTCGTCGTCACCGTAGTGGTCGTGCTCGGCACCCTCGCCATGACCCAATCGACCCGCGTATCCGCCGAGACGACAACCCCTTTCGCCTGCGTCACGTATCCGGTCGCGGCCGCCGACAGCGTCATCGTGCCGGGCGTGACGACCGGAATCGCATAGGTGCCGGCACTGCCGGTCGTCGCCGTTTTGTCCGCGTTCACTCCATCCGTGATACGGATCACGATATTAGGCAGGACGCCGCCGGAGGTGCCGTCGGTCACCGTGCCGCTGACCGTGAAGCCCGTGCCACCGCCGGTCGAACTGGTGGTCGTAATCGTCGTCTGGGGAATTGTCGTCGGAGTCGACGAGCTGGTCGTGGACGATCCGGTTGGGTTACCCGGCGTACTTCCACACGCCCACCCACTGAGCGTCAACAGCACGATGGCCCATCCCGAACGCGGCATCAGAATGCCCAGTCCACGCCGATCACCGGGATGAACCGTGCCCGCACCCCGCCTGTGGTCAACGAGGCCAGGACGTTTCCGGTGATCAGCACGCTCCGCCAGACGTTGAACTTCACACCGGGCGCCAGGGCGACCTGGCCCACCCCTTCGGGCGTCCCAACCAGCAGATCGGCTGATCCCGTTCCGACCGACGCGGGAAACGTCTGATACCCGATCTGACCGCCGTTCATCAGCTGTCTCCCGACGAGATCGACGACGATGGTGGCGCGCGGATGCGCTTCGAATTCAACGCCTACCGCATACTTCGCCTGATTCTTGGCAAACACCGAGCCGTCAAGGGCGATGGGGACGTTGTCGGACCAGAATTCATAACCGACGTTGGCGTGCGGCGAGATCTTGCCCCCCTTCGACCAGATCAGGGCGGCGAGCGTCCGCGTCACACCGAGGCCTCGGAGCTCGTTCTTGTCGCCGGATGGGAAGCGCAGTTCCACCGCGGCCGCGACGCCGCCGTTCTCGTGCTTATACAACTGGTACTTGCCGAAGATCGCGATGTCGCCGACACCCGATGACGTCGTCATCGGGATCACGGGGTGCTGGCCGGCGCTCAAATCCGAGCCGGCCGCGTTGAAAAATGCGCCCTCCGCATCGAGGCTGACCCGAACCCACGGCACGGCGATGCCGACGTCGAAGTTGTCGGTGACGCCGACGTGGGCAAATCCCACCACGGTGTCCGAGCTCATGTTCATCTTCAGCGTCGTGTAGGAGATGGGCGTGGCGGTGCTCCGCACGTTCTGCGCCGGTCTCAGGTCGCCGTTCTGCAGATCGTAGCCGCCGAATGAGTCGTACCCGGCGTGGAGGAAGTTGAAGCCGGCGCTGACCTTTGCCTTGCCGGTCGTCAGGCTGCGTTCGGCGAACGAAGGCCCGAAGGTCGATGCGGAGCGGGTCCAGGTACGGAGGTTGGGGTCGAACGTGAAGGTGAAGCCGCCGGTCGACGTCCCCAACGGCGCCGTCGACACCTCGATGCTGGTCAGGGTGGCGAGCGCCGACATCGCCTGCTGGGAACCAAGCCGGTTGCCGAACGCGAGAAGCTGGCCCTTCAACGAATCGGCCGGAGGAGCGGTTTGCGCCCGCGACGAGGCGGCGAGCAACAACGACATACAAAACGTCACGAGAGCGCAACGCAACCGAGAACGCGCCATCGAACAGCCTCCTGGCTATGCCACCTGGGTCGCGGAAAACGTTATCGCACCGAACTGGCCGACGCAATAGTAATACACCGACAAAGTGAGACGGACGGACGCGGAAATTTCATCCGTCGCGAGGATTCAGGCTCGACCGCTCAGCGAGGTGCGGGTGCAAGGTCGAGCCGGTACAACGCGTAGCGATAGTTGCGCTCCCGTTGTTCACGCACGAGGGTGTGCGGGAAGCGCTGCAGTATGCCGGTGCAGAACGACTGCTGCAGCGGGTCGGCCACGTTGCACCAGAAATTCCAGTGGAAGTAGACGCCGCCGGCATACCGGGGTGCGAGGACGTTTGCCGCGTATCCGGCTTCGCTCGACGCGATCGACGCCTGACCGGCGCTGATGCCCCACAAATGAAACATCGCCGGATTGTGGGTGAGAACGAACGAGTTCCTCGGCAGGTCCCGGGCGACGACCCTGGCAAATTCGACGTCCGCGCGTGCCCCCCAGGCTTCTTCTCCGGTGCTTCTGATGAAGGGGAGGTACCACAGGAACTGGAGGCCGATGATCGCCAGGGCCGCGTGTTTCGCGGCAACCGGCAGCCAGCCTGTCCGTTCGAACCACTCGGTCAGCTCGAACGCACCGATGCCGGCAAGGACCGCCAGCGGCGGATAGGTCATCAGGGAAAAACGATCGTCGGCGCCGTAGTTGTAGCTCCCCGCGTAAAAGACCAGGAAGATGCCCCAGAAGAGCAGGAAGTACGCGGTGGCGATCAAGACGGGACGGCGCATGCGGCGGTTCAGCCACGCGGCCCCGGCGAGGATCGAATAGACGACCGGAAACCGCGCATCGCCGAGGTAGAACCAACCGTTGGACGGCAGATTGCCTCGGAGATAGTCGAGCGAAAACTTCGGCCCCCCGCTGCCCCAGCCCTCGTTCCGCACGGCCGCGAGGTGGCCAAGATGCACGGTCAGAAGCACGAGGGCGATCGCGCCGGCCCACCAGAAACGCGGCTGCCGGAATTCTGCGGGAGCAAACACCGCGATCACGAGCACGATCACCGGCGCGACGAGAACCGCCTCCGGCCTGAACTGGACGGCGAACGCCCCGGCCACGACCGCCCACAACAGGGCGGGCGTCGAACGCAGGCGCACGAACGCGGCTGCGGTGAGAACCGCAAACGCGCACGCGAGCGCCGCCGACGGCTCGGCCGCCGCCGAATGCGACCAACGGAGCTGTTCGGGGATGAGCGCCGCGATGAGCGCGGCGGCTCCGCCCGCCTCGGGCCGTTCGGTGAGTGCGGTCGTGAGGAGAAACACGATCCAGACGAGCAGGCCCACGGCCGCCACGTTGACCTTGAAGGCGGTCTGCTCGTGCACGCCGGTCAGGCGATAGACCAGGCTGAGAAGGTAGGGGTACCCGTACGGTTCTTTGTTGTACTCGCCCCGCCAGCACTGGAGCACGCCGTATTCGACGGTGCCGTCGTTGCACATCTGCGCGAGCCGGAGATCGCTGAGGTTCTGCCCGATGCCCTGGTAGATGTGTTCGTCGTAGTAGATGCGGTTGGTCCTCGGCGCCACGAGACCGGCGAGGACGCACGCGAGCACCGATGCGGCGAGCGGCAGGAGCAGATCGCGCCGCTCCAGGCGCAGCGAGCCGATGAATTTCGGCAGGACCGCCGAAGACAGACCGATCAGCACGAAGGCGGTGGCCTCGAGCGACCAGAACTGCCACTGCCGAAGCAGCTCGCGGAGATTGCCGATCGGCGTGCGAACGAGCCACGCCACGCCGGCGGCACCCACCATCCACGCCAGCAACGGCAGCCATGTGCGACCGACGATCGACGTGGACGGCGAGGAATGCTGAATCGGCACTGAGGAAATTTGCGGTGGGGAGCATATCACGGCGAACCCGCACACCCAGTTCAGTAGAATGACTCGCCGTGGTTGTTCTGGGCATCTGGGACGGGCATGACGCGGGCGCGGCGATCCTGATCGACGGGCGTCTGGTCGCCGCGATCAACGAGGAACGGTTGACGCGTCGGAAGCTCGAAATCCGCTTCCCGTCACTCTCCATTCAGTGCTGCCTCGACCTCGCGGGAATCCCTGCAGCACGCGTCGACGCCGTCGCCGTGTCGACCAGCGACGCGGCGAAGACGCTCGCTCGCTGGTTTCCCAGTACCAAGGAGCGCTACTACCAGATCCGGCGGCGAAAAGTTCCGCCCGGCCCGTTGTCGCGATGGCAGAAGCGCGCGAAGTACTGGATCACCGAGGCCGGCGATCGCCCCTTCTGGCGCCGCCTGAGCCTCGAGGCGCTTCGGCGCGAGCTTCGTCCGCTCGGGTTGGGACGGGCGGCGCTGACCCTCCACGATCACCACGCGTGTCATGCGGCCGCCGCGGCGTGGGCGAGCGGTTTCCCCTCGTGCGCGGTCCTGACGATCGACGGCGTCGGCGACGGCCTGTCCGCCACCGTGTCCGCGTTCGCCGACGGCCGTTTGCGGCGGCTCGCCGCGTCCCGGGCGCGGGACTCGCTCGGCATCTTCTTCGAGCACGTGACCAACCTCCTGAACATGCGCGAGCTCGAAGATGAAGGCAAGGTGATGGCGCTCGCCGACTACGCCGCTCCTGTGCCGGACGAAGCGAATCCGTTGTTGTCGCTCTTCCGCGTGGAGGACGGCCGCGTCCGCGCGAAGACTCCCGGGCACGCGATGATGGCGTCCCTGCGACAGGTGCAATGGGCGTATCCCAACGAGCAATTCGCGTACATGGCGCAGCGAACCGTGGAACAGGTCTGCGTCGAGCTGGCCGGCGATGCGGTTCGACTGAGCGGATCGAGCCGCATTGCGCTCGCCGGTGGCGTCGCGTCGAACGTCAAGGCCAACCGGCGGATGCGGCTGCTCCCGGCGGTCGATGATCTTTACGTCTTCCCGCACATGGGCGACGGCGGCCTCGCCGTTGGCGCCGCGATCCTGGCCTCGCCCGGATCGATGGCGGCGGGCGCGTTGGACCAGGTCGGGCTGGGACCGGACTACGCGGAGGCGCAGATCGACGAGGCGCTGCGCCGCGCCGATCTGCGAACCTCGCGGCCTGCGGACCTCGAGGAGCGCGTCGCCGGCCTGATCGCCGACGGCCACATCGTCATGTGGTTCCAGGGCCGCATGGAGTACGGACCGCGCGCGCTGGGCCAGCGGAGCGTGCTCGCGCGGCCCGATCGCGCCGACCTGCGGGATCGCCTGAACCTGGTCCTCAAGCAGCGGGTCTGGTATCAGCCGTTCTGTCCGAGCATGCTCGAAAGCGAGGCGTCCCGCGTCCTCGCGGACTACGACGGCAAGCCGAACCGTCATATGACGATGGCCTACATGGTCGCATCGGAGTTCCGGAGCGCGCTCGCCGGGGTCACCAGCGTCGATGGCTCATGCCGGCCGCAGATGGTCCCCGACGACAGCGCCACTGGTCTCGGTGGCGTGCTTCGCGCGTTGAAGGCACGCACGGGCGTCGGCGTCGTGCTCAACACGAGCTACAACATCCACGGTGAACCACTGGTGTGCACGCCGCAGGAGGCGATCGACGTCTACACGCGTACCGGCGCCGACGCGCTCGCGATCGGGCCGTATCTGGTTGAGCGCTGCGCGGACGCGAAATAAGCGCGATTCAGGTGGTCCGGCTAAAGCCGGACACTACCGGCGCCCGACCGTGTTTCGGTAGTGTCCGGCTTAGCCGGACCTCGTTTGGGCCGCTCACCGATTCTGTATCAGCAGGACGGTGACGTTGTCCTTGCCGCCGCGATCGAGCGCGAGATCGATCAGGCGGTGTGCGGCCCGCTCGATCGACGCCTCTTCGAGAAGGGCCGCGCCGATTGCCGCGTCATCGACCGGTCCGTGAAGCCCGTCGCTGCAGAGCAACAGCACTTCGTTGGCCTGCAGCGTCCGTTCAATCACGCTGAACTCGAGCGTATCCAGGGCCCCGACGACGTTGGTGAGCACGTGGCGCATCCGGTGGGTCTCGAGGCTCGCCAGATCCGTGGTGGGGTCGCGTTCGAGGACGTCGGCGAGCCACGAATCGTCGCGCGACAGCTGCTGCAGGCGCCCGCCGAGGAACGCATAGAGGCGGCTGTCGCCGACGCCGCCGTAGGTGAGCCGGTTGCCCTCGATGAGCGCGGCGGCGACGGTGGTGCCCATGCCCCGGCAGTCGTCCCGATCTTCCGACGCCTGAAGCACACGCCGGTTCGCGAGCTTCATCGCCGTCGTCATGCAGTTGGCGTCGAACGACACCCGCGCGTCCTGGCCGAACGGCCAGGTGAGCGTCTCACCGGCGCGGGCCCGCGTGACGAACTCCCGGAACGTGTCCACGGCGAGCTGCGACGCGACCTCGCCGGCGTTGTGCCCGCCCATGCCGTCGGCGACCACAAACAGGCCCAGGCCGGCGTCCACCAGGAGCGAGTCCTCGTTGGTCTTCCGAACGTGCCCCTGGTGCGTGAGCCCGTGAGCAATCACCATGAAAGATGGATTGGCCGGCCGATCCGTCAGTGGCCGGACAGGAAATAACTGAGGAAGACGGTCGGATTGGTCACGGTGCAGGTCCGGCGGTCGCGCGAGAGCGTGCAGCCGTCCGCGGAATTCAAGGGCACGCTCGAGTCCAGGACGACGGTCCCGGATGCCTGCGTCGGCGTGCACTGGATTTGCTGCTGTCCGGTGTAGGTGCAGGTGTAGCCGGGCAACTGGGCCGACGTGATCGAGTACTGCGAGTTGCCGGAGAGATACAGCGTGAGGGTGAATGTCGGCACCGTCGTCGTCGTCGAGGTGTTCGCCACGGACGTGGTCGTGCTGGTCGACGTGGTCGTCGCGATCGAACTCGACTGGTTGAAGGTGATTACCTGCCCGGCGATGATCAAGGTGCCAACGCGCGCCGGCGCGGGGTTGGGGTCCGCCGTGAACGTGACCGTTCCGGTGCCGCTGGCCGCACTGATGGCCGTGATGTGGATCCACGGCGCGTTGCTGGACGCGGTCCACGCGCAGCCCGCCTGCGTCGTGACGGTCGCGCTGAAGGTACCGCCGGTTGGGTAGCCGTCGATGCTGGACCCGATTGACAGGCCGAACGTGCACGCCCCGATGGTGCTGGTAGTCGGCAGTGACGTGGTGGCGGGTGTCGGCGCCGCCGGCGGCGTGACCGCGAAGGTCAGCGGGCTGGCGCCGCCGCAGGTCTCGATTTGGTCGCCCGGCGTCCAGTTCAACGCCGCCGACGTCAGCGGTCCCGAGTAGTTGCGCCTGGCGACACATCCATTCGTGAGGTTCGCCGTCATGGTGCCGGTGAAGGTCCCGTTGGCCGGTGTGCCGTCGAGCGTGCCGGAGATATTGCCGCTGAACCCGCCGGGGCCCGTGCTATAGCCGCCGGTCACCAGGAAATTGACGGCCTGAGGTCGAAATCCGGGCCGCAGACTTCCGCCGGGAACCTGAAAGAACAGCGACAGGTCGAGCGGGACGGGCGGCAACGGCGGAGCCTGCACCAGCGTGCCCGCGTAGTGCGCGGAGGTGAGCGGGGCGACCGAGGTTGTGGTGACGGCGGAAGTCGTGGCGGAGGTCGTCGTGACATTGCTAGGCGCGGGTGGCGTCGAGCTGCCGCAGCGAGTCACACCCGCGGCGCATATGACAAGCGCGAGCGCCCAGCCCAGCACTCTCAACCCTGGTGCCCTGTCCACACGCCTCCTAAGAAACCCGATAGCACGAACCATAGCGCACGTCCGGGCGCCAGCGCAAATCGCCCGGCGTCGATTCTCAGCCGCCCGGCGTCCAGATCCTCGACGCCGGACCGCCGGCGAGCGTCAGCATCAGCGTGTTGAGGCGCTTGACGAACGTGGCCGGGTCGTCCAGGTGGCCGCCCTCGGCGAGCGTCGCCTGGTCGAACAGCGTGTGGCTCCAGTCGGCGAAGCGGCTGTCGTCCGTTTCGGCCTTCAGGCGCTCGACGATCGGATGGTGCGGGTTGATTTCCAGCACCGGTTTCATCGACGGGATGTTCTGGCCAGACGCCTTCAACAGCCGTTCCAGGTTCGTGCTCATCCCGTGTTCGTCGCTGACCAGGCACGCGGGGGAGTCGGTCAGGCGATGGGTAAGGCGTACCGCGCTGGCCCGATCCTTCAGCACCTCCTGAATCCGTTCGGTCAGCGCCTTGAACTCCGGCGCCTGCGCGCTCTCTTCCGGCTTTTCCTCCTCGCCGATGGCGGCGAGATTGAGGTCGCCCTTGGTGACCGAGCGCAGCGGCTTGCCGTCGAATTCCGTCAGCGCCGAGACCACCCATTCGTCGACCCGGTCGTACATCAGCAGGACTTCGATCCCCTTCTTCCTGAAGATCTCGAGATGCGGGCTGTGCACCGCGGCGGGGAAGCCGTCGGCGGTGACGTAGTAGATGGCGTCCTGACCGCTCTTCATCCGGCCGACGTAGTCGGCGAGCGACACCGTCTGTTCGTCCCGGTCCTCGCGTGTGGTGGCGAACCGCAGCAGCGCGGCCACGCGCTCCTTGTTCCCGGGATCCTCGACGATGCCTTCTTTGAACGCGCGCCCGAATTCCTTCCAGAAGGTGGCGTACTTCTCGGGGTGTTGCGCCGCGAGGTCGTCGAGCAGCCCGAGCACGCGTTTGACCGATGCGGCGCGAATCGTCTCGACGATCTTCGACTGCTGCAGGATCTCGCGGGAGACGTTCAGCGGCAGATCGTTCGAGTCGATCACGCCGCGGACGAACCGCAGGTACTCGGGCATCAACTGCTTGGCGTCGTCCATGATGAAGACGCGCTTGACGTACAGCTTGATACCGCGGCGATGCTCCCGGTCCCAGAGATCGTACGGCGCACGCCCGGGGATGAACAGCAGCTGGGTGTATTCCTGCCGGCCTTCCACCCGGGCATGGCTGAAGGCGAGCGGCGGCTCGTCGTCGTGCGCGACGTGCTTGTAGAACTCGTGATACTGCTCTTCGGTGATCTCCGACTTGGGCCGCGCCCAGAGCGCCGATGCCTGGTTGACCTGCTCCTCTTCGTCGGTGACGACCTGCGCGCGAGCCTCGGCATCCCACCGCTCCTTGCGCATCAGGACCGGCACGGTGATGTGGTCGGAGTACTTGCGGAGGATGGTGCGGAGCGTCGGGCCCGACAGCAGGTCGTCTTCGTCCGGCCGGAGGTGGAGGATGACGTCGGTGCCGCGCCCGTCTTTGCGGACCGGCTCGACCGTGTAGCTCCCTTCGCCCGCGCTCTCCCACTGCACGCCCTCGTCGGCGCCCAGTCCGGCGCGCCGCGTCACGAGGGTCACGCGATCGGCGACGATGAACGAGGAATAGAAGCCGACGCCGAACTGGCCGATGAGGTGCGCGTCCTTCGCGTTGTCGGAGGTGAGCGTCTGCAGGAATTCCTTCGTGCCCGACTTGGCGATGGTCCCGATATGTTCGACGACTTCCTGGCGCGACATGCCGATGCCGTTGTCGGCGATGGTGATCGTCCGGGCGGCTTTGTCGTAGCTGACGCGAATGCGAAGCTCGGCGTCGTTCTCGAGCAGCGCGGCGTTCGAGATGCTGTCGAACCGCAGCCGGTCGCAGGCATCCGACGCATTCGACACCAGCTCGCGCAGGAAGATCTGCTTGTTGCCGTATAGCGAATGGATCATCAGGTGCAGAAGCTGTGTGACCTCTGCCTGAAAGCCCAGTGTTTCCTTGGTTGGCGCCTCGTTCATCCTCTAAGAATACTAGAACCCATTTCATTTCCGCGTAGCGGTAGTGTCCGGCTTTAGCCGGACCTTCGCGAGGTCCGCCTGAAGGCGGACACTACCTAGATCTGGAGCCGGTCAGCGCCTGGTGAGAGCCGGCATGGCCAGGTGTCCCAACTGCCGCAGCGTGCCCAGGTCGTCGCGCGCCGCCCAGCTCTCGACGATCTTCCCGTCCGCGAACCGGAAGATCTGAATCGCCGGCGTCCGGATCGCCTTCCCGGTCGCCGGCATGCCCATGTAACCAACCGTGTCCGTCGCCGTCGCGGTATAGCGGCTGACGACCACGTCGCCCTCCGCTATCACCGCCTCGACGTGAATCTGGAAGTCGGGCAGCATGCTTCGCAGCATGGTAACGATCCGCTTGACGTCCTCCGGACCGCGCGCCGGAAACGGATCGCCCGGATCGTGGCGCACGTAATCGGGGGCAATGATTTCGTCGGCGACCGAGAGATTGCCCTGCCCCCATAGTTCCTGGCTCCAGCGAAGCGCCGCTGCCTTGTTCTGCTCGATCGTCGTCATGGTGCCTCTCACCTTCTCCTGCCGCTGTGCCGCGACGTTGCCCATCATCGCCGCCGCGAGCAGCGCCACCGCGCCGGTCGCGGCTGCCTTCCATCCTGCCGTCTGACGTGTCTGTGTCATCTGTCCTCCGTGCTCACCACGGTAGCGGCTGGTGCCGCGGCCGCCATTGATCTGGATCAAGAAGCGATTTCTTTCCGGAAACGCGTTCTTGATCCACATCAATGCCCGCGGGTGCGGTGTCCGCCGATGCTGGGACTACAAAGGCGGTGACACATGCAGGCAGAATGGTTTTCAACCTGGTTCGATTCCCCCGACTACCACCGGCTCTACGCCCATCGCGACGACACCGAAGCGGCGGGGTTCACCGACGCCCTGATCGAACGGCTGCGGCCGCGCCAGGGCTCGCGCCTGCTCGATCTCGGCTGCGGCGCCGGACGCCACGCCAGGCATCTGGCGTCGAAGGGCTACGACATCACCGGCATCGACCTGTCCGAGCGGAGCATCGCCGAGGCCAGGAAAGTGGAGCGGCCTCATCTCCGCTTCCGGCGGCAGGACATGCGCGTGCCGTTCGGGCGCCGGACATTCGACTATGTCTTCAACTTCTTCACGAGCTTCGGCTACTTCGAGGACGCCGGCGATCACGAGATCGTCGCGCGCAACATGGCGGCGGCGTTGAAGGCGGACGGCCGGCTGGTGATCGACTATCTCAACGTGCGCTATGCAGACGCGCACCTGATTCCGCACGAAGAAAAAACGATCGACGGCATCGTCTACCGCATCACCCGCCGGGTTGACGGCCGCTTTTTCCTCAAGCGCATCGTGGTGGACGACG
>Ga0070665_100006017_pt1 | contig 12403 bp, 10 predicted proteins | sample KBSS13metaG_FD_65862 | JGI IMG/M metagenome (GOLD analysis project Ga0070665, IMG submission 65862) | Switchgrass rhizosphere microbial communities from Kellogg Biological Station, Michigan, USA - KBS S1-3 metaG | ecosystem: Host-associated > Plants > Roots > Rhizosphere > Soil ... | reverse complement strand
CCCTGTCAGGAGATGCGCGCATGACCAGCACCTTTTTCATTCCGGCGGTAAACATCATGGGCAACGGCTGCCTCGACGAAGCCATGGTCGCGATCCGCAACTATGGTTTTCGCAAGGCGCTGATCGTCACCGACACCGGGCTGGCCAAGGCTGGCGTGGCCACCATGGTCGCCGAGAAGCTGGCGATGCAGGACATCGATTCGGTGATTTTCGACGGCGCCAAGCCAAACCCGAGCATCGCCAATGTCGAATCGGGTCTGGGGTTGCTCAAGGAAAGTCGCTGCGATTTCGTCGTGTCGCTGGGCGGCGGTTCGCCTCACGATTGCGCCAAAGGCATCGCCCTGTGTGCGGCCAACGGCGGACAGATCCGTGATTACGAAGGCATCGATCAATCGAGCAAGCCGCAACTGCCACTGATCGCGATCAACACCACTGCCGGCACCGCCAGCGAGATGACGCGCTTCTGCATCATCACCGACGAATCGCGCCACGTGAAAATGGCCATCGTCGACCGCAATGTCACGCCGCTGTTGTCGGTCAATGACCCGGAATTGATGGTTGCCATGCCCAAAGGCCTGACGGCTGCCACCGGCATGGACGCACTGACCCACGCCATCGAAGCCTACGTCTCGACCGCTGCCAACCCGATCACCGATGCCTGCGCGTTGAAGGCGATGACCCTGATCAGCAACAACCTGCGCCTGGCCGTGCGCGATGGCAGCGACCTCGCCGCGCGGGAAAACATGGCTTACGCGCAGTTCCTCGCCGGCATGGCCTTCAACAACGCGTCCCTCGGTTACGTGCATGCGATGGCGCATCAATTGGGCGGTTTCTACGACCTGCCCCATGGCGTGTGCAATGCCGTGCTGCTGCCCCACGTGCAGACGTTCAATGCGCTGGTCTGTGCCGAGCGGCTGACCGATGTTGCCCACGCCATGGGCGCAGACATTCGTGGCTTCAGCCCCGAAGAGGGCGCCCAGGCGGCGATCAATGCGATCCGCTGCCTGGCCAAAGATGTCGAGATTCCCGGTGGTTTGCGTGAACTCGGCGCCAAGCTCAGTGACATTCCGCTGCTCGCGACCAATGCGTTGAAAGACGCCTGCGGTTTGACCAACCCACGGGCGGCCGATCAGCGCCAGATCGAGGAGATTTTTCGCAATGCGTTTTGAGAGGCCGGTCAGGTTGATTTCTTGACGGTCAGGTTTTGCCCTTGCCCTTGCCCTTGCCTTCAGCTGTCACCGTAAACGTTCGAACACGGACCCAGTCAGACAACTTCCCTTTGATGTTGTGAATGGCGGATATCCGGTTCAGTCCGGGAGGTAAGGGTTTTGTAACCTGAGTACGCCATTGCTTGAGGGGGTCGACGTCGGCTTTGGCAATCATCACGCCGGTGTCCAGATCGATAATGCTAACGAAGCCTTCAGCTTTTGTGACATCTCCCGAAAAGACCGGAACCGTATTCACCTGTGCGTCCTCTTTTGGTTCGGAAACTACCGGGACGTCGATTGCCGGCCGCAGCAGCACGGTATATCTGCGCTCCTCACTCCAGTCTGACTTGATGCCTTCCCATGTCTGGTGGGCGCGAATCTCCTGCTGACCCGGAGACTGGACACCGCTGATGCTAAACGCCCATCGTCCATTTGCGCTGACCTGTCCGTCACCGAGCGAATGCTTGTCTGCAATGCTCCAAACCTGCACTAGAGCACCCGGTATACCGCTGCCGAGAAACAGTGTTGCAACCCCCGTTTCGCTGTCCCTTTTGGGGTACGTGATGGTCGGGGGCGGGACAGGTTGCGTGTCGGGCTTGTCGGGAGTGCTCATTGTGTTTCTCGTTTCAGGCTGATTTGAAACGAAACACTGGCACGGCGTGTCCCGTTTAGAACCTGTAAGAACTACCAGTTTTTTAGCTTTTTTTGCTTGGGCGGTAATTTCTTTTTGTTCTAAAAAACTGTCATTTCTGTCAGTTGTCTGGCGTGGCTGCTTCGGATCGAATGCTCTGATAACGGGGTCGACTCCGATCTCTTCAGGAGCACGCGAACATGCCAGAAGCCACTACACGTAACGCACAACTCGCAGGTGAGCCGGATCAGACGTTTGCCCATTCAGGCCTGCAAACGCTGCAGTTTCCTGGCGCGCGCAAAACCATCGGTAACAGTGTCGCAGTGATGCCCTCGGGTCGGATCATGGTCAGTACAACGGTTATCGACGCATCGGGAGCCTCGAATTACGGACTTGCACGACTGCTCCCTGACGGACATCTCGACACCGGCTTCGGCCAGGGCGGGTACCTTGGCGGCCAGTTTGCGAATGGTCGGTTATCACAGGGCGGGAGTCTGGTCGTCGATGCGAGCGGTGCATTCTGGTTGAGTGCGGTGCTCGCAAATGCAGCAGGCAAGCTCGAGCAAATCATCGCTCGATTCAAACCCGACGGTACGCTCGATCGTGATTTTGGTGATGAACAGTCGGGCTATCGAGTCGTGCCGATGCGTATTCCCACGCTGAACAATGCCACGGGCGGCCGCTTGATATTGGCCCAATCCACTCCAGCGAAATCGATGCCGGACAGATTGCTTTTCGTCACCTCCCAAGGGGGCAGCGGGTTGTTGGCGCGTTTCTTTCTGGATGGCAGGAATGATGACGATTTCGCTGAAAATGGCTGGATACCTCTGACGCTTCCAAGTGTGGCGATCACGTTGCACGGGGTCACGCAGTTGGACGGTGGGCAGATTCTTGTCCATGGCAAGACCGAAGTGACGAATCAGGGGCTGGTCATGGCTTACGACAGTTCCGGGCAGGTTGCCAAGCCGTTCGGCAAGGACGGTACCCTACTGCTGAAACTGGACAATGCCGGTGTACCGCTTGAAAGCTCGGTGAATCGTATCGTGGTGCAATCGGCGCAGCGCTTGTTATTGATCGGATCTGCCGTCGAGTCTTCCGCCGGGGAGAAACGTCAGCATGGCTTGATCAGCGGGATCAATCTCACTGGCCAGGCTGATCCAGAGTTTAATCTCGGTCTGCCAGTCATTACCCTTGCAAAGCAGCCGCTGGATCTTAAAAGCTGGAGCGCAGGGTTCGCGCTGAATGACTCCCCCGGCCCGAGAATCGTCACGGTCGGACAGACCTCGGAGGGCACACGAGGGTTGCTGACGGCTGGCTTTCTGGCCGATGGCGCAGTGGATCCGTTATTTGATGTCGAGGGTGCAGCCGAGATCCCGTGGATTGCGCAGGATGCCTGTCTGCAGGGGGCGTCAGTGCTGGTGCTGGGGCATAGAAATGAAGCGGCTCACCTAGTGCGATTGCTGACAGCGGCGAGTTGACGGGCGGGTTCATCACATTTTCGGTGTGATTGAAATCCGGGCTATCCTGCCGACTCGGAATAACCCCAGTCAGCGAGCCCTCCATGCTGCAAAAGAGCCTGATCCGCCGCCTCGACCTGATCACCCTGCAACTGTTCGTCGCCGTCCATGAAGAGGGCACGTTGACCCGCGCGGCCTCGCGCGAAGCCATCGCAGTGTCGGCGGCGAGCAAGCGGCTGATGGAGCTGGAAGAGGCGCTCGGGATCAGCCTGTTCGTGCGTCAGGCCAAGGGCATGACGCTGACGCCCGCCGGCGAAACGCTGCTGCACCATGCGCGGCAGATGTTGTTCAACGTCGAGAAAATGGGCCTGGAACTGGGTGAACACAGCCACGGCGTGCGCGGTTATGTGCGCATGCTGGCGAACCTGTCGGCGATCATTCAGTTTCTTCCCGAAGACCTGCGCGACTTCTCCGCGCAGCACCCGCAGGTCAAGACCGACCTTGAAGAGCGACCCAGTGCCGGGGTGATTCAGGGGGTGCTCGATGGCGTGGCGGATCTCGGCATCTGCTCCAACGACAGCGACACCAAAGGTCTGCGCAGCGTGTTGTACCGCGAGGACAAACTGGTGGTGGTCATGCTGCCAGAGCATCCCTTGGCCGCGCGTGAATCGGTGGCGTTCGATGAGACGCTGGACAGCGATTATGTCGGTTTGCACGCCGCCAGCTCGATCAATATGCGCACTCATGCGGCGGCGCGTCAGGCTGGCAAGGTGCTGCGCATTCGCATTCATGTGCCGGGGTTCGACGCGGTGTGCCGGATGGTCCAGGCCAACATGGGCATTGGCATTTTGCCGCAGCGCGCTTATGAATTGTTTGGTCAGGCGCTGGGTTTGCATGCGGTGCCGTTGATGGATGACTGGTCGGATCGTGCGTTGATCGTGGTGGTGCGGGATGAGGCGGGGTTATCGCCGGTGAGTCGGATGCTGTTTGAGCACTTGCGAGGGCAGGGCTCGTGAGATTCCCCGCGGTCTGATTGAGGAGATTGTCCGCAATGCCTTCTAACGCTTGTCGCCCATCGGCGCGAATCGCACGCAGAGCATCGTGCCGACAGCGAGCAAGGTGCACAGCAGCGACAGGCGCCAGGCCTGTGGGCTGGCGATCAGACTGGCCATCGCACCAATGATTGCCGCCATCGATTGATGAATGAACCCGCTCAGTGCCATCGCATAAGCACCGGCAATCGGCGCACCATCGTTGGCACGGGACAGGCTGATCGGGTAGTTCAACGATTGGCCGAACACGGCAACGCAATACGGCAGCCAAAACAGTAATGCGATGGAACTGGCCGTCAGACTGCCCAGCAACATCACGCTGCTACCGGCCAATACCAAACCTGCACCGACCGCCATCAACCACGCCTGACCGGTGCGCAGCACGAAGTGATTGACCGCCAGCGCGCCGAGAAAATAGGCAGCGCTGATGGGCCAGCCGAGCAGTCCGTAATCCACCGACGACCACGCGAATGGCCCCTGCAGAATCAGTGGCGCCGCAGTGTTGAATGCGATGATCACGCCGTAGCCCAAGCCACCGGCCAGAGCCGGCAGCAGAAACGCCCGGTGCAACAGGATTTGCCGATAAGCCGACCACGATGAGGCGCTGGCCGGTTCGTCAGCCATCGCTGGGAAAGTGACTCGCGCCACAATCAGCGCCATCAACAGGCACGTCACGCCGAGCAGATAGAAGATCGCCTGCCAGCCCAGTGTCACCTCGATCAGCGAGCCCATATATTGGCCGATGCCCAGCGCCACCACGAACGAAATCGAAATCCACGACAACGCCCTGGCCAGCAGATCGCCGCGAAAGCTGTCACGGATCAGCACCCGTGCCATCACTGAAATACCGCTGGCACCGACGCCTTGCATCAGTCGCAGCAGCAAAAACGCTTCAAGCGTCGAACCCGACGGCAACGCCAGATTGGCCACCCCGTAAATAACCAGCGCCGCCAATAACACCGGTTTGCGTCCGATGCGTTGGGCCAGACTGCCCCAGAACAACATCGGCAGCGCCATGCCGATCAGGTACAGCGACAACCCCCACGACACCTTTGCAGCTTCCGCACCCAGGTGTAGGGCGATCTCCGGTACTGCCGGCAAATAAATACTCATGCCCAACTGGGCGAGAAAAACCGTGCTGCAGGTGATCAGAAGGGTGACGCTGGCGTTCATGACTTGTCCCTGTTTTCAGTCGTCGAAATCGCAACGGTGGGTACGCAACAGTCCGGTGATCAGTTCACAGAAGCGCCGAATCAGCGCCGGCTGCATGTCCGCGCGCAGCGTAATACGGATGGCTGCCTTGCCTTGAGCGACCACCGGGAAAAATACCGCGCTGGTGAAAAATCCCTGTTCGGCCAATTCACTGGCAATACGATTGGCCACGGCAGCCTGTGCGCACTTGATCAACCGAATGGCTATGTTGCTGTGGCACTGATCGGTGCTGATCAGGCTGTCGAAGAGGCGGATGTTAGCCGCAAGATTGCTTTGCAGCGTGACAAGCTCGGCGCTGCGATGCAGGCGGATAGACGCTCTGCCGGCACCGATCGCCGCGCAGTTGAGACTCTGCGACCAGTTGCTTGGCCCGCCGTAGCGCTGAACAAGTGTTTTCTGTCGCTCGTTGCCCAGCATCACCAACCCGCCGCTGGCGCCAAACGACTTGGCCAGTGACGCGACGATCAGGCAGTCCTCCTCCAGCGCCGCCATCCGCGGCCGAACAAGTCCGGCGCCATGCTCACCGACAGCGGACAACGCGTGAGAATCATCCAGATAAAGAAACAACCCGTAGCGATCCTTCAAGTACAGCAGACCGTCCATGTTGGCAACGCCGCCCATGCTGTACGCGCCATCAGCGACATACACCACGCGGCCGTGTTGCTGGCAGACGCGTTCGAGGAACTCCATGTCGTTGTGCGGCGCAGTCACCACGCGGGTTTCATCGGCGCACACGGCCTTCAAATGATTCATCGAATAATGCGCGTAACGGTCAAATACCATCACCGGTGGCCGGCCTTCGGTGAAGATGCCGCTGGCCAGTAATGGCAGGATTCCGGCGCTGGCGGCGCTGCAAGACAAGGTGCTCAGGCAGACGGCATCGAACAGTTGCGACAATTCGTTCTCGTATTGCTCGAGAATTGCCAGTTTGCAGCGGTTCTTCGAGTTGGCGACGCGCAGGCTGCCGGTTTCGCGCAACGCGGTGATGGCACCTTCGAGCAGGGCAGGGTGATGATCGAGGCCAAGGTATGAAGTTGTGCAGAAATGATGGAGTTCACGTCCGTACTGATCAAGCAGGTGGTTGGGGCTCTTCACTTCGACATTGAGGCCAGCGACTTTGCCCAGTTCGGCGATGTCCCAATCGTGGTCGGCCAGGGCGATGATTTTGCGGAAATTGGAATACAGATTGGGCGTGTGCAACGGAAGATTCACAGGTGACATTCCTTGAGCGTAGCGATCCGTGGGGTGTTGCAATTTGTGTGTGTTGCCAGACTTTACAGAGCGAAAAGTCCGGCAAAAATCGGCTGTTTCCGCGAATCCTGAGAGGCGACGGAGTTTTGTTTGTAGGGCGAAGCGACGAAAATCTGTCGAGTAATCACCTTTCTGACGTGGGCGAAAAATCGCAATCCTGCCGACACTGACCAACCCCGGTCAGTGAGCCCGACTGGCTGATGACGGACCTGAGTTCAACGAAATCTCGCCCGAGCGTTCGCATTTCGCGAACGCTCATTGCCGAGAGAAGATTGGATTCTTCGTTTGGCGTTCCTCTAGCCTTGGCCACCTATTCCAAGAACAAGAGGTACCCCGCGATGACTGCCCCCTTGAGTGCGATCAAAGTGATCGAGATCGGCACCCTGATCGCCGCGCCGTTTGCCGCGCGCATGCTCGCCGAGTTCGGCGCCGAGGTGATCAAGATCGAAGCCATGGGTCAGGGCGACCCGCTGCGCAAATGGCGCAAGCTGCACGAAGGCACGTCGCTGTGGTGGTACCTGCAATCACGCAACAAGAAATCGCTGGCGCTCAACCTCAAATCCGCCGAAGGCATCGAACTGGTCAAGCAACTGGCCAGCGATGCCGACGTCATCATCGAAAACCTGCGCCCCGGTGCGCTGGAGAAACTTGGCCTGGGCTGGGACGTACTCCACGCGCTGAACCCCAATCTCACCCTCGTGCGCATTTCCGGCTACGGCCAGACCGGTCCGTACCGCGATCGTCCCGGCTTCGGCGCGATCGGCGAAGCGATGGGCGGCATTCGTTACACCACTGGCACTCCCGGTTCACCACCGGCGCGGGTCGGCGTCAGCCTCGGTGATTCGCTGGCCTCGCTGCACGCGGTGATCGGCGCGCTGATGGCGCTGCTGCGGGTCAAGACCGGGCAGGGTGGCGGGCAGGTCGTCGACGTGTCGCTGGCCGAAAGCGTGTTCAACGTCATGGAAAGTCTGGTGCCGGAATACGACATGCTTGGTCATGTTCGCGAACGCAGCGGCGGCGCCTTGCCGGGGATCGCGCCATCGAATACTTACCTCACGGCGGATGGCGCTTACGTGGTAATTGCCGGCAACAGCGACCCGATCTACAAGCGGCTGATGCGAACTATCGGTCGCGATGACCTGGCTGAGGCAGAGGATTTCGCCCACAACGACGGCCGCGCGGCCAAGAGCGGTTTGCTCGACGCCGCGATCACCCACTGGACCAGCAGCCTGCCGATCGACGATGTGCTCGCCACGCTCGAAGCCGCTGAAGTGCCCGCGGGGCGAATCTATTCGGTGGCCGACATCGTTGCCGATCCGCACTATCAGGCGCGGGGCATGTTGCTCAATGCAGAGCTGCCCGGTGGCGCAACAGTGAAAATGCCTGGCATCGTCCCCAAACTCTCGGAAACCCCCGGCGGCGTGAACTGGTCTGGGCCGAAACTCGGCCAGCACACCGACGGTATTCTCGCCGGCCTCGGTCTGACTGAACTCGACATCGAACGCCTGAAAAGCCAAGGGGTGGTGCAATGATCACCGACTATTCGCAAACCCTGATCGTCCAGGAAGTCTCGCCCCGCGACGGCTTGCAGATCGAACCAACGTGGGTGGAAACCGCTGACAAGATCGCGCTGATCGATCAACTGTCGCTGGCCGGTTTCAGCCGCATCGAAGCCGGCTCGTTCGTCTCACCGAAAGCCATTCCAGCGCTGCGTGACGGCGAGCAGGTCTTCACCGGTATTCAACGACAGCCGGGGGTTATTTACGTCGCGCTGATTCCCAACCTCAAAGGTGCGCAACGTGCATTGGCGGCGGGTGCCGATGAGTTGAATCTGGTGATGTCCGCCAGCCAGACGCACAACATGGCCAACATGCGCATGCGCTGCGAGGATTCGCTGACGGCGTTTGCAGAGATTGTTGCGTTCGCCAGCGGTTCCGGTGTGCGCCTCAATGGCAGCATCGCCACCACGTTCGGTTGCCCGTTCGAAGGCCAGATCGACGAGGATCGCGTACTGCAAATCGTCGATGCTTATCAGGAGCTCGGGATTCAGGGCATTACCCTGGCCGACACCACTGGCATGGCCAATCCGCGTCAGGTCGACCGGTTGGTGCGGCGAGTGTTGCAGCGGGTTTCGGCGGCTGATCTGACCCTGCATTTCCACAACACCCGTGGTCTGGGATTGTGCAATGTGCTGGCGGCTTACGAGGCGGGGGCGCGACGTTTCGATGCGGCGCTTGGCGGTCTCGGTGGCTGTCCGTTTGCGCCGGGCGCGTCGGGCAATATCTGCACTGAAGACCTGGTAAACCTGTGCGATGAGATCGGTATTCACACCGGTATCGACTTGCCGCTGCTGCTGAAACTCTCGCGTGGCTTGCCGGATCTGCTGAGCCACGAAGTCCCCGGCCAACTGGCCAAGGCCGGGCGCAACTGCGACCTGCACCCGATTCCCACCTGACAACACCAATCCCCCTGTAGAAGTGAGCCTGCTCGCGATAGCGGTGTATCAATCACCGCAAATGTTGCCTGACACACCGCTATCGCGAGCAGGCTCACTCCTACAGTTAAAAACGCATACCAGACAACAAAAACAATCGGACGCCCACCGGCAGTCCGTCTGGAGAAAAGCTATGAGCCTCAATGTAATGGAGGCGGGCGCCCGTCCGTCCGTCGATCACGACGCCGAAAAAGCCTTGGTCAGCAAAGTCGCCTGGCGTCTGATGCCGCTGATCATGGTCTGCTACCTGTTCGCTTTTTTCGACCGCATCAACATCAGCTTCGCCAAGTTCCAGTTGCAGACCGATTTGAGCCTGAGCGACACCGCGTACGGCCTCGGCGCCGGGCTGTTCGTCGTCGGTTATGTGCTGTTCGAAGTGCCGAGCAACATGATGCTGTACAAGGTCGGCGCACGGCGCTGGATCGCGCGGATCATGATGTCGTGGGGCGTAGCGACAGCGGCGATGGTGTTCGTCAACAGCGAATGGCAGTTCTATGCGCTGCGCTTTGTGATCGGTGCGATGGAAGCCGGTTTTGCCCCGGGCGTGCTGTATTACCTGACGCTGTGGTTTCCGCAGCACTTCCGTGGCCGCATCACCTCGATGCTGTTTCTCGCCTCAGCGTTTGCCGGGCTGGTCGGCGCGCCGTTCTCCGGTCTGGTACTGGAACACCTCGACGGCGTGCTGCAAATGCGCGGCTGGCACTGGCTGTTCCTGCTCGGCGGTGTGCCGTGCATCGGCCTTGGTTTTCTGGTGCTCACGCTGCTCAAGGATCGCATCGAGGATGCGCACTGGCTGACGTCTGACGAGAAAAAAATGCTGTCCAGCCGCATCGCCCAGCATGAGCCGCACAAGAGCGGTGGGTCGTTGCTCGCGGCGTTGAAGATTCCCGGTTTTCTGACCTTGGGGCTGATCTACTTTCTGATCCAGGTGGCGTCCTACGGCTTGAACTTCTGGGCGCCACAGCTGATCCGCAGTGCCGGCACCGAGAGCCCGGTGATGATCGGTCTGCTGACGGCTATCCCGTACATTTGCGGGGCGATCAGCATGGTGGTGATCGGGCGTTTGTCGGATGCGACGGGCGAGCGGCGCAAATTTGTCGCCGGGCTGGTCATCGTCGGCGCGATCGGCTTTTTCAGTGCCGGGATTTTCGCCAGCCACACCACGTTTTTGATCGTTGCTCTTGGCTTGCTTGGCGCCGGGATCATCGCCTCGATTCCGAGCTTCTGGACGCTGCCACCGAAGTTGCTGGCCGGGGCGGGCGCTGGTGCGGCGGGCGGGATTGCGGTGATCAACACGCTGGGGCAATTCGGCGGTATCGTCAGCCCGGTGATGGTCGGGCGGATCAAGGATCTGACCGGTAGCACCACGCCGGCGCTGTATGTGATTGGCGTGGCGGCGTTGATCGCTGCGGCACTGTTGCTGTGGGGCTTGCCGCAGAAGTTGCGCACGCTCGACAAGTTCTGAGATTGGCGGCGCCTGCAATGACACTTTCGCGAGCAGGCTCGCTCCCACATTTGAAATGCATTCCCCTGTGGGAGCGAGCCTGCTCGCGAAGACTGACTTCCAGAGACTGATAAATCACGGACTGATTCCATCAGTTAACAGCCACCCCATTTTTCTCAAACACACGAATCAACATCACGCTGGCAATCGCCAACATCGCCCCAACACCCGCAACGCCGTCAACGACTTCTCGCTACCAAGCGGGAAATGCACGTTGGTTTACTGATGATTCGGTTGAAAGCGCCGATACAGCAGGGGATAGTGCGCGGCTGAAAAGTGCTCAAGGAGCGGGAAGTGACAGTGACGTCTGGCTGGATCGGGTGTGCGGCATTGTGCGGCTGGTTGCTGGCGGGGCAGGCATTCGCCGATTGCACACCGGCGCCAACCGCGCATGAGATGGATTTTTCCCTCTGCAAAGACTGGCCGGCGTATCCCGGGCTGACGCTCACCGCTGCTGCCAATTTCTCGCCCGATCCGGTGTATGGCGAGTCAGGGACTGTAGGGCTTTACGATCTGCGTTTGGCCTTGGTGGCGAGTGCAGACTCCAAGCCGTTAGCGAGCTTTTATCAGCCCTCCGCATTCTCTGTGGATGCCATCGCGCTTGATGAACTGAAATTCGATACCGCCCGCTATAAGCTCGCGCCGCAATTGCAGGCCTTTGGCGTGCGAGTACGGTTCAAAGGCTCTTCGCGCGTGAATCCTCTGGATCAAACCTGGTTGTCGCTCTATGTGAAAGACGGCAACGCATTGCGTCCTGTCATGAATCGGCTGGTGGTTTATGAATATGGCGGGGAGTGGGATGGCAATTGTGCGGGAGAGCGCTACGAGACTACGCGAACCGTGGCGCTGGCCAAGACCAGCAGCCATGGCTATGCCGATCTGATGATCAAAACGATCCGTAGCTCGACCGTTGGCGAGGGCGAGGGCGAGGCGTGTGTATCCAATACCGTCACGCAAAAACCGGTCTTGACGACACTTCGCTATGACGGCAAAAACTACGTAGTGCCTGAAGATTTCAAAGGCCTCTAAGACCGATGTCTTTTACTCAAGGAAGAATAATGTTCTCGCGTACTACATTGCTGGGCTCTTTCATCGCGATGGGCCTTTTGACGATGACCGCCCAAGCCCAGGCCGCTTGCGAAGTGAAGAAGTTCGACGGCCATTCCCTTTCGCGCTGCAAAGCGTGGCCGGCGTACAACGACCAGTCGATTGCGGCGAAATCTTCATTTCTCTCCGATTCGGGCGACGACGAAATGGGGGTGTTCGATCTGGAACTGGCGCTCGTCAGTTCGACAAGCGGCAAGAGCCTCGCTACTTATGCAAAGCCGGGCGCCTACAATTCCGATGCCATCAGCTTCGACGATCTGACAATCGATACGGCCCGCTACCGATTGGCAGCAGATGTCCGTGCATTCGGATTGCGTTCGAAATTCGCCAGTCACGGCTCCAGAGCCAATCCTTACGCAAAAACCGATTTGGCGTTATATGTGCGCGAAGGCAACAAGTTGCGCCCGGTGCTGGAAGGCTTGGTGATTCGCAAGGAGTTCGGCGAAGGGACGGATGAGTGTGCCACCGAAGACACGCAAATCCGCAG
>Ga0070665_100006016_pt1 | contig 12404 bp, 10 predicted proteins | sample KBSS13metaG_FD_65862 | JGI IMG/M metagenome (GOLD analysis project Ga0070665, IMG submission 65862) | Switchgrass rhizosphere microbial communities from Kellogg Biological Station, Michigan, USA - KBS S1-3 metaG | ecosystem: Host-associated > Plants > Roots > Rhizosphere > Soil ... | reverse complement strand
TGCTCATCGATATCAATGGAATCAAGGGGCTCGACGGCATCGCCAAAAAGGGCAAATTCGTCGAGGTCGGCGCCCTGGCGCGTCATGCCCAAGTTGAGAAGTCCGACGTCATCGCCCGCTACGCCCCGCTGATTGCGCTTGCCATGCCGCATATCGGGCATGCTGCCATCCGAAACAGGGGCAGCTTCGGCGGCTCCATCGCATTCGCCGATCCGGCCGCCGAGTTGCCGGCCTGCCTGCTGGCGATGGGAGGCGAAGTCGACATCGCCAGCGCGAAGGGCAAGCGCAAGGTGAAGGTCGACGCTTTCTTCAAGGGCCTGTTCGAGACCGCGCTGCGCCCCAACGAAATCGTGACGGCCGTTCGTATTCCGGTGGCCGACAAGAATACGCGTGTTGGATTTGCCGAGCTCGCACGCCGGTACGGCGACTATGCAATTGTCGGACTCGCGGCAAGCGCGCGCACCAACGCCAAGGGCCTCGACGAAGTGCGCCTCGCCTATTTCGGCGTCGGCGATACGCCCATCCGCGTGAAGAAAGCCGAGGCAGCACTCGCCGGCGGCAACGTCGACGCTGCCGTCAACGCATTGGATCTCGATCCGCACGATGACGTGCAGGCGACCGCCAAGGTGAAGAAGCATCTCGCCGGCGTCTTGCTTCGCCGTGTGGCCGCGCAGCTCCTGGAGCCACGGCCATGAACGATCGCACACTCGAAATTTCGCTGACGGTCAATGGCGCGCGGGTGCAGGAGCGCGTCGAGGCGAGAAAAACATTGGTCGATTTCCTGCGCGAGGACCTCGCGCTCACCGGCAGCCACGTCGGATGCGAGCACGGCGTCTGTGGTGCCTGCACGGTGCGCGTCAACGGCGAGATCGTGCGCGGTTGCCTGATGCTGGCCGTGCAATGCGATGGTGCCACGGTGGACACGATCGAATGCCTGTCGGATTCGGGCGAGGTGTCCGACCTGCAGACAGCCTTCGAGCAACGCAACGCCCTGCAGTGCGGATATTGCACGCCCGGAATGATCACGGCCGCTCAGGATCTGCTCAAGCGCTCAAAGAGGGTGCCGAGCCGCGAGGAAATTCGCGAGCACCTGTCGGGCAACTACTGCCGCTGCACCGGCTATCACGCGATCGTCGATGCCGTTGAAGCGGTTGCGCAGGCGCGCGCGGGAGCCAGGAAATGAAAATCACCGACGACTCCCCACCGGTACTGACGGCCCTCGACCGGCCCAACTCGTATATCGGCCGTTCGGTGCCACGACCGAACCTGCAGCGATTGACCCAAGGACGCGGCCAATACATCAGCGACGTCACTTTGCCGCGCATGGGTCATGTCGCCTTCGTGCGCTCACCGCACCCACACGCACGCATCGTCAAGATTTCAGCCGACGCCGCGAAAAAGGCGCCTGGCGTAATCGCCGTGGTCACCGGTCCGGAACTCGCCAAGGTCATGACACCCTGGGTCGGCGTCCTTACACATCTGAAGGGGCTTAAATCGGCGCCGCAGTCGCCGATCGCGGTCGAACGCGCCTGCTGGCAAGGCGAAGCGGTTTGCGCCGTGGTCGCCCGCACGCGCGCCGAGGCCGAGGACGCCTGCGAACTGGTTGAAGTCCGTTACGAGCCTTTGCCGGCGGTTACCGATCCGGAAGTGGCACTCGATGCCAAAACACCGGTGATCCATGCCTCGCTTGGCGACAATCTCTGCTTCGAAAGGAAGCTCGACGTCGGAGCGGTCGACAAGGCCTTCGCTGAGGCCGACGCCGTTGTAGAGACGACGTTCCGTTTCGGCCGCCACACCGGCGTCACCAACGAGCCGCGCGCGGTCGTTGCCGACTGGAACGAAGGCGAGCAGCGCATGACCGTCTATCACGGCACCCAGGCGCCGCACATGATGCAGAACCTGTTCGCCAAACACCTCGCGATTGCCGAGCATCAGGTGCGCGTTCTGACCAAGGATGTGGGTGGCTCGTTCGGCATCAAGGTGCACACTTACGCCGACGAGATGGCGACAGTCGCGCTATCGAAACTTCTCAAACGGCCGGTGAAATTCGTCGCCGATCGCATCGAGAGCTTCGTGACCGACATCCATGCCCGCGATCACCGCATCAAGGCCAAGATCGGCGTGAGCAAGGACGGCACCATCACGGCCTTCGAGATCGACGATCTGACCGGAATTGGCCCCTACTCCGTCTACCCTCGCACCAGCGGCATCGAGGCCAACCAGGTCGTCAACCTCACCGGTGGTCCTTACAAGTGCCCGAACTATCGCGCGCAGGCGCGTGTCGTTTTCCAGAACAAGAACGTCATGTGCCAGTACCGCGCCGTCGGTCATCCGATCGCCGTTGCGGTCACCGAAGGTCTTGTCGAGCTTGCCGCCGCAAAGATCGGCATGGATCCGCTCGAGCTGCGCCGCCGGAATCTCTTCCCTGACGATGCCTATCCGACACAGTCCGCTTCGGGCCTGAAGTTCGAACTGCTGTCGCACCACGAAGCACTCGCACATCTTGATTCGATGATGAATTACGCCGGCCTTCGTGCCGAACAGAAGAAGCTGCGCGAAAAGGGCATCTACCGCGGCATTGGCTTCGCGAGCTTTATCGAGGTGACCAATCCATCGGCTGCATTTTACGGCGTCGGCGGCGCGCGCATCACATCGATGGATGGCGCCACCGTCAAACTTGATGCGCAGGGCGCAATCATCGTGCACACCGGCGTTACTGAACAAGGCCAGGGCGCCGAAGCCGTGGTCGCGCAGTGCGTGGCGTCATCGTTCGGTGTACCGATCGAAAAAGTGCGCGTCATTACCGGCGATACGGACAACACGCCTTATGGCGGCGGCACCTGGGCCTCGCGGGCGGCCGGCATCGGCGGCGAAGCGGCGTGGCAAGCGGGAAAAGCGCTGCGCGCCAACGTGCTCGCGGTCGCGGCGAGTATCCTGCAGGCCAAGCCGGACGAACTCGACATCCGTAATGGGCTCGTGGTGAACAAGGACACAGGCACCGAACGGTTACCGCTCGATGAGCTGGCGCGCGTCGCCTATTTCCGCCCGGACACACTACCACCCGGCTTCCAGGCTGAGCTCATGGCCACGCGTCATTATGTTCCGCGCGCATGGCCGTTCGCGTTCACCAACGGGATTCAGGGAAGCTACCTGGAGGTCGATACCGATACCGGATTCGTAAAACTTCTGAAGCATTGGTGCGTCGAAGACTGTGGCACCATCATCAATCCGCAGCTCGTCGACGAGCAGATCCGCGGCGGCGTTGTGCAGGGCATCGGCGCGGCCCTGTTCGAGCACTGCCTGTACGACGAGCGCGGGCAATTGCTCAACGGCAACATGGCGGACTATCTCGTGCCGATGGCGATGGAAATGCCCGACATCGAGTGCGGGCACGTCGTTTCGCCCACCGCCGACAGCGAACTCGGTGCCAAAGGCGCCGGCGAAGCTGGCACAGCCGGCGCGCCCGCCTCGGTGATGAATGCGATCAACGACGCGCTGCGCCCGCTCGGGGCAAAGCCTCTCACTGACATGCCCTTCACGCCGGACAAGATTCTCGGCGCGCTGGGAAAAGTGTGAGCTGAACTAGAACTTGATCATGTCGCTTCGGGTCAGCGTCGTCTTCGCCGAAACCGACGGCGCGTTCATAAACGTAAAGACCGTGGAATACTCGGCGTAGGGATCGACGGCCGACATGCCATCGACCGGAATGATCGCATTCATGCCGCGAAACACTGCGCCGCTTGCGGTGTAGAGCACGGCACCGTTGGATGAGGTGCCGACTGCAATGACAGTTGTGATGCCTTTATCTTTCAGGATCTTTTCCAAGTCGGTGTTGCGGAATTTATCGGGACCGGAAAGCACGTGCGGCTCGTCCGCGAGCGGCGCAACATCTTTAATGACGTCGGCCGGTGTGCTGTTGGCGATGATCGAATAAATGACAGGCACTTTGTGTGCGCGCGCCTCCGCGAGCAGCTTCTTCATTGCTGGAATCGTATCGAGACAGCGCGGCCGCTGACCGCAGTTCTGAGTCATGAAATCGAGCATCAAGAGTGCCGTGGTCTTCGGATCGACTGTCACCGCTTTCAGCTCTGGTGCTTTGGGAGCTTTCACGTTGGCCCACTCGTCGACGATATTGGCGGCGTGCGTGGGCGAAGTGAGCGCCATCAACACGGCGGCCGTGATAAATAGATTGCGTTTCATGAATATTCTCCCTGAGTGACCTGGTACGCGCCCCGCGGGCCGGGATCATGCGCAGCGGCGACAGGCTCTGTCAAAATCCTGATGACGCACCCGACTTGATGAAACACCGATGCTCTGTGCAATATTGCATTCGATGGCTGCGGCCAATTTGACGCCGCGAAAAGACAATAACGCCGGAAGGAAGCTCTTCATGAACATCAAGGTCGGCAAGAAGGCGATCGCCGAAGCAACCGAGAAACTGAAGAACTGGGGACGATGGGGCAAGGAAGACCAGGTCGGCACCCTCAACCACGTCACGCCGGAAGATATCGTCAAGGCGGCGAGCCTGATCCGGTCGGGTAAGGTATTTGCACTTGGCATCCCGCTTGATCGCACGGGACCCCAGACCGGCCTGTTCGGCGGGCGCTTCAATCCGATCCATCAGATGCTGGCGACCGGGACCGACGCAATCTCCGGCCAACAGGACTGGAACAAGATCCGCTATGCCGACGACACGCTGACCCTTTGCGTGCAGGGCGCCACGCACTGGGACGCGCTTGGGCACATTTTCTATGAGGACAAGGCCTACAACGGTTACGACGCGAAGCTGATCGACTCACGCGGGCTTTCGGTTCTTGGCATCGAGCACTCCAAGAACAAGATGGTCGGGCGCGGCGTATTGCTCGATATCGCGCGCTTCCGCGGCGTGAGATGGATGCAGGATGGCGAAAGCATTTCCAACGACGAACTCGATAAGTGCGCAAAGCAACAGAACGTGACCATCGGCCGTGGCGATTTTGTCATCGTCCGCACCGGGCAAATGGAGCGTTGTCTCGCCGAGAAGGAATGGGGCGGCTACGCGGGCGGCGACGCACCGGGCGTAAAGTTCGAGAACTGCTACTGGTGCCAGGAGAAGCAGGTCGCCGCGATCTGCACGGACACGTGGGGCGTGGAAGTTCGACCGAATGAAACGACCGAAGCCAATCAGCCCTGGCACTGGGTCGTTATCCCGGCCATGGGCCTGTGCATGGGCGAAATCTTTTATCTCAAGGAACTTGCCGAGGACTGCGAACAGGACGGCATCTATGAATTCTTCTTCTGCGGCCCGCCTTTGATCATCACGGGCGGAACCGGATCGCCGATCAATCCGCAGGCCATCAAGTAAGGCAACAAGTAATAAAGAGAGGCGCCACCCCCGGGCTTGACCCGGGGGTCCATGAGGCGTTTCAACTTGGCGAAACGAGTGGTGTCGCCGTTGCGACAAACCGGGAGGATAAAGCCATGCCCCGTTGGCTCAAACGCGGAATGGATGCGGGCGCAATAAAGGCCGCCGATGCCAAAGTGCGCGAAACCGTCGAAGGCATCCTCGCGCAGGTCGATGAACGGAAGGACACGGCCATTCGCGAGCTGTCCGAGAAATTCGACACATGGTCGCCAAAGGATTTCCGCCTGACGCCGCAGGAGATTGAGGGCGCCATAGCGCAGGTCCCCAAACGCGACCTCGATGACATCAAGTTTGCGCAGGCGCAGGTGCGCAACTTCGCCCAGAAGCAGCGCGAAACGATGCACGACCTCGAGGTCGAGACGCTGCCCGGCGTCGTCCTTGGCCATCGTCATATCCCGGTGAATTCGATCGGCTGCTACGTGCCGGGCGGGCGCTATCCGATGGTCGCATCGGCGCATATGTCGATCGTCACTGCTAAGGTCGCGGGCGTAAAGCGGATCATCGCCTGTGCCCCGCCCTTCAAGGGTGGACCGCATCCGGCCATCGTCGCGGCCATGCATTTCGGCGGCGCCGATGACATCTACGTGCTCGGCGGCGTGCAGGCCGTCGCGGCCATGGCGCTCGGCACGGAGACGATCCAGCCGGTCGATATGATCGTGGGTCCCGGAAACGCCTATGTGGCGGAAGCCAAGCGACAATTGTTCGGCCGCATTGGCATCGACCTGCTCGCCGGACCGACCGAGACCTTGATCATCGCCGACGACAGCGTGGACGGGGAAATTTGCGCAACCGACCTGCTTGGTCAGGCCGAGCACGGGCCTACCTCCCCGGCCGTGTTGATCACCAATTCCGAGAAGCTCGCGCGCGATACGATGAAAGAAGTCGAGCGCCTGCTATCGATCCTTCCCACGGCTGACGCGGCCGGCCAGGCCTGGAAGGATTTCGGCGAAGTGATCGTCTGCGATAACGAAGACGAAATGGTCGCTGAAGCCGACCGCGTTGCGTCGGAGCACGTGCAGGTCATGACGCGCGACCCGGATGTGTTTCTCAATGGCATGAAGAACTATGGTTCGCTATTCCTTGGACCGCGCACAAATGTCGCCTACGGCGACAAGGTGATCGGCACCAATCATACGCTGCCGACGAAAAAGGCGGCGCGCTACACCGGCGGGCTGTGGGTCGGCAAGTTCATGAAGACCTGCACCTACCAGAAAGTGCTGACCGACGAAGCCAGCGCGATGATCGGCGAATATTGTTCGCGGCTGTGCGTGCTCGAGGGCTTTCTCGGTCATGCCGAGCAGGCCAATATCCGCGTGCGCCGCTACGGAGGCCGCAACGTGCCCTACGCGCAGGCTGCGGAATAAGGCCTTCAATGGTCGACCTCACATCTACCCCCTCCTTCCGGCTCGACGGCAAGCGCGCGCTGGTGACCGGTGCCGGACGTGGGATCGGACTTGCGGCGGCCTCGGCATTGGCCGACGCCGGCGCGCATGTCACTTTGGCCGCCCGGACATCGAAAGAAATCGAGGAAGCAGCCGAAGCGATCCGCTCGCGCGGTCAACAGGCCGCGCCGCTCACGGTCGACGTCCGCGACCTCGAGTCCATGCAAAAGACGATTGCAGGGCAGCAACCGTTCGACATCCTCGTGAACAATGCCGGCACCAACAAGCCGGCCCCGTTCGTCGATGTGAAAGTTGAGGATTTCGATTTCGTGATGTCGCTCAATGTGCGCGCTGCTTATTTCGTTGCGCAGGCGGTGGCACGGAAGCTTATCGAAGCCAAACGCGGCGGCTCCATCATCAACATGTCATCGCAAATGGGCCATGTCGGCGGCCCGACGCGGACTGTCTATTGCGCGACAAAGCATGCGATGGAAGGCTTCACCAAGGCGATGGCGATCGAGCTTGCCCCGCACAAGATCCGCGTCAACACGTTGGCGCCGACCTTCATCGAAACGCCGATGACGCGGCCTTTCTTTCAGAACGAGGCGTTTCGAACCGACACGCTCAAGCGCATCAAGCTCGGCCGTCTCGGCCAGCTCGAGGATCTGACCGGCGCGATCGTTTTTCTTGCAGGCGATGCCGCCGCCCTGATGACCGGCACGTCGCTGGTCGTGGACGGCGGCTGGACGGCGGAATAGCTAGAGCTTCGGCAGATCCGCGAAATATTCCGGGTGCTCTTTCTCGACCGCGGCCATGAACTGTGGCCGGAACAGGCTCGGCACGTCGAGCCGCGGCGCTCCCTTGAGCGTGTTGGTGAGCACTTCGTCCTCGGCATTCTCGAATGCACGCAGCACGTTCGGCGACATGCGCGGATCGAAGCTGATGTGCTTGATCGCTTTCTTGCCGATGGCGACGTCGGTCCCCGGTACCCACTTGGCAAATATCTCAACCGCCTCGTCACGGTTGTTGCGGGTAAAGTGCGAGGACTGCGCCAGCCCGGCCGCGATGCTCTTGATAACCTCCGGCTTCGTGTCGACCGTCGGCCCGTGCGCGACTGCGACCATCACGTAGGACATATGATGTCCGCCACGGAGCACGAGATATGAATCGGGCACCTGGGTGAGCGCCTGCGTCACATAAGGCTCCCAGGTGACAATCGCGTCCACCTTCCCCTCGGCGAGCGCCGGGGCGAGACCAAACTGCGACCAGATGTTCTCGACCGTGAGGTCCTCATATTTCATCTTGGCGCGGCGCAGCACCATCTTGAAGAATTCGTCGGATGTCTGCCCGCGCGCGAGGCCGATCTTCTTGCCCTTGAAATCGGTGACTTTGCCCGGCTCGATGCCCCTGCCCTTTTTGGTCACGATGGCAAGCGGGTCGTCGCAGTTATCACGGGTGGCGTCGTTCATGATGAGCCCGATCACCTTGAAGGGCTCGCCGGCATGCACGGCCTTGAGATAGGTGGTCGTGCTCATGTCTCCGACCTGAGCTTCGCCCCGGTGCAGGGCGTTGACCATGTCCGTGCCCGTATCCACCACCTTGAAACTGGCGTCGACGCCCTGCTGCTTGAAGAAGCCTTTTTCGGCACCGATGAACATCGGCAGATGGCCGAAGTTGTTGGCAATCACCACATCGAGTTTGGGTAGCGCCATTTTTTCCTCCCGCACGCCAGCTGGTGACATTCAAACGCCGCACCAGCCCGATTGCAATCAGGTCCCCAATACCTGGGGGTTCACGCAGTTCGGGGGCATGCGCCCACCGAGCAATGCCTCGATATTGTCGACCACGATATTCGCCATCTGCTCGCGCACCTCGACGGTTGCGCTGCCGAGATGCGGCGCGAGCACGACATTCTTCAACTTCTTCAGTTCCGCATGCACTTTCGGCTCATGCTCGAATACGTCGAGCCCCGCGCCGGCGATCTTCTTTCCTTTTAGGGCGCGCACCAGTGCCGCCTCGTCAATGATCGGACCGCGTGCCGTATTGATGATGAAGGCTGTCTTCTTCATCAAGCCGATCTCGCGCGCGCCAATCTGATGCCGCGTTTGCGCATTGAGCGGCGAATGCAGGGAAACGAAATCGGACTCACGCAGAAGATCGTCGAGCGGCAGATGGGTGAGCCCCGCTTCGCGTTCCTCGCTTTCGGGCTTGCGCCGGGGAGTCCAGTAAAGCACGCGCATGGAGAAACCGTGCGCGCGGCGCGCCACCGCCTTGCCGATCAACCCGCCGCCGCCAATGAGGCCGATCGTTCGGCCGTGCACGATGGACCCGAGCAGGTGGCGAGACTGGCCGCCGGGAAATTTTCCGGCACGCACAAGCCGGTCACCCTCCATCATGCGCCGCGCCACGGACAGCATCAGGCCGAAGTTGAGATCCGCGGTCGCCTCGGTCGTCACCGGTGGAACCACCGTGACCGGTATGCGGTGCTTGGTTGCTTCGGCGACGTCAACGTTCGATGGCGAGATCGACTGCGACGCGATGTGCCGCAGCTTCGGATTGGCGGCGATGACGGCCCGGTCGATCTTGTCGTGCAGAAGGCAGAACAGGATGTCGGCCTTGCGAACGGCCGCGACCAGAGTGCTACGGGGAATGATCCGGCTGTCGTCGGGATAAATCTTGACGCTGCCCAACGCACGCAGGCGCTTCACTGCGCTCTCGGCAACCGGCTGCGTGACAAAGACGCGCGGTTTGCCGCTCACCTGAGCCACCGCACGACGCCGGCGACACCGTCGACGGCGCATTGGGCGCCGTCCGGAATCTTGCGCGTGGCATCGAGCACGCCCAGCACCATCGGAATGCCGCGCTCGCGCGCGAGCGAAGCCAGATGCGAGGTTGACCCGCCGAGTTCGGCGACAACACCCGAAACGCGCTGCAAAATCGGACTGAGCGCGGGCCCCGCAACACGGGTCACGAGCACGTCGCCGGGCGCAACCCGCGACAATTCACATTCGCAATTCACCACCACGGCACGCCCGGAGCCCCAGCCGATGCCTGCGGGATGCCCGTTCAGGCCCGGATGCTGCAGCCAGATTTCATCCGGCACGATCGCCGGCTCCATATGCAGCGGACGTGACTGCAACAGCCTGAAGCCGTTCTCATCCATCGCCCACTCGATCTCCACGGGACCGCCGGCGAGGTCTTCGCATTTTCGCAGCAGCCGGCCGAAGGTCACGGCCTCTCCGGGCGACAAACATGGTTCGCTGACAAGGTCTTTTGGCACGAGCTCAGGCGCCGAGACGCCGTGCGCGCAGGTGTCGCGATGGCCTTTGCGGCCGGCTTCGACCGTGCGCAGGAAGCCCGATTTGCTGAGCACGATGCGATCGGGCACGACCTCGCCCTGGGCAATGGCCGAGCCAAGACCCCAGGTCGCCGAAATCATCATTTGCCCGTCGGCCGTCTCGCTCAGCCCGCCTCCGGACACGCGCGCGGAAATCAGCGGCTGGATCAGGACGCCCATCGCCGTGTCCGCGGGCGAAAGCTCATGATTCTCCATGTACCGGCGCGCGTGCGATGTCCACAGCGCCGCCCAGCACGCGCGCACTGCCGTCAGGAATTCGGTTTCATCCGACAGACCAAGGAAGCTTTCGAATTGGCCGGCGAAGTTGGCGCCCTTGCGGTCTTCGATCAGCGCGGAGGAGCGCACGACACCAAGTGGTGCGCTCTCGCGCTGCTTTCGCCACGCGCCGAGCAAGGGTTCAAGGATCTCCGGCGCGATCGGACCTTGATACAAAGCCAGCCTGACTTGGATTGAAATCCGCCGCGACGTCGGCACATCGCCTTCGCGATATTGCCGCAGCAGGTCCTCGATGCCGAGATGGCGCAGCTGATGCCGATAGGCATCTGCCGTCAGCGCAAAGCCGCCGGGCGTCGGCAAGCCGGCCTGCATTAACCCGGCGAGATTCGCCGCTTTCGGGCCGACTCGTTCCGGGTCGCTCGCGGCAGGATCGTCCAGGTGAAGAATGAAGGAGGACATCGCGATCGCCTTGCGCTTCTTTGCCGTCACGGCCGGGCTTGTCCCGGCCGTCTCGCTTTGGAAGGGCAGAATCCGTGGATCGAGATCCCCGGGTCTCGCCTTCGGCTCGTCCGGGGATGACGTCGGCTCACGCCGGCGTCACTTCACATGATCACCATAACCCGGCAGCGGATCGACAACCGTGATCTGCTTGACGGGGAAGTTCGACACGATCTCGATTTCGTTCTTCTTCACGATCAGCATTTCCTCGATGCGGACGCCGTAGCGGAAGCGCTTTCCGTGCTGCGTTTCGAGCGCGAAGGTCATGCCTTCCTGAATGTCGACCGGATGATCGAGCGACCAGATGCGCGAGATCACCGGAGGATCGTACTGCGCGAGGCCAAGGCCATGGCCCCAGAGGTTGGCGGCGGCCTGGTCTTCGTCCTCGTAACCCCACGTCTCCATTGCCGACGGCCACTTCAGTGCGATGTCACGTGTCGTCGCGCCGACTTTCACCGCGCCGATCGAGTCATAGAGCCACTCGAGCGCGGTCGCGTAAGTATCCTTCTGCTCTTTCGATGGCTCCTTGCCGACGCAGTAGGTGCGGTAATAGCAGGACTTGTAACCGTTCCATGTGAGTGCGGCCAAATCCATGAACACGATATCGCCGGGCTGGATGATGCGGTCGGAGAAGTTGCGCCAGTTCGGCCAGGTATTCGGCCCCGACGACACGATCACGTCCTCGACGTCTTCCATGCCGGGAATGTTGTAGAGATATTCCATCAGGTGCGCGGTCACCTGGTTTTCGGTGATCCCGGGCCGCAGGAACTTCATGCACTCCCAGTGCGTGGCATCGCCGATCGCGCCAACGATACGGAAACATTCCTGCTCGTCCTGGCTCTTGACCGCGCGCGCCTCCATCATCGGGGTCATGCCGTCGACCCAGTTGATGTTGTTCTCCTTGAAGATGTTGATCATGTTGATGTCGATGAAGTCGACGCCGAGTTTCTGTCCAGCGACGCCGTTGTCCTTCATCGCTTGCAGCACGGCCTTGGTGAACTTGTTGACCTGCTGAGTGGAGGCAGGACCCGCGGCGCCTTTGATCCACGCGAATGAGTGGCGCACGTTCTCCTTGGGGATCCACGGCGAGTGCCGCTCGATCTGGAAACCGAGATCGCCCTGCTCGAACAGAATCGGGCGCCCGTCGCCGCACAGCATTGCGTAGCGCAGACCCGGCTTCAGCCTGTTCCATCCCGGGGTGAGCGTGCCGGTGATGTAGCGGACATTTTCGTCGTACATGCAAAGCATGGCGCCAAGGCCGTGCTTCTTCATCATCGTGCGTGCGCGCTCAATGCGATATTCGCGCAGCCGGTCCCAATTCACCCGCTGCTGCCAATCCAAGCCGGCAATGCCGAAATTTGCACCCATGGTGGTCCCTCCCGACCCGGACGCGTTGGCGCGCCCTTGCTGATTGGCGGGAAGCCTAAGCCGGTTGGCACCTAAAGCCGAAATAATATATTCTGCGTTCAGCCATCATCTTTTCTAATACCCCCGATTTTGAGGCAGTCATGGCGACGATCCCGCTGCGGCAAATCCGCGCCGTTAT
>Ga0070665_100006014_pt1 | contig 12406 bp, 8 predicted proteins | sample KBSS13metaG_FD_65862 | JGI IMG/M metagenome (GOLD analysis project Ga0070665, IMG submission 65862) | Switchgrass rhizosphere microbial communities from Kellogg Biological Station, Michigan, USA - KBS S1-3 metaG | ecosystem: Host-associated > Plants > Roots > Rhizosphere > Soil ... | reverse complement strand
CGCCTTGGCCTTGTTCTTGTGCTGGGACTTTTCGTCCTGCTGGATGACGACAAGACCGGTGGGAAGGTGCGTAATTCGAACCGCGCTGTCGGTTGTGTTGACCGACTGGCCGCCCGGCCCAGACGATCGGTAGACGTCGATTCTGAGGTCCTTGTCGTCGATATGAACGTCGACGTCTTCGGCCTCCGGCAGAACCGCGACAGTGGCGGCCGAGGTGTGGATACGTCCGCCGCTTTCTGTAACCGGCACGCGCTGGACGCGATGCACGCCGCTTTCGAACTTGAGCCGCGCGAAGACTCCGGGGCCGCTGATCGAGGCGACGGCTTCTTTGTAGCCGCCGAGCTCGGACGCGCTCGCCGAGATCAGCTCGAAGCGCCAGCCCTGGCTCTCTGCATAGCGTTGGTACATTCGGAGCAGATCGCCGGCGAACAGTGCCGCCTCGTCGCCACCCGTCCCGGCCCGTACCTCAAGCATCGCCGCACGATCGTCAGCCGCATCGCGTGGAAGCAGTTTGATGGCCAGCGCGCGCTCTGCGTTGGGGAGCTTATGGCGAATTTCCTCCGCCTCGGCAGCGGCCATTTCCTTGAGCTCGGCCTCGGCATTCGGGTCGGCCACCATGCCGTTAAGAACCTCGAGCTCGGCGCGCAGCCGGCGTACCTCGCGCGCCGCGGCGGCCACTGGTTCGATCGCCGCATAGTCCTTCGACAGGCGCACGAACTCGTCGGGCGACACATCGCCACGCGACATGGCAGTCTGCAATTCGTGCCGCCGAGCTTCGATCGATGCGATACGCTCCGAAGAAATCTGGGTCACTTGCGGACGGCCTCCGCAATCTGGTCGAAGGCGACGCTATGCTGGACTCCAGATGCGAGTGCCTTCACCTGGATTTCACCGCTGTCGAGCTCGGCGTCGCCGATGATCAGCGCATAGGTCGCGCCGACATCGTTCGCGCGGCTGAGGCGTTTCTTCATGTTGCCGCGATAAGCCATGTCGGCAGGGATGCCAGCGCGGCGCAGATCGGCGAGCAACCGTTGGCCGGCAGCCTCGGCCCGATCGCCGAGCGGCACGATCACAGCAGTCGGTCGCTCCGGCGCGGGCGCGCCGATCATCATCGCGAGGCGCTCGATGCCGGCGGCCCAGCCGACAGCCGGCGTGTGCGCACCGCCGAGCGTTTCCATCAGCCCGTCGTAGCGCCCGCCGCCGATGACGGTGCCTTGCGCACCCAGCCGGTCGGTGATGAACTCGAACGACGTGTGCCGATAATAATCTAGGCCGCGGACGAGGCGCGGTGCGCGCTCCCAGGCGATCCCCGCCGCATCCAGCCCTGCACAAACTCTTCCGAAGAAATCGGCCGCGTCGCCAGTGAGGAACTCGTCGATGGTCGGCGCACTGTCGACCACAGGCCAGTCCTGGTGCGCCTTGCTATCGAGGATCCTAAGCGGGTTGCGCTCGAGCCGCGCCTGGCTGTCCTCGCTGAGCGCGCCAGAATGGGCACGGAAATGCTCATAGAGCGCATCGCGCCACGCACCGCGCGTTTCGGGATCGCCGAGGGTGTTGAGCTTCAGGATCGTGCCCTCGATCCCGAGCTCCTTGAGAAGCTGGTCGGCGAATCCAAGTAGCTCGATGTCGGCCTGCGGCTCGCTCGCGCCGATGATTTCGGCGTCGAGCTGGTGGAACTCGCGGAAGCGCCCTTTCTGTGGCCGCTCATAGCGGAAGGCTGAACCGGAGGCAGCCAGCTTGAGCGGTGCAAATTGCTGCCAGCCCTCGCTCAGATAAGCGCGGCAGATCCCAGCGGTGAACTCGGGCCGGAGCGTGATCGACTCCCCGCCCCGGTCCTCAAACGAGTACATCTCCTTCGAGACGACGTCGGTGGTCTCGCCGATGGTCCGCGCGAACACCGCCGTTTGTTCGATCGTCGGCACCTCGACCCGGCGGAAGCCGTAGAGTCGGCGCACCTTGTCGAACGCCGACACCACCGCGGCGAGGCGGTCGGCATCTTCGTGCAGCAGGCTTTGCGTGCCCCGAACGGGCTGAACCGGAGTCATTGCCGGGCGCTAAAGCACATTTCTCGCAAATGCGGAATCTAGCGTGTCGGCGCCCCTTGCGGCCGGTCCTGCTGGAACAGGCGGCGGATGGTCGCCGGCGATGGCAGGAACAGCTTGCGGAAGCTTATCATGATTGTCCGCCCGACCGGATCGAGCAGGCCCGGTTGATAGCTATAGAGCGGATCACCGAGCGCGCTGTGGACGTGCGGGCGCGCGTTGAAGGCGTTGGTCAGTTCGAGCCGAAATTGCGTGCCGCGCAACCACGGATGCTTGAGCGCGATTTCCGGAATGTCGCCGGGGTTGGCGAACAGCCGCAGGTCGAATGTCCCGATCGGGGAAAAATGAAGGGTGTCGCCGGTCAGGGTGTTGACGTCGGTGGCGCTGCGCCAGTTGGCGCCGATCCGCGCGCCGAGCCCGTTGTTCGACCATCCACCCTGCGCCTGGACCTGGTGGCGGGGTGTCCCGCCCAGTGACCCGGCCGCGTCTCCATGCAGATAGTCGAGCTCGGATCCGGCCGGCGTGATGCGAACCTTGTCGACGAAGGTGATCGTGTCGGTCAGCGAGAATTGCAGGCGCCCCCGGTTGGCGTTGTTGCCGCCGAAGAAGCCCCCTCCGCCGCCGCCACGGCCTCCGCCGAATCCGCCAAAACCTCCGCCGCCACCGCGTCCGCCCTCGCGAGGTGGGCCGGAAGGGGTTGCACCGCCTTGAGCCACCTGACCCGCTGCAGGAGGCGCGCCTTGGACAGCGGGCGGTGAACCTGACGGAGGCGTCGCGCCCGGAGTGCCGCCCTGCCCTCCAGGGCGTCCCCCGAATCCGAATTGCTGGCGAAGCTGGTCGATCACCGCCTGCGAAGGGCGGCGCGACTTCAGCGGTTTGGAGAAGTCGAACCCGAGGCGAAGCTGGTCACGGCGCGAGCTGTCGAAATTGACGGGCCGGAGGTCGACGCGGACGAGCTGCCCTGAGCTGTCGCGGACGAAGCGCTCGGGAAAGGCGGATTCGATCTGCTCCGTCACGGTGATGTTGGAGATCGGCCGTTCGATGACTTGGTGAACGAAATCGGCGCGCAAGCGCAGGTCGGTCTTCTCGAATGGCTGCCAGTTGGCGCCGAACTTGATGACGTTACGGATGTCCGATTGGAGGTTGGGGTTGCCGCCGGTGATTGCATTTACGAGCACCGTTTCGCCGGTCGTAAAGTCGAAGATGCGCGAATTGGGCGTGTCGAGGATCGGATCGCCGAGCTGGTTGATGGTCGGCGGGCCTTCTTCACGAGTCCAGCTCGTGAGGAAGTTCATCCGATCGAGCGGCGAAAAATTGGCCCCGGCGCCGATAGTCGTCAGCGTGCCGAAGTCCGACAGTTGGTCGACCTCCGCATTGGCGTTGAGCGTCAAATTGCCGAGCGCGCTGAAGCCCCGGTTCTTGCGCGAGATCGGGAGGTCGAGGTTGATCGCCGCCACACCCATTGTGCGAGACAGCGAGCTCGACGACGAAGCGCCCAGTCGAGTGCGGCTAGAATCCAGGTGAACCGTGCTTGCCTCGGCCGTCAGCGTCGTGCTGGCGTCGCCGGCCGGAAGCTTGAAGATCTTGCCGTTCGCGGTCGCCTTGAGGTCCGCCGACGCCGTGGTCGAGCGCGTATGATCAGTCGGGAAGTCGGGGTCATCGCGATCGCTTCGCGTGCGGTTGACGTCGAGATCTGCGTTGCTCGTCACCGTCCAGCGCCATTGCGACTTGGTCGTTCCATTGAGGACGCCGCCGAGGTGAGCGCTGTTCGCATTGGTGGTCCGATCCAGAGGTTCGAGCAGGCTCGGATTGAGTCCGATTAGCGAGCGTCCTTCGCTATGCTCGAGCTCGGTATTGACGGTTCCCGACACGTTGCCGAACACGGTCCGGTTGATCGTCGCTGAGCCCCGAACATCGACATTGCGGCCGACTAGGGAGCGCGCCGCGAGGTCCTGCTCCGGCGTCCCGACGACGGTGGCGGGGTCGAGGAGAATGTCTCGTTCGTTCTCCGTCAGCATGGAGTTGCCCGACGCGTGGAGATTGAAGGTGGTCCGTCCACGGCGCTGAACGAGGAAACGGGTCAGGTCGGCATTGCCGGTCGCATAACCACCGTCGGTCGCCGCACCGGCCGCGACCTGGGCCGTCGTCGAGCGGAAGCGCTGGCGAAGAACGATGTTCACGACCTTCTGGTCGGCGCGATAGCCGTATTTGAGCGCGACTTCCTCGGGCAGTATTTCGACCCGCTGGATCGCTTCCGTGGGGATGTCGCGAAGCTCGCGGAACCCCGAGATCCTGAGACCGTCAAGAAGCAGCACCGGCGCTTCGCCGCCGCGCCCGCGCGAGCTTCCGATCTGTGGCGCCAAAGCGTCGAGAAGCTCGGTGATGTTGGTCGCCCCGGTTGCCCGGACATCCCGCGCGTCGAGCGTGTTTTCAGGCGGAATATCGCCGATCACCGAGCCGCGCGCACGCGCGCCAGTGATGACGATTTCGTCCTCATCGCCGGTGTCGTCGATGGGCTGGACGGCGGAGCCCGAGGCAGATGGTTGCGCGTTCGTCGCCGGCGCGGGCGAAGGAGCCGATGCAGCCTGGGAAAAGGCAGGTGAAGGAAGGGTGAGCAGCGCGGCGCTGCTGAGCATTATCGAACGATAGGTCATGAATTTCCCGCTAGCGGCGCTACGTGAACGAGCACTGACAACGCCCTTACCTTCGACAAAGTGCCGATTGGAGCCGACGAAAGGCAGTGGCCTCGGTCCTAAATCGCGTTACACCGCAGCCTGACCTTCGATACCTTCTGTCCTGGGGAGTTCCTTGATGCGCCGAGTTGCGCTTGCCTTGTTCCTTTCCTCTTGCCTCGCCGGTGCCGCAGCCGCGCAGATCGTGCCGCCACTCAATAGCAAGCCAGAAGCCTACGCAAAGCCGATCCGCGTGCCGGCAGCCCGCGACGTGCCTTACCCGGGAACGGTAGAACTGACGATCGACGCGACCGACGTCACCCGGGGCATCTTCCGCATCCACCAACGCGTTCCGGTTGCCGCGGCCGGCGACCTCGTCCTGCTTTACCCAAAATGGGTGCCGGGCGGTCACAGCCCGCGCAACGAGGTCAAGAACGTCGCGGGCATCAAGTTCAGCGCCAATGGCCGGGTGCTCCGCTGGATGCGCGATCCGATCGACGTCTACGCTTTTCATGTCGACGTCCCGCAAGGCGTTAGCAGCGTCGATGTCGACTTCCAGTTCGTCTCCTCGACTGCCGACAACCAGGGGCGGACGGTGATGACACCGGAGCTGTCGAGCATCCAGCCGCTGTCACTGTCGATGTATCCCGCCGGCTATTACGTGCGGCAGATCCCCGTGAAGCCGACTGTGATCGTTCCCAACGGCTGGAAGGTCGCGACTGCATTGCGCCCCGCTGCCCAGAATGGCTTGCGCTATGATTATCCTGTCACGAGCTATGAGATCCTGGTCGATTCTCCGATGATCGCCGGTCCCCATTACCGCCGCATCGACCTGTCCCCCGATGTCGCGCTCGATGTGATTGCCGACACCGACGCGGAGCTCGCGGCGACGCCGGAGCAGATCGCGGCGCACAAGCGGCTGGTCGAGCAGGCAGTGAAGAACTTCGGCGCTCAGCACTACGACCATTACGACTTCCTGCTGAGCATCTCGAACAATCTCGGCGGGAATGGGCTCGAGCATCACCGTAGCTCCGAGGACGGAGTCCGGCGCGGCTATTTCACCGACTGGGAGAACAAGCTACGCGACCGCAACCTGCTGCCGCACGAGTATAGCCACAGCTGGGACGGCAAGTACCGCCGCCCCGCGGACCTGTGGACGCCCGACTACAACACGGTGCCGATGGAAGGCTCGCTGCTGTGGGTCTACGAAGGCCAGACCCAATTCTGGGGCTACGTCCTCGGCGCGCGCTCGGGCATGCTATCGAAGCAGGACACGCTGGATGCGATCGCAGCGACGGCTGCGACCTACAGCGAAGGCACGCCGGGCCGTATCTGGCGGCCGCTGGTCGACACCACTAATGACCCGACCGCGGCCGGCCGCGCGCCCCAACCGTGGCGCAGCTGGCAGCGCAGCGAGGATTATTACAGCGAAGGCCAGCTGATCTGGATCGACGTCGACCGGATCATCCGCAACCAATCGGGTGGCAAGCGGTCGATCGACGATTTCGCCAAGGCCTTCTATGGGATGCGCGACCGCGATTACGGCGAGCTGACCTATACGTTCGACGACGTCGTCGCGACGCTCAACCGGATCCAGCCGTATGACTGGCGGAGCTACCTGCAGCGGCGCGTGTACGACCTTGCGGCGAACCCGCCGCTCGAGGGGATCAACCAAGGCGGCTACAAGCTGATTTACACCGCCGAGCCGACTAAGTGGATCAAGAGCGCGGAGAGGGCCGGCAAGAACAGCGACCTGACTTATTCGGGCGGCTTCACGGTCGGCAACGATGGCAAGATCGGCAGCGTGCTGTGGGACAGCGCGGCGTTCAATGCGGGCATAACCGTCGGGACGCAGATCGCGGCGGTCAACGGCCGCGATTTTGACTCCGATGCGCTGAAGGAAGCGATCAAGGGCGCGGCCGGCAACGGACCATCGCCCGAGCTGCTGATCCACGACGGTGACGTCTACCGGACGGTGAAGCTCGATTGGCATGGCGGCTTGCGCTATCCGCGCCTTCAGAAGGTCGGTACCGGCGAGGGAACGCTCGACGCGTTGCTCGCTCCACGCTGACGCCAACAGGAGGGGACTTGTCATGCGTCAATTGCTCATCACCACGGCGCTCGCGCTGGGGGCGGCATCTGCCGCATCGGCGCAAATGCGTCCCGCCGAAGCGAATGTCCGTGGCGCCCTGGAGCGGATCGCGCGCATCGACCCCTCGCTGCATTCGGTGATCGCGGTGGATCCGACCGCGATCGACCAGGCAAAGCGGGTCGATGCGAGCAACCTTCGCGGACCGCTCGCTGGCCAACCAGTTCTGATTAAGGACAATATCGAAGTTGCCGGTCCGTTGCCGACTACCGCCGGCAGCCTTGCACTCGCCAACAACGTCACCAACCGCGACGCGCCGCTGGTCGCGCGGCTGCGTGCGGCCGGCGCGATCATCGTCGGCAAGACCAACCTCAGCGAATGGGCGAACATCCGTTCTAACCGCTCGATCTCCGGCTGGAGCGCGGTCGGCGGACAGACGCGCAACCCGTGGGCGCTCGACCGCAATGCTTGCGGATCGTCGAGCGGCAGCGGCGCAGCGGTCGCAGCGGGCTTGGTGCGCTATGCAATCGGCAGCGAGACAGACGGATCGGTGACCTGCCCGGCATCGATCAACGGAATCGTCGGCCTCAAGCCCACCGTCGGCCTGGTCAGCCGCACGCACATCGTCCCGATCAGCCACAGCCAGGACACCGCCGGACCAATGGCGGCAACTGTGCTCGAAACGGCCGAGCTGCTGACAGCGATCGCGGGCAGCGACCCCGCCGATCCGGCGACGTGGAATGCCGACAAGCACAAGCGCAATTACGCCGTCGGCCTCGACGCCAATTCGTTGAAGGGCAAACGGATCGGCGTGATGCGCTTCGCTTCGACACCGCAACTCGATCCTGCCTTCGAGACGGCGCTTGCAATCCTGCGCGAAAAAGGCGCGATCCTCGTCGACATCAAGAAGTTCGACGACAAGCTGATCGGCAATAACGAGACCTTCGTGCTCAAGGCCGAGCTAAAGGCCGACATGGCGAAGTATCTGAAGAGCAGCCCGGCGCCGATCCAGGTACGCACGCTTGCCGACCTGATCGCCTTCGACAAGGCGCATGCGAAGCAGGAAATGTCGCTGTTCGGCCAGGAATTTTTCGAGCAGGCGCAGAAGACCAAGGGGTTGAACGATCCGGCGTACAAGAAGGCGCGCAGCGTGAGCTTCCAGGCGGCCGGGCCGAACGGAATCGACATGCTGCTGAAGGCCAATCGAGTCATTGCGCTGATCGGTCCTACGGTGAGCCCGGCATGGAAGATCGATGCGGTCAGCGGCGATTCGTTCGGCGGCGGCGGCGCAGGATCGCTCGCGGCGGTCGCGGGTTATCCGCACCTCACCGTGCCGATGGGGCTGGTGAAGGGACTGCCGGTGGGCCTGAGCTTCATGGGGCCGAAATGGTCGGAGAGCCTGCTGCTCAACTTGGGCTATGCCTATGAGCAGGCGCGCGGATCGTTCCCAACTCCCGAATTCTATCACTCGGTCGAGGAGAGCCCGCAGATCGCGCCGTTTCTGCAGCCGCAGCGCTGACGGGCGCGATTACGACCGCCCGGCGCGGTCTCCATATTCCCATTCGTAGGGAACGCCGGTCTCGCCGAGCAGGAACCGAACCAGTTCGGCAAAGCCCGCTTCGGCGCGGACGTCGTTCGAGAGAATGAGCGCGCATCTGCGGCCCTTTTTGATGCAAACCATCGTGTTCGCGGTCTGCTCGTCGTGGCCACCTTTGAAGAAGCCGCGGCCTTGGGGTCCGTCAAAGACAATGAGTCCGAGGCCGGCGAAAAGATCCTTACGCTGACGCTCGGCCGGCAGGTCGGGCGCGAAGTTGGGGAATTGGGTCGCGGTGCCGATGTGAAGCTGGGGCTTCACCATTTCCGCATAGGAAGCGGCACTGAGCCCATCATGGCGGCTGAGCGCGGCCACGAATTTCGAAAGATCGGCGATGGTCGTGTCCATCGACCCAGCGACGCGCACCTTTGACCGTTCGTCGTGCTCGATGGCTTGACCGCGATCATTGAAGCCATCCGCGAGGTTGGGCTTGAAGTCCGGACGCCACTTGAGGCTCGTGCGAGTCATTCCGAACCGGTCGAAATTCGCCTGGGTCAGCTTGCCGAGGTCGAGCCCGAGACCCCTGTCCTTGTGTCCGTTCTCGATGACGAACTGGAGTAGGATCAGGCCCTCGCCGGAATAGCTGTAGCGCGAGCCGGGATCGAAATGGATGCGGAGCTTCTGGTCCGGCTCGTCCCACCAGAAGTTCGCAAAACCGGTCGAGTGCGTGAGCGCCATTCGCGCCGTAATCCGCTTCCAGCGCGGATCGCCGGCGAGATCGCGATAGGGGCCATATTTGTCGGGATAAATCGCGTTGGTGTCATATTCTGTGAGCGGCTTGTCGAGGTAATCCGCCAGCGGCACGTCGAGCGACAGCTTCCCCTGGTCGACAAGCTGCAGGACTGTGTACGCGAACACGGTCTTGGTCAGCGACGCTCCGTACATCACCGTGTCGGTTTGGAGCGGGTCGCCCTTGGCATTCCGAACCCCATAGGCGCGAACATAGTGGACCCGGCCGCCATCGATGACAGCGACGGCCAGGCCTCTCGCGCCGGTCTTTGCCATCATCCTGTGAACGGCGGCTTCGATCGCGGGCGGAGGAGGTACGCTGCGGCCCATTGCGGCGCCGGGCAAGGTGAGTAGGAGCGGCAAGAGCCAAAACCCTTTCACGCAGTCAGCCTCAGCGCGGCGATGGCAGCAACGATGGCGAGGATGAGTAGAAGGCGGAAAGTGCTCGCCGGCTCGTGGAACCAAAGGATCCCGACCATCACGGTGCCGACTGCGCCGATGCCGCCCCACACCGCATAGGCGGTCCCCATCGGGATCGACCGCGACGCGACCTCCAACAGCCCCATGCTGACCGCGACCGAAGCGAGGAAGGCGAGCGTCCACGGCAGGTTCCGGAAGCCCTCGACAAAGCGCAGCGAGGTCGTGAATCCGACCTCGAACAGCCCGCCTACGATAAGCCACAGCCAGGGCATGAATTTCCTTTCACTAGACGCCCGCGTCGCATTTGTTACGCTCCCGCGTCATGACGAAGCCGCGCACCATCGGCAACATGATCGCTCCGCCGCGCTTCATCCTGTTCATGGCTATCCTTATCGGCGCGACGGCCGCAGGTATTGCGCTGATCGGCAATTGGCGTCTTGGAATGATGGCCGGCTTCGATTGCGCCACATTCGTTTTCCTCATCTCCTGCCTGTCCATCTTGAGCACGCGCGAGGAAGCCGAAATCCGTCAGCATGCCGCGGAGAATGACGCCAATCGATTCGGCCTGCTGGTGATCTGCGGAATTGTGATGACCGTCCTCCTGATCGCGATTACTGCCGAGGTTATCGGCCGCAATCCCGAGCCGGCGACCAAGGGGCTGATCGTGCTGACCCTGGTGCTCGCATGGCTGTTCAGTAACATGGTCTATGCGCTGCATTATGCGCATCTCGCGTACATGGCACCGAGCAGCCAATGCGACGGGTTCGAATTCCCCGGCACGCCCCAGCCGACCTATTGGGATTTCGTCTACTTCGCCTTCACTTGCGGGATGGCGTTCGCGACCAGCGACGTCCAGATCACCAAGGAGCAGATCCGGCGCGTGGTGACCTTCCACTGCCTCGCCGCCTTCGCCTTCAACATCGGCGTGCTCGCCTTCAGCATCAACTTGTTGGCGTCGACGTCCTAGGCCGCGACGTCGATCTCCGGCGGGTCGGGGCGCTTACCGCGCGCCGCAATGATGCAACCGCCGACGATGAGCGTCGCGCCGGCAAGCGTGTAGGTCGACACGCGCTCGTGGAACGCGAGCCAGCCGAACAAAGAGGCCCACAGGAACCCGCTATATTCGGTGACGGCGAGATAGCTCGCGGGCCCGCGCGCATAGCCCCAGCCGTAAAGCAGGGTCCCGCACGTCGAGAGAAGGCTCGCTAGCACGACCCACGCCCATTGGCCTTCCGGCGCGGCCGGCAGCCCAAGGAACGGCAGCACCAGCAACCACGTGACCATCACCGTCAGCGACTGGAAGAAGTTGATCTCGAACGGGCCAGCGGCGAGCGCCTGCGGCCGCATCATGACGATGTTCACGGCATAACAGCCGGCCGAAAGGAGGATCGCCGCGCTGCCGAGCATGACCTCCGGACCGACCTTTGCCTGGGCCTGGCCGAACATGATCACGAGCACGCCCGAGAAGGCCGCGACCGATCCCCAAACCGTGCGCGGCCCGATCTTCTCGTGGAGGAAGGCCGCGGCCAGGAGCAGCGCGATCAGCGGCCCGATGAAGGTCAGCGCGATCGCTTGGGCGAGCGGCACTCGCCCGATGCCCCAGAAGAAGAGGAAGGCGAGCGCGGTGACGAGCACGCCGCGCGCGACATGTAGCGCGAGCGTTCGCCGCGTCGGCCACGGGTCCTTGCTTGGAAAATAGATGGCTGAGGCCAAGCCAACGTTCACGAAGGACCGCCACACACTGACAGCGAATATGCCGATCACCAGCACGAGGTGCTTCATCACCGCGTCCATCGCGGACAGCACGGCGACCGCGCCGAGCGCTGCGAGGAAACCTTGAACGGGATGCTGGACGGTATGTCGAGGTGCGCGGTTCACGCGCTTCGATTAGCGGTGCGCGGCCGTCGTGTCTTCGATCAGAAGTGGAGGCTGGGCGTTGGTCGAAGCGAGGCCCTGCGCGAAGGCAGTGCCGAACAGCAGGATCAACGCCAGCTTGACCATAGCGCAGTGATGCGCCCGGACTGGTTAAGGAAGGCTAAGCGCTATTCGGCGGCGTCGAGGGTCGGGTGCTGCGCGGCTTCGAGCTCCGCGGCCTTCGCTTCGACCAGTCGCACGATATGGTCGATCATGTCGTCGTCCTGGACGTGGTGGTCGGTGACGCCCGACAGATAGACCATGTGCTTTCCATTGCCGCCGCCGGTGATGCCGATGTCGGTCTCGCGCGCTTCGCCTGGACCGTTTACGACGCAGCCGAGTACGCTGAGCGACATCGGCGTCTTGATGTGTTGCAGCCGCCCCTCGAGCGCCTCGACGGTGCGGATGACGTCGAAGCCCTGGCGCGCGCAGCTCGGGCACGAGACGACGCGTACGCCGCGGCTGCGGATGCCGAGCGCCTTCAATATCTCATAGCCGACGCGGACTTCCTCCTCAGGCTCGGCCGACAGCGACACGCGGACCGTGTCGCCGATGCCTGCCCACAGAAGGTTGCCGATGCCGATTGAGGATTTGACCGTGCCGCCGATCAGCCCGCCGGCCTCGGTGATGCCGAGGTGGAGCGGGCAATCAACCTCATTGGCCAGCTGCATGTAAGCGGCGACGGCGAGGAAGACGTCGCTGGCCTTCACCGCGACCTTATATTCGCGGAAGTCATGCTCCTCGAGGATCCGGATATGGTCGAGCGCGCTTTCTACCAACGCCTCCGGACACGGCTCCCCGTATTTCTCGAGCAGGTCCTTTTCGAGGCTGCCTGCGTTAACGCCGATGCGGATTGCACAGCCGTTGGCCTTGGCCGCGGCGATGACTTCGCGGACACGCTCTTCGGATCCGATGTTGCCGGGATTGATGCGCAGGCACGCGGCGC
>Ga0070665_100006013_pt1 | contig 12407 bp, 18 predicted proteins | sample KBSS13metaG_FD_65862 | JGI IMG/M metagenome (GOLD analysis project Ga0070665, IMG submission 65862) | Switchgrass rhizosphere microbial communities from Kellogg Biological Station, Michigan, USA - KBS S1-3 metaG | ecosystem: Host-associated > Plants > Roots > Rhizosphere > Soil ... | reverse complement strand
AACGCTCGGCCAACGAGCGGAGACTCTTGTCCAGCGTCCACAGTTGGGCCGTGGGTGTGAGCAACGTGGAAGCGAGCAATGTGATATCCACGAGCCCGCAACCCAGCCCATACAGATGCTCACGCTCGATCAGGCCCCTGATCTCATCGAAGTTGGGCAATTGGGCCTTCTGCAGCAGATCGAGCGCGCCCAAAGTTGTTGTTCGAGGAGCAGGAGGTGATCCGCACGCCAACTCGGCCACGACCATCGGGTGGGTCAGTACCCGATCCGCCTGCAACAGTTCTGCAAGGGCGCTGTCGCGGCGGCGAAAGTGACTCACCCACACCGACGTATCAACCAAGACGCGCGTCATCGCGCTTGCACGGGCCGAGGCCTGCGGCGAGGCGCACTCTTCATGTTCGGCGCCCTGCCCCCCAGCGAGGCCAGGCGGTTGGCCGCTCGAACCCGCACAAACGTTTCGACGGCTTCTCGAAACAGGTCGGCCTTGTCCATGGACGGGTCGGCCACCTCCAGAGCTTTTGCATACAGGGCATCGTCAAGGGTTACTGTCGTGCGCATGATGACACCTCGTTTGAGGCAATAGTGTATCAAAGTTGATGCTGAACACGCGACAAGCATGCCACTTCGCACGCGTCACTAACCAGTGCCGCGTGGCGCCGAGGTTGCCTTGCTTGCCCGAGTGCAACAAGGAAGCAGTCGTTCAGAGCGCTAGATGGACACTCGACGTGCCAGCGCGCGCCATTTACCAACCGCAGCACAAGGAACACTCCTTCGTTAGCAGCGCTCGAGTGCGTGTTGGCCAACTCCAAGATCATTTCATGCGGCAGCGTGAAGGGCGGTCAATGGAGTCGCCTGCGCCCGTCGTGCAGCGACCCTTCGCGTCCATGCGTGGCGGAAGCTGAAGGCGGTCGCAGCGGGACTCCCCAGCCGATCGCACGACAAAGTGGGAATAGCTTGTAGCCGCTCGGCCAGCGAACTCAATCCGCTGGGGATCGCGCCCCCTCTCCATGCACGTTGTCCGGAGACCGCCTTGATGGCGCGTACTGGAACTGTTCCTACACCGCGACGAGCCTTCGGAATGGAGGTTCGCGCGTTTTTCGGCCGCAGTACTGAAGAGGTCGACCGGTTAGATCGACAACAGTGCATCAGGATCGACAAGCTGCGGAAACGACCCCTGACTTGCGGGCCTCCGACGTCATGGAAGGCTCAGAAGCTGGAGACGCGCTTGAGAGCTTCGGCGATGTGCGGCCTCATGGTCCAAACCCAATTTGGAGCGTCAGCGCCTTTGTCTGGATACTCGCTGGTGGCAAGCGCGCAGGTCATCACACGGCTGCCGTCCTGGCGGCGCGGCAGATCTTCTGGAATCTCGGCAAAGAGCATCGCTCCCAGCAGTCCGTATTGCAGGTTGGCCGTGGAGAAATTCGCGAAGGTCGCAGCTTGGGCCAGCCGCGTGGCCGTGACGGTTCGACCGGGCGCCTTGTAGTGCGCCCGAAGCATGGCCCGCTGGCCGTCCGACATGTTCGGAATGATCCGGCCGAAAGCGCGCACAGCCTCCTCGGCACTGGGGTTGCGACCTTGTCGCGCGGCGATGCGATCGGCCAGACGGTGGTCCAGAAGGGCCTGTAGTTGTCGATAGACGCTGTCCAGGTCAGCCCCGTGCACCCGCTCGACCGTGCGACTTTGAGACCACAACGCGCCCTGGTAGACGCCATCCGCGTGGCAAGCCACCAGCGTGAACTCGCCGGCCTTCGTCGATTTGAACTCCTGGGCCACGCAGCCTCCATGTAGGTCGAAAGCATGAGCGTAACCCTGCGCTCGACGGCCCGACTGCGCTTCCTGACGAGCATGCATCCTCTGACGTGAACTACCGCACGACCGGACTCGCAATCGCACAATGATCACTGGCGCTGCAGCACGGGGTCGCGCCGCTTTGGCGCTTGAATAGACGGATCGTTGCGCATCCAACTGTCGGCGGCCGCCGGTTTGTTGGTGCAGACCGCTCCGGCCGCGCAGCCTGACGTCCAATCACTGGACCGGGATGTGCGGCGCCGCTACGCCGGAGCGGGCGTGCCGACTTCAGTCGGCACGGGGCCCGCCTGGCTCGGCCGCGGGCGCAAAATCGCAGTTATGCCTCGGCTCTTCATCTCCGCCGCTGTCTGCCGCGGCAGCCTTGCTGATGCGCCCAATGCCCTGGTCGCGATGATTGACGACGGTGGTCTGGACGGCGGAGACAACGTGGGAGGGACAGCCACCCCTATCGATCCCGCCCGCATCGCCCGTACCAGCAACGATGTGTATGCCGACGCCGGCAATGGCCGTGAGTTTGATCTGCAAGGCGGAGGCGTTCCCTGGAGGACAGCGGCCTTCTGAAAATCGACCGCGGGCACTCCGCCTGCGGTTGAGGACCGCTACCGCGCAGTATCCAAAAAAAAGAGACCTGAGCGGGCAAGCTCCGCTCAATCCGAACTCAGGTGCCGCAAAGTCAGCTCGTCGCGCTTGCCCTGGTAGAACCGCTCGAGGACGCCCACGAAGATCGGAGTCTGCGGCGCTGCAACTTCGAATAGCGTCATGCAGGATCGCAGTTTCAGATCATCGGGCGAGCCGAAGATTTCATGGGCCGTACCTGATGGCATATCGTCGAGGAGAAGAGCACAACACACCTCGAGCCGCACGCCCAACACCGGATGCGCCCAGTAGTCGCGCGCATGCTGGAGATCCGTTAGGCCATAGAAGCGGGCGGTGTCGCTGCGACCCAGGGCTGCGAGCTGAGGAAAGATGAACCACATCCAGTGGCTCGCCTTCTTTCCAGCCTTCAGTTCAGCGATGACGTCCTGGTAGACGTCCGCTTGCGCCTGGATGAAACGCTCCAGGTCGTATGTGTGTTGGTTCACTTGTTTGTGTTGGATTGCGACTGCGACAGCGTCTGTTACTGCCGTTGCCGTGACGTGCCCATGGACTGGCTGCGGCTTTTGATGACCTGCTTGAGCCGCGCAAGCTGCGCGGCGCAGTCGACGTTCGCGGTCACCAGAACGATTGGATTGCGACGCAAGGCCGTGATCGCTTGCTCGACTCTGGCCGGGCTGGTGCGGTTGGACACGAGTCCGGCACGCACGGCCGCCTGCGAGTGGCGGAAGAACTGCTTCTCGAAGGCCGGCGATCCACAGCGCGCCGCAATGACGCGGTCGTCCGCCTCAACCTGAGCCTTGGCTACCAGCGCCGCGTCGGCGAGCAGTTGTGCCGGCGCCGGAAGCCCCACCAGTAACACACAAGCGGCGAAGACCTGTGCACCCGCCTTGCGCGGGTTCATGGTTCGCTCGCGGCGGGAACCGTCAAAGTTTGAAGTCGATTTGACTCTCGCTTTTGCTCCTCGTCTTGAATTCGTCGCCCTCCTGGAGCTACATCCTCCTGTAGACCCTGCAGTTGGCGTCCGATCCGTCGTCGCTGCGTGACCAACCTGGTCGTCGACGCGGGCGAGCGTTTGATCGAGATGACCCGGGTCGCGCCAAGGAGGTTGAACGCGCTATATGGCAAGATGTTTCTCTACAGCCTTGCGGGAATTGCCCGCGGCTTTGACTGCCGCCTTCACTTCGGCGGGCTTGGCACCGGTCTTTTTGGCCTCATAGCTAACCTCGTGCGCTTGTTTCCCCGCGATCCTGGCGCGGTCCTGTTTCAAGCCGGCGGAAGTGTGTTTGGCCGGTGCATTCTTTGCAGTCGCCTTCTTTGCAGTTGCCACGTCGATCTCCTGTTGTGCGAACAATATGAAGCCTTCATGGGCGCGTCGCAATCAGTCATGTCTTACGCCGGCTTGGAAAGCAGCACGTCATCGAGGGAAATGGAGGCCGAACCGGCATGGGCCTCGGAATGTCGTTGGCCCGGAAGTCCTGCTTCGAGCCCAGCCCTTTTGCGAGCTTGTGGATGGCGCCGTCCAGCGATCCGCCAGCCGTTCCGTTCCGCTCCGCTCGCCGGCTTGCTGTTGCACCGCGGCAGCTGTTTCCCTTGGGTGCGGCTGCCCTGAGCCGCGTCTTCCTCTTGCCCCACAACCTGTTGCGCTTGTGGCCGAGGCCCTGGAAGCGCGCCAAAGCCGATCGCGAGCCGGGTAGCACGCTATGAGTGCAGCCCCAACTATGCGAGCGCCAACAGTGGGCCAGGAGAACACGTTGGCGTCAGGGATCCCGATCCCGCAAGAGCGGCGTCGCCGCATGACGGTTGGGTCGTATCAATTGGCCGTAGACCTTGAATCACGGCGTTGCTGCGATGAGGAGCCCTGCTCGCAGCTTCGCAGCCGCATCCTCGCCCCTAGATTGCCGGCGTGATCCTCTCAGAGCCACGTCCTTCAAGAGCGTTTCGAACCACCCGCTCCAAGTGGGATGGCTCTATCGGCTTGGTCAGATGCTCATCGACCCCAGCAGCGTGGGTGCGGGCTCGATCCTGGGCTGCCCCCCACCCGGTCAGCGCAATGATGGTCAACTGCTCAGCGCTGTAAGTTGCTCGTAGCCGCCGAGCAACCTCGTAGCCGTCCATGCCGGGCAGGCCAAGATCAAGGAGTACCAAGTCAGGGGGGTCATGGCTGACGGCCAACATTGCCTCTTCTCCCGTAGCCACGCCGACGGCGCAATAGCCGTTGCTCTGCAGCAATTCAAGCAGTGTTTTCCGCCCGTCGTCGTTGTCCTCCACAACGAGGATTCGCTGCAAGGTGGAGGCGCCGTTGATCGCTGGTTGCAAAGCGTCGCCGGGCGCGGAAACGGTTTCGCTTGGCACTGCTACAGCCAGCGGGAGGTCGACCTCAAAAGTGCTCCCCTGCTCCAGACCGGGACTCTCGACGCGCACGCTCCCACCGTGAAGTTCCACCAGCTTCTTCACCAGCGCCAAACCCAGGCCGAGGCCTCCTTGGGCGTAGGCCTTTGTATGCGGAAGCTGGGTGAACGTCTGGAAGAGCCGACCCAGGTCCACCCGTGCGACCCCCAGCCCGTTGTCCCGCACCGCGAGGACAGCTCGACCTCCACGGGCAGAGCCGTCGATCTGGATACTCCCGCCGCGCAACGTGTATTTGGCGGCGTTGGCGAGCAGATTGCCAATGACCTGTGTCATCCGCGCACTGTCCACCCGAACGGTGATGTTTGCATCCACGCGCACGGTGACGCGATGGTTGGCCGCTTCGATCAGACCCAGCGTCGCTTCCAGCGCCTTTGCCACCAAGGCATCAAGGCTTGCATCCTCGAGTTTCAGATCAATCATTCCACGGTTGATGCGAGAGACGTCGAGCAAGTCGTCGATCAGCCTGGCCATGATGCTGACTTGACGATCGATGATTGCAAGCTTGGGAAGGACCAAAGTGGGAACCGGGTTGCGCGACGCGAGTGCGATCGCGTACTTGATTGGCGCAAGAGGATTGCGAAGCTCGTGCGCGAGAGTGGCGATGAAGTCGTCCTTGCGTGCATCCTGTTCCCTGAGCAGCGCGGCATCGCGAACCCGCTCGATGTGCGCCCAGCACCGGTCGACCACCTCCATGACAAGGTGCACTTGGTCCGCCGTCCACTGCCGTGGTACGGCTTGGTGCACCGCCATCATGGCGACCAGACGGCCTTCCTTGATGAGTCCGGCGCAGACAATGGCCTTGATGCCGATCGCATTGAACATGGCGCCGCCACCCTCGTCGCCCAGTTCCTGATCGACATCGTTCACGACCAGATGCTCGCCGCGCCGCAGATTCGAAGTCGCTTGGGGACCGAAGAGATCCAGCGAGTAGACGCCAGCACTGCTTGCAACGCCTTCAACCGCCCAATCGGCCCGGATGGTGAAACGGTTGGCGTCGCCGTCCACGTCCGCATAGGCGCAGCGCGTTGCGCCCAACGACTTGCCGAGCAAACGGGCAGTCACGGCCATGATGTCGTCCGACTCTTGAAGATGACGCGTGGCCTGCCCGATCGCGTCGAGCGTACGCAGCCGTGCCTCGGTGGCTTCGCGTGCCGCCTGCGCTTGCTGCGTGCGCGTCGTGTCGACCATGAAGCCGACCCACTGGGTGAGCACACCCCCGTGCAGCACGGGCGCGGCTTGCGAGACCACCTGGCGGTACTCACCGTCATGTCGCCGGAGCCGATAGCGCAAGGTTGTGGGAAGCGACGTCCTGACGCTTTCGGACCAGGAACGTTGCACCTCGGGGCGATCGCCAGGGTGGATGGCATCCAGCCAACCCCACCCGCGATAGTCGGCGGCTTCCTGCCCGGTGAAAGCCTGCCACTGTGGATTGGGTTCGGTGACACTGCCGTCAGCGGCGGTGTACCAGACAACGGTAGTTTCGACCTCTGCGATCGGCGCAGCGGACGGAGATCCAGTTTGCTCTCGAGCACCAGAAGACATAAGGGAAATCTACCGTTGTTGGCCCTTCACAGTGTGCCCGAGCCGGGTGAGCGGGGTGAAGGCGCATCGGTTAGTAGGCTGGTTCGGCTTGTTTTGCCGGGCGGCTTTCGCGCTGCAGGGCGCAGGGGCCAAGTCAGGTTGCGTCAGCGTGGGAAAGCAATCCCGCGCTTTTGACTTCGTGCTTCGACGCAGCAGCGCGGGCTGCGGTCGTCCGCGGATGACGTGGGTTGAACTCGGCGCCTTCGCGTGTTCCTTTTCGACGACCGGGCGGGACGGCGCGGTCGACGCCATCGTCGCAGATCCGGGCGGTCATCGATTCTCCGACTTGCGCATGCCCGGTGGAGATGCAGCGCAATTGGCGCCGAGCGTCGCCTCGATGACGCGGGGCCAGATCCTTCGGACTACCGTCCGCGCCGCGCCGCGGCGATGTCGATGGCGGCGCACAGTTCTTCGTATTCATCCAGGCCGACACCCAGTGCCAGAAGCCACTGATCGAAGTACACGTCGAGCGCGTCGCTGCGCGGGTGCCTGCCCCGGTCATGCCGGATGAACGCCTTGCGGCCTTGCACCTTGTCCGCGATGAGCATGTCCTTGACGGCGTCGATCGGTCCAGCGGATGGAAGACCAGACGGAAGCCCCTCGAGGCCATTCGGCGACGGGCCCGTGCCCGACAGGTGAATCCTGTCGCTAGTCCAGGCATTGGCTCTGCTGCGGAACTCCATGACCAGCATGATGACGATCGGGTCCGCCTCGACACGGTCCATGAAGTCCTGTCCGTGGCGCACCAGATCGTCATCGGCCAGGAACAGCGGATGCAGGCAGAACGCGCGCATCGCCTCCTCGCTGGCGTCCAGTTCGCCCAGGATGATCAGGCCCTCCTCGATGCGTTGCATCAACGGCACGCCCGAGCGTTCCTCAGAGCGGTCGCCGTAGTGATCCCGGATCGCATGGTGCTCGGGCGACCACGTGGCACGAACGGCAGCCTCGGTGACGATCATTAGTCAGGTTCCTTTGTCGGTCTTGCCAATGAGCTTCAACGCCGACACCCGGCGGCAAGCAGGCCTTGCGCCCAGTGTCGCGTCCGTTGGCCAGCCTTGATCAGGCGACCGGGGTCACTCAAGGACAAGAAATTGAAGTCTAAAATCTACTAACGGCGAACCGTTAAGGTTCACAAACCAACCACGCCAACAAGCAGCCCTACTCACCAAGTCAACCCCGCTCGCCGTTAGTACATTCATGTCATCACTTTCTTTGTTCGAAGAGCTGCCCGTTCAGAGAACCCTGCGAGATGCTTTCGAGGCCTGGCTCTGCGATGAGCGCGCGATCGGCTCTCTCCGACAGCCCGCCTCGATCGAGGTCTACCGGGAGATGTGGCGCGGCTTCATGGGCTGGTGCCTGGGCCAGTCCCCGGCCGTCACCCTGGAGTCACTCGACCAGCGCGATCTGCAGGCGTTCCAGGCCGCCCGCTTCGGTATGAAGAACGCGGACCTTTCCCTCACCCCCAGGCATGCCTTGAGGCTCATGCGGCTCGTGGATCGAGTGCTGCGTCACCATGCAGCGCAGACCGATAGGGAACCCAACACGGCGGCTTCAGACTGGCTCGCCGACAACCCGCAAGTGCGTTATGCCGAGGCAGCCAGTGCCGACCCCTTGCCCGAGTTCCTGCCGAATGCCGAAGCCAGGCACCTGATCGCGTTCCTCTCCAATGCCCGCCCTCGCCCCGGCGTCACGGCTGAGCGGCGCAATGCACACACGGCATTCACTTGGCAGGAGTTGCGCAATCGCGTGGCGCTCGGACTGCATCTGGGTGGTGGTCTGACGCCTGCGGACGTTCGCGCGCTCACGCTGAAGTCACCAGTCTCTCGCGGCGGGCGCGTGCGCGACCGGCCTTGGAAGATTGCGACCCCGGCCAATGGGAATTCGTCGGCCCGTGAAACACCAATTGCCCCATGGGCAGGCGAGTTGCTGCAGCACTGGCTGCAGGTACGTGCGGAAATGAAGATTCCGGGAGAGATGCTTTTCCCGTCGACGCGTACTGGGAAGCCTTGGAGCAAGCAATCCCACTATTCGGCTTCACGGCGCTTGCTTGAGGAGGCCGGGATTGAAGGCGAGGAAGGCGGAACCTTCCGGCTGCGACACACGTTTGCGTTACGGCAATTGCGCCGTGGCACCGCCCCTGAGGAAGTGGCCCGATGGCTGGGAGTAGAAGTCACAGTGATGGAGCGCTACAGACGCGTCGTCAGCGGTCCGATGGATGTTGTTTGACCTTTCGCTGCACGGCGCGAAAGCGCATTGCACACAGCTGGCCCGCCGCACCCAATCAATGCCCGCTGTTGGGCGGTGCAATGCGTGTCGCTTCACTGGGAGCGCGCAACGGGGGATGTGCACGATGTGCCTTATTTTCAAACTGGGTCTACTCTGATTTGCACGGCGCATCCTGACCGTTCCGCGCCATTGCAAAGCGACGGTCTATTGCCACGAAATGGAGATAAACGGCAATTGGAGTAACCTATGCGTCTAACTCCACTCCCTTTTCAAAGTCTCATGGCACAAACTTACGACGAAATCCAGCAGCAGATCGAGCGGCTTCAACAGAAGGCACAAGCCCTTCGTTCTACAGAAGTCAGAGAAGTTGTCGACAAGATCAAGGTGGCAATTGCGCACTACGAGCTGACAGCGGAACAGCTGGGATTTGGCGTAGGCAAGCGAGTTGCCGGCAAACGTGCCGCCTCGCCGGCGGTTGCTCAGAAGCCCGGCGCCAGCAAGACCACCAAAGCGCAGTTCAGTGACGCGCAGGGCAATGTCTGGGGTGGCCGAGGCCCGCGACCGGCTTGGTTGCGCAAGGCGCTTGAGACAGGCCGCGACATCAACGAGTTTCGAGTTGGCCGCCGCGCCAAGCCGACGAAGCTTGCAGCTGGCCCGGGCGCCGTGGCAGCCACCACCGCCGTGGCATCGGATGCACCGACGCCGTCAAAGAAGAAGCCCGCTCGTGTCGCCAAGGTTCGCTACAGCGATGACGCAGGCCACGCTTGGAGCGGCATGGGTCCCAAACCCGCCTGGCTGAAGGCCGCAATTGAGTCAGGCAGATCGCTTGCTGACTTCGCCAAGTGACGCCTGGCCGAAACATGGCTGACGTCCTGGAACCGGCACCCACAAAGATCCACTCGGACGGCCTGCGCTACAAGGCCAAGCCGGGCGGTTCGCCGTTCACGGCCAATGCAATGGGTACCACCATGTCGTGCCTACTTTGCGGGCAGCACAAGCCAAGGGCCGCAGGCGCATTCAAGTCAATGTTTAACGCCAAGCAGTTTGTTTGCTTCGACTGTCGTCCCCCGAAACCGGTCGACGGGGCAAAGTAAGTCGAGAGCGTCGCCTGACAGCCATACAGGGATTCCGGCGCCGCCAGCTCAAAGCGCTTAGCGGGAACGGGCGGTCGCGAAATGCGCATGCGTAGCCGATGCGGTGTTCGCGGTCTTCGACTCAAGTTGGCCTAACGCGAGTTGACAGCCGCGGGGAGATTGCGCCTTCCCGAACTGATACGGGCTAGCAATGGCAGCGCTTGAAGAGCTTTTGGAACCTGGTGTAGGACCCGCAAGTGCGCGCACGACTCTTGGCCCCGAAGCGGCAGGTGAGGCCGAGACATCGCGACGAGAATTTGCGTCTTGCAGCGCCTGACTGGCCGCCAGCGGCTGTGCCCACCCTCGCCGATCGCGCGTGTCGGAGTAGATCATCTGGTCGCCACCGTCGATCACCGAGACCTGCAGGCCATCCGCATCCAGCTGCTTGCGTGTCTCTGCCAACAAGCGTTGCAGAAGGCTGACCGACTTGCGGTCCACGCCGTTTGACAGTCCGTTCAGCATCGGCGACGTCCTGCTTCGTTAGGTGCCTCCAGCCGGCCAACGGCCTTGCTCGCAGACCCGCACGTCCACCGCCGATGCGAGGGACGACGCGCTACGCGGTAGCTTCATCGGTTGCTTGCGCAACGCGGGCTTCGCCAACCAGGTTGTCGCGAATGTGAGCCAACTTTCATCCGCCCCTGCGCGTCTCGCGAAGATCAAAACCCAGAGACTTGAGTTTGGCAGCGAGCGTCGCGCGGTAGAACGCACCCGCGACTCTCACGTTCTTTAGCAGGTCTTCGTTAGACAGCGCCCGCCATTGACCGTCAGAACGCCGGGCGAGATCCATCACGATGGCATGGGTGTGCAGTTGGGAATCCTGCGCGCCGGACAGCTCATGATGGAAGGTGGCGGCGACCAGGTTGCCGGTGCGTTCCCGGAACGACAGGCCGCCTGCTTCTTTGCGTGTTGCTGCGAATTCCTGCGTCAACTCGAGACTCTTCTTCACCGCAGCGTCGTGCGCCGCGACGATGCGCTGATCTCCTTTGACCAATGCCTGGATGCACTTCGGTGCGCTGAAAGTGAAGTCGATCCCTTTCAAAGAGGCACGAACATTTGGCGATAAAGATTCCGTTGCCGGTGGCGCTGACGGTGGCGGGACATGCGGGGCCGTAAACAGCAGGTTGCGCGCTTGCGGTCGATCGTGGAAGCCATCGGCCATGACCATCGGCGCAACGACCACCGGCCGGGTCTTGTACTTCATGGTGACGCGCGCAATCGGATAGTTGCCGGCCAGCTTCACGTAGCCGGTAAGGTTCGGCAGCAGGCGCACCTTGCCGCAACAGCACCGTCAATGTCTCACTGACGATGGTGCGGCCCATGCTGTTCCAGGTTTCCTGCTCGGTCGACGGGCTGCGCGGGATCAGGCTGATCGCGTACTGCTCGCAATCGAAGCTGGTGCGGATCTCGTTGAGGATGCTCCAGCCCTGGCCGCGCTTGTCGAACGGGTTGAGGATGACGCCACCCGGCCGGAAGAAGTAGCGCATCGACGCACCGTCAGGATCCACGCAGATGATTCGGTCGCCGCGCGCGACGGCGCTTTCGATGTACTGGCTCATGCACACGCTCTTACCCGTCCCGGTCGAGCCACCAACGAAGTGCTGGGTGTTCTCAACGTCCTTGGGGATCGGTATGCCAGCGAAGGGAAGCTGGGCGTTGCCACCGCGGGTTTGCGACCCCAGCAGCTTCTGACTGACCATCTTTGGTCCGCGAAGTCGCTTGACGAACACCGAACCTCCGAAGTGATTGGCGTAGCGTCTGGCGCAGAGCGCAAATACTGCGATACCCAGAACGAGCCCAACCGAAGGTCCTATCCAAAGCCCCGGCAGAAACGGAGTCTGCATCGCCGCGTACCAGAGGCCCTTCGCGAACAGAGGCGCCGGCAGACGGTAGTAGAGCGCGACGTTGGCGATCCAGCCGACAACGATTGCTAGCAGCACACCCAGCGCGAGCCAGGATCGCAAGGTGCTGTCTGGGGTGCGGTTGTTGACGAACACGGGGACCTCACCGCCCCTTGAGGTAGGTCTCGATCTCCCCGATATCCAGCACCTGGTCAGCCTGCGCCCGAATGCTGTCGCCCACCGACTTGCGCACCATCACGTACAGGCCGCACAGGATGGCGAGCAGCATTTCGGGATCGCTGTGACCATCGTCGCTGCCGCGCAGGCGCTCAATGTTGCTTCCAATGCGATAGAGGTCTGACCGGATTTCCTGGAGCACGCCCACGTTGAGCTTGAGCGCATCGAAGTAGACCTGCTTGATGTGCGAACTGACGCCCGACACGCCGGAGGCGGCATGGGCCCGCGCAAGCACCTCCGCCTCTTCGTCGTTGAACTTGATCGACACGATGCTGGCCACGTCATACCTCCTCAGCCAGCAACCATGCGGGTCGGCGGGCGCGGGGTCGTACCTTGCAAACGCCCGGTCATACCGAACTTTCGAGGCTGCATGCGGGTTTGCGGGCACCTCGTAGGTGCGTATGGTGTATCGCCCCTAGGCGAGTCGGCGAACCCACTGCCGCCCGCAAAAACGCAGGCTTTGGTACGAATAACCAGTCGGACGAGCCGAAGGATCGGCCGAGAGCGTGACATCAGGCCGAAGGCAATCTGTAGCCAAGCTGTAGCTTTCGTGTAGCCAGCCTGTAGCTCGAATGTA
>Ga0070665_100006011_pt1 | contig 12413 bp, 13 predicted proteins | sample KBSS13metaG_FD_65862 | JGI IMG/M metagenome (GOLD analysis project Ga0070665, IMG submission 65862) | Switchgrass rhizosphere microbial communities from Kellogg Biological Station, Michigan, USA - KBS S1-3 metaG | ecosystem: Host-associated > Plants > Roots > Rhizosphere > Soil ... | reverse complement strand
ATATGGCTAGAATAGGCTAAACGCGCGCATTTTGCCAATTTCACGTCGTCTGGGGCGATTTGCCACCCGCGATTGACTCCGACCAAGAGCCTTTCTATAAGCCCGCCCACGCTCGGGCCGACCGTCCGGCGCGCGCTTTTGCGTGCCGTGGTCGCCCAGCCAGCTCCTGTTCCAAGAAACAGAACCAAGAAGGGCCGCACACCGCGGTATCAAATAAATGAAGCGCACCTATCAACCCTCCAAGCTTGTCCGCAAGCGTCGCCATGGTTTCCGTGCCCGCCTCTCGACCAAGGGCGGTCGGGCCGTACTTGCGGCGCGCCGCAATCGCGGCCGCAAGCGTCTGTCGGCTTAAGGCCGGGTCCGGCACTCGTGTCGAAGCGCGGCGCTTCCGCCGTGCAGATCCCGCGCAGTCTGAAAAAGCGGGCCGAGTTTCTGGCTGTTCGTAACGGCGAGAAACGCCGCGGACGGCTGTTTCTGCTCGAGGTGCTGGGCCGCGGCGACGCGACAGCGCCCCGTCTTGGTCTGACTGTGACCAAGAAGTCCGGCAACGCGGTGCAACGCAACCGCATCCGGCGACGGCTGCGCGAGGCGGTGCGCGTTTGCGCCGCCGCTGACATGGCGCCCGGCCATGACTATGTCATCGTCGGCCGGCAGGAACTGCTCGCCGCGCGATTCGACGAAATCAAGGCCGAACTGTCGGCCCGCCTGCGTCGCAAGCGCTAGAGAAGACGGGTCCAAGGGTTTCTGATGGAAAACAACCGCAATTTTCTCATCACCATCGCTCTGTCGGTGCTGATCCTGACATTGTGGCAGGTGTTCTACATGAACCCCCGCATCGAGGCGCAGCGCGAAGCTGCGCGCGTGGAGGCGGAACGCGTCGATGGCGAGAAGAAGGCCGGCGGCGACCAGACGACGCCCGCGCCGGGCGGAACCGTGCCCGCGCTTCCCGGCAACACCGCCCCGGGTTCGGTTCCTGGTACCGACGGCACCACCGAGCAGAATCGCGACAAGGCCCTGGCCGCGACCCAGCGCGTCAAGGTTGACACGCCGAGCCTTGCCGGTTCGATCAATCTGGCTGGTGGCCGGCTGGACGATTTGAAGCTCAAGCAATACCGGCTGACAGTCGAGCCGAATTCGCCGGAAATCGAGCTTTTGAACCCCCAGTCGCTGCCCAACGGCTACTTTGCCGAGGTGGGCTTCGTCGGCACGGGCGATGCAGGCAAGATGCCGCAATCCGATACCGTCTGGACTGTCCAGGGCCAAGCCACGCTGACGCCGACGACGCCGGTAACGCTGTCCTACACCAACGACAAAGGCCTGACCTTCCAGCGCACCTTCCAGGTCGACAACGACTACATGTTCACCGTCACCGACACGGTGAAGAACGGCTCACCCGCTGCTGTGAACCTCTCCGGCTATGGTCGCGTGACCCGCTTCGACAAGCCGACGCACGCTTCCATCTACGTGCTGCACGAAGGGCTGATCGGCGTGACCGGCGAGGAGGGTCTGCAGGAAATCTCTTACGCGACGATCGAAGAGGACAAGCAGGCGAAGCCCGGCAAGTCCGAGAACGGCTGGCTTGGCATCACCGACAAATATTGGGCGGTCACACTGGTGCCATCGACCAAGCAGGCTTTCCAGCCGACCTTTTCCTATTTCGCCGACGGCCGCCCGCGCTACCAGACCGACTTCATCACCGATCCGGTGGCGGTCGCGCCGGGAGCAGATGCGACCTTCGAGACGCAGGTCTTTGCCGGTGCGAAGGAGGTCAACAAAATCCAGGCCTATGAGACGGACCGCAACATCCGTCAGTTCGACCTCCTGATCGACTGGGGCTGGTTCTATTTCATCACCAAGCCGATGTTTTATCTCATCGACTGGCTCTACAAGCTGCTCGGCAATTTCGGCCTGGCCATTCTCGCCACCACCGTCATCGTAAAGGGCATCTTCTTCCCGCTCGCGAACAAATCCTACAAGTCGATGGCGAAGATGAAGGTCGTGCAGCCGAAGATGCTGGAGATCCGCGAAAAATATGCGGACGACAAGATGAAGCAGCAGCAGGCGATGATGGAGCTGTACAAGACCGAGAAGATCAATCCGCTGGCCGGCTGCTGGCCGATTCTGGTGCAGATCCCCGTCTTCTTCGCCCTTTACAAGGTGCTCTACGTCACCATCGAGATGCGGCATGCGCCCTTCTACGGCTGGATACACGATCTCGCCGCGCCGGATCCGACGTCGATCTTCAACCTGTTCGGTCTGATCCCGTGGGATCCGCCGCACATGTTGATGTTGGGAATCTGGCCGCTCATCATGGGCGTCACCATGTTCCTGCAAATGCGTATGAACCCGACGCCGCCGGACCCAACACAGGCGATGATTTTCACCTGGATGCCGGTGCTTTTCACCTTCATGCTGGCATCGTTCCCGGCCGGTCTGGTCATCTACTGGGCGTGGAACAATCTGCTCTCGATCATCCAGCAGGGCGTGATCATGAAGCGGCAGGGCGCTAAGATCGAGCTTTGGGACAATCTTGCCGGCTTGTTCAAAAAGAAGCCCAGTCCGGCGGAGTAGGCCAGCCCTGACGAGGGCCGCATTCGTGGTTCCATCTTCAGCGTCTCCGCTCTAAGTTCGACCGAACCACAGAGCAAAGAGGCAAGGATGGCCCTGGGCGACACGGACGAAACAGCCGCCATCCGCGAGCTGATCGGGCGGCAATTCGTCGGTTTGAGCTGGACGCCCGAACAACCGGCGGACTGGCATGGCGTCTCGTCGGACTTTCTGCCCGATGCCAAGCTATTTCCCTCGATCCGTCCGGTTGTCGGTAGCACCGTTGCCGAGTTTGTCGATCGTATGCAACGGCTCGCCACCTCGACGCTGACCTCGCTCGAGGAAGAGGCGTTGGGCGTTCACATCGTTCAGTTCGGCAATGTTGCGGTCGCGACGGCAGGATGTCGCGTGATCGAGAATGACGGCGCGACGGAGGAAAGCGCCGAGATGTTTCTGTTGGTCAAGAGCGACGGTGCATGGCGGATCGCCGCTCAGGCCTGGGACAAGGCGACTGCGGCGAACCCGCTGCCGCCATTGTTGCGAAATGAGCCCGCAGTCGCCAACGTGCTCTAGGAAGTGTCATGACTGGACAAGGCCCAAATCCCGACCTGAAACATCCGATCCCGATGCATCATCGCGTCGGCTTCCTGAAATCGCTGGTGACGGCCGAAAACATCCAGGTCGGTGATTTTACTTATTATGACGACCCCGAAGGGCCTGATCAATTTCAGACCAAATGCGTGCTGCACCATTACCCGTTCATCGGCGATAAGCTGATCATCGGAAAATTCTGCGCCATCGCCGAAGGCGCGCGTTTCATCATGAACGGCGCGAACCATGCGCTCACCGGCTTCTCGACCTATCCGTTCAACATTTTTGGCCACGGCTGGGAGCGGGGGTTCGACGTCAAGACCTGGGAGCGCGAGGTGCGCGGCGACACGGTGGTCGGAAACGATGTCTGGATCGGCATGGAGGCCGTCATCATGCCGGGCGTCAAGATTGGCGATGGGTCGATAATCGCCGCAAAATCAGTCGTGACGCACGACGTGTCGCCTTACGCGGTTGTGGCCGGGAACGCCGCCAAGGTCGTCAAGATGCGCTTCGATCACAAGACCATACAGCGTCTGCTCAATGTGGCCTGGTGGGATTGGCCAGTCGAAAAGATCACGCGCAATCTCAACGCCATTCGCGGCGCCAACATCGTCGAGCTGGAAGCCGCACGATGACAGTCGCCGAGACACCGTCGATGGGCGCTGAGGCCATCGCGTTCGCACGTCCCTTTGTCTTCATTCGCGGCGTGCCGGCGATGAAGTTCCTGCCGCCGGAAGGCCCGCCCGAGGTGGCCTTTGCCGGCCGCTCCAATGTCGGAAAGTCTTCGCTGATCAATGCGCTGGTCGGTCAGAAAGGATTGGCGCGCACGTCGAACACACCCGGCCGCACGCAGGAGCTCAACTATTTCGTGCCAGACGGCTATTCCGGCGAGGCGGGCGACCTGCCGCCCTTCGCCCTGGTCGACATGCCCGGCTATGGCTACGCCAAGGCGCCGAAGGAACAGGTCGACGCCTGGACAAAGCTCGTCTTCGATTATCTGCGTGGACGCTCCACCTTGAAACGGGTCTATGTGCTGGTCGACGCCCGCCATGGCATCAAAACGAACGACGAAGACGTTTTTGTGCTGCTCGACAAGGCGGCCGTTTCCTACCAGATCGTGTTGACCAAGACGGACAAGATCAAGGCGGCCGGCGTGCCGAAGCTGCTCGCGGACACAGCGCAGAAGATCAAAAAACGGCCGGCGGCTTACCCTGAGATTCTCGCGACCTCGTCGGAGAAGAATGAGGGTTTGGAGCCGCTGCGTCATGCAATCGCGAAGGCCATCGAAAGCCGATAAGGCTTTGCCAGCCGGCGCGGCCTAGCATCGCTGCCTGTCGCCATTATATTTACGATGCTTGAGTTATATTTTATCCGGCAGTATTACTGCGATTTGCGCATTTCCAGCATTTATTGTATATTTCCTTCGCGCTAATCACGCGAGTAATAAATATTTTTTCTTATTTCAAAGGAGTCTTCCATGGCAAAGGCGATCGACTTTGACGAGGCGTTTCGGACCTCAACCATCGACAAAAGACAGCTCAGGGTGTTCATTGATCAACTCGCCAAATTCGAGGCTGATAGTGGCTTTACGCCGATCAAGGCGCTGATCAACGGCATCCCGCCCTTCCAGGAAGTCGTCGGCGCAACGTTCAAGATCCCGCGCAAGCAGATTCCGTCGGCGATCGAGAAGCTGCTGCAATTCACCGACCTGAACCCGGACATCATCATCAATGGCAAGCCGGGGCTGGAATCGCTCGAGATCACCATCGGCCACGGCTGACCGGAGAAGCTCGACATGGCCGGGGCGATGCTCGGCAGCACGATTCAGGTCCATCTGAACCGAAGCTGCAACCTCAAATGCGCGCACTGCTATTCGATGTCAGGGCCGCAGCATCGCGAGGCGCTTGCCCCCGCCATACTGCTTCCGCTGCTGACGCAAGCGCGCGCGCAAGGCTACACGACGCTGTCGCTGTCCGGCGGCGAACCGTTCCTGTATGCCGGCCTGGCCGAGGTGGCGGCCGAGGCAAAACGTCTTGGCATGCGTGTCGTAGGCGTTACCAACGGCACACTGATGAACACCGAATCCCGACGTTCACTCATTGGGCTGTTCGACCTCCTGGCCATCAGCGTCGACGGTCCGGAACCCTTGCACAACGCATTGCGCCAGTCAGACAGCGCCTATACCCGTATGCTGCGTGGGATCGAAGCTGTGCGCGACCGTGGGGTGCCTTTCGGCATCATTCACACGGTGACCCGGCAAAGCCTCAGTCATTTGCTTTGGCTCGCCGACTTCGCGGCGGGCAAGGGCGCCGCCCTTTTGCAACTCCATCCGCTTGGCATTGTCGGCGCTGCAGCCGATCTCGAGCCAATGCGTCTGACGGGGGAAGACCTCGCGCGCCTTTACATCGCCGGCCTGGCGCTGCGCGGCCGGCATCAGCCGTCGATGCGGGTCCATATCGACCTCTTCAGCCGCGAGATCGTTCGCGGCAACCCGGCCCTCGTCATTCCGAATATGATGGGCTGCGGCAGGGCGACACTATTGGCCGCCGCGCTGAACCCGCTCGTGGTCATGGCGAATGGCGATCTAAGCCCGATCTGCCATGCGATGCATCCCAGCTTCCGGCTAGGCAATCTGCATGAAATGTCGCTCGACACGCTGGCTACTACCTATCTCGACGGTCCGTTCGCAAGATTCAGGTCTTGCTGCGAGGGACTCTGGAACGAGTTGGACCAACCGGACGAGTGGCCCTATTTCAATTGGTACGAACACCTCGAATCGGCTTCATACCGCCGCGACCTTCCGGGGCTGGTCGATCGTGCGAAAGCTTCCGCAAGCGCGTAGACGAGCATTCCCTGTGGCTGAAAAAACCCGCGCCAGCCTGAGGGACGACGGCTGACGCGGGATCGGGCGAAGCCCGAACGATGCCCTATCTTCGGACTTCGCGGCGATCGTTACATCTTCGGCAGAAGCACCTTGTCGATGACATGGATCACGCCATTCGACTGGTCTACGTCGGCAATCGTCACATTGGCGACGCCGCCATTCTCGTCCTCGATCGTCACCTTCCCGTCGGCATATTTTGCTGTCCAAGTGCAGCCGCCGACGGTCTTGACCGGGTGTGCTCCCTTATCGTCGTCGACCATCTTCATGATGTCCTTGGAAAAGGCTTCTGCGGCGACAACGTGGCAGGTCAGGATCTTGGTCAGCTTGTCCTTGTTTTCGGGCTTGAGCAGCGTCTCGACCGTGCCGGCCGGCAGTGCAGCGAAGGCTTCATTGGTCGGTGCGAAAACCGTGAAGGGGCCAGCGCCCTGCAACGTCTCGACGAGGCCGGCGGCCTTGACGGCCGCTACCAGCGTGGTGTGGTCCTTCGAGTTGACGGCGTTCTCGACGATGTTTTTGTCAGCAGGCATCGCCGCGCCGCCGACCATCGGATTTTCGGCATTGGCAACCGCTGCGAAAGCCGAAAGGGCAATCACGCTGGCGCCCAGCGTCGAAAGGAATTTGCGCATATTGGTTCTCCCGTGATGAGCCCTGACAGTGGGCTAGACACCGGGAAACACGGCCTTTGCGCCTTGGCGGTTTCGCTCGAGCCGGAACTATATTTTTGTCCCGGCGTGAAACTTTCCTCCCGCAGGGACGTATCGCGTGGAACTTTCAACAATCCATCAACAGTTTGATTTTATTGAATATTGTCGTTCGATTCACGGAAATAAGCACGCCTCGCCATGCGCGGCCATCCGCGCAAAAAAGGGAGGTCAGATGCTGCTCAGCGGACCCAGTGCCACGACCGGACCAGTCGGCAGTCCGGTCGGTGAGCCGCCGGTCGGCTCGAGGCTGATCGCCAGTACCGAACCTGCCGCCAGCCTGGCTCGGTTTGCGTCGCTGACAGGCAAACGCGCCGACGCGCCGGCCGGGATGACACCCATCGAAACCGGCGCATTCTGGCCTTCGATCACCCAGAGTTCGTGCACCTGGTTGGCTCCTGGCTCACCAGCCAGCCTGGAGAGACCGACCTCGCCGCGGGCCGGATCGTAGAGCGCCACCACCCGTACATCGCTGCCGTCGGCCGCCAGCGACGCAACCAATTGCTGTGCTTGCGGTTCGACGACCGGTTCGCGCAACAGGGTTGCGCCGGCATAGATGACCAAGGCCGCGAGTGCGGCCGTCGCAAGGCCGCGCCAGAAGGCGAGGCTTGCCCAAAGTCCACCAGAGGGTACGTCGACAGCACCCGAAGATGGCGCAACGCCCACCACGAACAGCCGCCTGTCAATCGCCGCCTTCACCGAAGCGGGCGGCTCGACGGCGGCATAGGCGGAAGCCAGCGGTGCGAAATAGACCTCCCACGCGTCGACCAGGCGCGCAAAGACGCCGTCGCGCTCGATGCGCTCGGAGGCTGCCCGTCTTTCATCCGCCGGCAGCACGCCCACGACATATTCGGCGGCGAGCGCGTCGTCGCCGTTCATGCCTGGCCCGTTGTCGTCCACAAGCGTCATCGCTCGAGGCATTCCTTCAGTTTCATCAGGCTGCGGCGCAGCCAGGTACGCATCGTGTTCAGCGGCACTTTGTGACGCGCCGCCAGATCGGCATAGGATTCGCCATTGAGGTAAGCGCCCCGGACAGCCGCCGCGCGGTCCTTGTCCAGCTCCTCAAGGCAATTGTAGATTCGTTCGTTTTCTCCGCCCGCCACGGCAACAGCCTCCGGCGTGGGGCGCTCGTCGGCGATGTCCTTCGCCGCGTCGAGCTCCGCTGCCGGCATCTTTCGCGCACGGATGCGATCAATCGCGTGATTGCGCGCGATCGCCACCAGCCACGAGATTGGGCTCAACTCTGAAACCGCAAAACGGTCGGCCTTCGTCCATATCTTGACGAAAACCTCCTGCAGCGCTTCCTCGGCTTCACTCCGATCGTTCAAGACACGCAGGCAGACGCCGAAGAGTTTCGCGCTGGTCTGACGGTAGAGCACGTCGAACGCCGCCCGATCTTTCATCGAGGTGCGCACGATCAGCTTTGTGATGTCCTGCGGCGTCATCGCTGCGCCAAGTTAAGGGCTTGTGCGCGATTTGCAACCGGCAGGCACGCGCACAATACCAAAGATCAGGCCTTGACGAGCCCCGTCGACGCCCGCCGCACCAGCGGGCCGTCGATCTTCACGACCATCGGCCGGATGTCCTTGCCGTGGACGGTGATGTCGAGCAGCGTCTCCGCTGCGCGCTGCCCCATTTCGTAGTTTGGCAAGACGAGAGTCGAGAGGGGCGGATGAGTGTAGCGCGCCAGTTCCTGATCGTCGTATCCCATGATCGAGACATCTTCAGGCACACGGATGCCCATTTCGCTCGCGGCCTCCAGAGCGCCGATCGCCATCAGATCGTTCCCGCACAGGATCGCCGTCGGGCGCGGTTCGAGCGCCAGAAGCTCCCGAGCATGATGATAACCTTTCAAGGGAAGCCAATCGCCATCGCGCACCAAGACCTCATCATAGGCGACGTCGACCGTAGCCAATGCCTGGCGATAGCCTTTAAGGCGATCACGCGACGCGTCCATCCACGGTTCGCCATTGATGAAGGCGATCCGACGATGCCCCAAGTCCGTCAAGTGCGCCGTCGCGGCGAAACCGCCGGCAACTTCGCCGGGCACGATGGAAATATGCTGGCGCGGCTCCGCATAGCAGTTGAGCAGGACGGTAGGGATACCTTCCAGCGACGCCGGCAGCGTGACCTTACGGGTGAAGATGGTGGAATAGATCACGCCGATTACCGACCGGTCACGCTTGATCGCGGCGACCGTCGCCTCTTCCAGTTCAGGATTGGAGCGCGTGACGTGTGCCGCAACCAGCACATCCTGCTCGAAGGCAAAGTCACGCGCACCATCGAGATTCACCACCGGATGCGGGCTGGTGGAGATTTCGTCGACCAGATAGGCGATCGTGCGCCTCTCCGACCCGTTCAACGTCTCGCGACGAATAGCCGGCAGTTCGTAGCCCACTTGCCTCGCGGCATCGAGAACCCGCTGCTGCGTTTCGGCGGAGATCCGCGCACCGGTCATCTGGTTGAGCACCAGCGAGACGCTGGATTGAGAGACACCGGCAATGCGCGCGACGTCTGTCATCGTCGGCCTGCCGCGTTTGCCCTCGAGCCGTCCGTTGCCCTCGGCCATTTCCCACCTGCATGCTTCTGCCGCCGAGCCGATGCGGCCGGACGAGTCACGGGCTGCTCATAAAATTCCCTTGACTGCTAATATTATTAGCGCGAGATTTCCGAATGTGAAGCGATTTCGAGGGCGCTTCCATCCGGCCGGAGAAGCCGGCATCTGTGGAGGAAAGGAAATCCCATGTCTCTGATGACACGCCGCATGCTTTTGCTTTCGGCCGGCGCGCTCGGCGCCTTTGCAATGACCTCGGGCGTCGCGATGGCGCAAGGCCTGCCGCCGCTCGCCAAGAAGGACACCTACAAGGTCGGCTTCGCGCAAACGGAATCGAACAATCCGTGGCGCATCGCCCAGACCCAATCCATGCAGGACGAAGCCAAGAAGCTCGGCTACCAGCTCGTCTATACCGACGCTGCCGGCTCTGCGGCCAAGCAGGTCGCCGACGTCAATTCGATGATCGCACAGGGCGTCGACCTGATCTTCCTCGCCCCGCGCGAGGAGAAGCCGCTGATCCCGGCGGTGATGGCGGCCAAGAAGGCCGGTATCCCGGTGATCCTGCTCGACCGCAATGTCGACCAGGCTCTCGCCAAGGCCGGCGAAGATTACGTCACCTTCATCGGCTCCGACTTCATCGACGAAGGCAAGCGCGTCGCCGAATGGCTGGCCAAGAATGCCAACGGCAAGTCGAAGATCATCGAGCTTGAGGGCACCACCGGCTCGTCGCCCGCCAATGACCGCAAGAAGGGTTTTGACGAAGCGATCACCGCGGCCGGCGGCTTCACCATCCTCGCCTCGCAGTCCGGTGATTTCGCCCGCGACAAGGGCCGCCAGGTAGCGGAAGCCTTGCTGCAGGCGCATCCGGATGCCGACGTGATCTATGCGCACAACGACGAGATGGCGATGGGTGCGATCGCGGCGCTCGAAGCCGCCGGCAAGAAGCCCGGCACCGACGTGATCGTGCTCTCCATCGACGGCGGCAAGGAAGCCGTGCAGGCGGTGGTCGACGGCAAGATCAACGCCGTGGTCGAGTGCAACCCGCGCTTCGGGCCAAAGGCCTTCGAGACGATGGCGAAATATGCTGCCGGCGATAAGATCGACGCCTGGGTGAAGAACGACGACAAATTCTACGACCCGTCGAACGCAGCCGCCGAACTGCCGAACGCCTACTGATTTCTTCCCCGCCTCGGCCGGTTCTGCTTCGGCAGAGCCGGCTTCTTTGTGTCTGTAACAGCGTTGCACGCAGGGCTCGCGCCAAGCATGATGTTGCAACGCCGCTGACGGGAGGACATTCGTTGCTGCTTTCCATGCAAGGCATCGACAAGAGCTTTGCCGGGGTCAAGGTGCTGAGCCAGGCCTCGCTGTCGATCGAGCCGGGCGAGGTGATGGCTCTGGTCGGCCAGAACGGCGCTGGCAAATCGACTATGATCAAGATTCTGACCGGCGCCTATTCCCGTGACGCCGGTACGGTCACGTTTCAGAGCCAGGCAGTCGATTTCCGTTCGACCGCCGACAGCCAGGCTGCGGGCATCGCCACGATCTATCAGGAAATCAATCTGGCGCCGCACAGGTCGGTTGCTGAGAACATCTTTCTGGCGCGCGAGCCGCGCAACGCGCTTGGCCTTGTCGATCGCCGCAAGCTGCGCGCCGATGCGCATGCAGTGCTGCAACGCTTCAAGCTGGATGTCGATGTCGATCGCGCGCTCGAAGATTTCGGCGCGGCGACACGCCAGATGGTGGCGATCGCGCGTGGCGTCACCCAGAACGCGAGGCTGGTCATAATGGACGAACCGACCTCCTCGCTCGACGAACGCGAGGTTGCCGTGCTCTTCGACACGATCCGAACCTTGAAGGCTGAAGGCGTTGCCACCCTGTTCATCAGCCATAGGCTCGATGAGCTCTATACGATCTGCGACCGCGTCACCATCATGCGTGATGGCCGCACGATTGCGGTCAGCGTGATGAAGGACATTTCCAAGCTTGAACTGGTGCGGTCCATGCTGGGCAAGGAACTGACGGCGTTTACCGCCAAGGTGCGCGGCAGTGCTGAGGCCGGCGGCGCACCCTTTGTCGAGGCGTTGAACCTGTCGGCCGGCGTGCGCGTGCGCGATGTGTCGCTGACCATTGCCAAGGGCGAGATCGCCGGTCTCGCAGGTCTGCTCGGCTCGGGCCGGACCGAGACCGCGCGGCTGATCTATGCCGCCGACAAACGCGACGGCGGCACCGTGAAGGTAGGCGGCAGCGATCGCAGCTACAGTGAACCGGCCGACGCGATCGCCGATGGCATTGGCTTCGTCTCCGAAGACCGCAAGGTGGAAGGCATCATCCCCGAGATGAGCGTGCGCGAGAACATGACGCTCGCCATCCTGCCACGCCTGAGGAAATCCGGTGTGGTCGACCGCGGGGCTCAGCAGGCGATCGTCGACAAATACATCAAGGCGCTCGGCGTCAAATGCGCCTCGCCGGAGCAACCCATCCGCGAACTTTCGGGTGGCAATCAGCAGAAGGTCCTGCTCGCGCGCTGGCTGTGCATGGACCCGCGGCTACTCATCGTTGACGAGCCGACACGCGGCATCGACGTCGGCGCCAAGGCGGAGATCCTGCGCCTTTTGCGAAGCTTGGCCGACGAGGGTCTCAGCGTCTTGATGATCTCTTCCGAACTGGAGGAACTGATCGCGGCCGCAGACCATGTCACGGTGCTCAGCGACGGCGTGTCGGTCGACGACATCACCGCCGAGCAGCTTACCGAAGACCGGCTGATGGCGGCCATGGCGCACCAGAAGGACGCGGCGGCATGACCACGGCCGAAGCCACTTCGCCGCAGCAAGGGCGGCCGAAACTCGGTTTGATCGCCTGGCTGTCGCGCTACGGGACCTTTGTCGCTTTCCTGCTTTTGATCCTGTTCAACATCGTCTTTACGCCGAACTTCATGTCGCTGCAGACGCTCAACGTCAACCTGACCCAGGTGGCGCCGATCGTCATCGTCGCCGTCGGTATGACGCTTGTCATCGCGACCGGCGGCATCGATCTCTCCGTCGGTTCGCTGATGGCGATCGCCGGCGCGCTGGCGCCGATGATCTTTTTGGGCACGATGATGCCGATGCCGAGCCCGGTGCTCGGCATCATCCTGGCC
>Ga0070665_100006009_pt1 | contig 12418 bp, 11 predicted proteins | sample KBSS13metaG_FD_65862 | JGI IMG/M metagenome (GOLD analysis project Ga0070665, IMG submission 65862) | Switchgrass rhizosphere microbial communities from Kellogg Biological Station, Michigan, USA - KBS S1-3 metaG | ecosystem: Host-associated > Plants > Roots > Rhizosphere > Soil ... | reverse complement strand
CGCCTGGATCAACCGGCGCGGCCTGTTCGGCCATACCGAGGCCGAGGACGTGTTCCGCGAGCTCAAGGTCGTGTCGGCCCAGCTCTGGCGCAAGACGCCGCGCGGCCAGCATATCGAGCTGGGCATCGCCGAGAACAACCTGTTCATCCAGCTCGCCGCGCTCGGCCTCAGCCACGAGATCTTCGGTACGCGCCTGCTGCCGATCGGCACGCTGTACGATCCGTTCATCGCCCGCGGGCTCGATGCGCTGAACTATGCCTGCTACCAGAACGCCCGATTCATGATCGTCGCCACGCCCTCGGGCGTGACGCTGGCGCCGGAGGGCGGCGCGCACCAGAGCATCCACACGCCGCTGATCGGCATCGGCCAGCCGGGCCTCCTGTCCTACGAGCCGGCCTATGTTGACGAGCTCGCGGTGCTGATGCGCTTCGGCTTGGAGCATATGCAGCAGCCCGACGGCTCGTCGATCTACCTGCGGCTCTCAACCCGCAGCCTGCAGCAGCCCGAGCGCACGCTGTCGGCACAGCAGCAGGCCGACATCGTGAACGGCGGCTACTGGTACGCCGCGCCCGAGCCCGGCGCCGACGTCGCCATCGTCTGCCTGGGCGCCGTCACGCCCGAAGCGATCGCCGCGCACCAGGGCATCGCCCGCGATTTCGGCGGCGCCGGCCTGCTGGTGCTGACCTCACCCGACCGCCTGCACGCCGACTGGCTCGCCGCGCAGCGCAACCGCGGCCGCACCGCCGGCACGGTCGATCGCTCACCGGCGCCGGTCGAGCGCCTGCTGGCGCCGCTGTCGCGCGACGCCCGGATCATCACCGTGATGGACGGCCATCCGCTGGCGCTGAGCTGGCTCGGCAGCGTGCGCGGCCAGAGGGTCGTGCCGCTCGGCATCGAGAGCTTCGGCCAGTCCGGCGACATCCCCGACCTCTACCGCGCCTACAAGCTCGACACGGCTGCGATCGTCGACGCAGTGGCACGCTCGATCTGACTCAAGAGCGCAGGACCTGCACCAACGGCCCCGCTGCGCTTTTCAATTCCTTGCGGAACACGCCTGCCTGCTCGGCGGTGAAGCGCGAGGTCGGCACCGCGAGGTTCAATGCGCCCAGCAAGGTCGTGCCGTGCGTCACCGCGACGGCAATGCCGGTGATGCCCGGCGTGAACTCCTCTCGCGAATAGGCGAAACCTTCCCTGCGCGCGACGGCGATCTCCCGGCGCAGCACATCCTTTGATCGAAGGGTCTGCGGCGTGATCTGCTCGAACGCCACGCGCGCGAGGTAGTCGTCGAGCTCCTTCTCGGCGAGCTGGGCAAGCATGATCTTGCCAGCCGAGACGGCATAGAGCGGCGCCAGCTCTCCGACCCTCATCGTGAAGTTCAGCGCCTGGGCGCCGATGACGGTCGCCACCGTTTCAGCCATGTCCTCACGACGAACATAGAAGCCCGCCGTCTCGTTCACCGCCACGCTCAGCCGACGCAGATAGGGAAGCACGAGGGTCGCCGGCGCGGGGGCATCCACCCGTGCCGCCAGTTGGCGCACTCTTTCTCCCAGCCGGTACCCGCCGGTTTGATCCTGGGACAGATAGCCCCTGTCCTGAAGGTTGTTGAGCAGATGGAACAGGCTGCTCCGCGGGATCCCCGTTCCCGCCATCAGTGCCGTGAAGGACGGCGGCACAGCCGACTCGGCCACGAATTCGAGGATGTCGATCGCCCGGTCGGCCGACTTGACGGCTCGCGCTTCAGGTTTCATATTTGGAACTAGTTTCAAATATGGAATAGCCCGCCATGGACAGCACTCTTCCAGGAAACGCGCTGATCGACCGGCTGGCCATCCGGGAACTGCTGGAGAACTGGGTTCTCTGGCGCGACGCCGGGGATTGGGATCGTTTCGCGAGCGTCTGGCTGGAAGACGGCTGGATGTCGGCCACCTGGTTCCAGGGGCCTGCCGCCGATTTCATTCGTGTCAGCCGCGAGGGCTGGGAGAGAGGTGTGAGCATCCTGCACTTTCTCGGTGGCAGCAGCATTGATCTAGCGGGAGATCGCGCTGTCGCGCAAACGAAGATGACCATCAGCCAGCGTGCCATGGTGCACGATGTGCTGTGCGACGTGGTGTGCACCGGCCGCTTCTACGACTTTCTCGAGAAGCGACGAGGCCGCTGGGGCATCACCCGCCGCCAGCCCATCTACGAAAAGGATCGGTTGGATCCCGTCGACCCCGCTGCCGTTCCGGTCCTCGACCGCGATGCCCTCATGGCGCTGCCGGAGGGCTACCGCCATCTCGGCTATGCGCAGCAGCAGATCGGCTATCGCGTGAAGCCCGACATGCCCGGCCTCAAGGGCGCCGAGGTGGAAGCGCTTCATCGGCAGGGGACGGCGTGGCTGGCGGGCGCCGGTGCCTTCGAGGCAAACCCGTGAGGCTCGACGGACAGGTCGCCATCGTGACCGGCGCCGCCCGCGGCCTGGGACGTGCCTTCGCCCTCCACCTCGCGCGGCTCGGCGCGGATATCGTGGTGGCGGACCTGAATTTCTCGGCCGCCTCCGCCTTCGGCGAGGAGCTTTCCGCAGCAAGCGTTGCGGAGGAGATCGAGCAGCTCGGCAGGGCCGCGCTTCGCATCGAGGCCGACCTCACTCAACCGGCGATGGCTCGCGCGCTGGTGGAGGCATGCCTCACCCGCTTCGGCCGACTCGACATCCTCGTCAACAATGCCGGCGGCAACCTCGTTGCCGTCGAACGAAGCCAGCCTTCGGTCGTCAGCGAGCACGACACGCGCGCCGCGATCGACGCCAACTTCATGACGACCCTGTTCTGCAGCCAGGCAGCCGTTCCCGCAATGAAAGCCTGCGGCCACGGCGTGATCGTGAACATGTCGTCGGCGTCGGCCCGCTACATCTCGTCCGGCGGATCGAGTGCGATGTATGGCGTCGCGAAAGCCGCGGTGACGCATCTGACGAGAAGCATGGCGCTCGAGCTCGGTCCGTCCGGAATCCGGGTGAACGCGATGGCGCCCGGCCTGATCTGGACATCGCGGGTGAAGGCACAGTCGGAAGCGCGCGGCATCGGCCGCGCCGCCGATGTCGGCCGAGTCCCGCTGGGACGCTACGGCACGCCCGAGGACTGCGCGCTGGTCCTCGAATTCCTCGCAACCGACCTGTCCCGGTACGTGACCGGGCAGTGTATCTCGGTGTGCGGCGGAACCCAACTGACGGCGGCGTGAAGCCCGCCGCAAGGGAGGAAGTCCATATGCTTCGAATCGTATCGTTCGCGCTGCTTGTCGTGCTGTCCATCGGAGCACGAGCGGAGACCTGGCCCGACCGGCCGGTCCGCATCATCACCGCCGCCGGCCCGGGTGCGGCGCTCGACACGCTGACGCGCAAGCTGGCCGAAGCGCTGCAGAAGAAGCTCGGGCAGCCGGTCATCGTCGACAACAAACCCGGCGCCAACCAGATCATCGCGGCGGCAGCGTGCGCCAATGCCCGCCCCGACGGCTATACGTTCTGCACGACGGCCACCGAGCCGTATACCAACAACGTCTTCCTATTCAAGAATCTGCCCTATGATCCGGCCAACGGCTTCGCGCCGGTCGCGATGCTGGCCAACCAGCTCGCGGGCATCGTCGTTCGCAAGGAGCTTGGCGCGGCGGCCCTGAAGGACGTCGTCGCCTATTCGCGCGCACATCCCGGCCAGGTCAACTGGGGCTCGTATGGCATCGGAAGCAACTCGCATCTCTACCTCGAGGCCGTGCGCCAGGAGACGGATTGGTCCGTGACTCACATACCCTATCGGGACGTGACCACCCTCACCCAGGGCCTGCTCGCCAACGACGTGCAGGTTGCCTATGCCGTGCTCGACGACCGAATCCAGCGCGAGATCGCTGACGGCAACCTGAGGCTCATCGCCTATGCCGGCGTCGCGCGCTCGCCGCTCTATCCCAATACCCCGACCTTCGATGAGCTCGGCCTGGAAGGTTACCGCATTCGCGGCTGGTACGGCCTGCTGGCGCCGGCCGGAACGCCGGCGGCCATCGTCGAACGGGTCAACCGGAGCGCCGTCGAGATCATGAACGGCGCGGACATGCAGACCATGCTGCGTGCCCTGTCCGTGGCGCCCGTGCCGGCCCATGAGCCCGCCGACATGGCAGCGAACATCCAGCGAAACCGGGACGTGGTCGGCGTGGCGCTGCAGCGCGCCAATGTCCAGCCGCAGTGAGTCAGCAGGCGGAGATGCTGCAGCTTCCGTTCTACTTCTCGGTCAAGTCGATCTGGTCCTATATCGGGCACGAGGCGATCAACGCGCTCGCGGCCGAGCATGACGCAACCCTGCAGCACAGGCCGGTCCACTTGCCGGCGCTGTTCGCAGCGACCGGTGGGACCGGACTGCGCCAACGACACATCTCGCGGCAGCGCTATCGCGATTTCGAGGTCCAACGCTGGTGCCAGAGGCGCGGCGTGGCGATCGATCTCGCGTCACCCTTTCTGGCAGCGGATCCTCGGCTCGCCGATTGCCTGATCCTCGCTGCCATCGAGGCAGGCCATGCAGCCGAACCGCTGCTCGGCCGACTGTTCGCCGCCGTGTGGCGAGAGCGTCGCGACATCGATGACCCGGCGACCGTGGCCACGATCGCCACGGCGATCGGATTGCCCGGCGCCGTCCTCGTCGAACGCGCCGGGTCGGCGGAAATCCAGGCGGCCTATGAGCGCAACCTGGACCTGGCCATCGCCGACAACGTCTTCGGCCTGCCAAGCTTCGTGCTGAACGGCGAAACGTTCTGGGGCCAGGACAGGCTCGACTTCCTCAGCGAGGCGCTTCGCAGCGGCCGGGCACCCTACCGGGCCGGCCTCTGAGGCAGGGCGGTCCCCGCCATCAGAGGCGTGTCCCGTCCTGTCCTACCGGCAGCGCGGCATCTTCGCTTCGCCGGCAAGATCGCAGGCGAACTGGCGCCTGCCGTCCGCGTCGTAGACGACCAGTTCCATCGTCGCGGGCGCGAGGATGGTGAAGCCGAACCCCTCCCAGCCCTGGACCGTGCCGGTCACGGTCGGGCCCTTCGGCGCGGCGCGCCATCGTCCGTCGATCAGCTCCAGGCGCCGATCCTCGAACTCGAAATCGCCCGTCGCGGGCGGGATGAGCTCCGCCGCCACCTTGTCCGGGTTGGCGCCACCGGTACCGACGATGACCTGGGTCATCGCCGGGGTATCCAGCATCTGGAAAGCGTGGAAGTGGCCGCCGAACAGGATGGTGCGCGCGCCGGTGCCGCGCACGGCGTCGGCGATGGCGCGCACGCCGCCCAGCGCCGTGATCGAATCGGCACGGCACGGCACGCGCTTGCCGGTCTTGTCGTCGGTGCAGGTGAAAAAGGCCGGTTCGTGCGAGGCCAGCACGACCGGCCCGGCGCCCGGTGGCCGGGCCTTGAGCTTCGCGGCCAGGTCGAGCCAGCCCTGGTTGACAGGGCCGACGGCAAACCGGTCCTCGGCATGCGCCGAATCGAAATCGACCAGCGACCAGCCCTTGAAGGCGATAAGCGCCGGCGGATGGACGAGGTCGCACCCTGCCGCGCTCTCGGAAAAGTAATAGTGCCAGCCGAAGCCGCCGCGCAGGCAGTCTTCGTGGTTGCCGCGCGCGAAGATCCACGGTGCCTTGGCCAGGAGGTCGCGGGCGGGGGTGAAGAAATCGGCGCGCCACGCCTCCTCGATGTCGCCGTAGGGACCGGGAATGCAGGGGGCCGACGATCCCTTGCAGGGCGCCTCGCGATAATAATAGTCGCCGAGGTGGAGGATCAGCTCGGCCGGCTGTCGGGCCGCCGCTGCGGCGACCCGGCCGAAGGGCCATTTCTGCGCGTCGCTGCAGACCTGATCGAAGAAGCTGGTGACCCGGCAGCCCGTGTCGCCGAGCACGAGGACGCCGGCAGGCTGACGCGTGACATGCTGGTCGAGCAGCACGGTCCTGCCCTGGCGGATGCGCACGTCGAGCGCGTCGCCCAGCGGCCGCTTGACCTCGCATAGCCGGCCGAACACGGCCGACCGGGGATCGTCGCGCCGTTGCATCGTTCCGCGCTGGCCGTCGATCTCGATCGTCGGGCAGTCACCGTCCTTGCCGATCAGCGCCCGCGCGATGAGCATCGGCTGGTCGCCGAACCCGAACTGCGTCCAGGCGATCGTATCGACCTTGTTCGACGGCACCAGGAGCGCCACCGCCGCGCCAGCCGCCACGGCGACGAACAGGATGGCCAGGAGAGCCCAGAGCCGAAGCACGCTATTCATCGCGCCAGTATGCCCGAGGTGCCCGCGCTTGACCTCAGGAGCGTTGGGCCCCTATTGCGGACGCATGAAAATCGACGGCAAGCCCTACCGCACGATCTGGCTCGGCCCCGACGGCACGACCGTCCAAGCAATCGACCAGACCTTGCTGCCGCACCGTTTCGTCATTCGCGATTTCACGACCTTGGAAGATGCCGAGAAGGCCATCCGGACCATGATCGTGCGCGGCGCGCCGTTGATCGGTGCCGCCGCAGCCTACGGCATGGCGCTCGCCATGGCCGCCGATCCCTCCGATGCCGGCCTCACGCGCGCTTATGAGGTGCTGCTGGCGTCGCGACCGACCGCGGTCAACCTGCGTTGGGCGCTCGACGACCTGCGCGCGCTCCTCGGACCGCTGCCCCAGGCCAGGCGTCGCGAAGCCGCCTACCGCCGTGCCGCGGAGATCTGCGACGAGGATGCCGAGATCTGCCGCCGCATCGGCGAGAACGGCCTGGCGGAGATCAGGCGCCTCGAGCCACGCGGCGAGCGCATCAACGCGCTCACCCATTGCAATGCCGGCTGGCTCGCGACGGTCGATTGGGGCACCGCCCTCTCGCCGATCTACCACGCCCACGATGCCGGCATCCCGATCCACGTCTGGGTTGACGAAACACGGCCGCGCAACCAGGGCGCCAGCCTGACGGCATGGGAGCTCGCCAAGCACGGCGTGCCGCATACCGTGATCGCCGACAATGCCGGCGGCCACCTGATGCAGCACGGCAAGGTCGACTTCTGCATCGTCGGCACCGACCGCACGACGCGGCGCGGCGACGTCTGCAACAAGATCGGCACCTACCTGAAGGCGCTGGCGGCGCATGACAACGGCGTGCCGTTCTACGTCGGCCTGCCCTATCCGACGATCGACTGGACGATCAGTGACGGGCGCGACATCCCGATCGAGGAGCGCAATGCGACCGAGCTGTCGCGCATGTCTGGACGCACCGCATCGGGCGAGGTCGTCGCGGTCGACATCCTTCCCGAAGGCAGCCCGGCCGCCAACCCTGCCTTCGACGTGACACCGGCGCGGCTGGTGACGGCGCTCATCACCGAGCGTGGCATCTGCACGGCGAGCGAGGCCGGCCTGCTCTCCCTCTATCCCGAGCAGGCAAGGGCGGCGTGAATCGACGCCTAGGTTCGCGCGGTCATGGGTCCGATCCTTCATCCACGGCGCGCGCGGGACGCGCGATTGCTTTAGAGCCTACTGACTATCGATGAAGGCAGCCTAGTCGGTCGAGTGATCGTTACGCCCAAGGCTCGCGACACACTGGGGCCGGCGCAAATATTGCTATATGGCTTTGCGACAAATGGTGGTGAACTGCGATGAAGACGAGCGTCGACCTGCCCGACGAGCTCTATCGACGGGTGAAGGTCGAAGCCGTCTTGCGTGGCAAGACGTTCCGCGAACTCGTCGTGGAAGGCCTGACGCACATACTCGAAGCGCCAGCCAAGCGACATCCCAAGTCCAGCATGTCGGCTCGGATGAAACGGGCGCGGGGCGTGATCGACTCTGGAATTCCCGATCTCGGAAGCAATCCGAAGCATCTCGCGGGTTTCTGCCGCAATACCCGCCAGTCTTGATGTCGATCCGCCGTGACGCTCCGGATCGACGAGCATCGCAATGACGCTATCGCCCGCGGCGCGCGTGACGCTGGGCCTCGGCTTCACCCAGATCGTCGGATGGGGCACGACCTATCTGATGCCGTCGGTGCTTGGCCGGCATCTTCAGGACGATCTCGGGATTTCCTCCGAGCTTGTTTTCGCCGGCATCACCGTGATGTTCGGCGTGAACGCGATCTGCTCGCCGCGGGTCGGCAAGGTCGTCGACCGGATCGGGGCGCGCGGCCTGATGGCGGCCGGCTCGGTGATCTATGCGCTGGCATTGGTCGGCGTCTCGATGAGCCGTGGCGCACCGAGCTATCTCGCCTGCTGGGCCGTCATGGGCATCGCCTCGACCCTGGCGCTGAGCAATCCGGCCAGCATCGCTTTGGTCCAGGTCGCAGGGCCTCGCTCACGCCAGGCGATTGCCATGCTGACCATCATCGGCGGCCTCGCCTCGACGCTGTTCTGGCCGCTGACCGGGGTGCTCGAGCCGGCGATCGGCTGGCGCTTCACCCTGCTGCTCTATGCGGCGATCCACCTCTGCGCCTGCCTGCCGATCCATCTCCTGATCCTGCCGCGCCGGCCGCCGGTGCATCCCCCCGCTGCCAACACGTCTGCCGGCGGCGGCGGCGTGGCGCCGGGCGATCTCGGCCGCGTCTACCTGCTGCTGTCGATCAGCCTCGCCTTCGGCGCCTTCGTCTTCACCGGCGTGCAACTGCAGATGATCGAGATGTTGCGCGGCCTGGGTCATCCGCCCGCGCAGGCGCTCATGCTCGCCTCGATGATCGGCCCCGCCCAGGTCAGCGTGCGCGCCTTCGAACTGGCGTTCGGCCACCGCTATTCGATCATGCGCTCGGCCGTGTTCGGCTCGGCGATGCTGCCGATCGGCCTCGGCGTCGCTCTCCTGGCCGGTGACCTGTTCGTCGGCGCGCTATTCGTCGTTGTGACCTACGGCATGTCCAACGGGCTCAAGGCCGTTCAGCGGGCGACCTTGCCTCTCGCCCTGTTCGGCCGGTCCCAGTTCGGCGCCTACATGGGCCGGCTCGCGCTGCCGCAGGGCATCGTTTCCGCCGTTTCGCCGCCCGTCATGGCCGCCGTGCTCAGCAAGTTCGGCACCCCGGCCGCGCTCTGGCTCACCTTCTCCGTTGCGATGGTCTCGCTGGTCGCGATGATCCTGCTGGCCCGCCTCAGCCGGGCGGTGCGCTGACGATCATCCGGGCCGGACCGGAACCAGCATTCCGAGGCGATATATGTCGTGTGCAATACCGGATGAAATCCGTGCGACATCGAAAAAGCGATAGGCTCACGGCCCCGGGAAACCAGTAGCCGCGAGCCTCATGCATGACAGTGACGGTCGTCGTCATCGAAGATGAACCTGCGACGCGCGATGTGATCGTCGGCTACCTGACGCGGCGCGGAAACCATGTCACTGCCTGCGGGACCCTGGCGGAGGCTTCACGGGCGCTGCGCGACGTACGGCCTGACGTCGTCGTGTCCGACGTGGGCTTGCCGGACGGAAACGGCGCCGATTTCTGCTTCGACAACGTGCCCCGTCTGCCGCGCGCGAGGTGGCTGATCATGTCCGCCGAATCGGAAATGCTGCGCCACGCCCGCACGCTCGTGGAGCGCCCCGACTCGCCTCCGTTCAATCTGTTCGACAAGCCGGTGCCGCTCCGTGCGCTCGACGACGTCATCCGCCAGGCGATGTTCGCGTTGCCGCCGATGCAGTCGTCAGCCGCCGACTGACAGCTCGATTACGTTCCATGACGCAGGCGTCAGCGTCGCCTCGACCCGCTCACCGTCGACTTTCACCTTCGCGAGGGGCCTGGGGCTGATCCGGTCGGGCGCAGCTCCGGTGTTGACGGCCTCGAGGTCGGGATCGCAGAGCTGCAGGGCCTGGCGCAGCGCGGCGTTCGAGAAGCCGGCCGCATTGACCACGAGCGGCATCTCCTGGTCGAGGCTGCGGTTCAGGGCGAACAGGGTCAGGCGATCCTTCCTGTCGTCGTGCACAGCGGCGAGCTTGAGGTAGGGCGCGGCCGGGATGTCGTAGTAGTCGTCGATCGGGCCCTGCGGATCGTTGTAGCGCGCCGCATAGGTCGGTGAATCGATCTCCGTACGCATCACCCGGCCACGGCCCATACGGCTGAAATGCAGGAAGGGATGGAAGATCGTCTGACGCCAGGCCGGCCCGCCGGTCTCGGTCATGATCGGCGCGATCACGTTCACGAGCTGGGCGAGACAGGTCGCCGTCACCCGGTCGGCATGGTTGAGCAGCGAGATGCAGCAGCCGCCGAAGGCCAGCGCATCCTCCATGGTGTAGATCTCCTCGAGGATCGGCGGCGCGACCGGCCAGCCTTCCTTGACACGATCCTCGCGCTTGCGCCGCGTGCGATACCAGACGTTCCATTCGTCGAAGCTCAGCATAATACGCTTGGAGGAGCGCCGGCGGGCGGCCACCGCATCGGCGATCGCCACGACCTCGTCGATGAAATCATCCATCAGGTCGACGCTGGCGAGGAAGGCCGGCGTGTCCTTGTCGTAATTGTTGAGATAGGTATGCAACGAGATGTATTCGACCTGGTCGAAGGTGTGCTGCAGCACGGTGTCCTCCCAGGCGCCGTAGGTCGGCATGCGCCGTCCCGACGAGCCGGCGGCGGCGAGCTCGATCGAGGGATCGACCCAGCGCATCATCTTGGCCGCCTCGTGCGCGATGCGGCCATATTCCGTCGCGGTCTTGGCCTCCATCTGCCACGGCCCGTCCATCTCGTTGCCGAGGCACCAGAATTTCACGCCATGCGGCTTGTCCCAGCCGTGCGCCCGCCGCAGTTCCGACAGGGTCGTGCCGCCGGGGTGGTTGCAGTATTCGACCATGTTGCGGGCCGCATCGCCGCCGCGCGTGCCGAGATTGACCGCCAGCATCGGCTCGATATCCGCGGCGCGGCACCAGTCGATGAACTCGTTGGTGCCGAACCGATTGGTCTCGGTCGACATCCAGGCGAGGTCGAGTCGTCGCGGCCGGTCGGCGACGGGGCCGACGCCGTCTTCCCAGTTGTAGCCGGAGACGAAGTTGCCGCCGGGGTAACGAACGATCGTGGGCGCAAGCTCGCGTACGAGCGCGAGCACGTCCTGGCGAAAGCCCCTGGCATCGGCGGTCGGATGGCCGGGCTCGAAGATGCCACCATAGACGCATCGGCCGAGATGCTCGATGAAGGCGCCGAACAGGCGCGGATGGGTGGTGCCGATCGCGAAATCGCGATGGAGGCGGACCTCGACGGTGCGCATGGGAACGGTCAGCTCGCCACGTAGGGATGCACCATCTTGGCCGGATCGACGATGCGGTCGAACTCGGCCTCGCTCACGTAACCAAGTTGCAACGCCGACTCCTTCAGCGTCAGGTCGTGCTCCGTCGCGTGATGGGCGATCTGCGAGGCCTTGTCGTAGCCGATCACCGGGGCGAGCGCCGTCACCAGCATCAACGAGCGTTCGAGCTGGGTCTTGATCGCCTTGAGGTTGGGCCGGGTCCCTTCGATCATGTATTTGCGGAAATTGGTGCAGCCGTCGGCCAGCAGCACGATCGAGTTCATCAGGTTGAAGATGATCAGGGGCTTGTAGACGTTCATCTCGAGGAAGCCGCCGGCGCCGCCGAAGCCGACTGCCACGTCGTTGGCCATCACCTGTGCCGCGATCATGGTCAGCGCCTCGGCCTGGGTCGGATTGACCTTGCCCGGCATGATCGACGAGCCGGGCTCGTTCTCGGGCAGGAGCAGCTCGCCCAGCCCGGCGCGGGGGCCGCTTGCGATCAATCGGATGTCGTTGGCGATCTTGTAGAGCGACACGGCGAGCGTGCGCAGCGTGCCCGACAGGGCGACCAGCGCATCGTGCGAGCCCTGCACGGTGAACTTGTTGGGCGCGGAGACGAACGGCAGATCGGTCAGCTTGGCGATCTCCGCCGTCGCCGCTTCGGCGAAACCCGGAGCCGCATTGATGCCGGTGCCGACGGCCGTGCCGCCGAGGGCGAGCTTGTAGACATCGCCCATCGCCTGCTCGATGCGGCCGATATCCTCGGCCAGCATGCCGACATAGCCGGACCATTCCTGCCCGAGCGTGATCGGCGTCGCATCCTGGAGATGGGTGCGGCCGATCTTGACGATGTCGGCCCACGCCTTCGCCTTCGCGTCGATCGCATCGTGCAGCGCCTTGACCGCGGGCAGCAGCTTCCACGTCACCCCGACGGCGGCGGCGATGTACATCGCCGACGGGAAGTTGTCGTTCGACGACTGGGACATGTTGACGTGATCGTTGGGATGGACCGGCTTCTTGGAGCCGACCGGCGTGTCGGCGAGCTGGCAGCAGCGGTTGGAGATCACCTCGTTGACGTTCATGTTGAACTGCGTGCCCGAGCCGGTCATCCAGACATGCAGCGGGAACATGTCGTGATGCCGGCCGGCCAGGATCTCGTCGCACGCCTCGACGATCAGCCGGTGGCGCTGCGGATCGAGCCGCCCGCCGGCCAGGTTGGCGTTGGCGCAG
>Ga0070665_100006007_pt1 | contig 12419 bp, 9 predicted proteins | sample KBSS13metaG_FD_65862 | JGI IMG/M metagenome (GOLD analysis project Ga0070665, IMG submission 65862) | Switchgrass rhizosphere microbial communities from Kellogg Biological Station, Michigan, USA - KBS S1-3 metaG | ecosystem: Host-associated > Plants > Roots > Rhizosphere > Soil ... | reverse complement strand
ACCTGGTCGTTGCCCTTGCCGGTGCATCCGTGCGCCAGTGCATCCGCGCCAACCGCGCGCGCGACTTCGACTTGCCGCTTGGCGATCAACGGGCGGGCGACGGAGGTCCCGAGCAGATACTTGCGATTGTAGATCGCGCCGGCACGCAGCGTCGGCCAGATGAAGTCGCGAACGAACTCCTCGCGCAGATCCTCGACGTAGCACTCCTCGGCCCCGGAGGCGAGCGCCTTCTCGCGAACGCCGGCCAGCTCGCCGTCGCCCTGGCCGATGTCGGCGGCGACACAGATGACGCGGGCGTCGTACTTCTCGCGCAGCCACGGAACAATGATCGAAGTATCAAGCCCGCCAGAGTAGGCGAGCGCAATCGTCTTCATGAGCGCTCCAGGAGATAACTATTCAGGTGAAATGCATAATTAACCACCGGGACGGGCAGCGTCAATGTCGCTAGATGTCCGCGAGCTTACGCAGTCGCCGCTCGATTCGTTCTCGGGCTGACGAGGACCGGCAGACGACCATGATGGTGTCATCGCCGCCGACGGTGCCCAGCACGTCGGGCCACGACTCACCGTCGAGTGCGGAGGCGATGGGCTGCGCCCCTCCAGGCACGGTACGCAGCACGATGAGCTCGCCGACGCCGTCCACGCGATTCAGTAGCTGCGGCAGCAGCGAGTCGAGAGCGGGACGGCTGCCGGCGCTCGCTGTGCCGTCGGCTACGGCATAGCGAACCCCATCGGGCGTAGGAACCCGGGCCAGTCGGAGCTCCCGCAGATCGCGCGAGAGCGTCGACTGGGTAACGTCCCAGCCGCGCTCATGCAGATACCCACGCAGCTCTTCCTGGCTTCCCACAGGCCGATCCTCGACGAGATCGAGGATGGCCGCCTGCCGCTTCCGCTTGTCCACTCAGCGTCCTCCCACGGTTCGCGAGACGATAGCACGCCGGCACGCTCAGCGGCAGGACAGAGGACGATCCCGCAGCATTCGCGACTGGCGGACCTCAGCCGGTTGACTTCCGGCGAGTGAAATAATATGCATTCATTGTGCATAAGATCCCTGTTGGTGTGCTCGGCGCCAGTGGATACGCCGGCCGAGAGCTCTGCGCGATTATCGCGCGACATCCTTCCATGCAGCTCGCGTTCGCCACGGCGAACGAGCAGCGCGGACAGCGCGCGCGCCTGGGTGGTGCCGACGTGCGATTCGTCGCGCACGACGACGCACCGCTTTCTTCGGCCCAGCTGGTGTTCTCGGCGCTTCCGCATGGGGCGTCCGCGGCATGGGTGGAGCGTGTTCGAGGCGCAGGGGCGCGGGTAGTCGATCTGTCTTCCGATCTGCGGCCCGGCCACGGCGCGGCGCCCGTCCCGTACGGGCTGACGGAAGTCACGCGCGCACAGCTTCCCGATGCCGCCGTCGTCGCGAACCCGGGGTGCTATCCGACCGCCATCCTCATGGGCATTCTGCCGCTCGCCCGGCGCGGTCTGATCGCGCCTGGGGCGACCGTCACGGCGAACGCCGCGAGTGGAGTAACGGGTGCGGGCCTGAGCCCGCGCCCGGATCTGCTCTTTGGCGAAGTGACCGAGGACTTCAAGGCATACGGCATCGCGAATACGCATCGGCACCTGGCCGAGATGCGGTCAATGCTGAGCGCGACGGGTGCGGACGCGGATCTGATCTTCACACCGCACCTGCTGCCAGTAGCGCGCGGGATCCTTGCGACGATCACGGTCCCACTCACCAGGGAGTTGGAGAATCCGCTTACGCCGTGGCAGGAGGATTTCGCGAACGAGCCGTTCGTCGAGATCGATGCCGAGCCACCGACGTTGAAGGACGTCGTTCGCCGCAACGTCGTCCGGATCTCGGCGCGCCACGTCGCTGGTGTTCGTCAGCCGACGCTGCTCGTGCTGTCGGCGATCGACAACCTGGTGAAGGGTGCAGCCGGCCAGGCAGTACAGAACGCGAACGTCGTGCTTGGCATCGACGAGCCGGCAGGGCTGCCCGCATGACGCGTGTGCTAAAGATCGGTGGCCGCGCGCAGGGTGACGCGGGCTTGCCAGGCGCGGTGGCGAAAGCCGCGGCCGACACCGGCATCGTCGTCGTGCACGGCGGTGGCGATGAGGTCTCCGCGCTGCAGCGCCGGCTCGGCCTAACGCCGAAGTTCCACGGCGGGCGCCGCATCACCACCACCGACGACCTCGCGATCGTACAGATGGTGCTCTCGGGCACGGCGAACAAGCGCCTCGTGGCGGCGTTCGTCGGTGCCGGCGTGCGCGCCGTCGGCATATCGGGAGAGGACGACGGACTGCTCTCGGCCCGCGCCACTGCCCGTGAAACGTTAGGCGAGGTCGGTGAGCCGTCACACGTCGACACCCGACTGCTGGAGGTCCTCACCGACGCCGGCTACGTGCCGGTCGTGTCGCCGCTCGCTCGTGATGCCGAAACCGGCGGCACGTTGAACGTCAACGGTGACGACGCTGCCGCCGAGATCGCGATTGCCTTGCGGGCGACGGAGCTGGTGCTGGTCGCCGATGTGCCGGGCGTGATGGCCGGCGGCGGCGTCGTCGCCGAGCTCGACGTGGAAGCGGCGGTTGCGATGATCGAGGACGGGACGGCCCGCGACGGCATGGCGGCCAAGCTGCAGGCGGCGCGCAGGGCAGTGGAGCGCGGCGTCGCCCGCGTGCGCATTGGAAACCTCGCGGCGATCGAAACCGCGACGGCAGGAACTGTGATCACTCTTTCAACGACAGCGGTTTAACCATGGCGACTATGACCACCGACGCGCCAACCGGGACGGAGGCGCTTCTCGGCCTCTACAAGCGTGCTCCGATGGAGCTCGTGCGCGGCGAAGGTGTTGAGCTCTTCGACGCCGACGGACGCGCGTATCTCGACTTCACGGCGGGCATCGCCGTCAACGCGTTAGGCTACGGCGACGAGGGGCTGCGCGATGCGATCCGCGCTGCCGCCGACGGTCTGATCCACGCGTCGAACCTGTTCCGCACGGCACCCGGTGAGCAGCTTGCCGCGCGCCTGGTGGAGCTGTCGTTCGCCGACAAGATCTTCTTCTGCAACTCCGGCGCAGAGGCGAACGAAGGCGCGTTCAAATTCGCACGGAAGTGGGCGCGCACGACCGTTGGCGCGGCGAAGACCGACATCATCTCGCTGCGTGGCGCGTTTCACGGCCGTCTGTTCGCCTCCCTCGCGGCGACGGACCGTCCGAGCTACCGCGCGCCGTTCCGCCCGCTGGCCGGCGGCGTGTCCATCGTCGAGCGCGATATCGAGGATCTCGCCATCGTGCTCGACGCGGAAACCGTTGCGGCCGTGATCCTCGAGCCCGTGCAGGGCGAGGGCGGTGTGCGCGTGCTCGATCGCGGGTTCATCCGCGAGCTTCACGCGCTCACGCGCGAGCGGCAGGTGGCGCTCATCTTCGACGAGATTCAGTGCGGCATGGGTCGCACCGGGTCGCTCTTCGCGTACGAGCAGATCGGCGTCGAGCCGGACATGCTCACGCTTGCCAAGCCGATTGCCGGTGGACTGCCCATGGGCGCCGTCCTGCTGAGCAATCGCATCGCGTCGACGATGAATGCGGGCGAGCACGGAACGACGTTCGGTGGCGGGCCATTCGTGGCGTCCGTTGCCCTCCACGTGCTCGAGCGCATCGCGGATCCTGCGATGCTGTCGCACGTGACGTCGGTTGGAAAATGGTTTGGTGAACAGCTTCAAGGCATCAGCGACCGCACCGGCCGTATTCGCGCGATTCGCGGAACAGGCTTCATGTGGGGCGTCGATGTTGGTGAGCCCGCAGGAGACGTCGTCGCGCGCGCTCGCGATGCCGGCCTGCTCATCCTAACGGCTGGCGATCACACCCTTCGATTCCTGCCGCCGCTTGTCACGACCCGCGAGGACCTCGCGCGCGGCCTGGCGATTCTCGAGCAGGTCATCTGAGACACGCGCGAGGCGCTGACGTTAGGCGCCCGCGAGCGGTGAAACCATCGTCCGGCGACACTTCGAAAGTGTCGCCGGACGATTGGCATCGGAATCGCGCGTCTGGAGGAACCGCATCGCCGAGCATGAGGGGTGGGAAGGCGCGCTTGCCGCTGAACGTCGTCTCGGGGCTCGTCTCGTAACGACGTCGGCGAGCGGGTGATAGATTGCCAGGGAACCCTTCATCCGATCCGAATGCGCCGCACGCTCGCCTCATGCGTCCTTCTCGCGCTGGTCCCGTCCGCGGGGTGCGCCCAGAATGCCCAGGTTCAACCGTCCGGGTCTTCTGCGACGTCGCTGTTGGTGTTCATCACGGTGGACCAGATGCGAGAGGACTACTTCACCCGCTTCGAGTCCCAGCTCACCGGCGGACTGGCTCGGTTGTACAAGGGGAGCGCGTTCTTCACGAATGCGTTTCACGACCACGCCATCACGGAAACCGCGCCGGGGCATTCAGTGACCATGGCGGGCCGATTCCCGCGCGGCACAGGAATCGTGCAGAACACCGAGGGTGTGGCCGATCCGAAGTCACCCGTGATTGGGGGTGCTGCGCCGGGCGCGGAGTCGGGCGCGTCGCCGTGGCGGTTCAAAGGCACGACGCTCACCGACTGGCTCACGGCGAAGGATTCACGCTCGCGCGTGTTGAGCGTGTCGCGAAAGGACCGCGCCGCCATCCTGCCAATCGGCAGAGCGCGACAATCCGTCTACTGGTACGCGGCAAACGGCGCTTTCTCGACGAGCACCTATTACGCGGACACGCTGCCGTCATGGGTGCAGCGCTTCAACGCACGGAAGATCCCGCAACAGTACGCAGGCAAGTCGTGGGATCTCCTGCTCGACGCCAGCCAGTACTCCGAACCGGACGATGTTCCGCAGGAAAACATTGGCCGCGGGGGAGTGACCTTCCCCCACGTCATGCCACAGGATCCGGCGCAGGCGGCCGCGGTGCTCATCGCGGTTCCGTGGATGGATGAGGTGACGCTACAGTTTGCGCTCGAAGGCATGCAGTCGCTGAAGCTCGGCACGGGACCGCAGACCGACATTCTCGCCATCTCGCTGTCGTCGACGGACGCTGTCGGTCACGCGTACGGTCCGGACTCACGCGAGCAGCACGATCAGATCCTGCGCCTCGACCGCGCGCTCGCCGTGTTCTTCGATTCGTTGTACAAGGTGCGCGACTCGTCGCGCGTCATCATTGCGCTCACGGCGGATCACGGCGTGGCGCCGTACATCGGCGTGAAGTCGCGTGATCCTAACGAGAACGCCATCTACGTACGAGCAGCGCTCGACACCGCCTGGGCTTTCGAGGGCCGAGTGGCGCGGGCGCTCAAGGACTCGACACAGTTCATCTGGGATACGCCATATCTCGTCATGAACCGGAAGGCCTTGTCGGCGAAGAAGATCTCGCCAGACTCGGTGATCAACGCCTTCATCGCCGCGGAGATGAAGGTTCCCGGTGTGCTGCGCGCCGACCGCGTCCGCGATCTCCCGAAGGCGGACACGACGAAGGACTATGTCGCGCGACGCTGGCTGCACATGCTGCAGCCGGACTCACCCGTCGAAGTAGTCGTTACGCTCCAGCCATATAACTACTGGGGGCGGAGCAACGCGACGCATGGGACGCCACACGACTACGACGCGCACGTGCCCGTGCTCTTCTACGGACCGCCGTTCAAGCCGGGGAAGTACGACGAGTTTGCGCGCGTGGTCGACATGGCGCCGACCCTCGCGTCGGTGCTCGGCGTGACGCCGCTCGAGAAGCTCGACGGCCACGTGCTTCGCGCCGCGATACGTTGACGTGACGTGATTCGACGCTCGCTGCAACACGCGCTGGACGAGGTGCGGTTTGGCCGCACCGGCACACTGAATCTTCGAGAGTCGCTGCCGACGGCGGCGGAAGCGGTGAAGCGCACTGACGCGTGGCTGCGAATGAAGCAGGCCGAAGGCGCGCGCGAAGTGCTCGTCGTCACTGGTCGCGGCAACCAGAGCGTCGGAAAGACGGCGGTGGTGCGCGAAGCGGTGCGTCGCCTCCTGGGCATGCTGTCGACAAAAGGCGTCGTCGAGGACCACAGCGAGCACACTCCCGGATCGTTCGCCGTTCGGCTGGCGCCGCTCAGCGCCGCAACGGCACGGCGCGCGGTCACGACGTCGGATGCCACGGAGCCGGTCGGGTCACCGCCGACGCTGGAGGGATTGTCCGAGCCGACCCGCGATCAGCTGCGTCGGCTGGCGACTACAGCCCTTCAGGCGTTAGGTGTGCGCGATCCGACCCCGGAGTTCGTGCACGACGAGATGGTGCGTCAGTGCTCGCAGCTCGGCGCCACGCTGCCGGCGGTGACGTCGACCGCCGATGAGCGCGAGCGTCTGCTGCAGGCCGCCATCGTACGGGCCATCGAACGCCTCGACGACGACCAACGGTAGCACGAATCTCCACTGGCCTAACGCGCGTCATCACCTTCCGGATAACTCATCCCTCATGCCAGCTCAGTCCACGCTGTCGATCGTTCTGCGGGGCACCGTCATCGCTACGGTGCTTACCATCGGCGGCCTCGGCGCGACGATCGCGCAGAATCCCCAGCTCATGCCGGGGTACACCGCGGCGAATGCAGCTGCGCAGCGAAAGATCGAAGGCGATGCCGCCGCGCTCCCGTCCCCGACCAACGCAGCCGAGTACGCGCGCGCGCTATCTCGCGAGCCGCACATGGCGGGCACGCCGGCCCAGGCTCGAACGCGAGACTACGTCATCGAGCGCATGCGCTCGTGGGGGCTCGAGACCGAGGTGCGCGCCTATGACGTCTGGATGCCGCATCCCACGAGCGTCCGCGTCTGGCGCGTGTCGCCCGACGCGCGCGAGCTCTCCTTGGCGGAGGGGCCGGTGCCCGGAGACTCGACGTCAACGATGGCAGAGGTGCCGCCCGTCAACGGCTACGGCGGCTCCGGCGACGTCACCGCCGAAGTCGTCTACGTGAACTACGGACTCATCGAGGACTACGCGACGCTCGATTCGTTAGGCGTGTCGGTGCGCGGGAAGGTGGCGATCGCACGGTACGGACGCTCGTTCCGGGGCATCAAGGCGCGCGAGGCGGAACGGCATGGCGCCGTCGCACTCCTGATCTACAGCGATCCGCAGGACGATGGGTTCGTGCGTGGCGACGTCTATCCGCTCGGTCCCATGCGGCCGTCGCAGGGCATTCAGCGAGGCAGTGTGTTCAACGGTGCTGGCGATCCGACGACGCCCGGCACGCCGAGCAAGAAGGGCGCGGCGCGCATTCCGCTGTCGCAGTCGGGCGTCGCGAAGATCCCGGTGGTCCCGATCTCGTACGGCAACGCGACGGAGCTTCTCCGCGATGTTCGAGGAACGCGGATTCCCCAGTCGTGGCAGGGCGGTCTTCCGTTCCGCTATCACGTGGGTCCCGGACCCGTATCCGCGCGCGTCGCCGTCGCGACCGATACCGCGACGGCGCCGTACAAAACGATCTGGAATACGTTCGGCATCATCCGGGGGACCGAGTTTCCGGACGAGATGGTGGTGATTGGCGGTCACCGCGACGCGTGGGGTCCGGGCGCCGCCGACAACGTGAGCGGTACCGTCAGCGTTCTCGAGGCAGCCCGTGCAGCGGCCGAGCTCGCGAAGCGCGGCGTGCGGCCGAAGCGGACGATGGTCTTTGCCACATGGGACGCAGAGGAATGGGGGCTCGTCGGCTCGACGGAGTATGTCGAGGACGACTCGCTTCGTCTCATGCGAGGTGCTGTCGCCTACCTCAACCAGGATGTGTCCGCACAGGGGCCGAGCTTTGGCGGTGGCGGCTCGCCGTCGCTGCGTGCGACGCTGCGGTCCATCGCGCGCACCATCGACGACCCGAGCGGGAAGGGAAGCATCTACGATGTCTGGCGGCGCGCGTCGGCCGTTGCGGATACGGCCGAACCCGCGATGGGCGATCCCGGCGGCGGTTCGGATTTCGCCGGCTTCTACAACCACCTCGGCATCCCGCACTCCGACTGGGGTTTTGGGGGCGCCGGTGGTGTGTACCACTCCGCCTATGACAGCCGCCACTGGATGGAGACATTCGGCGATCCCGGCTACCGCTACCATGCAGCGGCCGCGCGCGTCGGTGCGGCGATGATGCTGCGGCTCGCAAACGCTGACGTCCTCCCGTACGACTACGTCGAGTACGCGCGCACGATGCGACGCTACGTGCCCGCGGTCGACCAGGGCATCGCATCGAAGAAGTGGAGCACCTCATCTGCGGCGCTTTCCACCGCGATCGACCACATGGAGCGGAGCGCGGCGGCGTTCAACGCAACGCGCGATTCAGCACTGGCTCGCGCGCTCACGGCGCCGACTCGGCGCGCAGCGAACGCCGCGCTGCTGCGCGTGGAGCGCGCGCTCACGCGCCCGGAAGGACTCAAGACGCGGCCATGGTACCGCAACCTCATCTACGCTGCGGACGAGAACAACGGCTACGCGAACATCGTCTTCCCATCGGTGAACGAGGCGATTCGTGCCGGTGATCCAGCGCTCGCACAGGCCGAGATCGCCGATCTGGCGCGGCGTTTCGACGCGGCGGCGACGGCGCTCGACGATGCCGCCCGCGCGCTCAAGCGATAGCGGGGAAGCGCCTAACGCCGAAGCGAGAACAGCACGAACACGCCGAGCGCAACGAGCGCCGTGACAAGAAGAAACGCGAACGTGCCCTGATTGGAAGCCGGTGCGGCGATCGAGCCTGCACCGGCTTCTGCATCGCCGGATATCGTCGGCTCTGGCGCCGAACTGCCTGACGCCGCTGGTGCCGATGCCGGCCGCGGATCGGCTGATTGCGCGGCCGGCGTCACGGGTGGCGACACCGTGGCTACTTCCTCACCCGCCTCGACGGGTGCCGTCGTTGGCGGAGTGTCAACTGACGACGTATCGACATCGGGCTCCGTCGGCAGAGCCTCTACGGCGACAAGAGACGGCGTCACGGCGGGCGGAGCCGGAACAGCCGCGATGACCGCAGCACCGGCCGGAGGCGTGCGTCGCTTCGCGACATACGCGCGCGGCAACGGGCGGCCGTCCGCGCTCGTCGCTTTCGGAATCGCCGCCGATGAATAGCGAGCGTGCACGCTTGCTGGTGTCCTTCGTCGCACCGACAACTCTGGCTCGACCTGCGGCTGTTCTTCCGTGAGCTCGCCCGCGGAAGGAGACGGCTCCGGCGCTGCGGCCGTGGCCACGATCTCGGCGTCGGCGAGCGTTACATCCGCCTCCGGCACGTTCGTGATCGCGACCTCGATGTCGGTAGCGGGCGACGGTGTCGGTTCGCCGACGTCTTCGCGGACCTCCGGTTGCACGCGGAACGGCTCGTCGATCGTCGCTGCCGTCGCGACATCAGAGCCATAGAAGCCGTCGCGCGTCGGTTCGGTGGCGAGGTCCACGCGCTCCATGACGACTTCGGCGCCGAGGATCTCGTCGAGGACCTCTTCGAGCACCGGAGTAGTCGCAGTGGGCAGCTCGATCGGCTGCTCCGCGGGCACGTCGATGGAGCTGGAGGGGTCGATGCCTAACGCCGAAGCAGCGATGGGCGAGTCCAGCGTCACGGTCAGAGCCGAGTCGATCACAGGCCCCAGCGAGCGCGGGGGCTCGAGTGACGTCACGCCCGCGCGCGCAGCGCGCGGCGACACGGAGCCGACCGCACCACTGCACGCGCAACCGAAGCCCGGCGCGAGATCCAGCAGCACGTGCTCTCGGGCGAGGATGTGCTGCGCGAGGTCCGTGGACGCGTCGTCCTGATCGATCTCGATCACGGTGCGCGTGTCACCGTCGGCCAGTGCTTCGGCACTCGGAACGCCACCGGGCAACGAGCTCCAACGCCGCCTGTCGGGGGGCACGATGGAGTCGAATACGAGCGGCTGCTCGGACAACGCGATGCCGTGCTCGGCCAGGTCCGCGAAGAAATCGTCCGGCGTTAGGCGCACGTCGATCGCGGCGTCTTCCGCGCTCGGGCAGCCGCCGATGTACGTGATGTGCACCGCGTGCTCGCCGTAGGCCGCGCGCAGATAACGAGCGGCGGCCACCGGCGGCGACACCACCGACACCAGGAACGGTGCGAGATCGGGACCGGGTGCGAGCAGTCGCGAGCGCACGTACGGGCACACGCACATGACGGCAGGCCCACGCTCTCGCGATGCGAGACGGCGCACGGTTTCCGCGGCGACAAGCTCATCGCCCCAACTCGCAGGAACAGCAACGGAGAACCCGCGACGCAGACACGCGTGTGCCAGCTGCACCGGGGTCGCCGGTGTGGCTGCAAGCACAGCGTCGTTACCGACGATCGCCACCATTGGCACCGGGCGGCGATCGACTGCGGAAGCAGAGGCGGACATAGGGGGAGTCAGTTGCTGTCCAAAGCAAGCGCCGAACACACAGCATGTCCAGCCGGAACGGTGTTTGCAGATATCACAGTTCGTCTGCTGCTTGCGAGAAGGGAAGTTGCTGGATGCGGGAGTGAAGCGGCGGGACAAGCGATTGCCGGGCGACGTGGCCGATGCTGTAGCCGCGTACGCTGCCAAGGCAACCTGGCCCGCAGGATTCGTGGTCTATCAACGCGGTGCCGCCGCCGATGGAATGTTCATCGTTTTGCGCGGCCGGATCGTTCTGCGCAGTCGCGTAAAAGCGGGGCGCGCGTTCGTTCCGGCGCTCGCGCGCGAAGGCGAGACGTTCGGCTGGGAAGGACTCGGCGCCAACGCGAAATACGCGACCGACGCACGCGCCGACGAGGAGTCGGACACGCTCCATCTCAGCAGCGCGCGCTTCCGTGAGTTCGTGCGCGAGCGGCCCAACCAGGCGCTCGCCCTCATCGGCCAGATGGTCGACGAACGCACCGCACTCCTCGAAAAGCTGCGCGAGCTGGCCACGCTCAGCGTCGAACAGCGACTGATCTCGTCGCTCGTGCGCCTCTCACAGGCGAAAATGTTCACCACCGACGATGGCCGGATCGCCCTCGGTGCCTCTCAGTACAAGCTCCTCTGCGAGCTCGTGGGCGCAACGCGCGAATCGGTCTCACTCGTGCTCAGTCGTCTCGTTGCCGAGGGGCTGGCCGAGCGGAGCGGCACGACCATCTACGTCGCGCCGGTACATGCGCTGTCGGAGCGTCTCGAGAGTAGCCGGAGCGATGGCGAGATGCCCCTCGTGCTCACCAGCGAGCTGGCCATCGAGGCGCGCGACTAGCCTTCCGTAAGAGATCGGCGAGCGCCACGCGGTGCACCGGCGCACAGACGCGCTCGGTGCCGCCGACTATATTGGAGCTTCCGCTCGCCTCTCCCTCGTGATCGAGTACGCGCATGTCCCGCGCGACGCCCAATCCTGCGCTCACCCACGCACCGCAACGTGGCGTGAATCACGAGCTCGATTCCGAAGAGCTCGTCAGGTACAGCCGCCACATCGGCCTGAGCGAGGTCGGTGAAGATGGACAACGGCGGCTCAAACAGTCGAGCGTCCTCATCGTGGGCGCCGGTGGTCTCGGCTCGCCCGCTGCGTTGTATCTCGCGTCGGCGGGCGTAGGCCGCATCGGCATCGTCGATTTCGATGTCGTGGATCTGAGCAACCTGCAGCGACAGTTACTTCACGACACGTCAGGCATCGGCGTGAAGAAGACGGAATCGGCGCGATCGCGTCTGCGCGCGATCAATCCCCGCGTCCAGGTCGATGCGATCGATGCCGAGCTCACCTCCGCCAACGCGCTCGGGATCATTGGCGATTACGACGTGGTGCTGGACGGGACAGACAACTTCAAGACGCGCTACCTGACGAACGACGCGTGTGTGTTGCTTGGGCGCCCAAACATCTACGGAAGCGTCCTCAGGTTTGAAGGACAGGCCTCCGTGTTCGCGACGGCGGACGGTCCCTGCTACCGCTGTCTGTTTCGCGAACCACCGCCGCCTGGACTCGTGCCCAGTTGCGCAGAGGCGGGCGTTCTCGGTGTGCTTCCCGGATTGATCGGCACCATTCAGGCGACCGAAGCGATCAAACTGATTATCGGTGCCGGCGAAACGTTGGCGGGACGATTGCTGCTCGTCGACGCGCTGCGAATGAGCTTCCGCACGATTCGTCTCGCGCGAGATCCGGAGTGTCCGGCCTGCGGCACACGCGAGCTCAAGGAGCTGATCGACTACGATGCGTTCTGCGGGACGAGCGTCAATGTGGTCGCTCCCCTCCACGCGGGCGTCCGCGAACTATTGCCACGTGACCTCGCTCAGCGTCTTACGCGCGGCGACTCTCTCGACATCGTCGATGTCCGTGAGCCCTACGAATGGCGCATTGGCCGCATCGAGGGTGCCCGGTTGATACCGCTCGGGCGAATTGGCACGTCGGTGGCCGAATTGCCGCGAGATCGTGAGATCGTGCTCTATTGTCATCACGGCGTCCGCAGTCGCGCTGCGGCGGAGTTTCTGGCCGAGCAGGGGTTCGAGGG
>Ga0070665_100006005_pt1 | contig 12421 bp, 8 predicted proteins | sample KBSS13metaG_FD_65862 | JGI IMG/M metagenome (GOLD analysis project Ga0070665, IMG submission 65862) | Switchgrass rhizosphere microbial communities from Kellogg Biological Station, Michigan, USA - KBS S1-3 metaG | ecosystem: Host-associated > Plants > Roots > Rhizosphere > Soil ... | reverse complement strand
GTCGTCACATGACGGCCGTCGCGCATGACGGTGATGTGGCGGCCGATACGGAAGACCTCGTCGAGACGATGCGTGATGTAGATGATGGAGACACCGCGTGCGGTCAGCCGTTCGATGAGTGCAAACAGTTGCGTGACCTCCTTGCTGGTCAGCGCCGACGTGGGCTCGTCCATCACGAGGATCGTCGCGTCCTGACCTTCTCGGGAGGAAGACATCGAGGAGGTCGCGAGCGCCTTCGCGATTTCCACCATCTGGCGCTGCGCGAGTCCGAGGCTCCCGACCGGCGCGCGCGGATCGAGTGTCATCCCCAGATCGGTCAGCAACCGCGCGGTTCGATCGTGCAGCGCGGACCAGTCGATCGCGCCAGGGAAGCGGCGCGTCGGCAGGTCGCCCAGAAAAATATTCTCGCCGACTGACAGGTGCGGGACGAGGTTGAGCTCCTGATAGATGATGCGGATCCCGAGATTGCGCGCGTCGCGCGGGCTGGAGATCTCCACCGGCACGCCGTTGAGCAGGATCTCGCCGGCGTCCTTGCGGTAGGCCCCGCCCAGAATCTTCATCAGCGTCGATTTGCCGGCGCCGTTCTCGCCGAGCAGCATGTGGACGTCGCCGGCCTCGACCGTGAGGTCGACCGCGTCGAGCGCCACCACGCCTGGAAATGTCTTGCGGATGCCGCGCATCTGGAGCGCGGGCGGCCGCGCGCCGTCGCTCATCGGATCGGGACCTCGAACGGTTCGCCGCCAGGCCGGATCGTCTGCGATCCTTCCCATTTCAGGATCGACGGACCGGGAAGGTCGTGCTCGTCCAGCATGAACACCTTGTTGATGCGGGTGAACGTCACGGGATCCGCGGCAACCCCGGGCTTGCCGTCTGCCGGCGGGCGCTCGAAGGCGTGGACTCGTATCGCACGAATGTCGGACGGCCGCGTCCCGGCGGGCAGCGGCGTTGCGATCGTGAAGCAGCCGTCGCGGACGATCCGATACTGCGGGATCCCGCGATCCGAGGCGGTCCACACGAGATCACGGTCCGGCTGAAGCCGGACACTACCGTTGGACGGCGCTGGCACGGTGCCTATCGACAGGGCGAGAGCGGCGTTGCCGACGCTGCCGCACGCTTCGACATGGACGAAGCGGCGCGGATCGGGGATCTTGTTGACACCGGTCGGTGGATCCGCCGCAACCTTACCCTCCCGGCGCATCTCGACCGATGCGATCGCGTACGTCCATGGGCTGGCATCCATCACGGCTTCCCGCGACTGGTTCGTGAGGTCGAACAGCTGCGGCACGAGGCGGTAACGGATTCGCGTGGGTCCCGATTGGCTGACCATGTTGTTGTCGGTGGACACCCACAGCAGCGGATGCCGCGCTTCGTGCGTTCCCGTGAACGCCGGCACTTCGTGTCCAGGTCCCTGGAATTCCTCCGCGAGGATCTTCCCGCTACCATCGAGCTCGACACCGTAGACGAATTCGATGTCGGTCGTGCGTCCCCATGTGGCCATCAGCCGATCCGTCTGCGTGCCGCCGTCCTCGTTGGTGAAGATGACGGAGTACCGGTATTGCCGGCCACGAGGTGTCGAAACGATTTCGTACCACATCACGAGAGGCAGGTCGGTGAACTTGCCGACCGTATTCGGCCGCGCGTGAAGGATCGGAGCCATCGCCAGCGCCGTGTAGTCGTTGCCCTGACGCGGGCTGTACAGCGTGACGTCCGGCACATCGATTGTCGCCGGCCCGGCACCAGCGGCCGTCAGCGCCGGATCGCGGTCGATGGCGAGACGATGAGAGCCTTTGGCGACAGGGCCCAGCGCAACCCGGTAGTCGGCGGCCGCTTCGCCTCGGACGAGCTGAAGATGCTGGGAGTACTGGCCGTCGAGCGAGACCGTGAGCGCCACCGATTCGCGGCCCGCCACGCCCCAGTCACAGCGTTCACAGCCCGCGCGCACGAGGGCCACCGCCTCACCGTCTTCGGCGGCGACGAATTCGCGGACGACGTGATCGCTCGCCGCCATCGGTGCCGGTGCGCCCGTCAACGCCGTCATCAGCACCGCGGCCAGTGCGAACCTCATCGCATCACCTGTGCACGTCGGCTGTCATGAGCTCGCGAACCTCGGCGAGCGTCGGCACGCCGTTGAGGGCGCCCAGGCGGGTGCAGCTGACCGCGGCCGCGGCGTTGGCGGTGCGCAGCGCCTCCCCGATCGACTGGCCGTTGACCAGCGCGTAGATGAAGCCGCCCCGGAACACATCGCCGGCGCCGGTCGTATCCACCGCGTGCACGTTGAACGCCGGCTCGTGATAGAAGCGATCGCCTTCGAGCGCCGACGATCCCTGCTCGCCCATGGTGACGACGAGGACGTTGTCGAATTTCCTGCGCAGCCGGCGCAGCGACGCTTCGACATCGGTGAGCCCGGTCAGAGTCGCCGGCACGTGCTGCGCGAAGATCGCGTGCGTCACCGTCGACGCGAGTTCCTCGGTCCGCGGCGTCAGGCGATCGATGTCGCTGGTCACGAGCGCGCCGGCGTCGCGCGCCAGCCGCGCCGCCCGCACCGCCACTTCGTCATCGACGTCGTCCACGTGCACGACCCGGGTGTGTGCAAGCGCATCGACGGGCAGTTCCGACTCGCGCAGCCTCAACTGATCGTCGCGATCCCACAGCACCATCCGGTCGCCGGTGTTCTCGTCGACGAGAATCACCGCGAACCGGTTCTCGACGTCGCGGATCACGAGGCTGCTGATGTCGACGTTTCGCTTGCGCAGCTCGGCGCGAATGCGGCGGCCGTTGTCGTCGGTCCCCGTGACGCCGACGTATTTCGCGCGCAAACCGAGACTCGCGCAGGCGCACATCGCCGTCGCCATCTGTCCGCCGCAGAGGATGTGGCGCTCGCGGATCCGCATCTTCGCGGACGGGCCGGTCGGCTGCGGATATCCCGGCAGGATGCTCACCGAGTCCACGGAGTTCTCGCCGATGCCGATCACGTCCCAGCGCGCCTCAGAAGCGGTCATAGTCGCGGAGTATACTGCGCCTGCTGATGCGAGTCCGCTTCGAGCGCGTGACGAAACGGTTCGGTGCGCACCACGCCGCCAACGGCATCAGCCTCGACGTGGAATCGGGAGAGTGTCTCGTGCTGCTCGGCCCGTCCGGCTGCGGCAAGACGACGCTCCTTCGCATGCTGGCGGGCCTCGAGACGGTCGACTCGGGCGAAATCTGGATCGGCGATCGGCGCGTGGACCGGCTCGAGCCGGCGCACCGCGACGTCGCGATGGTGTTTCAGAACTACGCGCTCTATCCGCATCTCTCCGTCTTCGACAACATCGCCTTCCCGCTGCGCGCGCGCCGTGTCGACGCCGGCGAGATCGGGCGCCGCGTGCGCGAGTCGGCGGCGCGCGTCGGCCTCGCGGATCTGCTGGAGCGGCGCCCGGCCCAGCTCTCCGGCGGACAGCAGCAGCGCGTCGCGCTCGCCCGCGCCATCGTCCGCAATCCGACGGTCTATCTGATGGACGAACCGCTCTCGAATCTCGACGCCCAGCTTCGCCTTCACACGCGAACGGAGCTCAAACGGCTGCACCGCGAGCTGGGCACGACGATGATCTACGTCACGCACGATCAGAGCGAGGCCATGACGCTTGGCGGCCGGATCGCAATCATGCAGCGCGGGTCCATCGTGCAGATCGGCGCCCCGCTGGATTTGTATCGCCTGCCCGTGAACACGTTCGTCGGCACGTTTCTCGGGAGCCCGCCGATGAACCTGATCGAAGAATCCCGCAACGGCACAACGGTGACGATCGGCGTCCGTGCCGAAGACATCGTGATCAGTGCGGCGGCCGCCGACAGTTCCAGCGACGCGCGCGTTCTCGTCGTGGAACCGATGGGCAGCGAAACGCTCCTTACGCTCGACTATCACGGGCAGCGCCTCGTCGCCCGCGTCGCCGGCAACACCACGTTCGAGCCGGGACAGCCGGTCGGCGTGCATCTTCCGCCGGAGCGCGTGCTCACGTTCGACGGCGAAGGAACACGAGTCGATCGGCCCGCGCCAGGAGCGCGAGGCCTTTAGCATAGCGATTACCGGTCGATCAGAGTCGGGTTCGGGGTCCCAGGTTCCAGGTTCAGGGTTCGAACCCTGCACCCTGAACCAGGAACCCGGAACCCTGTTTGATTAGAACTGGAACCTGATCGCGATCTGCATCGTGCGCGGATCGCTCGCCAGACCCGAGATGGTTCCGAACGTGGCCGCCGTGCTGATGTCCTTGTTCGGAATCCCGAAGTTCACCGTGTTGAACACGTTGAAGATGTCCCAGCGCAGCGTCGCGGCGTAGCGCTGACCGAGCGGGATGCGACGCTGGAACGTCATGTCGAAGTTCTGGAACCCGGGACCTGTGAGCTGGTTGCGCACCTCGTTGCCGAATGTGCCCGATGTCACGGCCTGGAACGCCGCGGTGTTGAACCACTGGTCAACCGTCTTGGGGCCGTCGGTGTTGCCGATGACGTTCGGCAGGCCCGTCATGTTGGTGCCGACGTTGTTGCCGCCCTGGGTGACGGTGAACGGATGGCCGGTGTGCGCGGTGTAGATGCCCGACCACGTCCATCCACGCGCGATCACGTTGTCCCCGAGCGGCAGGTTCCACACGAAGTTCGCGCTGAAGCGGTGACGCACGTCGTAGTCGCTCGGCCCGAACCACGGCTCGAAGTCGCGAGCGTTCTGAGGGAACGCGTTCGATCCCTGCGTCGTCAGCTGCTCGGAGGCGTTGTCCTGGGACTTGCCAATCGTGTACGCGACGCCAAACGCGTAGCCCTTCACGAAGCGCTTCTCGAGGCCGAGGTCCACACCCTTGTAGTCCGCACGACCGTTGTCTGCGCGCCACTCGATGAAGCCGAAGTTGGGATACGGAAGCGAGCCGAGCGCGTTGTTCCCCGCGGCGTTAGGCAGCGGCTGGTTCAAGTTGACGAGTGTTGCTAGGTTCGACGTGCGCGTATACACGAAGTCCGCTGACAGCACCATGCTCCCGGGGAGCTCACGCTGGATGCCGAAGCTCGCCTGCTGGGTGCTCGTGTTCGGATCGTTTTGATCGACCGAACGCAGGCGGACTGCCTTGAGCTGGCCGGCGTTGGGATCGAGATTTGGGGAGTTCAGGAAGCCGGCCGGGAATCCCTGCTGCACGAAGAACACCGGCGAACCTGACGTCTGCGTGATCGTCTTGTTGACGAGGCCCGGCAGGTTCAGTGAGAGCTGATCTTCGCTGCCGACGCGATCGAACAGGTTGTAGAAGATGCCCCAGCCACCGCGCAGGATCGTGTTGTCGTCCAGCTTGTAGACGATGCCGGCGCGCGGCGCGAAGTTGTTTCGGTCGGGGTTGACCAGGCTGCGATCGAGCAGCGAGCCATCGGTCGCGAAGATGAGCGAACCGGTCCCGGCCGGGTTGAAGTTCGTCATCTGGTTGTTGGCTTCGAGGGCAGGCGTCATGTAGTCGTAGCGCATGCCGAGGTTGAGCGACAGCCGCGAGTTCACCTTCCAGTCGTCCTGCACGAAATACATCTGCGCCTGATGACGCTGATTGGTGACAAAGACGTTGGAGGCCTGGAAGTCGCTCACGTATCCGAGCAGGTAGTCGGCCATCGCGTTGCCCGTAAATGTTCCGCGGAACCGCAACGACCCGCGCGTGGCGGGCACGTCCATGAACTCGTTGTTCATCGGCATCATCAGATCCGCGCCGGCCTTGAGCGCGTGGTTGCCGCGCAGCCACGACACGCTGTCGATGAACTCGAACTGGTTGGTGTGCTGGAACTTCGGCAGGAAGTCTGGCGATCCGATGCGGCCGAGACCCGATCCGCCGAAGTAGGTGTCGATCGCGATGCCCGCAAGCCCGCCCGCCACGAGCGGATTGGTCACCGATCCCGGAATCGTCGCCGCCGCGGGCGGCGTGAGGCCGAACGACTGCTGGACCGCGTCCGACGTCGCCTGCGACCAGGAGATTCGGAACTCGTTCACCATCGCCGACGAGATCACGCGCGTCCAGCCGCCGACGATGGCGTTGGTCTTGATCGTCTGGTTGCCGAACGCCGATGTGCCGGTGCCATCCACGACGCCGCCGAAGGCGCCCGGAATCTGGCGCGTGCGGTTCGAGAAGATGTAGCGGCCGAAGATGCTGTCGGTGTTGCCCGGCTTCCAGTCCATGCGCGTCAGGAGGCGATCGGCGTTGTCGATGAGGTCGGCATTGCGGAAGAAGTTGTTCGCTCCCGGCTGGTTCGGCAGCGGGACGAGGCTCATGATCGCCGCGCTGACCGAATCGATCCGCGACGCAGGAATGGCGTTGTTCGCGAACGGCTGGCCGGTCACCGGGTCTCTGACCGTCGACGTGAAGATGCCGGCCCGTTCGTCGGCCGTCGGCACCCGCGTGATTCTCGACACACCGCGCGTGATGCGCGTGCCCTCGTAGTCGCCGAAGAAGAACGCCCTGTCTTTCACGACCGGGCCGCCGACGTTGCCGCCGTACTGATTCTGATCGTTGGCTGGCTTCGGCGCGTTCGCTTTTTGCGAGAAATAGTCGATGGAGTCGAACGCCTGGTTGCGGAAGTACTCGTAGGCGGTGCCATGGACGTCGTTGGTGCCGGACTTGGTGGACACGCTCACCGCCGCGCCGGGCGACCGGCCGTATTCGGCCGAGTACGGGCTGGTAACGACCTTGAATTCCTGAATCGCGTCAACCGACGGGCGCGACACCTGCGACGTCAATTCCTGGACGTTCTCCGAGATGCTGTTGTTGTCCACCCCGTCGAGGAGGAAGTTGTTCTGGAGCGCGCGGGCGCCGTGAACGTTGATGCCGCCTGTGCGTCCGAACGACGTGCCGCCGCCCTGTTCGGTGTAGCGATCGCCCTGCACGCCCGGCACCAGCGCCAGCAGGTCGTCCCAGTTGCGAATCGCGAGCGGAAGGTTGGAGACCTGCGTCTGCGGGATGACCGCGCCAAGCGTGGCGTCGTTGGTGTTCAGGAGCTGCGGCGATTCGGCGACGGTCACGACCTCCGAGATACCGCCGACCGCGAGCTCGACGTCGAGGCGCGCGCGCTGGCCGACCTCGAGCGCAATCACCTGCGAGCTCTTCTTGAACCCGGTGAGCTCCACTTCGACCTGATACCGTCCGGGCACCAGGTTGACGACCTGGTACGAACCGGTTTCCGTCGTGACCTGGTGCGACTCGATGTTGGTCGCGACGTTGGTCACCGTGACGGTGGCCCCCGGCACGACGCCGCCGCCGGTGTCGCGAACGACACCGCTCAAGGTCGCGCGATCGACCTGGGCCGAGACACTCGGCACGTACACAAGGAACACGGCGAATAGGGCGAGCATGCCGTGCAGCGTCCGTTTCATGAAAGCTCCTCCACGTTGACAGTAAGTGTGATGTTCAGGGTCTCGGAACGAGCGGCAGCCGTGGATCGGGGGGCGGCCACTCGCGTCGGAAGTGTGCGTATCGCGGATCGTCGCTGGCCGCCATCGACCGCCGTTCGCCCGCGAGCACGTTCAGGTAATAGGCATCGTAGCCATACGCTGTAACAAAAGGATGAAAGCCGTCGCGCACCGCCACCACGTCGCCGTGCGTCACGCGCACCGTTTCGTCGCGCCGCCTGGTATAGACGCGCTGAAAGCCGTATCCGTTCGGATCCCGAAACCGGAAATAGTAAATCTCCTCGAGATCGACTTCGCGCGGCGGATCGTCGGTGTCGTGCTTGTGCGGCGGATACGAAGACCAGTTGCCCCCCGGCGTGAAGACCTCGCAGATGAGCAGTCGGTCAGCGTCGAACGCCGGAGGGATGATGTCGACGATCTGCCGTGTCGCATTGCCGCCGCCGCGAATCTCGTACCCGCAGTCCTCGGGCCGGATCAGGCGAGGGACACACTTCTTGGTGGACCCTACCCGAGCGTCGGCGATTTCGCACGCCGACCGGGCAACGACCCGGAACGGCATCCGCGCGGGCAGATAGACCGCATGCGGATAACCGCTGAACACGTCGACGCGGGGACCGACGCGGTGTGACGTCCCGTTCCAGCTGACGTCGAACTCGCCGCTCAGCAGGACGAGACAGCGCTCGTCGCGACTCGCCGGGCCTGCCCAGGCCGCGCCCGCGGCCAGATGCCGCACGGCGAAGTGAATGCGTTCCCAGCCCAGCGCCCGCGGCGTCAGGCTCAGCGCCGCGGCGGTCCTGCCGCCGGGCACCGCCGCCGATCGATAGAGCAGCTTCTTCGGGGACGTCATCACGAATAGGGGCGCCGCCTCGTCGCGCGATCGTTACAACCGTCACGCGCCTGTTACAGGCGAAGCGCTTCGCCAGCGCAACACTCTGTGCGCCAAAAATGGCGATGTCAAGCCTTTTCGCGCCTGGCGAAGCGCTTTGCTGAAAACGTGTATTAGAATGGCGGCCTTCGCCGCATGCCGAACATCTACGACGTCGCAAAACGCGCCCGCGTCTCGGTCGCCACCGTCTCGGCGGTCCTCAACGAGAGCGCGTTCGTCAGCGACGCCCTGAAAACCCGGGTCCATGCGGCGGTCGACGCCCTGGGCTATCACCCCAACCTGCTCGCGCGCAGCATGGCGAAACAGCGCACGCAGACGGTGGGCATGATCGTTCCCGACATCGCCAATCCGTTTTTTCCGGAGGTCGTGCGCGGCGCAGAAGACACCGCGTACGCTGCCGGCTACACGCTGCTCATCGCCAGCAGCGACAACGACACGCGGAAGGAAGAGCTCTACCTGCGGCTCTTTCTCGCCAAGCGAGTCGACGGCATCATCCTCACCAAGGCGCCCGGCCGGCTGCCGACGGAGCTGCAGCGCGCGCTCACCAAGTCGGGGATACCGGTCGTATTGCTCGCGCGGACCGTCGCCGGCTTCTCCACCGATGCGGTCGAGCTCGACGACAAGGGCGCCGCGTACGAAGGCGTCTCGCATCTGCTGCGTCTCGGGTACCGGCGGGTCGGATTCACCGGAGGCCTGCGCGGCGCGAGCACGAGCCGTCGGCGCCTCGACGGCTACAAGGCGGCGCTCAGAGACTGGAAGATCAAGCTCGACCCGGCGCTGGTCGCCGAAGGCGACTTCCGCGTCGAGTCCGGCTATCGGGCCGGCCTCGACCTGCTGAAGGGGCGTCCCGACGCAGTGTTCGTCGCGAACTACCTGATGACCGTCGGGTTCATGGAGGCCCTTCGGCAATATCGGCTGCGCTGTCCGGAGGACGTCGCGCTCGTCACGTGCGACGACTATCCGTGGATGGACTCCTTCTCGCCACGGCTCACCACGATCGACCTGCCCAAGCGCGAGCTCGGCGCCGCCGCGGCGCAGCTGCTCATCGAGCGCATCGGCAGCAAGGGCGGACGCATGCGGACCATCAAGTTGAAGAACGCCATGCGCGTGCGCGAATCGTGCGGTTGCGCGCTGCGCGGCACGGCCCTGGCCCGATGACCTACGACGTGCTCGCTATCGGCCGCAGCAGCATCGATCTCTACGCGCACGAGATCGGCCGGCCCATGGCCGACGTCCGAAGCTTCGACGCTTACGTCGGCGGCTGCCCGACCAACGTGAGCGTCGGCACGCGCCGGCTCGGACTGCGATCGGCGCTGCTCACGGCTGTCGGCGACGACCAGGTCGGCGATTTCGTGACGGCGTTTCTGGATCGTGAACAGGTCGAGACGCGCTTCATCCCCCGAAAGACGGGCCGCCGCACGAGCGCGGTGATCCTGACGATTCAACCGCCCGACCGCTTTCCGCTGACCTTCTACCGTGACAACTGTGCCGACCGCGCGCTCACACGCGACGATGTCGCGGCCGCGCCGGTGACGGACAGCCGCGTCGTCTTCGTCACGGGCACCGGTCTCAGCCACGAGCCGGCGCGCGAGGCTACGTTCCACGCCGCCTCGGTCGCCAAAGCGGCGCAGGTGCCGGTGGTCGTCGACATCGACTACCGGCCGGATCAATGGGACCACGCCGCGGCGTTCGCATCGCAGATGCGCACGCTGCTGTCGTCGGCGACGATTGCCGTAGGTACCGAGGAGGAGCTCGCCGCGGCGGCGGCGACGAACGACGTCGCGGAAGGCGCGAAGACAGTCCTCGCCAGCGGCATTCAAGCGCTGATTCTGAAACGCGGCGCGCACGGATCGACGGTCTTCCGCCGGGGCCTGCCGCCGGTCGACGCCGCGCCGTTTCGCATCGAGGTGCTGAACGTCCTCGGCGCCGGCGACGCGTTCGCGAGCGGTTTTCTCTACGGCTACCTGCAGGGCTGGCCGCTCGAACGCGCCGCTCGCATGGGCAACGCCTGCGGCGCCATCGTCGTCACGCGCCACGGCTGCGCCAACTTCATGCCGACGCTGGACGAGGTGTCCGCGTTCGTCGCCGAACGGGGAGGGCCTCCACTATGAGCGCACGCGTGCGGCTGACGATGGCGCAGGCCGTGGTGCGGTTTCTCTCGCAGCAGCGATCCTCTCGCGACGGGCGCGAGCAGCCGTTCTTCGGGGGCGTGTTCGGCATCTTCGGTCATGGCAACGTCGCCGGAATCGGCGAGGCGCTGCACGCGCAGCGCGAGACGCTGCGCTACTACCTCGCGCGCAACGAGCAGGCGATGGTCCACACCGCCGCTGCCTACGCGAAGATGCACAACCGTCTCCGGACGCTGGCGTGCACTTCGTCGATCGGACCCGGCGCGACCAACATGATCACGGGCGCCGCGGGCGCCACCATCAATCGCCTGCCTGTGCTGCTGCTGCCGGGCGACATCTTCGCCGGCCGCGGGCCCGCGCCGGTCCTGCAGCAGCTCGAGTCGAGTCAATCGCAGGACGTGTCGGTGAACGATTGCTTCAGGCCGGTCTCGCGCTACTGGGATCGAATCAACCGGCCCGAACAGATCGTGACGGCGCTGCCGGAAGCGATGCGGGTTCTGACGTCGCCGGCCGAAACGGGTGCGGTGACCCTGGCGCTCCCGCAGGACGTCCAGGCTGAGGCGTACGAATATCCCGCTGCCTTGTTCGAACCGCGGATCTGGACTGTGGCCCGCCAGCGCGCGGATCTCGATCGGCTCCGCGATGCGGCGGCACTGATCCGTGCGAGCGATCGCCCGATGATCGTCGCCGGCGGGGGTGTTCTGTACAGCGAAGCCACCGACGCGCTGCGAAAGTTCGTCGATGCAACGGGAATCGCCGTGGCTGAGACCCAGGCGGGAAAAGGATCGCTGCCCGATCCGCACCCGCTGTCGCTTGGCGGCGTCGGCGCGACCGGCACGAGCGCCGCCAATCTGCTCGCGCGCGATGCCGACCTGATCATCGTGATCGGATCGAGGCTGAGCGACTTCACCACGGCTTCGAAGACGGCATTCCAGCACGAGCACGTGCGATTCATCGCCATCAACGTCGCGGAGATCGACGCCGGCAAGCACGCCGCGCTGCCGCTGGTGGGCGACGCACGCGTCGTTCTCGAAGAGCTCCTGTCGCTGGTGGACGGCTACCACGTCGACGCGCGATACACGGAGCGGATCGCGTCCTCGCTGCGCGTCTGGCGTGCGGAAGTCGAACGCGTGTGCGACCTGCGAGAACCTCATGCCACCGGCGCGGAGTCGACGCCGGTGAAACAGGCGCAGGTCATCGGCGTGCTGCAGGAGATGCTCGCTCCGACCGACGTCATCGTGTGCGCCGCCGGAAGCCTGCCGGGCGACCTTCATAAGTTGTGGCGCGCGCGCGATCCGAGGGGCTACCACCTCGAGTACGGCTACTCGTGCATGGGCTATGAAATCGCCGGTGGGCTCGGCGTGAAAATGGCGGCGCCGGATCGCGGTGTCTACGTCCTCGTCGGTGACGGCTCGTACCTGATGATGGCGCAGGAGATCGTCACTGCCGTGCAGGAGCGGATCGCGATCACGATCGTGCTGCTCGACAACGCCGGCTTTTCGAGCATCGGCGGCTTGTCGGAATCGGTTGGCAGCGGCGGCTTCGGCACGCGCTATCGGGCCCGCAATCCGCAAACCGGCGAGCTGGACGGCGATCGGCTTCCGGTCGATCTCGCTGCCAACGCGGAGTCGCTCGGCGCGAAAGTCTGGCGCGCGAACACCATCTCCGCGTTTCGCGACGCGTTGGCCGCGGCCGCAGGATACGCCGGCGTCGGCGTGATCGCGGTTCCCGTCGATCGCGAATCGCGGGTCGCCGGTTACGAGTCGTGGTGGGACGTTCCTGTTGCCGAAGTATCCGACAACGCGGACGTCCGGCGCGCTCGAGAGGCGTACGAGCAGGCGCGGCGCAAGGAACGCGAGTTCCTGTGATCCGGGTCGCCAATGCGCCCTGTTCGTGGGGCGCGCTCGAATTCGACGCGGCCGAACAACCGGTGCCGGCGCCGCAGGTTCTCGACGAGATGGCAGCGGCCGGGTACGTGGGGACCGAGCTTGGCGACTGGGGATTTCTTCCGAC
>Ga0070665_100006004_pt1 | contig 12423 bp, 5 predicted proteins | sample KBSS13metaG_FD_65862 | JGI IMG/M metagenome (GOLD analysis project Ga0070665, IMG submission 65862) | Switchgrass rhizosphere microbial communities from Kellogg Biological Station, Michigan, USA - KBS S1-3 metaG | ecosystem: Host-associated > Plants > Roots > Rhizosphere > Soil ... | reverse complement strand
ACCAGTGTGGGCCACATGATCGAGGCGAAGAAGCCGATGCACGGAAAGGCAACTCGGGACACTTCGGCCGAGCCAAACAGGGCCAGCGACAACATGCAAACCGCACCGAGCGCAAATCCGATCAAGACGCGCCGGCTGTCGAAGAGCTTCAGCAAGCCCATTCCGAGCAGACAGCCGGCAGTCATGAGTCCCCAATAGTAGGCCACCGCATCCGCGCCTGCCTTGTGGGGATCGACATGGTGATAGCGCTCCAGAAACGGCGACATCCAGTCGGCCGTGCCCTGCTCGCAGCCGACGTAGGCAATCACCGCGAGAAAATAAAGCCAGACGAATCGATTGCGCAGCAGCTGCCCATACATGAATAACGTCCCCGCCGACTCCTCCGCCGTACGCTCCACCTTCGGTAAGCGCAGCAATGCGATCACCACCACGCAAACGCCGGAGATCACGGCAAATATCCAATAGATCGACGCCCACGGCATCGCGGCAGGTGTAATGCTGCCCAGGAGTGCGTAAAGGCCCGTGAGATCACGATGCGCCGGATCGAGGTGCCTCACGAGATCGGAATAGATCAGCGGACTCACGAAGGAAGCGGCCCCGAAGATGAGCTGCGCGAACGCTGAGTTGAATGCAAAGTGCTCCTCCCCGCCGGCCACACGCAACAGCGGATTGATCGCAACCTGCAGTGCAGCCATCCCCGCCCCGATCACAAAGAGCGAAGTCACGGCCACTGAATAAGTAGGAAAGGCCGCGAAACCCGTCGCCCCTGAGGTCGCCGCAACGAAGGAGGCGACCATGAGTTTCTTCTCTCCCCAGCGCTGCACGGCAAAGCCCGCGGGAATCGACATCACGCCGTATGCAATGAAAAACGCGAACGGCAGAATCGCAGCCATCCTGAGCGACACGCGAAAGCCGGCGATGATGTCCGGAACCAACGGCCCCAGGATATTCGTGAGAAAGGAGATCACAAAGAACACGAAGAACACGACCGCGACCAGAAGTCGGCTTCTGCCTCCTGCCCCGGCGCGCACGGTGGCTGTCATGGTCCCCGCTGGGGATTCCCTCCCCGCTGGGGATTCCCTCCCCACTGGGGATTCCCTCGCTGGCCGCTCGGTCGTCGCTGGCCGCTCGGTCGTCGCTGGCTGCTCGGTCTTCATTCCATCACGTCCCTACACCACCGGCACTTGGCTGATGTTGTTCTTCGGATCCATCCAGAACGATTCGTTGATGAAACGGTTGAAGATCTCGCGCGGCAGGATGGGGGTGCGCTCGATCGGCTCCACCTTCGGGCGCACGGTATGCAGGCCGGGCATGCCGACTCGCGCGTCGAACTCGTCCGCGCTGTAGGAGATATGGTCGAAGTCATGCTCAAACCAGGGTTCGCCGATGAACTGATAGACCGCGCGCAAGGCCGCCGACGGGTTACGCGCCAAGCTTTCGTAAGTCAGCAGTAGCAAATGACCCGGGGCATACTGGCCATAGAACGCATCCTTGGTAGCCTGGAATGCGAACCCAACCATCCCGCGCGGATCGGTTAGCGCCTCGACCCGCGAGTACACCGTGGTATTGGTATCGAACCGGAACACCTTGCTGACGCCGACGGGTTGCCTGCGCACCAGCCGTTCCATGCTGTCCAACACCCAGGACAACTGGCGAACACACGCGATGACCTTCGCCTCGGGAAACAGCGTCTCGAGCAACTGCATCCGACTGCACCACAACCGGCTGGTGTCGAACACGACACCGGCATCCGCTTGTCCGGCGTAGAAGTTCTCGACCAGGCCGCGCAACATTGCAACGCGCTGCTCGTCGGAGACGTCGAACGAAAAATCGTTCTTACTGCTCGCCTCCGCCATCACCACCCCCATGATGTCAGCAAGCGGACTGGTCATGCCCGCACGGAAACGCGGGTTCTGGTTGAGGATGGCGGCCAGAAGGGTGCTGCCCGCGCGCGGCAGCCCGGAAATGAAATGGAACTTCGGCACGCGGGGTGTGGCAGGCATATAGGCCCTCTCTTATCTCTCGACGGCGACCGGGACGGTCTGCGTTGGAACATTCCACCCGCTCACTTGAACGATCGGCGTGTCCGCACCCGGTGCGGCGAAACGCGCCGTCAAGGTAACCGATTCGCCGGGCCACAGGGTGACGTCATTGTCGCTCCACAGGACCGGCAGCATGAGCTCACCACCCGTGGATTGCCTGATCAACACGTGCTGGAACAACGCCACCGACCTGCACGATGAGGGTACTGTCAGTGTGACCGTGGCGATGTTCTCGGCCCCCGCGTGACGCAGGGTTGCCCGGATCTCGCTCGTTGCCGACGGCAAGGACTGCAAAGAAGTCAAATCTGCGTATCGAATCACGGGGGTCAGATACCAGCTCGAATGGGCCCAGTCGAGCTCGTCGGTTTGGGTCGAGAGCCAATAGACGTTGCGGCTGATTGATGTGCCCTTTGCCGAAGCGAGCTCGAGCTCGATGAAGTAGGTGCGCGACAAGCCAGCCACGGCTGGCAGCAGCGCCACCTGTTTCGCACTATTTCCAGCCAGATCGATGTTCTGCAGGCGCCGCTCATACGCCACGCTGCCGCCCAAGTTGCGTACGCGAATGATGGCACGTAATCCATGCTCGGTGTTGAGCGTGTGATTGACCAACATGATCGCCCGCGTATCGTATGAGTACTGGATGTGCACCGGCTCGTTGGCCATCTTGGCGCCGAAGTAGGCGCCGGCGGGATTCAGGAAGTAATCGTATAGATGCCAGTGCAAGGAGGGCCAGGCATTGTTGAGCATCCAATAGATCACGCCGGTCGAGACGTTGGCCGAATTCATGTGCGCATTGAACGCCTCGAATTGCGCGCGGACGTTATCGTAATTATCGAGCTGGGATTTGGCGACGTAGTCCGCAAGGCTCCTGGGTGCGCCATAACGCTTGGCCAGCGCGGTATCGAATGGCGCGATCGTGGCAAAAACCGACCAGGCGGCGGAGGCGTGATACTGCCGCACCTCCGGGTATTTCCACAGGGTCTCCAGCTCTAGTGGCGAAAGCATCCGCGTCAGGTCATCCAGCGGCGGAATGCTGGCGCCTGCGCTGACCTCGGAGTCGAACCCGAACGCGCCACCCAGCTTGTCGGCATACCAATACGCCGGCGGCACCCACGAGTAGGGCCCAGCCATCTTCATGCCGGACGGTCCAGTCTGTGCCGTCCCCTGATCGATCGCCGCTGCGATGATCGGCAGCGGCCAATCTTCGCCATGCAACGTGTCGACATAGATCTTGGCGATCGCCGCCGGCGGCGCGTTGTCGCTGCCGATCAGAAATCCAATCACGGAGGGATGGTTCCGCAGCAGACGCGCCTCGCTCGCCATCGAGGCCGCGGCCACCCTCTCATCCGAAGCGTCCCACGGCTCGCCACCCGTCTTGGCCCACGCCTCCCATTTATCGCAGCACTCCCAGCCGGGTAGGATCATGATGCCGTCCCGGTCGGCGAGGTCGTAAAAGCCAGCATCCTCCAGCTTGCCTTCACTGCGGATGGTGTTGAGTCCGAGGTTGAGGACGTAACTGAATTCGGCCTCCAGGCGCTTGGGATTGTCGCGCAGGAACATGTCCGGAGCCCAACCCGCGCCGCGTATCAGGACAGGCTTGCCGTTGATGACGAACTGGAGATAGCCCTGCGGGGTGAGGTGGGAGCTGACGCTGCGTATGCCGAATGTCACGCTGGCCTGGTCAGAGGTCGCACCATCAACGGCCGCATTCATCTCCAAACGGTAAAGCGGATGCGCACCCATCCCGACCGGCCACCAGACCTGCGGATGTTGGAGGTCGAGGGCCGGATCGCTCTTGGGGGAAAATAACACGGTCTTCGTTTCACCAGGAGCGAGGTGAATCGTTTGCCGCAGCGAAACGCCCGCCACAACGCCCGTGATCGTTGCGTCGTGTGCCGATGCATCGAGATTTCGCGCCTCCGCCTTCACAGTGAGCGCGGCGTGCGTGAGATCGGGTAGAGATAGCGCCGCAGTCACCTGCGGAAAACGTATCTCGACGGGCCCCGTCCGCACGATATCCACGCCCCGCCACGGACCCATGTTGTTGTCCGGTGGCGTCGGGTTCCAGTCGACCCAACCAATCGACAGGCTCGTCCTCGGGTCGCCCGGAAGCACGCGCAATGCGAGGGTATTGGTGCCCGCGTGTATCCAGCGTGTCACGTCGAGCTCATGCACGGGGTAAGCCCCTGCGATGCTTGTGTGTTCGGCGACCAGGCTCCCATTCAACCACACATCTGCGCTCGGGATCATGCCGTTGATACGCAGCAGCGTACGTGTTCCTTGGACCCCCTCGGCAACGGTGAGCTCGGTGCGATACCACCAGGGAATCGCGAACATGGTACCGCTGGCATCGGGCTCCTCCACGGCACGGAGGTTATCGCTGTAGAACACGTTCTCGTACTTGCCGTTCTCCATCAGCCCTGCCATCACCGTCGCGCGGCCGCTCACGGCGTACCAGCCGGGGGTTGAAAAACCCGCGGAGGAAATTGCGGCGCCGCCGTCCTGCGCTTTGGCGCTGGACTGAATCTGCCATTGGTTAATGGCAGTTGAGGACCCGGGTCCGGCATTGACCTTAGTGGGCTCGAAGGCGCCTGCGGCGCAAGCGAGCGAGGTGCCCGCAAGCACTGCCATCAACCGGATCATGCGCATGCCCGGCATTCGCATTGCATCAGCCGCTCCCGGGACACGGATCACCACTGCCCGCGGACGCCCACGGTGAACATGCGTTCGGAGAAGTTCGAGTGCCCCGGCTGATCGGGCCACACGAGGTAAAACCGCTGGTACTCGTTGGTCAGGTTGGTTCCGTTGACAAACACCTGGGCGTACTTGCTGAACTTGTATGCAGCCGATGCATCGAGATACCTCTGTGGCGCCTCGTACTCTTCCAAGCCGGCGATGCCGCCCACGCTATCCTGGAAAGCCCGTTTGGAGCGATAGTTGTAGGCGAGACGCACCTCGAAGCGCTTGTCTTGGTACCACAGGATGAAATTCCCCGACTCGGTGGAGTTATCCTGGAACGGAATTTCGTTGCCGGCCAGATCGGTCTCTCCCGTCTTGCTGGGCGCGTACGTAAAGTTAAGTTCCATCCCGGTATTGGCCAGCAGCCCGGGGAGGAACGTAAATCCCTGGCGATAGTCGAATTCAGCTCCCTGGATGCTGTTGCCCGAGCCCTGCAGCGGTTCGGTTATCGCGATGCAATGGTGGCGGACCACACCATCCTCATCCGGCAGATTGCAATTCGTCACGGAGCCGTTGACGATGAAGCTCTTCACGTCTATGTGGAACAGCTCGAGATTGATCATGCTCGTCGGGTTGAGGTAATACTCAAACGAAGCGCCGTAGTTCGTGGAGCGCCACGGGTTGAGGGTCGGATTGCCCGCCGACTGGCCCGTCGCGATCTGGTAGATCGGACCCGTCTTGGTTTCCTGCAGCGAGTAGTTGAGCTGCAGGCCGCCACCCCACTGACTCAGCTGCAGCGGCATCATGTTCTTGGAGGCAGAGAGGCGAACAGTCAGCTTCTCAGTCACATTCAGAGCGAAATTGAGCGCCGGCAGGACGTCGTTGTAGCTGCGCCGCGTAACCTCGATACCCGCATCCGCAGGTTCGGTGCCGTACTGGCCCGGCAAGCCGGTCGCATGCTGGGTGACATTGAGGTTGGTGTGGATCACGCGCGCGCCCACGTTACCGCTGTACGACATGCTTCCTAACTTGCCGCTGAAGTCGGCTTGCAGATAGCTTGCCAGTTCCTTCATCCAGACTCCCCAGGTGAATGCCGGCGAGGCCTGCGTCGTGGTGTCAGGATAGAGCGACTTCCAGAACCCCAGAGGATTATCCATGGCGCGTGGATTGATCGCCCAGAAGTTGATCCCCGACCCTTGCAGATTAGAATATTGCTGAAAGTTGTTGGCGAGTGACGGCGGGGTTTTTGCTAGCTGCTGTGACGACAACGGGCCGGCACGGAAGGCGCCTTCCGAGTTGCCGGCAGTGCACCATGTGCTGGGCGTGGTGTCAGTCGCATTGCCGCTCAGTATTACATCGGAGCCGGCATAACGCACCAGGCATCCGCCCGGGTCGCTGGCACCCATGCCGGCGTATACGGGGGTGACCAGGGTGAACCCGTCATTATCAGCGCTGCGGATACTGTTACGGACGCCGAAATTGAGATGGAAGCCGTCGTTGAATTTGTAGTGTCCATCAAAGCGCAGCGCGGTGATGGCGGTGTTGCGGTTGTAATCTTCGCCGGATTCCAACGTCTTCATCGTCCAGGCGTTTCGGTCGGAGAAGGCGCTGGCAAGGGACGCGGGCATGCTGACCGTGAGATTCCTGCCCCTGAAGTCCGCGATGATGGGCACCGTATTCTGCGGGATGCCGGTGGCGTTGAATACGCGATCCCCGCCCAATTGAGCTGGATAGACAAAGGTCCCGCAGGGTAGAGCACTGTTAGGGTCGGCCCACAGGCAGCCGTCGGAATCGGAGATGTTGACATCGCTCTCCAGGTACTCCTGCTTGGCCGTTGCGCGAATGCCCCGCAGACCGGCCGTGAAGGGGCCGCCATTGTCGAAATCTAGCTGCAGATTGAAGTTCTGGGCGGTGGATCTCCTGCGGATGAGCTGCGAGTACGATTCGACATCACCCGGCCATTTTTCGTATACCTGGGTGGTATAGATCTGCGAACCGGACCAGTTCGGATCCGGAGGCGCCGTGTTGTACTGGCTCAAAGCGGTACTGCCGGTGTTTCTCGACTGCAACGGCAGATACGTGGCACCTTGCCAGTTCGTGGAATTGATCTGGATGCCGACGTTGCGCTCGTACTGATCCTGCTGCGCGTAAAAGTAGTCGCTGGTCAACGTGAGCCCGTGGTCGAAGTCCGCCTGAAACGACGCATTCGCCGCCTTGCGCTTGCGCTGAATCGCGCTGTCGTAAATGCCGATGTTCTGGCTACCCATGAACACGCCGTTCGATTTCCCGTCACCGTTCACATCGACACTGCCGTCCGGATTCTGAGTGATCCCGGAAGGAATCGGGGCGCCGTTCCAGGCGCCCAGAAAGCCATTGTAAGCTCCCGCACTAGCCGCGTTCTCCCCATGGAAGATAACGCCATACTGGTCGAGGCCCTCGCTTATGTTTCCGTTCGCGTTCGCCCCACCACTGTTGCCCGTTCGCGTTGTGTCAGAGAAATCCCCCGAAACCTGCAGGCCCCAGCGACCCTCGGCGTTGTATGAGACGAGACCGCTGGCCTCCGGGCCGGTCTTGCGGGAGGTACTTCCCCGTTCTGCGTCGGCGGAATAGCTATACGTGAACCCATGCGGCAAGTCCCAGGGCCGAAAGGTGTGCAGATTGAGCGAACCACTGATACCGCTCTCGGTCTGGGCTGCAGTCGGCGACTTGATCACATCCACTTGATTGAACAGCGTGGCCGGCAACGTAGTGAAGTCGGGCTGTTGCGAGTCGATCTGGTCCGGCGTAATGAACACTTCACCGTTCAGCATCGTGCCGACTTGGGGCAGTCCGCGAACATCCACCGAAGTACCGACGCCCGCGTCGCGGTTGATTTGCACGCCGGTAATGCGCTGAAGCGCATCCGTGATGGTGACGTCCGGTAATTGGCCAATGCTTTCTGCCGAGATGCTGTCCTGGATACTCGGCGCGAGGCGCTTCAGTTCAATCGCGCGAATCTGCGACTGGCGTACGCCGACGACAGTAACAATTGATTCCTTCAACTCGTCCGCGTTTTTGGCTCCCTCGTCCGTCCCGCTTCCAACGGTCCCAGACTTCGCCTTCTTGGCATCGGGCGATGGTGTCGTCCCCGCTGGGGATTCTGACCGAGCGGCTAGCGACGGAATCCCCCGCGGGGACCTCGCTACCTGCTCGGTCGTCGGTCCGTCCTGCTGCGCAGGGCCCTGTGCCGCCGCGTTATCCGCCGAGACACCCGCGGGCTCTGATGCCATGGCTGATGCCGGCGCGGCGGCGAGCAACGCCATGGATACGGCAATCGACACGGGGTGCTTGCGATGTACGTTGGACACGGGCTTCACCTCTAAATTGGCAATCTTCCGAATCTCTGTTGCTCTGTGGTGCGCATTCCGCGTGCTGCCTATTTCGAAAATGCCACTCGCGCCAACACCCATTGGCCATCGCGTGGATCGCCAGTGGCGAAAATGCACAGGTCACGAGCGTCATCGAGCTTCGACGTGGAAACTGTTGCAGTCAGCGCTTTTTGCCCGTCCCCCGACATCACGGGCTCCAGCGGCAATCTGGCAAGCAATGACCCCGCACAAGAATCGGCATGGATCTCGAACTCGCCGGCCGCACTGGCCTTAGGGCGTACGACGGCTCCTTCGGACTCGTCGCCGAAGCGCCATGCCACGCGCTCGAGGGTCAAGGTGACGTGATCGATATTTTTCAGCGGTGCGCGGCGCCACAGCCAACACATGTCGCCGACACTCACTTTGTAAACCGGCCTCGGGCCCTGTGCCGGCTGCTTGCCGTCCAGGCGCATTCCCGGCTGGTTTGAGCAGGATGCGAGCTCGCTGCCGTCGCGGCTGAGCAGAGTCAAGGCATCCAACACCTGCGTGCGGGGCGCAGCGAGCTCGAACCCGCCGGGCTCGAAGGTCGCCGCGCGCAGGGTCGCTTTGCCTAGCTCAGAAAACTCCAGCGGGCGGACATACTGTGTAGACTTCGAAGTCGGCGCAGAGCCGTCCGTGGTGTAGCGAATCTCGCCGAAGCTCGTCTGGTTGGAAAGCGCGACGCGCAGCATTCCCTTTCTACCTGCAGTCACATCGAACGCCGGCGCAAACGCCGTATCGGCATACGCGATGCCGAGTGCACGGTAACGCGCGAGCTCGGCGGGCAGGCGCTGCAGGAAGCCGTTCCAGTCATGTGCGCTCGCCGGCGACCACGCAAGTTCCGACAACGCCGCAATGCGCGGGTATAGCGCATGTTGGTCTCGTGCGAAGTTCGGCACGAGCTCCGTCCAGAGATCCCCCTGCACGCCGATGACACGCCTCGCTTCGGCGGCGGTTGCACCCTTCGGGATTACGGCGGTGTCATAGGCCTCCTGCAACGTCGTCATGGGAGGCTGCCCCGGCGATTCATCGGGCAGGTCCGATTGATAGTGGTCGAAGTACAGCGACTCCTGGGGCGTCAGGACCACATCGTGGCCTTGCGCCGCCGCTTCGAGTGCAACGTGCTCCTCATCGGTCCCATGCCAAGACATCACCACTTCCGATACCGGAAGCTTCGCACCCGCAACCAACTCATCGTCCCACCCGACCGGCGTGCGCCCGTGCTTGACGAGATAGTCGGCAATCCGGTCGATAAACCAACCTTGGAGTTGGTCCATGTTCGCCAGCCCGAGCTGCCGCATGCGCGCACGCAATTCAGGCGACGCGTTCCACTGTTTCTTGTCAGCTTCGTCCCCGCCGATCGAGAGGTAGCGCGAGGGGAAAAGCTGCATCACCTGGTCGAGCACATCAGCGACGAACTGCAAAGTCTTCTCGTCTGGTTTCAGCAACCAGGGACTGACCCCCCAGTCCGTCCACACCGGCGGGCGCTCGCCGGTGACGCCAAGCCACGGATACGCGGCCACCGCCGCCTGCGAGTGTCCAGGAAGATCAATTTCCGGCACGACAGTGACGAAGCGGTCGGCGGCATAGCGCACGATTTCGCGCACCTCGGCTTCGGTATAGAACCCGCAGTAAAGTTTGTCGGGAGCGCCGCTCTCCGCACGTCGCGTCCCACGTCGCGTCTCTGGCGCTTCGCGGGATTCCCTTCTCTGCGCTCCGGTTAACTCGACATCCAGCCCCACCGCTCTGCGGCAGGCACCGGTTTGCGTGAGTGCCGGGTACTTCGGGATCTCCAGGCGCCAGCCTTGATCCTCGGTCAAGTGCCAGAGCAACACGTTGAGCTTGTCCAGCGACATCCAGTCGATGAGCTTCTCGATCTCGGCGACGCTCTGAAAATGCCGCCCCGAATCCAGCAGCAGCGCGCGCCATGCGAAGCGCGGGTGATCATCGATGATGCCCTGGGGAAGCTCAGCCGCGGAGCCACGGACCCAGCCCGGCGGCGTCAGCAACTGCCACAGGGTGACACCCCCATAGAACGCACCGCCCGGCGTGCGGGCGATAACCCGGATTCCCTGAGCACCTAACACGATGCGATAACCGGTGTCCCCCCCGACATTCGCGTGAGGATCCAGTTCGAACGTGATTGCGGAATGCGCGTCAGCGGTAGTCGCAGCGTGCAACTGGAGCCCGCGCGTGTCTGCGACCAGCTGTACGAACCGATCGGCTATCGCCTGAACTTGCTGGAGGTCCGCGCCACGCACTCCGACAAGGTCGCCATCCGCAAGCTTCACGACAGACTGTGCAAGGCGCACGTCCGCCGGCTGCGGCAACAGCGACCAGGTAGATGGCGCAATCGTCGCCGAAGCGCGCCAATGCCTGGACGCAGCCGGCGATGCCATTGCAATGCACAATGTCGCGAGTGACGTCACCGCCATCGCGAACCTATGCCCCCAATGACCGATTGCAGCATTCATGTGTGCCGTACAGGCCTATTTATTCGGTCGCTTGACGAATCAATGGTGCATGGGAGAGCCTCTCTCGTCAAGCAGGATGGCTTTAGCAGCGAATACGGCTATGATAGTTCGGATATATGACGAACCAAAAGAGAGCGCCGATGCCTTCACCCCCGATGACTAGCGTGACCCGCCAGTTGTCGCAACGGAGTGTTTTCGAGGCCCTTCTGCACCGCAGCCCCATCTCGCGGGCGGACCTTGCCAAGGTGACCGGGCTCTCGAAACAGACGATGTCGGAAGTCATCGACGCGTTCGAGCAGCAGGGACTGGTTCGTCAGGTCGGACGAACGAGCGGCAATGTCGGACGCACCGCGGTGTTATATGAATTGAGCCCGGCAGGCGGTCACGTACTCGGCATCGACCTGGGTGCCAGACGATTGACAGTCGCCCTCGCCGATATTGCCGGCAGAGTTCTCGCCGAGGCCGACGAGCCTACCGACAGCCGCGGGGGAGTCTGGGCGCTCGACCAGATCGCCCGGCTCGCGGATCGTCTGGCGCGTGACAACCACACTCATGCTAGCCGGATTCGCTCCATTGTGCTGGCCACTCCCGGAGTGGTGAACCCCAAGAGCGGCGCCATCGAGATGGCCCCCAACATCACGGGTCTTGACCACCTCAACGTCGTGGGACTGGTGGGCGAAAAACTAGGCAACCCTGTCGTCGTTGAAAATGACATAAATCTGGCGTTGCTCGGGGAGATATGGCATGGCTGCGCGCAAAACGTGGCCAACGTGGCCTTCCTCGCTCTCGGCAGCGGCGTCGGCCTGGGACTCTATGTCAATGGCCAGCTCGTTCGGGGCGAGAACGGCGCTGCCGGTGAGATCGGCTACCTGCCTATCGGTGGTGATCCGCTGCAAGCGGAAGTCCGCCTGCAGGGCTGCCTCGAATACCAGGTTGGTGCCACCGGTGTCGTGCGGCGATACCGGGAGGCCGGTGGTGCCGATGTTGATTCCGTGAGAGAGGTCTTTGAGCGAGCGCAAGCGGGCGATTCGATTGCAGCGAGCGTAGTCGACGAGACGGCGCGGCTGACAGGTCTTGCGGCAGCGACGGTCATCGCAACACTGGATCCGCAACTGCTCGTTCTGGGTGGCTCGGTCGGAGCGCGTCCGGACTTTGCCGACAAGGTCGCGCGCGTGCTGGTGCAACTCTCGCCGCGGAAGGTCGAGATTCGAACCAGCACCCTTGGCAGGCGAGCAGGCGTCGTGGGCGCCTTGTCCGTCGCCTTGCGCCGTCTCCATGAGGAATTCTTCGGCGTCGCGGAGCTCGCGGCGGCTCTGCCTCTTCCCCCACCCCGCACACCGTAGCGCACAGCAATGACACGCGAAACCGCTTATTGTTTTGCGGCGGACCTGGGCGGCACGAAGCTCGCCGCGGCGATCGCAGATGCGCGAGGTCGGATCATGGCGGAATTGACCGAGCCGACGGACCGGCGCGGCGCGTCGTACGTGGCCGAACAGATCGCCGCCTGCGCCAACAAGCTGGCGCAAGCCGCCGGGATCGAAGGCAAGCGGGCGCGTCATGTCATGGTGGGAATCCCTGGAGCAATCGATCCTCGCACAGGGCGTGTTTCCCTGACTCCCAACATCGCGGGCCTGGAGGACTTCGATATCCTCGGCTACCTGCGCGGCCGCTTCGGCGCGGAAGTTGCGATCGAGAACGACGTGAATCTCGCAATGCTCGGCGAGCATGCGCTCGGATGTGCCAGTCGATGCAGCAATGCGGCGTTCCTGGCGCTCGGAACAGGCGCAGGACTCGGCCTCCTCATCGATGACAAGCTGTTTCGGGGAGCGCGTGGCGCAGCGG
>Ga0070665_100006003_pt1 | contig 12423 bp, 11 predicted proteins | sample KBSS13metaG_FD_65862 | JGI IMG/M metagenome (GOLD analysis project Ga0070665, IMG submission 65862) | Switchgrass rhizosphere microbial communities from Kellogg Biological Station, Michigan, USA - KBS S1-3 metaG | ecosystem: Host-associated > Plants > Roots > Rhizosphere > Soil ... | reverse complement strand
CACACATTCCGCCCGGGCACGTGGGTGAGTTCGTGATGCCGGGAACAGGCCGATTGGTCTGGTGGACCGGTCGCGTCGCGATCGGCTTGCTTTACCAGCCGCAGCAGCGCAAGTTCGAGCCGAGCTCGCGCTCGTCGCTCTGGATCCAGGATGTGATGATCGGCCGGGCGAAGAGCCTCGGCGTCTGACGCCTGTCCGGCTGCTCGCCTCGAGCGGCCCGAGAACTCAGGCCGCTGTCACCGGTGCCCGGGCCCGCCGATGCGAATGGCGCGACAGGCGGTCCGCAATGATCGCGTGCGCGGAAGCGTTGAACCCCAAACCGAGGTGGCTGCCCACGACCTCGACATTTTCGAGATGGGGCAGCGGATCGTTCAGGCACGCTTGCCACGCGACGACGCCATCGGTGCGGCTGTAGATCGATGTCGTCGGCATGCTGGGCGCCGTGCGCAAGCGCAGCAGCAACGCCTGATCCGCCGCAAGGGGTTGGCCATTGAGGGCGCGATACATCCAGCCGACGTTGGTCTGCTCCGGCGTGCCGGCAAACGGCGTGCCGAGCGTGATCACACATCGGACGCGGCGGGGAATGATCTTCGCGACTTCTCGCGCGTACAGCCCGCCGAGGCTCCATCCGATCAAGCTGATCCGTGTGGTGTGCTTCGAGGTCAAGGCGTCGACGTGTGCGGCGAGGTCATCCAGCCATTGCTTCACATCGCCCCTGGGCCCGCGGTTGAGACCGAGACCCCAGTCGACGGCCTCGTAGCCGAGCGCGTTGCATAACTCGAGGATCGGGCGCGTGCTGCGCGCGGCCCCCGCGAGGCCTGGAAACACCACGATGGCATGGCCGTCACCACGCGGCAGCGATGGCCAGCGGCGCGTCAGGCGCATGTTCGCGTACTCGACTGCGGCGCGTAGCGGCTCCATGCCGAGCAGTTTGAGCGGTGGCGAGGAAGGGGCGCGCGCGAGTTGCGCAGTCGTGTCGAAGGTTATCGAGCTCATTGACGCCATCCTCCATCACCGATCGTGTGGGGCGCCAGTCCGATGGGCTGAATCCGCTGTCGGACGTCGCCGACAGTGCTGTTGAACGGAGCGCTGGGCCCTCGCGGACAGTGTGTTCGCGCACTGCTGTGGAAACATCCACTCACGTGCGGGGAAGGCGTCCCTCGTTCGTGGGATCGGGAATTGAAGGCGCGTCGGTGGCGAGCGCCGCGCGCGCGGCGGCGTTGAGTTGCGTCGCGATGCCCGCGGCGAGATGCAAGCGGCGCAGCAACCACGGGCTCAGGTCCTGTTCGAACGGATCGGGCAATGCGACGGGGCCAGCTGCGAGCAAGGCGTCGTCGCCGACAGCACGTGCGGCATCTTCCTGCGGCGCGTGCGAATCTCGCAGGGCTGCCCCCGTGCCGTCGGTCAGCCGTGCCGCGATCAGCTGCGCCGCATCGCGCAACGGTGTGCGGATCTGATCGGCGTTCAGGCGGCCGCGCCGCAGCAACAACATCGTCTTGACGGCCGTGAGCTGTGCGAGCAGAAGATAGCTGTGCGCAGTGAGGCGCTCGAGCGCAGCCAGCGGCGGGCGCACTGCGCGCGGCTCGGAAAGCGAGCGCTGCGTCGCCTGCACCAGCGCGGACAGGCTGTCGTAGACCTCGCGCCGCGCGAGACGCCAGCCGAGTTCCGACTCGTTGTCGACCGCGTCGAGCTGGCCGAGCCCGAGCGCCACCCTCGCATGGGTCGCCTGCGCGAGCAGCGTGCGGCGCACGAGCGCGGGAATCTGCGTGCGTTCCCACGACGGCAGCACGTAGCTGAACGCCCAGGCGATCGCGACGCCGACCAGCGTGTCGGCGATGCGCTCGGCGACGTCGAAGATCGGGCTCGTGCCGGTGTTCAGCATGTGTGCCTGCAGCAGCGAGAGCAAGGTCGCCGCGATCACGGTGACAAGGTAGCGTCGCACGGCAAACGCGTGCGCGACGCCCTGCGCGAGCGTGACGACCACGAGCAGGAGTCCGAGCGGCGCGCGCGCGTACAGCAGGACGCCGACCAGCAGGCATCCGACGAGCGTTCCGGCGACGCGAATGTTGCGCCGCTCGAGCGTCTGAGCGAAGCTGCCGCGCAAGACGACGGTGATCGTCAGCAGGATCCAGTAGTCGTGTGTGCCCCACGGCAGCGCGATCGAGACCACCTGGCCGGCGCCGATGGCAAGCGCGGCGCGGATCGCGTGTCGCAGCGGCGGCGCATCCCAACGCCACAGCCCGCCGAACGGACGCCAGGACCAGGCGGTCGGGCTCGTGAACAGTTGCCAGGCGGCACGCACGGCCGCGAGGTCGGGTTTCGCATCGCCGCGTGCGAGCTCATTGAGCCGGCGCACCTCATCGGCGATGTCGCCGACGCGCGCCACGAGCGCGCGTGCAAGCAGCCCCGTTGTCGGGGCGGACTCCTCCGCCGCCATGCGCTCGCGCAGCGCCTGCGTGCCGCTGGCCTCGATGGCGGCCGGCACACGACCCATCAGCAATGCATCCGCAATCGCCTCGATCTCGAGGGCGAGGACCTCGAGTTCGCGGCGCAGCGCGTCGAGCACCGGAACGTGTTCCGGCGGCTCGCGCAGCGTATCGAGGTCCAGCACGCAGGCAACGAGGTGATCGCGCAGTTCGAGCAAAGCCAGCAACATGCCGGCCAGTTGCTGCCGGCGCGGCGTTCGCGGCGATTCGAGCACGATGTCGCGGGCGGCCTGCAGTTGGTCGGCGAAGGCGGCCTGCTGACCCAACAGGCGACCGAGCAGCGGAGCATCTGCGGCGGGCGCATCGGCGGTGGTGGGTGCGAACTGGGCGGCCTGCGTGCGCATCAACGATGCGACGGCATGGAGCGTGTCGGCCAGCATCGAGACGCGATAGCGCGCGTTCAACGCGAGATTCGCGAGCGTCGCGTAGACGATGTAGGCGTAAGCGCCGAGCGCGAAGTACAGGCTCGTCGACAACGCGGTGGCGCGGTCCGGCGGCGCCGGCGTGGCCATCGAGAAGATCATGGCGAACATGATCGACATCGAAATCGGCAGACCGCGTTTGCCCCAGGCCGCGGCGAGGAACGCGATGAACGTGGCCGGAACCAGCAGCGCGCCGGTGCGCACGGGATCGCTGTGCATCAATTGCACCGCGAGAAACAGAGGCGGGCCGATCAAGGCCGCGGGCAGCAGCTGTCGAAACTTGCCGCGCCGCGGCGCAGGCTGATCGGGCGGGATGACGACGATCACGCCCACCAGCGCCGCCGCCGCCGCGAATGCACCGACCCACAGGTGCATCGCCAGGGAGATCAACGCGAGGCCCAGCGCGGCCGACAGGCCGAGCGTCACGTAGTAGCTCAATGCCACCCGCAGGACGCGGATCGAGCGTCCCGCGAGTGCAGGCGGCATCAACCGAACCACTCTTGCACGTCGATCGACGAGCGCTCGCCGACGCAATCGGCCTCGCCGTCCAACCAGGCTGCGGCGCGCTCGCGGCCCTGTGTGCGCAGCAGCTCGAGGAAGGGCGCGTGCGCCAGGGCCTGCGTCTCGACGCGTTCCAGCGCAGAGACATTGGTGACATCGATCATGTGAAACCGCATCGCGCGCAGCCTCGACTCCAGGCTGCCCTCGGCGACGTCCGACGAGCCCGGGAAGTGGGCCGCCCGCGCATACGTCTGCATCTCGCGCATGAATGCAGCGCTGAAGGAGAGCTCGGTGATGCGCGCGTCGATTTCCTTGACGGTGCGCGGCGTGTCGTCGCGCCGCAGGGGACTGAGCAGCACCAGCAGCACGTCCAGCGCGTCGCAATCGTGCAGCAGCGGAAAGATCGCCGGGTTGGCCGAATAGCCGCCGTCCCAATAGGGGGCGCCTTCGATTTCCACCGGATGGTGGATCTTGGGCAGGCAGGCGGAGGCCATCAGCATATCGAGCGTCAGTTCGTGCTCGCGAAAGATGCGCAGCTTACCGGTGTTGGCCTGCGTCGCGGCGACGAACAGCTTGAAGGGGCTGCGCGCGCGCAACGCCTCGAAGTCGACCAGCTTCGCCAGCAGGTCACGCAGCGGGTTCAACTCGAGCGGGTTGAGCTGCATCGGCGAGAACTGACCGGCCCAGCTCGCAAGCAGCTTGCTGCCGCTGGACAGGTGGATGCCTTCGCCTTCGCCGCGAACGATCATGGTCGGGGGCATGAGCTTGGCCACCTCGGTCCAGAACGTCGCCAGGGCCTCCTGTGCGCCGACGCGGCGGCCTTTCAGCCAGCCGTCGGCCAGCACGACGGCGTTCATCGCGCCGGCGCTGCTGCCGCTGATGCCTTCGATGCTCAGCATCGTGTCGTCGAGCAGCCTGTCCAGCACGCCCCAAGTGAAGGCGCCATGGGCCCCGCCGCCCTGCAGTGCGAGGTTGAGGCGCCGGGGCAGCAGGGGAGCGATGGAGACTCGGCCGCGGGAGGTCGCGGCGCTCGCTATGGATACGCGGTTCATGCGTTGATCCCTTCGTCTGTTGAGCACGCCAGGCTCTCGCGAGCCGGTTTTGTGCACTGCAGCAATTTTACCTGAGAGACTAGGGGTTTACCCTAGATTCAGCAGGGTGATTGCGACTGACGACGGGGTGAAGCCAGGGTCAACGCGACGAGGCCCGCCAGCAGCCTGGGTCCATGCATGTATCGTCTTTCGTACGCATGCTCCAAACCCTTGCCATTACCGGCCCGATCTATCTCGTCATCGGACTGGGCTTCCTCGCCGTGCGCTTCGGTGTGTTTGCGAAGGTGGAGATGCGCATCCTCGGCAAGTACGTCGTCAACTTTGCGTTGCCGGCGCTCGTGTTCACCGCGCTGTCCCAGCGCCCCGTGAACGAGATCCTGAACGGCCGCTACCTGCTGGGTTACGCCGCCGGCTCGCTGTCGGTGATGCTGGTGGCCTTCGGATGGGGTTGGTGGCGGCAAGGAAAGAGCTTTCCGCTCAGCACGCTCTGCGGACTGGGCATGTCCTCTTCGAACAGCGGCTTCGTCGGCTATCCCATCGTGGCGCAGGTGGTCGGCCCGAGCGTGGCGGCGGTCACGCTGGCAATGTGCATGGTCGTCGAGAACCTGCTGATCATTCCGCTGGCGTTGGCCATGGCGGACAGCGAAAGCGCGAAAGGCGGGAAGTGGCACCGCATCGTGATGCAATCACTCGTTCAGCTGGCGCGGCACCCGGTCGTGATCGCGATCGTCGCAGGGTTCGGCGTCGCGCTCATCGGCGTTTCCGTTTCGCCGGTGCTGTCCCGAACCATCAATGTGCTCGCCACGTCATCCATGGCGGTGTCGCTGTTCGTCATCGGGGGTTCGCTCGTCGGCTTGCAGACGAAAGGGATGCGCCGCGACGTGTCCGTGATCGCGCTGGGCAAGCTGCTGCTGCATCCTTCGGCGGTCGGGTTGATGATGTGGCTCGCTCCGCCGGCCGACCCCGCGCTGCGTGTGGCAGCCGTCATCTTCGCGAGCGTTCCGATGCTGAGCATCTATCCGGTGCTGGCGCAGAAGTACGGCTTCGAAGGCTTCTGCGCGGCCGCACTCCTTCTGGCCACCGTACTGTCGTTCGTGACCATCAATGGCGTGCTATGGCTGCTGACCTCGGTCCTGTTGTGGGCGGCCTAAGACGCGCGCATCTCGCGCGGTGTGCGACCGAAGCGGGCACGAAACGCGCGGCTGAAATGGGCTGCGTCGCTGAATCCCCATGAGTAGGCAATCTCGCTGACGCTGCGCGCCGCCAGGGTCGAATCGCACAGGTCGCGTCGCGCGGCATCCAGCCGCTGGGCCCAGATCCAGTCGCTGAGCGAACAAGCCTCGCCGGCCCAGGCACGGTGCAACGTGCTCGGCGACAGCCGCAGCTTGCGCGCGATCTCGCCTACGCCGAATTCCGGATCGGTCAGGCGTGAGCGCGCCAGCGACTTGATCTGCTCGCGGTGATACGCGGTGAGCTGCGATACCGGCGCACGTCGTGCGGCCGGCAGCGCGGCCAGGCCGGCGATGAGAATCTGCGAGACGCTGTCGGCGACCGCCACGGCCGATTCGGGCGCCAGTGTTCCGATGTCGGAGGCCAAGGTGCGGATCATGCCGATCATCAAGTGCCCGGCGCCGCGGTCGCCGCGCACCACGGTGGCGGTCAGGTGCTCGGTCTCGCGCAGGGCAGTGCGCAGCGTCGGGCCGGGCAGCTTGAGCACGAATTGCTGGAACGCGCCGTCGAACGTGAGCTGGTAAGGACGAGTACTGTCATAGAGCGCGAAGTCGCCGGGGCCGAGCACGGCGTCGCGCCCATCCTGCGAGATGACGCCGCGGCCTTCGGTCTGAATGCTGACGAGGAAGTGATCTTCGCTGGCGCGCGCGATCTTGGCGGGCGTGCGTCGAACCCGCTGCGCCGTTGCGGTCACCCGCGAGAGCTGCAACGTCGCCAGCGTGTCCGCGACGATTTCGCCGTCGACGCCTTCGACGCCGTCCGGTGCCTCGCAGTCGAGCTGCACGTAGGTGTCACAGACCATATCGGTCCAGAACGCCAGGCGGTGATGCGGCGCGACATCGGTGGTGCTGAGCACTTTCGACATGCGGTGCAGGATAAGCGTCGGCGCCGTGCTTCGCAATCTGTGCGCGCTGCAGTCAAGAGGCTCGCGCCGCTCAGGCAAGCCGCTGTGGGAAGCGCGACCTAGCATGCACGCATCGCCCTACCGGAGACTGCCATGCCCATCACCCATCCCAAGTTTCGCGCTGCCGCCATTCAGGCTGCGCCCGTCTTCCTCGACCTCGACGCGTCGATCGACAAGGCAATCGGGTTGATCGCCGAAGCGGCGGCGAACGGAGCGACGTTGATCGCCTTCCCGGAGACCTGGCTGCCCGGCTACCCGTGGTTCATGTGGCTCGACTCGCCGGCCTGGGGCATGCAGTTCATCCAGCGCTATCACGACAACTCGCTGGTCTACGGCACGCCGCAGGCCGAGCGCATCGCCCACGCCGCGAAGGAGCATTCCATCATGGTCGTGATGGGCCACAGCGAAAAGCTCGCCGGCAGCCTCTACATGGGTCAGTGGATCATCGACGCCGAAGGCCGCACCGTTGCACGCCGGCGCAAGCTCAAGCCCACGCACGTGGAGCGCAGCGTGTTCGGCGAGGGCGACGGCAGCGACCTCGCGGTTCACGAGACCGAACTCGGCAGGGTCGGTGCGTTGTGCTGCTGGGAGCACCTTCAGCCGCTGTCGAAGTACGCGATGTATGCCCAGAACGAGCAGGTGCACATCGCCGCCTGGCCGAGCTTCTCGCTCTATCGCGGCGGTGCCTACGCGCTCGGCCCCGAGGTCAACAATGCTGCGAGTCGGATCTATGCCGTCGAGGGACAGTGCTTCGTGCTTGCGCCCACCGCCACGGTGTCTGCGGAGATGGTGCAGATGCTTTGCGGCGACGACCCGACGAAGAAGCAGTTGCTGCTCGAGGGAGGTGGCTTCACCGCGATCTACGCACCCGACGGCCGACTGATGAACGAACCACTGCCGGAAACCAGCGAAGGCATCGTCTATGCCGATCTCGACCTCGGCATGATCTCGCTGGCCAAGGCCGCGGCCGATCCGGCCGGCCACTACGCGCGCCCCGATGTCACGCAACTGCTGCTGAACAAGACGCCGGGAGACCGCGTGGTCAGCCGGAAGCCGACGTTCATCGAGCCGGTACGCAGCGGCAGCGATGCAGTCGAGGCCGTGCCGGCGCCGCAGCGCGAAGAGGCGAGCGCTGAGGCCGCAGCGCTGCGTCGCGCTGCCTGACCGATAGAACAGGAGCCCGCCATGGAATCGGCGATTCCCACTCACCTGCAATGCCCGCGCACGCGCCATCGCCGCGTGCCCGACGACTATGCGCCACCGTATCCGTCGTTCGTGGCGCGACATGCGCCTGACGTGACGCGCGTGGTGATGGCGTATTTCGGTGTCCAGTACCGCGGCGACGCCACTGCAGCGGACGCGGCTCTGCGCGATCTCGCCTCGGCCTTCACTGAAGACAACGGGCCCGGACATTGGGATCGATCGCGATACGTCGATGAAGCCGGCCACACCAACGTGATCTTCGCCGCCTACTGGGATGCGCCAAGTCGCTTCGACACCTGGTTCGGCGCTCGCGGCGCCCGCTGGACGCGCGAGCTGCGCACCGGGACCGGCACCTACGCCGAGATCGTGCGCCCCGACGTCCGACGCTACGAAACCCTGTTCTCGGCGCCCGATCGTCGCGAAGGGATCGCCGTGCTCGCCGACGGCATGAGCGACGTGGTGGTGGAGCATGCGTACTGGGGCGGCGCGCGCGACCGCATTCCGGCTTCGCAGACCGATGCGTTGCAGCCGGCCGGTGAGACACGTGTCGAGCGCAATGGGGCGCGTGTCACCGTGCATCCGCACGATCAGCTGTGCCTGATCCGCTCGGGTCAGGATTGGAGCGACACCGAAGCCGATGAGCGGGCGATGTACCAGCGCGACGTCGAGCCCGTGCTGCGCGCTGGCATGGAGTTCCTGCGCGACGACGGTCTGGCGATCGGCTGCTACGCCAACCGCTATGCCGGCGTCGAGACGGCCGACGGGGGCGCGACCGAGAAGAGCTACGGCATGAGTTGGTGGAAGAGCCTGGCCGCACTCGAGCGATGGTCGGAGTCGCATCCGACGCACGTGGCGATCTTCGGGGCCGCGATGAAGTACCTGTCGACGATGGGTCCGAAGGCGAAGCTCAAGCTTTACCACGAGGTCACTGTCGCGCGTGCCGACGAGCAATTCTTCGAGTACCTGAACTGCCACGACCGGACCGGCATGTTGCGCGCGTCAGTGGCGGCTGCCCGATCATCGTATTAGCTGCGTTCAGATCGGGCGGGCATGGTTTCATCGAGCAGCGGTGAGCGCCATCATCGCGTACAACTGGTGGCATGGACGCTTCAGACTGTCGCCGCCACAGCCCCGCTGCCGAGCGCAACGGTGTGCCAATCCTGGTCGAACTGCAGCGCCTGCTGCCCAAGCAGGGGTTGATGCTCGAGATCGCCAGCGGCACCGGGCAACATGCCGCGAGCTTGAGTGCAGGCTTGCCCGGATGGCAGTGGCAGCCCACCGACTTCGACGCCGAGTCGCTGCCATCGATCCGAGCCTGGTGCGCGGGAATGCCGCGCGTGCAACCGCCGATCAGATTGGATGTTCTCGGATGGCCGTGGCCGCCGGAGGTGCCGCAATGCGTGGACGCAATGTTCTGCGCCAACATGATTCACATTGCCTCCTGGGCGTGCACGACGGCACTGATGCAGGGCGCCGCGCGACATCTGGCGCCGCAAGGTCTGCTGGTCACCTACGGCCCTTACCTCGAGGACGGTGTGCAGACTGCCCCCGGCAACATCGCCTTCGACGCTGACTTGCGCGCTCGCGACTCTGCGTGGGGGCTGCGGCGGCTGCCCGCGGTGGCAGCCGAGGCTCGGGCCGCGGGCTTGCAATTGCGCGATCGCGTGGCGATGCCTGCCAACAACCTGCTGCTGGTCTGGGCACGGGCCGGTGCCGGCTCCGCAGCGTGATCCCGAGGCAGCGCCGAAGCGCCGTCAAGGCATTCGTACATACCCGCAGATGGGATTAAATGCGTGACTCTGGACGTCTACAGCCCGTCGCGCTCAGTGTTTCGCGGCAGTCAACAATCATCGAAGGAGATCCCATGAAACGTCCTCTCGCGACTCTTGCTCTGACCGGTGCCGCGCTGCTCGGCTGCGCGATCGCTCTGCCCGCCGCGGCGCAGTTCGCCAAGCCCGAGGATGCGATCAAGTACCGCAAGGCCGCGATGACCGTGATGAACACGCACGTCGGACGCATCTTCGCAATGGCGAACGGGCGCGTTCCGTTCGACGCCAAGGCCGCAGCCGAAAACGCGGAGGTTGCGGCCGCGGTGACAAAGTGGCAGTTCACGGGGTTCATCGACGGCAGCGACAAGGGCGACACGAAGGCCGAGCCGAAGATCTGGACCGAGAAGGACAAGTTCAACGCCGCCGCAACGACTCTGCAGGAATCGATCGTCAAGCTCAATGCCGCGGCCAAGACCGGCAACCTGGACACGATCAAGGCAGCGGTCGGAGAGACCGGCAAGGCCTGCAAGGCCTGCCACGACAGCTACCGAAAAGAGTAAAGCGGTCTCCGCGGCCCGGGTGCGGGCCTACGCGGGAGGTGGCCGAGCGTGTCAATCTTCACGAAGATACTCGGAATGCGATGCGCGCCCCCGACCATTGGGATGGTCACCCGCCCCTGGGTCACCAGAATGGGGGCATGACAACGAGCGATACTTCAACTGCGAATCCGATTCACCAACGCCAGCTCCAGGGCCGGCGTGTTCGTCTCGAGCGCGAACTGACCGCCGCATTCGGCGCTCGGCCGCTGTGCGGCGCCTTGATCGAGCGGCTCGTGATCGATCTCGCTGCCCTCGAATGCGCACTGGCAGGCGCGAGTCTTCCCACCGACACTGAAGGTGAAGGCGCGTCGATGACAACGGAATGGAGCCCCACGTGAAGGAAATTGAGCTGAGCGTGGGTTCTCGGATCACCCGCTGGCTCATCAAGCAGATCGCGCGCGCTGGCATCGACATCGACGTCTTTCTGGTGACGAGGGAGGGGCGATCGCCCGGTGCCGAGCGACTCACCGTCGATTCAAGGTTCACCACAGGCTTCGCAGGCTTGGAGGACATACCGGAGCTCGTGCGAGTCGAGCCCGATACCGACCCTCTGCTGTGTGCACAGCGGTTTCGCGACGGACTCCTGTGCTATGCGATCAAGAACGACGGACGCATCATGGCAAAGATGTGGTGTGACCTCAAAGAGTGCCATGACCCGCATCGCCGACCGCTCACGCAGCGCGAGGCCTATCTGTTCAGTGCATATACCGACCCTGCGGCACGCGGCCAAAATCTTGCACCCTTCCTGCGCCAGCAGTTCTACGCCGCGCTGCGAGCGATCGAGCGTGATTCGATCTTCAGTCACACCTACTACTTCAACATCGCCGCGCGCCGCTTCAAGCAGAAGATCGGCGCCGAGGACGAGGCGCTGTACGTCAACGTCACGGTGATGGGCAGGTTCTCGCGCAGGTTCATGCTGCGGCGCTACCAGCTTCGCGACACGCGGGATCTCGTTTCGATCGTTTCGACATAGGTAAGGGCCCAGCGCGCCAAGGCGACCCATCGACCTATCACTGAACGATGGCACTCGATGATGCGCACTTTGCCTTCGCACTTGCTGTCACCGAAGACACCGGGCACCTCGGCAGCCTCGAGCAATCCGCCGGCGTGATCGCGCAGTCGCAGCGCTGGCTCAGCTCATGCTGGCGCTGACAGCGGCGCAGGAGCGCGCCGCGCTCGCGCTGTTCGACGGCGCGGCCGTGTCGAAGGATATGTCTTCGAGACGACTCAGTGCTGGACCGCGAACAGCCGCCACTCCCCGGGGATGCCCTTGAGGTCCTGCACGCCGCGATTCTCGAACGAGAGGCCGGAACCCGCGACGAGGTCCTTGACGGTGCTCGTCACCAGCACCTCTCCGCCGTGCGCCCGGGCTGCCACGCGTGCGCCGGTGTGCACGGCGATGCCGCCCAGCTTGTCTCCCATCAACTCGCACTCGCCGGTATGCAGGCCGGCGCGAATTTCCAGCCCAAGGGAACGCACGCCGTCGGATATCGCGCAGGCGCAGCGCACTGCGCGCGCCGGACCGTCGAAGGTGGCGAGGAAGCCGTCGCCCGCGTTGTCGATCTCGCGGCCGCGGAAGTGCACCAGCTCGCCGCGTATCAACGCATGGTGGCCGTCGAGCAGGTCGTGCCAGCGGCGATCGCCGAGGCTGGCGGCTTTCTCGGTGGCACCGACGATGTCGGTGAACAGCACAGTGGCCAGCACACGGTCGACCTCGACACTGTGCCGCGCGCCGGTGAGGAAATCTTCGATCTCGTCGGCGATTCGGTCGGCGTCATCGCCCCAAGGCACGTGGTCGATGCCGCTCAGCTCCACGAGCTTCGCGCCCGGGATGTGCTCGGCCATGTAGCGGCCCGCGCCGACGTCGATGACACGGTCGTTCACACTGTGCAGCACCAATGTCGGCACCCGCACGGCAGGCAGGACATGGCGGATGTCTATCTCGCTGTTCATGCGAATCAGCGTTGCCGCCGCCGCCGGGCTCGCGCTGGACCGCAACCAACGTGCCCACCACTGGCGATAGCGCTGATCATGCGCCATGCTCGGGGCGCGACCTTCAACGCCGACCGGGCCGCCCCAGTCGCGCTCGATCTCCTCGGTGAAAGCCCGGAGCTGCTCGACCGTTCCGCCCCACGGGGCGTCGGGCGCTGCGAGGCGCCGCGCAAAGCCGCCGCCCAGGATGAGGGCAGTGGCGCGCTGCGGATAGGTGGCAGCGAAGAGTGTGCACATCGGCGCGCCCTCCGAGTAGCCGAACAAC